>ERZ827108.12-NODE-12-length-322455-cov-27.653182_pt1 | contig 322455 bp, 284 predicted proteins | sample MGYA00519921_ERZ827108 | MGnify/ENA primary metagenome ERZ827108 (study PRJEB31778, sample SAMEA3449258) | human gut metagenome | biome: human gut; feature: human-associated habitat; material: faeces | place: United Kingdom | collected 2010/2012 ... | reverse complement strand
TATCACAGGTGCGCTCTTCTTCGCAAAGGCGGTGCTCCACCACTTCCGTGGGGGTTCCCTCCGGCACAATATCCAGTACATTGCCTCTGTGCCGCTTGCGGGCATGGGCCTTCACCGCCACCTGTTCCGTTGTGGCATTTTTCGTCCCATAGGCATAGGCCTCCGCCTCGTTTGCCATGAGGGACAGCTGGTCCATTAGGCCCTCCTGGAGCCGCTCTGAGGATGCGCCAAACTGCCGTTTTTTTGCAAGACCAAGCTGCTCCAGAAGCCATTGGTTCTGGAGCTTCAATTCTTCATATTCCGCCCGTGAGATGGTCACCATTTCCGGGGTGCTTGCGGCAGTATTCTTCTCATTTCCCATAAGAAAATGATACCACAAAACGGGACAAAAAGCCAGTGTTTTCAATGCTTTCCGGTATTATATTGCGCTCAGACCGCTCACTGCTTTGTTTGCCTTCGGCTGCTCTGTCTTCAGCCCCTCCATCAGCCAGCGGTACTGTTGAGGCGTCAGGGCCTGCACTTCCTCCGTGCTCCGAGGCCATTGGAAACTGCCGCTCTCCAGACGCTTATACAGCAGCAGAAAGCCGTCTCCTTCCCAGTAAAGCGCCTTGAGCCGGTCCCGCCGCCGCCCGCAGAAGAGAAACAGCGCCCGCTGAAACGGGTCCATCTGGAACTGGCTCTTTACCAGGTTTGCCAGCCCATCAATGCCGCGTCGCAGATCTGTGTATCCGCAGGCGATGTAAACCGGGCAGCTGCAACTAAAATCGTTCAGCATGACTTTGCTGCCCGGAGGATCACCAGCAGTGTGGCCTCATCCGCTCCCCCATAGACCTGAATCCGCACACCGCTTACCTCCATAGCGGCTACGATATGCCCGGAGAGCTGGGAACGCTCCATGATTGGCGCCTCTGCAAAGGTTACCTCCTGGACTTCTTTCAGGGCCTGGAACACCTTCCTCTGCCAGGAGAAATAGGTGGATACCGCGATTCCATTCTCCTGGCACCATTGGCCTACCGACAGCCCACTGCTCCGGCAGGCCTCCACACGCCGGCTCCATTCCACCAACCGCTGTTGTTGATTGGCTCTCTGTAAACTTGCTGCCTTCTCCATGTCTGCACCTCACTATCTTGGAGTCTGGGACACTCTCTGGTACTACTTGGTACTACCATGCACTTCCTCAGACTCTTATAGTTTGGCAGAGGCATTTTACCCTGACAAGCCGCCGACTGTTTTTACGCTTACACTCAAAACGTCATGTCACTTATATATTCAGCACCTATCACTATCGCCATACGTTAATCAAGATTACTAACATATCCTTACCACGCCCCAAAAATCCACCCTAAATCTCAAAAACCTCAAAACTTAAAAATCTTAACTAGTCATAATCACGTCATAAAAATCGCCCTACTTTTCTGAAAACAGCAATAATCCCGATTTAGGGTCATTTTCTCACTAGTCCGCATAACGTACCGAAAATTCGCCCCATTTTTCAAAATCCCTGCAAAACCTTGATTTCTTAACATGTCTGCACAACGTACCAAAAATCCCGAACTTTTCTCAAAATCTGCAAAATCCATACATTTTCAATTTTTATTGAAACTTTCATTTTTGGAAAATCTTTAAAATTTTTCTTGACACGCCCTTCCTAGGCGATTGTACATTTACACCTTGCACGCTGTTTCCGATTACACATTTATCACATCAAAACCGCCCAACGCATCCACACTCTTTACGTTCACGACCCCCAAACCCCATATGTTATAATTAAAATGCGAAGCACCGCTAAATTTACGAAAGGAATTGTGGAATTTCACAGACACATAATAGATACGATTTACGAACATAAGAAAACAGATACACTTTAGAAATTTCCGGTAACAGCCATGGAAAATCCAAATGTATCAAACCTTCTCTTGCCTTCCGTCCCGGAATGTAATAATATGACCTTAGAAGGGGTCGCAGAATTGTATGACCATATGAGAAAAGAAACCATTTTAAAACAATTCTGTGATTTACAAAAAATTAAATATCGTGAGAGCATCAACCAATTTTACATTGTGATTGATCGGAAACAGTACACCGCCAAGACCAGACGTGAGCTTATAGACAAGCTATTTGAAAAATACTGCGGAGATGCGGTCACTACTCTGGAGCAGGCTTATCTGGAATGGATGCACTGGCGTGCAAGCATCAACACCTCGTCCAAGACGCTGAAGGAGAACAAGAACGAGTGGAAACACTATATCCAAGATTCTCAGTTGGCAAAGATGCAGGTAGCCAAAATTGAGATCGTCGACTTTGAAGCATTCCTCTATGATGTGACAATGGACTTTGCCATTACAAGCAAACGTTTGTCAAACATCTTAAGCGTGCTAAACGGCATCCTCCGGCGTTGTGTTTCCCGGAAGATTATTGAACACAATCTGCTGTCAGACGTGGATATGAAGATCTTTCGCAAACGCTGCAAGCCCCAGAACAGCAACAAGGATAATTACACTCAGGAAGAACGACAGCGGATTCTGGACTATCTGGCAGACAAGACGGACATCTACGCTCTGGCAATCCGTTTCTCTTTCTTTGTTCCTTTACGGATCAGTGAAACTTGTGCCATTAAGTACAGTGACGTCAGAAACGGTCAACTGCACATTCAGAGAGCACAGCGGACGTGCCAGAAGATGAATGATGATCTGACCTTTGATGCACGTTATCTGACCAATGAGGAGCGTATCAAGGGCAACAAGGCATCTGGCTTTCGCACCATTCCGCTGACCGATACTGCACTGTCAATCATTGAGCAGACGCACCGCCTTTACCCGGACACGGAGTATTTGTTTATGCGTGACGGGGAGCAGATATTGGCGAATACGTTCAATGAGGCATTGATGAAGATCTGCAAAGAGTTGAACATCAAGTATCGTTCTTCACACCAGATACGTTTCACAGTGGCAACACTGCTGTTTGAAAATGGCATCCCGATCACACAATTAAGTACGCTTCTGGGACACGCCGACACCGCTATGACGTGGCATTACATCCGCAAGCAGGAGCCGGATACACAGACGGCGGATATTATGAAGTCGGTGCTGGGATAGCTTTCACAACAGCCAAAACACTGCCGGAAAAGGCTGAAAACGCCAAAAATACAGTAAAAATACGGCTTACAAACATTTACAAACAATTTTCACCTAAAATTTTGTAGAAAAAAAAGAGAGAAAACATTGAATTTATCAGTGTTTTCTCTACTCTCTTAATAATGCTGGTGGCCGGACTTACACCGGCAAGTGTAGTCCAGCTTTGCTGGACACACGCAAACAAAAAAGCCCTGTGCTGTCACAGGGCTTTCGGTAATACAATCGTAAAGGTAGTTCCCAAACCGGGTGAGCTGGCAGCACTTATCGTTCCCTTATGTGCGTTGACCAGTTCCTTGGTAATGGATAGGCCGAGGCCGTTACCATTTGCGCTGCGGGAATGGTCACATTGATACATTCGCTCAAAGATATGTGGAAGATCCTCCGTGGAAATCCCCTTGCCATTATCAGTGAGTGAGATAATGGCTCGCTGGGTATCTTCCTTAACAGACAGTTTTATATAGGTAGCTGCGCTGTGAACCATAATATTCTGAAAGAGATTGTTCAGAATACGGGTAAATGCGTTTGCGTCAATCCGAGCAGACCACTCGTTTTCGGGTATTTCAATTTCATATTCCAGGCGGCTGTTTTCCAAAGTCGGCACCCAGTCAGCGATGATACTGCGGGTCAACTCGTTAAGATCGGAAAGTTCAAAATGGAAAACCTGTTCTTTTGCATCCAACTTCACCCACTCAAACAGGGAGATGACAAACTCTTTCAGCCGATGGGCCTTGTCAGATATAACACGAAGATATTCTTCTTTTTCTTCACCGACAACCATCCCGTTTTCGATTGCCTCCAGATAGCCCACAAGGGACGCAAGGGGCGTCTTGACATCGTGGGAAAGGCTGGTCATTAGTCGTTTGTAAGATTGATCCGCCTGTTTTTGCTGAATAAAGCGGGCTTGATTTGCCAGGGCAATTTCATTGATGTCGTAGCAGATTTGCTTTGTCATATCGTTTTCACGAGCGAGCACACGACGATTTAAGTTCCCAGCTTTTATATCTGCAAGAGCATCTTTTATGAGCGCAAGCTGCTCCCGGACACGGTGGAGCTTGGCGGCAAGATACAAAATCACAAGCAGAGAAAGCAAAAGGCTAAACAGTAAATAAGCATTGATTCCCATTGTCACGCCTCCTTATTGAAGCGGTAGCCCACACCTCGCACCGTCTGGATGTAGAATGGCTGTTCCGGGTCTGGTTCAATCTTTTTTCGCAGTTTACTGATAAACGACATAATGTTGCTATCGTCAAAGGCGTACTCGTCATCCCACACTTGGGTGTAAATCTGTTTTTTGGTAAACACCCGCCCTTTGTTTGTTGCTAAAAAGAACAGCAGATCAAATTCTTTGCCTGTCAGCTCCAGCATCGTTCCATTCACAGTTACCACACGATTGTTTTTATCAATCGTCATACCTTGCAGCGTTATTTTACCGGTGCAGACTTCTGTTGTCTGGTTTAAGGTCGTATAGCGGCGCACAAGGGAATTGACACGGGCCATTAGTTCGTTAATACTAAATGGCTTTGTCAAATAGTCATCTGCACCCAAGCGTAGCCCGGAAACTTTATCTTCTTCGTCGCTTTTGGCAGTCAGCATCAGCACAGGAACATTACTGACTTCACGGATTTTTTGCAAAACTTGAAAGCCATCCAGATCGGGCATCATCACATCCAAAATTACAAGGGAAAGACTTGTTTTGTATTCCTCAGCCAGTCGCAAACCTTCCATGCCGCCGTTAGCAGCTATGGCAGACAGTCCCTCATGCTCAACACATTTTTTCATAAGGATGCATAACTCTTTATCATCATCTATAATTAAAACACTACTCATGTCGATTTTCCTTTCCTTGCTTAGTCCTGCCATCAATCGGTTTTTCTGCTTCTTTCGGTATCAGCCAAACCGTTCCCATCTTAATGGCTCCAGGAATACGGCCTGCAGCACAATAATAGTTAATCTGACGGGGAGTGATTCCCCATATTTCACTCGTTTCTTTTAAGGTCATATAATCCATACGCGCACCTCCGATACTACCCATTATATTTCTTTCTCTCGAAGAATACAAGCGTGCAAATGTAAAGAAAGAGTAACGAAGTGGACTGTTTTGCAAGCAATGGAAAGGGATATCCTTTTGCCCTCCAGCCCTTTGTGCTGTCTGGCGAAAGTTTATCCCTTTCCGCTTGTTGGGGAGTTCCCCAATCCCCCGGCAGAGTGCTGACTCAGCTCTGACCGAACACCACAAAAATTGTGGTGGCTACGCTACGCTAAAAAGGGAAAAAGCGTTGTTATGCAGATATGTCTACATAACAACGCTCAAAACTCACATTTGCTATTCTGTGACTATCCTGAAGCTGCTTACTCAACGATTATTTTGCGTATATTTGAACTAAGTCGCTACGACATATCAGGGAATAGTAATGTCGTAGGAAATGCCAAAGACACCTCCGCCTAACAAGGCGTTGTTTGCAGTAGCAACACCCGAAACACTAACAGTTCCAGTATCGCCAGAATCGCCAGTGACGCCGGTATCAACGTCGGATTCAATAGTCTCCTCACCGTTTGCGGTTTCAAAGAAAGACGTAGAGTCAGATGTACCATTCAGATCAACCGTGACAGTACCGCTCATACCAGTAAATTCAGGCTTCGGGGACTCATACCACGGGACATACAGCTTCACCTTAACCTGTACACCGTCGTTTTCATCATAGGTTGCGTAGGAGTTAATCCGCACGTTGGCAACGGCTCTGGGCATGGGGGCATCAGATGTCCAGTAATCGCTCAGCAGACCGTCAAACTCTCCAATAACAATGGGAGCCTGGTCAGTTTCTGCTGCAAAAGCAGTGAGGGTTCCAAACGAACAGAACAGGCAGATGGCCATTAAAACAGACATCCACTTTCTCATGTGCTTATTCATAAAATTCTCCTTTTAGAAACGGGTAATCTTGAACAAGCAGCTTGTTTGGATAATCATACTTTGAAAAAAATCAGGAAGTAGTTTCTGAAGCAAAATGTGTTTTTTGTAAATCAAAACGCTTCGTTATTGCACGTCACGTTCTATGACAATATACATTCCCAAGTTGCCATCCGCAAATGAGATACTGGTAGAGGTTGTTCCGTTGGAGTACAGCGTTCCAATAGAAGTATAATCTTCTCCCTTTATTTCTTCTGCAACATACTCAATTTCCGTATATCCTGCACTTTCTAATGAAGCGATATACTCATCAAATTCCGTTTCGCTCATGTCGTCGATCATGATAACACAATAATCATTTTTGGTATCCACATAAGCATTATTTACCGTCCCAGCGGGAACCGGCAGCTCCTCAGTATATTCGTTTTCTGGCCAAACTCCAGCATCCAAAACAGCAAATGCTTCAGGATCTATGCCTGTGCTTTTAGGACTTTCTTGCGTACTGCAAGCAGTCAGCAAACAGAGCATAATGAGTGTAAGTATAGAGATAACTTTCTTCATCATCATTTTCTCCTATCATTGCACATGATTTTTAATATCCGAACAATCAGCACGATGATTGCAGTTATTCCAATCACCAAAAAGATAAGTGAAGGATCTATTGCACCTGTGCCGTTAATTCTAATGTTTGTCATCGCATCAGCTTGCCCTATTACTCCATCCGGGAGTTGTTTTGAGTGAAGCGTCCCAAACAGTACAAAAGCCAAAACAGATACACCGATTGAAATAATTATAAAAATGATATTATTTCGTTTTCTGAGAGCGGTACGATCAATGCCCAACTGTTCTTCCGTACTTATAGCAAAATCTTTAGGTGAACCTAATCGCTCGATTACTTGTTGCTCCGTTTCGCCATGCTCCATGGCAGAAGTGAACACTTCATCTAAATCTCGAAGCACATCATTTTTCTGCCTTCGTGAAATCAAAAGTTCCCTTTTTACCTGCTTTATGTAATGTTCTTTCATATTGTCATCTCCGTTTAATTACAGCCTCTAATAAAACCGTTTACACATTCGGTATAATTCTCCCAAAATGCTACTAATTCTGTTAAAGTTTCTTTTCCCTTTTCAGTGAGAGAGTAATATTTTTTTGAACCGCCATTTGCAGCGGCAGGAGCAATTCTGCACTTAATAAGTTCTGCCTGTTGCAACCGATAAAGGATCGGATAAACAGTCCCTTCCTTGGCATATCCCAGAACAGAAGCACCGTTATTATTTAATTCAGTGATAATCTCGTAACCATACGTTTCTCGTTTGGCAATCAAGCAGAGAAGAATCATTTCAAGGGAACCCTTTTTGAATTGCTGAACATACTTACTGTCCACTTGTACACCTCCCTAAATATTTTTGTTCAAGAGTACCAATGCCCCCGGAAATCCAGCAGTATTGGCAACATTTGTCTAGGTTACATCAAGCTCATACCAAGCCAATGAACATAGGTCCGCATCAAATCCATTGGATATGTGCGACCTACAGGTAAAAAAGAGCATGACAAATAGAACGTCTTGTGCTTGCGATTTGACGGCCATATGTCATCCCCATCGTCCTGCGGCAGCAAACCTCCCATGTCTAACTGGATCATCCGCTCCCAGCGGTGTCCGAAATTCCCTCGTTCTGCCTGTCCACATTTGGGTGCCGCTTATGCTCCTACGCGGGATCAGTGTCCCATGGTGTGATTCTTAGCGGCTAACCGGTTCTGTATTTGTTGATGTGCATTCCTGCAATCCGGCACCATTGAAATGGCGGACGCTTTCCCGTGCTGCAGGGTCTGTTTCCTTAGGCTGCTTCCAGTTCCGGGCGGATCATATCTGCCCGTAGCTTTCCTGGGTCGTAATCTACACCATGCTTCAAGATGGCATAGAATACCCGTATCAGTTTGCAGCCTGCTGCGATGATGGCCTGCTTGCCCTTGAGCGGATTCTTCTGTCTGGTGGTGAAATATTGATATATCTCGCCAAACTCGGCATTGTTCTGAATCATGGGCAGCATGACCTGGAACAGAATCTTTCTCAGCCGTTTCCTTCCTCTTTTGCTGATGGAGCTTCTGCCGCGATGCTTGCCGGAGCTGTTTTCCTTGACCTCCAGCCCGGCCAGCTTCTGGATCTGCTTTGGTGAGTCAAAGCGTCGTACATCGCCCACCTCTGCCAAAAATCCAGCCACTGTAATCAGTCCTACCCCCTTGATGGCCAGCAGCTTATCTGCATAAGGCACACACAGGGTTTCTTCTTCCAATACTTCGGTAATCTTTTCCAGTTGACTCTGCTTCGTTCTGAAATCCTCCAACAGCAGCTGGAGTTCCATCCGGGCGCAGCTTCCTCCGGGCAGTCCAATGCTGTTATGCGCGGCTTCAACCAGGGTCAGTGCCCTCTTCATACCAACCGCGCGCAGCTTCTTGTCCCGCCAGAGTTGATTCACGCCCTCTGGTCCCAACCGAAGAACATCCTGCGGCAGAGGTGCCGATTCCAGCACCGTCAGGCCGCTTTCTGCGGAGAAGTTCTTGTAAACGACCAGATACTCCGGAAAATATATCTTAAGCCAGCGCTTGATCCGATTCGTGATGGCATTCAGTTCCTTCACGATCCGTTCCCGGCTTGAGACCGCTTCCCGCAAATCTGCGTAGATTCCCTCGGGGAGATACGGATAGCTGTATCGGCCATCCACTACCAGCTTTGCGATGGTTTTCGGATCTTTCAAATCCGTTTTCTTGGGGCTGTTGTCATCCAATTCCTTGATCTGCTTAACATGATACGGATTGACAAGAGCCAGCTTGATGTTGTTTTCTTCCAGATAACGGGCCAAATTAAACCAATAGTGCCCGGTGGGCTCACAGCCTACAATGACCTGCCTGGCGGATGCAATGGTCGTATAGGTGTTGAGGTACGCAAGAAAGCTCTGGAAGCCTTCCAGACTGTTTCTGAAGTGAAATACCTTCTTGGACAGCTCCTGTCCGCGCCAATTGAACGCTCGGGCAAAATTTGTCTCGCTGCCGATATCTACACCGACAATTAAAGTTGCTTCTGTGACTTGCGAAATCTTTTGATTCTGTGTATAATTCATATGGAACCTCCGGTTTGATTTGGGTTGTCACATCCGCCAAGATGCTTCTCAAATTGTACCGCGAGGTTCTTCTTTTTTCAATTGGCGCTGTTTACGGATTACAGGAATGCTCCTATCTAACGCTAATTAGCAATGCTATGTAGCTACATTATATTATGACGAATGACGGAAATCAATAGACTTCACAAAAAAGTTACAAATCCGCAAACAAAAAGACTTAACGAACCTATTCAAAGCAAAAAAAGAAGCTGGAGGTAATGCAAATTGAATTGCATACCTTCCAGCTTTTTTCTGCCTTAACGGTTCTGTTCCTGTTTCTTTTCCTGATGTTCTTCCTCAATACGGAGCAGGGTGTCCACATTGGATTTGACCGCCTGCAACTCCTGATTTTCTTTTCGCAGCCGTTTGTAATCTTCGTAGGCGGCTTTCTTCTTTGTCAGCAGATCGGCATACTCCGTCTGCAAAACTTTGACCGTGGGCAGCTTCTTCACGCCCTGGGCGTCAAAGGCCCGCTTCGCCGCCTCATGGAGAAGCAGATCCGCTTCGTGAGCGGTATGGAAAGCCGGTTTGTCTGCCGCCTTGGTCTTGCGGTAGGCAACATAGGTATCCCGTGTTTTGGCGTAGTTGATAATATGGGTTTTGAGAGCCGCTATCTGCTCCATGCGGTGTTCCATCTGCTTGATGGAAGTGGATACTGCTTCAAAGTCAGCCGCTATTGTTTCAGCCCGTTCCGAAAGAACATCGTACTCCGTAATACCATGCTCGGTAAGGTAGTTCAAGGTCTTGGACGCTTCCTTCAGATTGTGTATCTTCATCCAGCGTTCCAGGCCGGGGCCACGACCCTGCAGGCGGGCTTGAATGTCCATAAGCAGATTGACCTTGCCGTCCATGTGCAGATTGATTTTCTTCCGCTTGGGCAGTTGCGTTTTGCCGATCCGCTCTTGCAGAGCTTCCAGTGTATAATCAGCGCCCAGTGTTTTGGAACGGGTAAAGCGTTCCTGACCCTGGGCACGGAATTTCAGTATCTTCTTACTCTGGATAACCTCGTAACCTTCCTGTCGCATTGCCTCCAGAAATTCATCGAATGTACTGACCTTGGGCAGAACCTTATCAATGGTCTGGCGCAGACGGGCTTTCCAGCTTTTGCCTGCTTTCTCAGCCGACCATTCTGCGTAGTGCTTGCCTTTGTCCTGGGGTTCCTCGATGATGTCCAGACCAAACTCCTGGCAGATACGGTCATTGATTTTTCGCAGAGGAATGAAGCTATTCTTCACATTGTTGAACTTGTGGGAGCAGTCCAGGGCGGTGCTGTTAAACTCGATATGATTATGAATGTGGTGTTTGTCAATGTGGGTAGCCACAATGAATTGGTGTTCGCCGTCGGTAAACTCCATGGCTATCTTATAGCCCAGCTTGTTGGCGTCCTCCGGCGTGATGGTTCCCGGCTTAAAGGACTGTATCAGCAGATAGGAAATCACATCTTTGTCCGGGGCACGTCTGCGCCCGGTGGTAGCGGTGTAAATCTGCTTGCTGATCACAAATTCCTGCCACGCAGTATCGGGAGAACACTGGTAGCCTGTTACCAGCAGACCACCGTTTGTTTTCTCCGGGTTCTTGTCATAGTCAATGCGATCCGCCAGCACAGCAGCGATACTGCGTCCCTCGCTGGCATGACGGGGTTTGATTTTTGAGATTGCCATGTGACGGCTCCTTTCTGGGTATAATTTAAGCCGCAGACCTTGTGGCCTGCGGCTTATGTATTAAGTTTAAAGATTTATAAAAACGTCATTGGGGAGGGATTTACAGCAGCTTTTAATGATGTCAACAATTGGCTTATATATGGAAATAGCTTATTATCATCAAAGTCTATCAACTCTTTTATTCCTTTTTCCAACTCGACAATTTTTTGAACATCCCTTATATCGGAAGGGTATTCATCTTTGCCGATTAGAAGTTTCATCACTTTCCCTCCGCGAATTTCTTCAATCTCTTTATACAAAGGCTTGCCCTTATGCTTTATGTAATTATACAATCCACGAATATTGCTATTTGAAAAATCCTTCCAAAATTCTATAATCAAATCCATAACAGGAGAAAACTCGGGTAACATAGTACGCAAATAATCAAACGGATTCCCCTGTGCATGAGGAGTGGAAACTCCATTTTCGGTTTTTCTCAACAAGTCATACGCTTCTTCGATTGGGTGCATTCCACGCACATCTCTTGCATTAGTTATATTACCTTCATCATCAAAAGTATATAAGGCATATTCTGCCGATACATATGCAATTGTCCACGATAAATCAACCAAAATATTATAGTTAATCAAAGCTGTTTCATATAATTCTGCTTTGAAAGTCAACTCCATTGCCTTTTGAACATCTGGTTTTTCAATGGGATTGAACCAGTAATCCCAATTGTCCTCTTGGGTCTTTCTAAGAAAAATTCTTGCAGAACAATACCTATTAAAAATTTCATTCCATTTTGCAGCAAAGTACATATCTTGATTAGTCGGTAATACTGTGCCTATAAGATTGAATTTTGTTTCATGTGGTGGCTCGATAGTTCCAAAGATGTCATTGGTAAATATATCTCTCATTTCTTCCTCCAAAATATGTTGGGCTTTCTTTATTCATACTGCCGATCATCGGTTTTCATCAGATATAAAAACAAGTTTATAAATTCTGGATATTTATTTTTATCCTGCTCAAACCATTCACTAAATATTTTCACAGCCTTTGCAGTATCAAAAACGTCTTTTGATGTCGGCAAGCCTACTACTAAGAGATCATCCACAACAAGTGCTTTTGAATATCCGCTGTCTTTTTCATATCCTGCATTTTTGCTATATAATTCACTCAATTTTGAGTTCAAAATATTTATAGACCTCATTTTTTGTGTGTAGAAATTTTTATCAATTATGTTTTCTCGTAATGATTTCTCAAGCAAATCAATAGCTTTGTCTTTCTCTCCAAATTTTACATAAGCAAGAGAAAGACGATCAACCACATCCAAATTTATGTAATGGGCAGATACCTTCTCTAAAATATATATCCTGTGTTTCAAAGGTAGCATACTGAAGATTGTAAAAATATTTTCGCTACCAAATTTATGCTCTGGCTCAAGAAAATATCTAACAAATATGTCTTCCACAATATGCACTGCTTTATCTATAATTTGCTGTAGTTCATCATTGCTGACTTGCCCGCTAAAATGCGATCCATCACCTCCAACCCTGAAAATTTCTTGAATACTATCCGCAATTTCACTATCATATTTATCTCGAATGATTTTTATTTTTCTACCCCAGTTTACCCCAGCGTAATCTTCAGTTGGTTTTAAAGTAGGTACAATTTTATCCTTCAAGAGTAAATCAATAATACCTTCTACATATTGCCTTACGTTGTTAGCACGAATTTTTGCTTTTTGATTATCGTCCATAAAAGTCTCAAATACATCCCCAAATTGTTCATTTATAGGCATTAAAATTTCATTGCTTGTTGCCATATTCTCCACCTCAAGTATCCTTTCTTGAATAGCGTTGTCAACTTCCATATTCACATGTGATTTTCAATTAAATCTGTTACAGTAATTATACTCCGAAATCAAAGAACTGTCTATCAACTAAACTGGGCACGTCAGCCTGTTCTAAGCCGCCGTGCCCGGTTCATGCACCGTTATCAAATTGCTTTCAGCATACTGTTTACATCGTCCACCCGTTCTGTCAGCCAGGACGCCGCCCCCGGCAGTCCGTAGGGGCTGATTGCCCATGCCAGAAGGGAGAAGCCGAGGAAGCCCTGCCACTCTCCAATGAACAGCATGAGTACGCCGAACAGGAAGAAGGCTCCTGCGATCACGCTCAGTACCATGCCGGAGAACAGGCAGAAGAACCGGGCGAAAGCTACCAGCAATGTCAGAACAAGGGTCACAGGGAACAACAGCACTTTTATCAAAAATCTCAGCATATCGGGAACCTCCTTGGCACTCATTTGTTTCAATTTGACTATACCGCTTTAATGTGTGAAAGTCAAGCCTGAACCTGTTACAAATCGTCCAGCTTGGAGAGCAGGGAGCCAAAGGCTCCCCACAGTTCTCCGTATCTGGTTTTCAGGTCTGCAATGTCCTCCTCATACAAGTGCCCGGTGCTGTTCACACGCTTGGCGATCTGATTTAAGTTGTTGGAGCAGTTCCGCAGCAGCGACGCCAGCTCCTTAAATTCTGTCATATCCACCCGGACAACATAGCCGTCCACCGCCATCTTGCGAAGATAGGCCCGCTGGTTGTGGGTGCCGAGCTGTTCCATCTTTTTGTCGATCAGTTCTTTTTCTTCGGGCGATACCTTGAAGTACAGCGGTATGGTGCGCCCACTTTTCGGGTTCATTAAATTGCCACCTCCAAATCATTTTCTTTTTTCGGGGCGGAAGCACTGGCAGCGGACTCCACACCCATCCGGCGCAGGAGCCGCTTGATGGAAGTCTTACCGTCATGCCGCTGGCGTTCCCGGTCTTTGGGAGCGTCCTTGCCGCCGATGTTCAGTGCCACGTTCAGCACATTCAGCCGATTGGACTTTTCAGAAAGTTCCGCTTCCTGGGGGAAAGGACGCTTGACCTCCACCTTGGCGTCCTCAGTCTGCTGTAAGAGGTTCGCCAGTTCCGCCTGATGTTTCTGCAAATTCTCTTTCATGCTGTCTAAGGCATTGTCAATTCTCGTGATGTTGCCGGACGGGTCGCTGCCCGGTTCCAGACTGTGAGAAAGTTCATGCTTTAAGGTAATCTGAAGCTTCTGAGAAAAGCCGCTGTCAGACACCCAGAGGGTCATAGGGAAGCCCCGGTATTCGCCCAGCTCCACCTTGTCGCTCAGATCCTTTAGCTGGTCATAGGCATTGATGATAGCCTGACCTGCTTCCTTGCGCTCGGTATAGGTCTGCCCCAGAACAGTCATGGAGAAGTGTTCCTTGTCCGCTGGTGTGTGGGCTTCCAGATGTTTGATGTCCGCTTCCAGAGCGGCGATCAGTTCCTGTTCCCGCTTGATTGCCTGGGGATAGAACTTGATCAGCTTATCCTCCAGAGCATACCGCTGGTTCTCATGGTTGGCCTTTAACAGCTTCAGCTTTGTGACCTGACCGTCCAGCTCCGTCTTTTCCATAATACGGGGGTCGCCGGAAGCCAGGGCTTTGACCTCGGCATAGGACAGAGCCGCTTCGTCCACATCCTCACAGGAACGGGACGGGTTCTTGCCGCTCATAAGCTGACCGATGAATTTCTGTTTGTTCTCAATCAGCCCCCAGTTGTAGGCGTCAAAGGTGCCCTCGGTCACATACTTGAAAATCTTGACCTTCTTAAAATCGTTGCCCTGGCGGAGAATGCGGCCTTCCCGCTGTTCAATGTCGGCAGGACGCCACGGGCAATCAAGATGGTGCAGCGCCGCAAGCCGCTTCTGGACATTGGTGCCTGCGCCCATCTTGGAGGTGGAACCTAAGAGGACTCGCACCTGACCTTTGCGAACCTTGGAGAACAGTTCCGCTTTCTGGGTTTCGGTCTTGGCGTCATGGATAAATGCAATCTGTTCGGGAGGAATACCCTGCGCCATCAATTTCTGTTTAATATCGTCATACACATTGAAGGAACCATCCCCACGGGGCGTAGACAGGTCGCAGAACACAAGCTGTGCGCCTTTCTGGGGTTCGGTGTCCTGCCAGACCTGCAATACATTCTTAACACAGGCATTGATTTTGCTGTCCGGGTCATCGGGCAGTTCCGCAAAGGCCAGCCGCTGATCTAGAGCCAGCTTGCGCCCGTCCGATGTAATCTTGAGCATATTGTCCTCTTTGGGTTCCACCAGACGGTTGCGTACATCCTCCGCTCGTTCTCCCAGTTCGGCAACCAGTTCCTTCTGAAATTCACTGGGCTTTGTGACCACCGTGATGTTTTCCGCTTCGGGAACCGGCAGCTTTAACATCTCAGCAGTCTGGATGTCCGCCGACTCCTTCCACATAGCCATCAGCTCCGGGAGGTTGAAGAACTTGGCAAATCGGGTCTTGGCACGGAACCCGCCGCCTTCCGGTGCCAGCTCCAGAGCCGTGACTGTTTCGCCAAACGCCGCCGCCCAGCTATCAAAGTGGTCTAACCCGGTGCTTTTCAGCAGGTCATACTGGAGATACCTCATCATGGTGTAAAGTTCCACCATGCTGTTGGATACGGGAGTGCCCGTTGCAAAGACAACGCCACGCCCGCCAGTCAGCTCATCCAGATAGCGGCACTTGGCAAACATATCGCTGGACTTCTGGGCTTCGGACTGACCAATGCCAGCCACATTCCGCATTTTTGTTGATAAAAACAAGTTCTTAAAACCGTGCGCCTCGTCCACGAACAGCTTATCGACGCCCAGTTCCTCAAAGGTAATCACATCGTCCTTACGGGTCTGGTCATTGAGTTTTGCCATCTTTGTTTCCAGGCTCTTACGGGTCTTTTCAAGCTGCTTGATGGTGTAGCGCTCGCCGTTCTGTGCCTTGGCGTCCTCAATGCCGTCGATGATCTGGTTGATCTGCTCCTGCAGGAAGGTTTTCTGCCGTTCCGGGGACAGGGGGATCTTCTCAAACTGCGAGTGCCCGATAACGATAGCGTCATAGTCGCCGGTGGCGATACGGGAACAGAACTTCTTGCGGTTCTGGGGTTCAAAGTCTTTCTTGGTGGCAACCAGCACATTGGCACCGGGATACAGCCGCAAAAAGTCGGCTCCCCATTGTTCCGTCAGATGGTTGGGAACCACCACAAGGTTCTTCTTGGATAAGCCCAGCCTGCGGCTTTCCATCGCCGCCGCCACAATCTCGAAGGTCTTGCCAGCACCCACGCAGTGGGCAAGCAGGCTGTTTCCGCCGTAGAGCATACGGGCAACAGCATTGCGCTGGTGGGGTCTAAGGTTGATTTCCGGCGACATTCCCGAAAAGCGGATATGGCTGCCGTCATAGGCACGGGGCTTGATGGAGTTGAAGATCTCATTGTACTTCTGACACAGGGTTTCCCGGCGGGCAGGGTCTTTCCAAATCCAGGACTTAAAGGCTTCCCGAACCATTTCCTGCTTCTGCTGAGCCAGCATGGTTTCCTTGGTGTTTAGCACACGCTTTTCTGTGCCGTCAATATCGTGGATGGTATCATACACACGGCAGTCACGCAGGTTCAGGCTGTCCTCGATGATGGAGTAGGCGTTTTTGCGCTTGGTGCCGTAGGTCACATAGGCAAGGGTGTTGTTGTCACTGTCCCTGCCTTTACCGCTGACATTCCACTCGCCGGTGGCAGTAGAATACCGGGCGGCGATGGTGTCGCCCCGGAAACGTCCGGGGGTTTTCAAAAGTTCATAGATGAACTGGGTGTAATAGGACGGGTCAATCCAGGTTGCGCCGATCCGCACATCAATCTCGGCAGCACCCAGTTCCTTGGGCTGGGATTTTTCAAGGGCAGACACATTGACCGCAAAAGCAGGGTCACGGTCTGCGGCTTCCCGTGCCGCCTCCAGCTTCTTTCTGACATTGCCGGAAAGGTATTCGTCCGCTGTTTCCCACCCGGCCAAGACGTCGCCGTGGCTCTTTTCGGGGTTCTGGAAGATGACGCCGGAAAGTTCCGCCGCAATCTCGCTTTCCTGCCCAGGGCGGTCAAGAAGTTCTGCCATAAAGGACAGATCTACGCCAGCACGTTCCCCGATGGAAACGGCAAGGGCTTCCGTGGGGGTGTCCACATGGTCAACGGATTTCTGCTGGTTGATGGTGCGCTTAAAGAACATATCCGCCTTGCGTTCCAGCTTGCCGTCCTCATCCAGCACTTCCAGAGAGCAGAGCAGGCAGTAGGAGCTATCCTGTTCAAAGGCTCGCTTGTTTCCCGTGCTGTTGATCAGGCCGTACTTGGCATTGAAGCTGTCATAAGCGGTGTTCAGTTTTTGCTGAAGGTCTGTGATAGTGTCCTCCGACCTGCCATTTAACTGGGCTTCGATCAGGTCACGGGTAATGTCACGCAGCCCAATCATGCCACGGATACGCTCCGCTGTAATGGCAGGTACTTCCACCGGGGTCAGGCTCTCGTTTTCCTTGTAGAAAAGTTTGCCGCCCACTTCGGTGTAACTGAAATTGCGGAGTTCCGCAGGGGCTTCCTCCACGGAAGGTGCGGCTTGTTCTGGCACGGTCTGTAAAAGCGCCGCCCGGTCGGGGGCATTGAGGTGGGTAATCGCTTCGGCAAGCTGTTCTTTTAAGTCAGCTCCCGGAAGAGGGACGCAGGCGGTTTCCTGCCCGTACATTCCCGTTTCCCATGCCATGGTGCCTAAGACCATTTCCGGGTGCTGTTCAAAATACTTGTTCACAGGCACACCGTCAGCGGTCTGGCCAACCTCCACCCAGTCCGGCAGGTATTGGGGCGGGGTTTCCCGTTTCTGCAAGAAGATAATATCGCTGGTCACTTCTGTGCCTGCATTTTTGCTGAACGCATTGTTTGGCAGACGGACAGCACCCAGAAGGTCAGCCCGCTGTGCCAGATATTCCCGGACAGCGGTGTTTGCCTTATCCATGGTGCCCTTGGAGGTCACGAAAGCAACGATACCACCGGGGCGCACCTTGTCTAAGGTCTTGGCGAAAAAGAAATCGTGAATGAAAAAGTGTTCCTTGTTGTAGCGTGGGTCGGCAAGCTGATAGTTGCCAAAGGGCACGTTGCCCACTGCCAGATCGAAGCGGTTGTCGGCAAAGTTCACACGCTCAAATCCGTCCACCGTGATGTGGGCTTCGGGGTAAAGCTGCTTGGCGATCCTGCCCGTGATGGAGTCCAGCTCCACACCGTAAAGAGAGGCGTTCTTCATCTGCTCCGGCAGAAGTCCAAAGAAGTTGCCCACACCCATGGCAGGCTCCAGCACGGTTTTTGGCTCTAAGCCCATCCTGCCCACAGCGTCATACATACTCTGAATGATGACTGGGGCTGTATAGTGGGCGTTCAAGGTGGAACTGCGGGCAGCTTCATATTCAGCCGGGGTCAGCAGGTCTTTTAATTCTGCATATTCCGCAGACCAGCGTTCGTTGCCGCTTTCAAACGCCTGGGGAATGCCGCCCCAGCCCACATAACGGGATAAGGTGTCCTGTTCCTCGGCGGTTGCGGTACGGTTCTCTGTTTCCAACTGCTTTAACAGCCGGATGGCGGTCACATTCGCCTGATACTTTGCTTTTGGCCCGCCTGCGCCCAGGTCGGGGTCAGTGATGTGGAAGTTTTCTGCCTTGGCCTGCTCCGGGGCAGGTGCGGCAGTAACGGAAACAGGTGCCGGTTCTTCCATGACTGGAGCAAGTAACTCCTGTTCCTGGGTATCTTTGACCCATTCCCGGACAACGGCAATAGGTTCACTTCTGAAAATCGGGAAGCCTGTGCCGCCAGCAAAGGTATCATCCCGCAGACTAACCTTGCCTGTGCTGTAATCCACGCTGTCCACAGTATAGGTGCGGTCTTTCTCGGTAAGCTTCATGCCCAGGGGGATGAAGTCAGCGGCTTCCAGCTTCTGTATGACTTCATAGTCGGCTCCATCTGGCCGTGCAAAGACTACGCTGTTGCCCTGTGCCCGCAGCTTTTCGCCCAAAGCCTGCCAGCTAAATTGATGGCCTGTGACCGTTGTTTCTCCCAGACCGGGGATTTCCCGTGTCAGCACATGGGTATTCAAGACAGCTCCGGCAATCTCGGCGTCCTTCCCATAGAACAGGAAGTGATCGTCTACCTGTACGCCCACCAGAGCGTCCGGGTGTTCTGCTTTCAGTTTCAGATATTCTTCCGTAAGCGGCGCAAGGTTCTGTTCCGGTTCGGGGGCTTTTACCTCCTCCGGGTCACTCGCCCCGGCAGCTTCAACAGGTGCTTCGGGCTGGGGCTGGGTGTTTTCCTCAGTGACTTCGGTTTGGGGTTCTGAACCGCCCAGGGCGGTACTGGGTTCACTGGTATCCGCAGACACCCAGTCAGGGGCAGACGGATCATCTTCATGCTGTTCCACACTGGTACGGGTGTCGGTTGTCACATCCTGATAAGTGCGCTCTAAAATATCGTCGATCAGATATTCCCGAAACTCCGGCAGTGTGGTATAGGCTTCATAAAGGTCGGGGCTGCTGTCTTTCATGCCCTCCAGCAGTTCATCCAGCTTGCCAGCCAATTCATCCTGAGCTTCCAGCACATCCGTATCCCGGTCACGGAGGAAGGGGTAAATCTGGCTTTGTTCCACCAATGCTGTCAGTTCCGGCAACACTGCCTCATAAAGCTGTTTCGGGGTAGGTGTGGTCTGGGATGTACCGCCTGAGAAGTTAAAGGAAAGCTGTTCCAACTCGTTTGTGGTTTTACCACTCTGTTTTTTTAACCGCCGCAGGGCAGACTTGGCAGCGTCCTGGGGCTGTTTCTGGCGGTCGGCTTTCGGTTTTGCCGTCTTTTCGGGAGCCGCCGCAGGCTCATGGAGCAGCGTAAAGGTGCCGTCCTTATAGGCGGAAAGACGGTCATACGCTTGGGTGCAGCTTTCGTAACCACGGTCAGACGGGGACATGGACTGCGAACCGTCTGCCATCGCAGAGAGCAGAGCGTCCACTTCTCCGGTATCGTCCAGCATACGGCGGACTTCTTTCCAGCCATCGCCAAAGCCTTCTGACACATAAGGCCGCAACTCCGGCGCATAGCAAAAGAAGGAGTCGATATTCTGGGCAAGCACATGGCGTTCATACTCCGGGAACTTCGCTTTATCTTCCGGGGAGAGGTAGCGGTCAGCCTCCATCAGTTGGTTGATACGCCGCTCTACCTGGTTCCAGTTCAGAAATTCCTTGGCATATTCCTTGTGATAGGTGCGTTTGATCCGTAAGCCCTTGCTGTCATGCCAGACATCTTTTTCGAGATAGCCATAACCGCCATCGCCAAAGGACTTCTTCAGATGATCCTGACGTTCCTTGCGGTCAGTGTGGTTATGGAAAAACACATAGGTCGCCAGCCTGCTGTCCGAATAGCTGCCGCCCCGTGAAGCCTCTATATTGATTTCATCTTCTGTGATAAAATCCGGCTTCTGTTCTGTAAAACCTTCTGTCAGCGGAAAGACCTTATCGGGAACCGCCAGCCGTTCCAGCCGCTGTAAAAGCTGGTTCGGGCGATGAAAGTGAAAATGCAGAAGTTCTTTGTCTACCTCGTAGGCCATGCAGAAGCCCTTGACTTCACTGATAATATTCTCCAGTGTTTCCGGGACTTTCAGTGCATCGCTGATTTTCTGTGTGTTATCCGGGAAGCCGCCCCTGTCCATATAGAATTTATCAACAATGGGAAGGAAGCCCGCTTCTCTGGCTTCCTGACTGAGATCCTGCCGCAGATACCAGAGCTGTGCCGCCAGTTCCTTGCATTCATTGTCCGGCACTTGTGCCGCACGGTCTGGGGAGAGATATTTTCCCTGCTCCACAAGGGAGCGGATACGGCTTTCCACCTCTGTCCAGGACAGGCGCAGGCTTTCAGCGTTATATCGGGCAGACTTGCCGCTGTTGATGGCAAGCCCGTTTTCATCGAACCATACCGCATAAGGGGCACCGTCCACCGTGAAGCCACGCCCGCCGGTGCGATATTCCTGGGGCAGATACGCCGCCATTTCATCCGCCGGGACTTGCGCCTGATACCGGGCATAGATACGAAGTGCGCCGGGAAGCTCATTGGTTCCAGCGGATAAGATACGCTCTACCACGGAGTCGGGCACCATACCCACAGAAAAAACGGAGGGTGTTTCCTCCGTTTTCGACTGGGCGATATGTTCAATCTGTTCCTCTACCGTGGGGAAAAGGGATAGCTGGGTAAAGGTGCCCTTGCTCTTGGAGAAAGGCCCATCCAGCTCCACAGACGACAAAACGGCAGGCTCGCCGCCTGCCGTTTCCATATCCGTATTTAGCTGTAAATCAGGTCTGCCATCACGATTTCCTCGGCTCTCTGACGGATGTTGTTCATCCGCTGAACCCACTCCATCTGATTGGTGGCTTTCAGCTTCTCGGTCACGCCCTCCTTGGCTGCCAGTTCCGCTGTCAGAGCGTTCATCTGCTCGTTGGCCGTCTGGTCGATCTGCGTCAGGTGTGTCCAAAGGGTGCCTTTCAGGAGCATTGCCGTGTAGAAGCCCTTCCTGTGTTCCATCAGATATTTTTCTCTCGTTCTGCCGAAGCGGGTCAGAGTCTCCGGCTCGTTCTCCTTGGTGTCCGTCATCAGGTTCGGGATCAGATACCCGTTCTGGTTGGTGTATGTCAATTCGCTCATCGTGGTCGCTCCTTTCACGCTTTAATGTGTTAAACTGTTCATTTACATTATAGGCTTCCTCCGGCTGTTTTGCAAGAGGGTTTTGTGTTAAATTTCTTGCCTGCTCCAACTGGGCTGTACGGATGGTTTCTCCGATTTCCAGAAGGACAATGCGGTTTGCTTCGGCGGTGGCAGTGCCCAGACAGGCAAGGGTGCCCACGTTGTTGAAGTTGGTAATCCCGATGAGATCTTCATCGTCGATATACTGGGAAGCGTCCAGCCCGCAGCGGGTCAGCACCGCATACTGAACGCTGGCCTTCATGGTGTTGCGGAACAGGACTTCGGTGTTGAGTTCGTCCAGTTCCTCCAAGAAACTGTCTGCCACCTCATAGTGCAGGTCACGGAGATATTCCCCGTAGTTTTCGTCTACCACACGGCTGGCAGCTTCCATAATGGCGTCGCCCAGGGAAGCCCCCTCCGGGGAGCCAAACTGTTCCGCCAGTCTTGCGACCACTTTTGCCTGATATTCCTCGTCCATTTTCCAAAGCCAGGGGTTCTTGCCCCCACGAACCGGGTGGGTGTCGGCAACATCATGGACATTCTGAATATAGGGTTTTCCGCCTGTGCCTTTGCGGATCAGGCCGATAGCGGTGGAACCGGCATTGACCCAGCGGTGCATTTTGTTGTTCCAGACGTCGATTTCCGCACAGGCTGTCGCATTGGGGCGCTGGGCGTAAATCAAAAGCTGATCGTCAAAGTCATAGCTTTTATAGAACCGGGAAGCGGTAGTCAGAAAGCGCCGCCAGTTCTGGGGCGAGTTCGTGACTTCTTTCTGGGTCTGCTCCGCCAGTTCCGAAATGTATGTGAACCATCTGTTTGCCATTGTGTCCTCCTTTCCAAAATGAAAAACACCCAGAACCGACGGACTTTCGGTTCTGGGTGCATATAAGCTGTTTTACTTGGTTTCCTTCTTTATCTGCCCTGCGGCATACCGGATAAATTCTTCCGGGGTGGGGACATCTCCTTTCCTCGGTACACGGTTCTGATAAGCGACTGTGATGTTGTCATCCGGCGGGTTTTGATAGGCTTGCATGATAGCTGCCTGCATTTCTTCCCTGACCTCCTTGGGGCTGACACCGTGTTCCCTGGCTATTTTTCTGTATATTTTCCTCATGCTCATAAATATGTCCTCCTTGGTAAAAACTATAATCGCTCACGCTTTTACATTATAAGCGAAAATAGTATGCACTTCAACATAAACAGGCGTTACAATCGCTCGGTTTTTGCACTTGCGTGAATTATCATTATCCACAGGAGGGATGATGATGGAAGAACAGTTTATCCGTGACCGAATTTCAAAGCTCCGGGAACAAAAACAGGTGTCGGAGCGAAAAATGAGCCTCGATTTGGGGCACAGCACCAGTTATATCCGCAGTATCACATCAGGCAGATCACTTCCGTCCATGAGTGAATTTCTTTATATCTGCGAATACCTGGGCGTTACTCCCATGGAATTTTTCAATGAAGATAAGGCAACTACGCTCATGCAGCAGAAAGCCATTGATTACATTTACTCGATGTCCGATGAGGATGTCAGCCTGATGATCGGATTTATTGAACGAATGAAGGCTGCGAAATAGCATAGCAGGCGGTATCATATAGCGATACCTGCCTGCTTTTTTCATTGTCTGCGTTCTTGATTTCTGCGGTTCATATCCTCCAACACCTTTTTCTGGGCTTCTGACAGCACCCGTGGCGGTGCGATTTTTACCCACTTCTTAGGCAGCTCAAAGGTCATGCCGCCGTAACGGTCGCCGTCCTTGTGCTTGACCTGCGCCGGGTGGCTCTCGCACAGGGAAAGCAGCGTATTCTGCAATCCCTGGTTGTGTGTATAGACCGAAGCAAGCCGTTCCTTCTCGTTGAAGTTGATAATGGTTTCCTGCTCATACTTTGTCAGTCCCATGGGCGTTACCTCTCTGTTTCCTTGTGCTTGGCAGACGGTTTTACAGGGCTTTTGACAGGCTGATTTTTGGCAAGCTGTTCCCGGATGGACGGCTTTTTTTCTGCTTCCTGGGGCTTCTGTCTGGAAAAATCCTTTTCCCGCATTCGCCGGAAAGCTGTGATTTCTCCCTGCTCATTCACGACCGGGGCATACATCTGGGGTGTTTTGACCATCATCCCGTCCAAACTCAGCCCGCTGTAATAGTTGCCGTGGGCGTCCCGTTCTTTCTGAAGCAGAATGGTGTGGTCTTGCAGTTCAAAACCCTCCATTTCATGCTTATACACCAGACCGCAGGGTATCCCGCCCGCCTTGATAATGCCGATTTCCTTGCCCACAGGTTTCAGCGGGTTCTCCACCGGGGCGTCCTCCGCTTTACGGAAAGCGGTAGGCTTGCCTTTTTTGCTTCGTTCCGCCACCTCATAAATCTGGGCGTCGATGTAGGTGCCATTTAAGGCACGGTTGGTAGATTCATAAAAATCCGGGTTGGACGCACAGGGCGAAAGCAGAATGCCGCCCTTCACAATGTACTGATCCTGGGTCACTTCGCTGGGTTCGATGTAGCGTTCAAATCTGCCTACGGGAACTACACGCAGAACTTCGGGCTCCTGGACATAGGCCATTGCCTGCATACGGATATGTTTATCACGTTCGGCAGCTTCCGCCTGTTCCATGAGGAAGTCATAATCTAAGGCTTCCAGCTTTGCCTGTTCCCAGCCTTCGTCCGCAAGCAGTTCATAGACCGCCTGCGCCATGGAAAGCTCCGGGTTGTCAAGCTGTCCGCCGTCCAGTTCCTCAAAGGCTCCATTGAAGAATGTGTAGTCATAACCGCTGTCACAGGTCTGGACAGACAGATAAAGCGAACCGCCGTCAATGGAAACGGCGGCTTCCTCCGTGGGGAGATTGTTCAAAATCCCGTCGATGTGGTTAAGGTTCTGTTCCTCAGTCTTTTCCACGGTTTCCAGATGGTTCTGGGGAGAAGGAATGAGTGCGTATGCTTTTTCCTGTTCCGGGGTCAGAGGTTTGCTGTATTCCAGATAGCCATAGGCGGTAATGGCTCCCTGCTCATACTTGTGAAGCTGACTGGTAAAATGGGTTTGGTCGGTTTCGTCCATGTATGGGTAAGTACCGTGCCGGGTGGCGTCCTCTGTGATGTAGTAGCGGAACCTGTCCGGCTCCTGCTTGAAGAAAGCGGGGACTTCCTCAAAACCGATGGCGTCCACATAGTGGGCGGTATCTTTGCCGCCTTCATGCAGCACCACAATATCCGAAACGGAAAGGCTGTGCCCCGTGAAGTCCTCCGGGCGATGGAGATTAAATGTTTCGTAAATGCCTTCCAGCTTCATCATGGTACTGCCATTCTCCGGCAGTGTGCCAGTGTAGACCTTTTCATAATTGTCCGGGTCTACGAAAAGTCCGAAACGCTCCAGTCGTTCCAGCGGCTCGAAGCGGTGGTAATGCAGTTCCTCGCCGGATTTGAGCTGATAGATGGTAAAGGTGTTTTGTTCCGGCACTGCTTCCGGGGTGCCCATCTGGGCCAGCTTTTTATTTACATCAGCCATAGGTTACTCCTTTCCATTCTTATTCTGACGGGGCGGCAGTTCGATTTTGTAGTTCACATACTTGTCGCCCGTGTCCGCCAGCACCACCACAGCGTCATAGAGGACGCCTTTTTTCTCGCTGAACAGACCTTTCATCTTAATGCGCCCGTTCTTTAAGAGAGCCGCCGCCATGGGCTTGGTCAGCTCCTTGTGCTTGGAAGTGAAGAAGCGGTCATCCTTCCACATGGAAAACTGGCACTCCCGGTTGGTGCAATAGAAGTTCTTTTTCCCCTCAACCACATCCGAGCCGCAGCGGGGACACTTGCCAATGGCTTCCCTCTGTTGGAACATGGAAGTGTCCGCTGAAATGGCATGGTACTGGGCAACCAGATCGGAAATGAGCTTTTCAATGCCGCCCAGGAAAACAGCAGGCTCCTGTTCGCCACGCTCCACAGCTTTCAGTTCTGCTTCCCACTGGGCGGTCAGATGTGCCGACTTAATGGCGTCGGGCAGAACCACGATCAGGTTGAAGCCCTTTTTCGTGGGCAGGAGCTGTTTGCCTTTCCGTTCCAGAAAACCGCCACGCACCAGTTTTTCCAGCACTCCGGCACGGGTGGCAGGCGTACCCAGCCCGGTTCGCTCCACATCGCCAATCTCCGCAAACTCCGCAGCACTGGCGTGTTCCATGGCGGACAGAAGCAGATCTTCGGTGAAGTGCTTGGGCGGGCTGGTGGTTCCTTCCTTGGCAGAAGCCTTTACCTTTTCAAAGGTCTGCCCATCCGTAAGGGGAGGCAGCACCCCGGCGTCCTCTTTGGTATCATCCTCCGGTTTCTTCTTCAGCGTGGCGAAGAAAGCCTGTTCCAATTCCTTGAACCCGGCAGAGGTAATCACACGGCCTTTTGCGGTAAATGAAGTGCCGCCGCACTCCAGCACAGCAGAAGTGTCCTCATAGATGTGCTTGGGAGCAACGGCGGTAAGAAGCCGTGCCATGACCAGCGTTAAAATATTGCGTTCCCCGGCAGGGAGCGAAACAAGGTCGGCGCTTGCGGCCTGCTTTGTGGGGAGCAGTGCATGGTGGTCGCTGACCTTGCTGCTGTCAATGACACGGGAAATGTCCCGGTCAAAAGCCGGAACGGTAAACGGCACAATGGACGCTGCCATGTCGCACAGTCCGGGAATGGTGTCTTTCATATCCTCCGTCAGATAATTGGAGTCGGTACGGGGATAGGTCAGAAGCTTCTTTTCGTAAAGGGTCTGTGCGTAGTCCAAAACCTGCTGGGCGGTGTAGCCAAAGAGCCGGTTCCCGTCACGCTGGAGAGAAGTCAGGTCGTAGAGCTTGGGCGGCTGGGCGGATTTCTGCTTTTTCTCCACCTGCTTGACAACAGCCGCCTGCGTGCTGCAGGCGGCTGAAAGATGGTCGGCGGCTTTGCGGTTTTCACAGCGTTCACTGGAAGCGGTAAACTTGCCGCAGTCCAGAACCACGGTGTAGAACTTTTCTTTCTTAAACTCAGAGATGGCAGCTTCCCGGTCTACCACCAGTGCCAGGGTAGGCGTCATCACACGCCCCACATTCAAGGTCTTGCGGTAAAGGGTGGAGAACAGGCGGGTTCCGGTAATGCCCACCAGCCAGTCGGCTTTTGCCCTGCAAAGGGCAGCTTCGTACAGCCGGTCATACTCCGAGCCGGGGTGCAGAGACTGAAATCCCTCACGAATGGCGCTGTCCTCCATGCTGCTGATCCACAGCCGTTCAAAGGGCTTCCGGCACCCGGCATGGTCATAGACCAGACGGAAAATCAGTTCGCCTTCCCGTCCTGCGTCGGTGGCACACACAAGGCTTGCCACATCCGGGCGGTTCATCAGGGACACCAGCACTTCGTACTGTTCCTTTTTATCCGGGGCAACGGCGTATTTCCACTGCTTCGGAATAATGGGCAGATCCTCATAGCACCACTTGGAATACTTGGGGTCATAGCTGTCCGCAGCCGCCAGTCCGATCAGATGACCGACGCACCAGCTCACGATATAGCCGTTTCCCTGTAAATAGCCCTGTCCACGTTCCTTTGCCCCCAGCACCGCCGCAAGGCTCTGGGCAACGCTGGGCTTTTCTGCAATCACTAACTTCATGCAGTTTTCCTCCTTCCATTCATAAGCTCCTTGTAGCAAATACCCACACAGCGCCGTCCTTGCCCATAGCTACAGCCATAGCAGGGATGATTGGGCGGAAGCGTCGGTTCTGCCGACGCCTGCCGCCCAGTGGGTTTCTGCTTCATCATCTGTTCCAGCCTGGGGTTATCAGAAAACAAGGTCATCGTCGCCCTCGATGGGAATATCCTCGTTGTCCTCCTCGTAAAGCCTGCGCTGTTCGGCTTCTTCTTCCGCAGAGAGTTCCTCCGGTGCTGCCAGTTCTTCCAAATTGTCCTCGTTGACGGTCGGTTCCTCCGGCCCCTCAAACTCAAAATCGTCGATGTCCTCGGCGTCGTCCAGCTCATGCTTCGGCTTGTAGACCTTAAAGTAGTAGCCAATACCGCCAGCCGCCAGTGCCACAATCAGGACGATCAGCATAGTGCTGTTGCTTTTCTTGGCAGGCTGTTCCGGCTCCGTAACAGGAGGTTCCGGTTCGCTGGGTTCTTCCGGCTCCTTGGGGGTGGTAGGCTCCGGTTCCACAGGGGCGACGGGTTCCGGGGCAGCGTCTTTCTGCGCCAGTGCCGCAAGGTCGCTTTCCGTCACAGCGTTAAGGAAATACACATTGTTGCCGTCACGCTGTTTGTCAACGACCAGATAAAATACATTCTCATCCGGGGTGGAAATGGTGTAAAACTCTTTGCCGTCACTTTCGGTGGCATTGTCCACCACTGTGCCGGTGCCATCCGGGGTAAAAGGATTGGGTTTCTTGTCTTTATCCTCCACAGGCTTTACCGTAACAGGGTCTTTCTTGGAATTGTCGGTCTTGGAGGTGGAGCCGCCATCTCCCGTAGGCTTGGTGTTCTGTCCGCCGGAAGTGCCTGTGCTGCCGGAACCTGCCGGGGGCTGGGTAATGCCTGGATTGGTAGGCGGAAGCTGTGTGGTAGGAGGACAGGTGCCGGAACCGGAATTTTTATCATTGTCCTTTTTGGGAGGCTCATAGTAAGGGTTGGAAAGCTGGGTCATGCGGCTCTTATTACCCGCATTGTCCACGGCCTGAATGGTAATCTTTTCGTAGTTGTCGGCGTAGTCTTTCAGTCGAATGTCCAGTGTGCCGTTGGTCAGTTTGGAAAAGGAGTTGCCGCAGACATAGATTTTATCCACGCCGGACAGGTCATCGTTTGCTTCCACATAAAGCAGTTCGTCCTCAATTCCCGCACGGACGGTCGGTGCTTCCCGGTCAAAGACTTCCACATAGCGGCTCTTGGTGTGGGTCTTGCCGTTCTTATCCGTAACCGTCACATAGATCGTGCAGTTTTCGGAGATCTCCAGCCAGACCTTGTCGCTGTCCAGAAGGTAGTCCGTCAAATCCGTCCAACTGCCGCCGCTGTTGATTTTGGCTTCAACGGTTTCCCAGCCGGTTTCATTGACATCCTTGATACGGATTTCTACATCCGCCTTTCTGGTGTACCAGCCGTCAGGCTCCACGATAGAAATGATAAACTTAGGGTCAAGAACTTCCGGCTCCTTGCCCACGCACTGGGTCAGGTCATTCTTGCAGAGCGGGCAGTCCGTATTGACTACGCCAGCGGCACATTTCTCCGTGCAGGTACATTCTTCCGGTTCCGTGGGTTGTTCGGGATCGGAAGGTTGCTCCGGGTCGGTGGGCTGTTCCGGGTCAGTAGGCTGCTCCGGGTCAGTAGGTTGTTCCGGGTCGGTAGGCTGCTCCGGGTCGGTAGGCTGCTCCGGGTCGGTAGGCTGCTCCGGGTCGGTAGGCTGTTCCGGGTCGGTGGGCTGCTCCGGGTCGGTAGGTTGTTCCGGGTCGGTGGGCTGCTCCGGGTCGGTAGGTTGTTCCGGCTCCGTAGGTTCTACCGGGTCGCAGGAGTCCAGGTCATACTGACAGGCTTCGCAGTCCTCGTTGATCAGTTCCTTGGTACATTCTTCGGTGCAGATACAGGTATAAGGGTTGGGCAGAAGTTCTTCGCCCACACACTTTTCCGTATCCTCCATGCAGACCTCGCAAGCCTCGTTGGGATGTTCTGCGGTGCATTGGGTATCACAAATGCACTCCGGCAGTTCTTCGGTTGCCGCTGAAGCTGGCAGAGCCGCCATGCCCAACATCGGCACAGTGAGTAAGACCATGGACAGCATCAGACAGATGGTGCCCACAAAACGCTTACGCTTCTTCACATTCATTTTCTTCATCCTCCTTCTTTCCCATAAAATCAGGCGTCCCGGCAGTCGAGCTGCGGAACGCCTTGATAAATGCGGCAAGTTCTTCCGGGGCAACATCCAGCCCACGAACCATGCCGACGATCTCTGTGTTTTCCAGTTCGGTTTTCTGCTGTTCCAGCTCCCTCAAATGGGTCTGCTGGGCAGCGATCTTGGCTTTGACCTTTTCAATCTCCGCCATGACTTTCTGTAATTTACCGTTCAAGTGATAAGACCTCCTTCTTAATTCAGTCGCCCGAAAGCGTAAAAGTGCTGTGTCCAGTAGCTGCTGTCAGTCCTTGCGTACTGGATGGGCGAACCGCAATGGATCATCATGTTGTTGCCGACGTAAATGCCCACATGACTGACAGGCCCCGGTGAGTCATAAGTACCAGTGAAAAAGATAATGTCTCCCGGCTTTGCTTCCGAGGGAGCGATGTGGGCGCACTGGTTGTAAATGCCTTGGGCGGTGGTACGGGGCAGGTTGTGGACGCCGCTGTTGGAAAAGACATAGCAGACAAATCCGCTGCAATCGAAACTGGTGCTTGGACTGGAACCGCCCCAGACATACGGGAACCCCAAATATTTTTCCGCTTCCGTGATAAGGGCGGCAAAATCCGGGTCTGCCAGTGCTTCGCCCGGAATGTCGTAATCTTCCCCGGCGCTTTCATTGGCGTAGATGTCATCCCCGAACAGGTAAGGCTTGTTGCCCTTCATGGACAGGGTTGCGGCATACCGTTCTTTTTGTTCCTCCGTCAGCCCCTCCACGGCGACCGTGCCGAAGCCCTTGTTTCTAAGGGTCACATACAAGATATGGTACTCATAAGGCACCTCAACCTCATAGGTGTATTCCTCCGTGATAATTTCCCCGGTGTCCGGGTCAACGCTTGTAATGGTTTCTGTCCGGGTTTCGGTTCGGTAGCGGATCTCCGTTTCGGCACGGGTTGTAAGGCTGTACTGCTTCTCAAAAATGGCTTCCAGTTCCGCCTGCACCTGTTCCGGGGTAAAGGCGTCGAACTTGGCAGTCAGGTAGGAAATCAGCTCATTGGGGTTGTGCCCGATGTTGTCCACATCGTAGCGGTACTCGTCATAGCCGGAATAAGTGTTTTCGATGTTGGAAAGCTCATTCCGAAGCTGGGACTCCAAAGCGGTGTAGTTGGTTTCCGTCTGGAGAATATCCGGGTCTTCCGAGGTGTAGGAAGTGCCCAGGATGGAACCCATGGCACCTTCCATCATCACAGAACAGGACGAGAGGGAGGAAAACAGCATGATAATCAGCAGTGCCAGGACACCGAACACCACCAGACCGCCCTTGTGGTTCTTAATGGCGGCAATGACCGCCTGCTCGGTACTGCTGACAGCGTCCTTGGCTTTCTTTGCCGCTGCGGAACCTTTGCTCCCGGCTTTCTGGGCTTTGCGGTACTCCTTGGCATACTGGCGTTTGATACGCTGCTTCTGGACGAACCGCTTCACATTGTTGGTCTGTAATTCCGGGTTATCCCGGACAGCGGCACGGTAAGCGGCATTGACATTGGCCTGATTGGCCTGCTGTTGCAGCTTCTCCACCTTTTTGTAAGGGGCGTTCTGGTGGTGGACACGGGCGGCATGAGCCGCCATTGTCACCGTGGCTTCGGCAGTAAGTTCCGTGCGGTGGGCAGCTTTGGTGCCGACATTTTCTTCCTCCACCTGATACATCTTGGAGTGGACAGCGGCGCTGGCCGTCTGCACCATGCGTCTGCTCGCCTTTTTCGGCAGGGCTTCCTTGCCACGCTGTTTCTCCACTTCTTCAAAGCGGAGGGTGTGCTTCATCCGGCTCTTTTCGGGGTCAAGTTCTTTTTGCAGGCGCACCTTTTTCTTCTTGGGGATTTTCTTCTCCGCCCGTTCCAGCTTCTGGCCTAAGATTTCGGCTTTCTGCTGGGCACGGGCGGCTCGTTCCTCCGGGGTAAACGAAAGGCGTTTGCTGCGGTCAGCGTCATCGCTGTCATAAATATTGGTTTTCTTCTTCATGGCAGACCTCCTTATGCTGCCAGGTCAGCGGGTTTGGTTGTCATAACCTTGTAAAGTTGGGTATTGGTCGGGAACTTATCCACGAACGGAATAATTTTATCCCCAAAGAACAGAAGTCCCTCGCCTGCGCCGCTGTTGGTGATGTGGGTCAGCTCCTGGGGAGAGATACCCAGACGCTGGGCAAGAATTTGGCGGTCGCTGGCTGCCTGATTGAGCATGAGGATAAAGTCGCTGTTTTCCAGGATGTTTTCAATCTCCGGGCTGTCCAGCAAGTCCTTCACATTCTGCGTCAGGGCCGACGGAATGCCATTCCATTTACGAAAACGCTTGTAGATCTCTGCGGTATAGGCCGCTGTCTGGGGTTCCTTTAAGAGCAAGTGAAACTCATCCAGGTAAATTCTCGTGGTCTTGCCTGCGTAGCGGTTGACAGTGGTTCTCATCCAGATTTTATTCTGCACGGTCAGCATACCGGGCTTTTTGAGGTTCTGGCCCAGACCGCTGATGTCAAAGCAGACCACACGATTATGAATATCAACATTGGTGCGGTGGTTCAGATAGGAAAGGGAACCCGTCACATACAGCTCCATCGCCGTGGCAAGTTCCTGTGCCTGATTTTCTTCCTGTTCCCGCAGACACTGGTACAGGTCGCCCAAAATCGGCATATTCTCCGGGATGGGGTTTTTCAGATATTCCCGGTACACCTTGGGAATACAGCGGTCAATGACCGACTTCTCGATGGGCTTCAAGCCGCCCTGGGACGCTGACAAAATCAGTTCACAGAAGGACATGATAAAGTCGGCTTTCATCAGAAGCGGGCTTTCTCCCGTATCCGTGGCAAGGTCAATGTCCATGGGGTTGATATAGTCAGTGCTGTCCGGGGCAAGGCGGATGATTTGACCGCCGAGCTGTTCCACAAGGGAGGAATATTCATGCTCCGGGTCGAGGAAAATCAGGTCATCATTGGTGTGCAGATAGACGTCGGTGGCCTCCCTCTTACAGCTAAAGGACTTGCCACTACCCGGAGTGCCAAGCACAATCCCGTTGGGGCACTTGAGGTTTTTGCGGTCTGCCAGTATCATGCGGTTGGTGGTGGCATTCAGCCCATAGTAGACGCCGCTGGACTGGAACACCTCGCAGGCACGGAACGGCAAAAAGATTGCCGTCCCGCTGGTGGTAAGCCCACGCTGGATCTCCACCTGATTGATACCGATAGGCAGTGCGGACATAAAGCCCTGTTCCTGCTGGTAGTCCAGACGGATGAGGTCGCAGTTATGGGTATTGGCGATACCGTTTGCGGAGTAAATCAGGTTCTCCAGCTTCTGACGGGTGGGTGCCGCATGGGTAACGAGGATCGTGACAAGAAACATCTTTTCATCGTGGTTCTGCAAATCCTCCAGAAGCTTCTGGGCTTCCTTACCGAAGGTCACAAGGTCGGGCGGCAGAATGTCCATATCAAAGCCGGAACGAACCGCTCGTTTCTGCTCGTCGATTTTTGCCTTGTCCAAATCGCTCAGTTTCCGCTTGACCATCTTTAAGGCGGCGTTCTGGTCGAGGGCTTTGGCATGGATACTGACGATCTGGCTTCCTTCCAGGTTCAGAAGGTCATCCAGCAGGTTGTCGTAAATCTTGGTCGCCCGGATCTGCAAAAAAGAAACCGCACCGAAGGTCGCCCCGGTGCGGAAGTATCGCCCGTCCTTAAAATAGAAGGAACTGGGTGCAATATAGTCTTTGCTGGAAAGCCCGGTCTTATTGAGGGAGTCCCAGTTGAAACGGAACTTACTCGGCTCCTCCAGGTGCAGGCATTTATGGAACACAGCCAGACGCTCGTAGCCTTTCATGGGTGCGGCCTCTACCGCCAGTGCCCGGAAGTGATTGATGACGTCGCTTTCAATCTGGGAAAGACGGGAACGGGCCTGCTTGATGTTCTCGGCTTCGATGGTAAAGGTCACGCAGATACGGCGATCATAGCGGCTTTTGGAAACCTGACGCACCAGCATATCGCTGTATTCCTTTCGGATCACATCGAACTGGTCGCCCTGTGCCGGAATAGCCAGAACCTTTCGGTATTCCTCCATATCTGCCGGATAGCAGACAACGGAAAGTTCAAACCCCACGGAGGGGCCGAAGTAATTGACCAGCTTACAGTAGAGTTCAAACAGCACCGTCTTTTCATCGTCGGACGCTTCCTTGTAGTTGATGTCCTCGCAGCATACGCTTTTGCTGTAAAGCTGGTTCTGGATATGGCAGATACCGTCCTGATACATCTCCTGATAAGGGATGGTCTGCTGGGCGGTGCGGGCGATCTTACCTTCCTTTTTTGCCCGTCTTATGGCTTTTTCCACCCGCCTGCGGTCTGCGGGCGACAGCTTGGTGTCGGGCCGGATGACGAGATGTTCCCAGCCCACGGCTGTCCTTGCCGGTGGTTTTGTTCGGAATGGAAACAAGTTTTTCTACCTCCTTATTGAAATGTTCCTGCCGCTCCAGAGCGGCAAATCGGTTCTGTGTCCGGTAGGGTCTTGCTGCAGGAGCAAGGAACCGCACCCGGATGATGTTTTTCAAGACTTTCTCCAAGGGCTGACCGTTCTTCTCATACAGCCCGAACAGCATGAAGGGAGCTGCCAGGGCAATCAGAAGAAGCAGGGCAATGTCGCTGCCCAGTGTGTTTCGGAACAGGAAGTAGGAACCGGCACCGACCACGCCCGCCAGAGTAAAGCAAATCATCTGGCGTTTGGTCAGGCCGAAAGCCACTTTGTCCTTGACCTCCGTCAAGTCCTTGGTAATGATTACATAAGCCAACGTGAAACCTCCTTTCAGCAGCTTAATGGGCGTTCAGAATACTCTTTGCCACAGAGCCGGTCTTGAACAGGCTGAAACAAAGCAGTACCGTGTAAGCGGCACAGCTCCAGATTGCGGCGTGCAAATCCCCGCCCAGGGAAAGCGCATTGACCAGCACGGCGTAAATGCCGACGCAGATCATGATTAGAAATCCTTGCAGCCCCAGGGCGGCAAGGCCCCGTACATAGTTGGTGCCGATGTTGCCCCATTCCCGGTTCATAAAGGTGGCAAAGGGCACCGGGCCGACACTGGCGTAAATATATATTTCAATCATTCGTCCATAGAGGATGACCGTGATACAAAGTCCCATGGCTTTCATGGCAAAGGAAACAATCCATGTTTCCAGCATAAGGGCGAACAGATCACCCAGCCCCATTGCCTGGAGCTGGGTGGTAATGTCCGCAATCGCCGTGGAGATGTCGATACTCGCATTGGTATCTATGACCCCGGCGCTTCGTTGCACCATGGTCTGCGCCACTTGGAAAATCGCAATGATGAAATCAAAGGTATGGTTAACGATGATAGCCGCTGCCGCCGACTTGAACGTCCATTTGAAAAACATGAAGGTGTCGATGTCGTGCATATTGTTCTTATCGACGATCATGCTGATGAGTTCGTAGGTCAGGACAGCGGCTATGACAAGCCCCGCTATGGGGACGACCACATTCCTTGACAGCGTGAGGATAATGGAGAAGACGTCGGAGTTCCAGGACTCCGGCGTCTTTCCCACTTCGGTTGCTATCGTGGCGACCTTGTTATTCACATCGCTAAACATATTCGACAGATTGCCAGTGATGGCTCCAATTAAGAAGTCTTTCAGCCACTGTTCAATGGCGTCGATTATGCTTTGCATAGGCGCTTACCCGTGCCGCTTAGACTGCGATCAGACCAGAGAGCAGAGGCACGACTTTCAGGCCCAGCAGCATAACGCCGCCGCCCGCCATGAGCTGCTTGACGCCCTGGCTTTTTGCCGCAGGGTTGTCCGAGCCGTAGCCCTCCATGAGGTTGATGACGCCCCACACGCCCAGGCCGCCGCCCAGAGCAGTTACCAGAGTAGACATAGTAGTTACAGCAGAGTTAAAGAAATCCATAATATATTCCTCCTGATTTTAAAAAAAAGTTTGTTGTGGTTGATGGGTTTCGGGTTCGGGAAATGCGTTCCGGCGGGCTCGGCACGGATGGGCGGGCGGATGTGCTTTCGGTTACGCAGAGTGCCTGCACCCACGGCATAAGAGCCGCCCATGGGCAGTGCCGTGGCACCGAAACTGCGCTTGTGGCAGGACTTCAAATCGGGGGCAAAATCTCCGTTCAGTGCTTTTGCCAGCGTTTCCAGTACCCGGACTGCTTCGTTAAAAAACTCCATTTTGCTTTCCTCCTTTGGTGCAATTTACGGTTTTGGGTAAAAAAATAAGGCTCCACCGAAAAGTCCCCGGTAAAGGGGTTCGGTGGAGCCTTTAAGCAGCCGTTTCCGACTGCGTGACTTCTCCTAAGTCATAAACTTCAAATTCTTCGTCCGGCTTTGTTTTCAGCCGGTGTTCCAGATACGCCTTTACATCAAAGGCATACTTGGGGTTGGCGTCTGCCGTGTATTTGTACTGGGGGTGCTTGGTCAGGTCGAACTTCTTGGAGTAGAAGGGGCGGACGCCCTGCACCTGTACGATACAGCGGCTGGACGGCATAACCGCCAGCTCATCCACGCTCATCAGCTCCTTGCCCAGCTTCTGATAGTTCAGACCGTAGGTGCGCTGGGCACCACGGGAGTCGCTTTCGTTCATCGTGTCGATGGTTTCCTTGCCCAGAAGCCCGGACACCATCTTCAAACTGCTTTCCTCCTTTCCGCCCAGAAAGAGCATGGTCGAACAGCACCCGGCAACTGTCTCGGCATTGTCTTTATACATTCCCTTGAGCTGCGAGTATGTCTGCAACACAATATGTGCCGATATGTTTCTGGAACGGATGACGCTGACCAAATGTTCCCAGTTGGGAATTTTCTGGTTTGCAAATTCATCAAAAAGGCAGGTCACATGGATGGGGAGCCTGCCGTGGTAGACTTTCAGTGCCCGGTCGCAGAGAACATTGAACATCTGCGAATACATCATAGCGCTGATAAAGTTAAAGGTCGGGTCGGTATCAGATACCACCGCAAACAGGGCGCTTTTCTCGTCGCCCAGCTTTTCGAGCTGCAACTCGTCATAGGACATCATTTCCCGGACAGCGGCAATGTCAAAGGGAGCCAGCCTTGCGCCACAGGAAATCAAAATCGACTTTAGGGTCTTGCCCGCCGCCATTTTGAATTTTTTGTACTGTCTGACGGCGAAGTGGTCGGGGTTCCGGTTTTCAAGCTGTTCAAAGAGCAGGTCAACCGCCGACTTGAAGTTCTCATCGTCCTCCCGGCACTCACAGGCATTGAGCATATCCAGCAGGGTATTCATATTCTTTTCTTCGGCTGGGGCTTCGTAGTAGATATAAGCGATCAGCGCCTGATACAGCAGGGCTTCCGCTTTCTGCCAGAAGTCATCGCCGCCTTTGGCGTCCCCCTGGGTATTGGTCATGATAACCGTGACCAGCGTCAGAATGTCTGTTTCCGAGTGAAGATAAACGAAGGGGTTGTAGTGCATGGAGCAGGAAAAATCAATGGTATTGAGAACTTTGATTTTATACCCGCCCCGAACCATGGCCCGCCCGACTTCCTCGATGACAGTGCCTTTCGGATCTGAGCAGACATAGCTGGCGTTCATCTGGAGCAGATTGGGCTTGATGTGGTAGCGGGTTTTTCCCGATCCGCTGCCTCCGATGACTAAAACATTCAGATTGACATTTCTCTTTTCCGGGTCTGCGATCTTTCCCAGCGTCAGCCGTTCCGTTTCGGACAGCAGAATGTTCTGGGAGAAATCCGGGTCAATAAACGGTTCAATGTCCTTGGCTGTGCCCCAGCGGGCAGTGCCATACTCCGCACCACGGCGGTACTTTCTGGCGTTCTTGGCTTTCTGGTAGACAATGAACCAAATGAGGACGCCGCAAGCAGCGCCCACCATCAGGTCGAAGGGGTGGAAACTGGGAAGCGGGTTCTGAAAGGCTGTTCCGATGTTCAGGAGTGCCCCCAGAGCCTTATCCAGCACATCGCCCTCCGGCACCATGCGGTAAGCCTGCCCCAGCTTGGTAGCCATAAGCCCGATGAAAATATACGGTAGAGCAGCTTTTAACAGCTTGGCTGTATTGATTTTCGGCAGCTTTTTCATCTGTCCACCTCCTGGTGCTTATTCCGGGAGAGGGACTTGGCCATCTCTTTGACCGCTTCCTGCAATTTGACGAGCTGTTTTCGGATAGACGGTTTTTCCTTTTCCTGCTTCTTGACCACCTTGCCGGAATACTCCTGAAACGCAGCAGTCAGAGCGTCGGCGTCCTTGCTTTTGAAAAAGACCAGATACCGGGGCGGGCTGGATGAGCTGTCTTTTTTCAGAGCAAAGTCAATCCCGTATTTCCGGGCGACACGCTCAAAGGACTTGATATTGCCGTCCGTAACTTCGATGTTGCTGACGCCAGCACCCTGCCGAACCAGCTTTTTCACACTCTGTTTGCCCTTGTAGACCTTGGGATTTTTCTTTGCTTTCTCCATTTCCGCAAGGGCCTTACGAAGTGCCGCTTTCAGCACATTGGCTGTCAGCTTGGTTGCCTTGATACTCAGTGCGACCGATTTGTTTTCAACTTCTTCCTGCATATCTCATCACACTCCTTTCTCTGGCAGGAATGCTGAAAGGAGCAGGTTCTAAGGCGGAACCTCCAAACGATGAAGCAGATACCGCAGAGGCCGATATGCGCTCATCAGGCGTCCACCTCGTTTTCTCCCTGGGAACGGATCTTCAAGATACCCTCCAGAGTGGTGGCAGTAATGCCCAGACGCTGCGCCATGGCAATGTCGTTCTTGACCGTTTCGTCGATCTCGTCCCCGCAGACGATAAGGACACGGCTGCGGCGCAGGAACTCCCTGCCAATGTCGATCCCGTCCTTATGCTCGGCAGGAACGCTGTCACGGAGGAAATGGGGAAGATACAGAACCGGGCAAAGCGGTGTGAACCCGGCTTCATAGACTTTGCGGCAGTAGACGGTCGCCTGGTCGATGACAGTGAACTCGCCGCCTTTCCAGACCGCCGTAACGTAGGCAAAAGGTTTTTTCATGGGGTAACTCCTTTCTCCGGCTGTGCCGGTGGCAAAAGAAGCGGCCCCATGTCAAGAATAAAATGAACGCACACCGTGTGCGTTCTTGACACAGTGCCGTTCATTTGCAGATATGGTAATCAAGGGGGCTGGCCAGGAACTGGCGCAGCCGCCCAAATGTGAGTATGAAAAAACAGTTACCCACCGCCGTACAGGTCATGGTTGACCAAAGCTGTGTAATAACTGTTTATCGTTGTGGGGGCGTTGTAGAGAGAGGTCAGCAGGTAAGCCCGGATGTTTCGGACTTTCGTGGTGTTCTCTTTCAGGCAGTCTATGACATACCCGATATGCTCCCCGTTGATTTTAAGCAGGCGGTTCTTTACGACTTCCCGTGGGTAGTCCTCGCCGCCTATGCGTATCATGCGCTTGGAACTGCAAACCGTGTCCACCATGATGTCCAGAATGTCATCCAGCAGGTCGGCATTGTACCCAAGCTGTTGCCGCAAGATGTCATATTCGATATTTTCTTTTATGACTTCTCGGTATGCTTCCATCGTATCCATCTCATCAGCCGCCGCAGACGGTCTATCTTCCGGCAGCCCTCTGACCGGATAGATAGATGGATCAGTCTCATTCAAATCAGTATTATTTATCTCAGTATTATTAGAGGCCGTTTTCTGGAAGTCTTGACTTCCGGTTTGCGGAACTTTAGACTTCCGTTTTTCGGAAGTCAAGACTTCCGCTTTCCGAACGAAGTTCTTCACATAGATTTTCGTGGGCTTTCCCTGACCTTGCTTCTTGCGCTCGATCAGCCCACCTTTATCCAGTTCGCCAAACAGCGAAACAGCTTTCGTATGCCCGCAGCATAAATACTCCAGAGCGTCCTCCAGCGTGAAGTAGATGAATACCCGTTGGCAATCATCCAGCCAGCCATTCCGAACTGACAGCCCCATGCGGTCGAGCATAAGACCATAGAGGATTTTAGCGTCGGAAGAAATACGCCGATAAGCCGGGTCTGTGAACAGCACCTTGGGTATCCGGTAGAAGGTGTACTGTTCCGCTTCATCGCCGTAGAAGTAGTCCAGCATGGCGGGTTCTGGCATGGGGTTCCACCACCTTTCCGCAGGCGGCAGGGAGGAAAAATGGGTACGAAAAAGGCACATCACCGTAAAATGATGTGCCTTTCGTGCATTGTGCTGAAAAACCCGTGTCCCTTAGCCGTCTGTTGTTAAGAAATTTAGTAGTTCTGTTGGTTCCCTAACAACACTCGCCTAAGGTCAGCCCTCTTTTGCAATTTGTGTTTGTGATTTCAGATTAACCGAGTGTAACCTGCTCAGCGATTGGAGCGTTGGGGTTAGTGTCAGGGTTATCTGTGTAGAATGTAAGGTATGTACCGCCCGTAACAGCAGAGTCATCAATTACAATCCACATTTCGTTATCTACAAAGCCCTTGTAGTCAATTGTTTGGTTAGTAGCGTTATCGGATACAATTACATTGTATGTACCTGCTCCCTTATATGTGAAGCCGTAATCAAACCAACCGTTTTCACCTTCAGTCATAGGATCACCCGGCCACTCTGACATATAGTCGCCTGAGTCTTTGCCCTTGAGGTCTGAACCCCATATCCAGAGGTATGGCGTCCATGTAAGTGAACCGTTGTGCTTTACGTGAAGTTTGATATCAAGGCTTGAAGCGATGTAGTAGTAGTTAACCTCTGCCTCACCGTAAGGAATTAAGCCAGACTGATTTTCCGGCATTCTGTCCGGATCAACAGCGTAGCCAACAACCTTGAATGCAGTTGATTTATATGTGCTACCTGCTCTGCCTGCGAATACGATTGAATCAGTGAGCTTCTGCTGTTTTCCGTCAGCGTCTGTGTAGTAGTAGTTTACTGTTACTTTACCGGAAGATACAGGAATGCTAGCAACATACTTCATTATCATTGTTGAATCTTCAATGTTGAAAGTACCGTCATAGTTTAGGTCAAGAACTGATTCATCAACTGTAGGAGTTTCAAGCTTTGCAATATACTTCTGAAGAAGTGTAGCGTCAATTACATTAACTTCACCGTCACCGTTAAAGTCAGCGTTCTTGAGTGATTCAGGAATGTAGTCTGTGTAGTAGTATGTAACCTCCTGCATATCGGAAGTATATTTGCCTTCTGCATTTCCGCCAATACGACTTACGATATATGTATCGGGAACAACTGCACTTGGAACTGTTACATAACCTGAGCCTACAGAACCCTGAAGAATTACAGAATCTTCAAGCTTTTCGCCTGTTGCTTCGTAAACATAGTTTACTTTTACCTTACCTTTTGAAGAATGGATGCCTGCTGACTCATAACCTGCCTTGTCAACAGCTACGATAGCCGAACGAGCAGGAACTGTGAATGTTGAGCCTGTCACCTCGCCGAGTGAGTCAAGACCTGCTGTTTCACCGTTAGCGATAACAACCCAATCTGTTACGGATGTATCCGAAAGGGTTACATCTGCAGCTGTGGTTGCATTGTTATAAATAACAGCCATCTTGTTCCATTCACCCTCAACATCGTTCTGAATTGTGAATGAAATCTGATTTGTTGAAGCAGAAACCTTTTTTGTGAATGTGTATTTGTCAGCATATGAATTATCCATAGCTGTGAGAGGCGAGAATGCTGACTTAATCTGCATCATACCCTTGTAGTAAGAAACTACATCGGCATAGTCAACAACATTCTGCCATTTAATCATATTAAGGTCAGCTGCCGACTTGTAGCTGTTTGTGTCACCGTCTTTTGAACGAGCCATTTCTTCACCGGCAAGTGTGAATGAAATACCCTGTGATGTGTAGATAATTGCACTTGCAAGCCTGTTCATCTTAACAGCCTCGGAATTTCTCTCTCCGTAGTCTGCCAGACCTGTTGACGCAATAATCTGATCATAAAGTGTTGCGTTATCGTGACACGCATCATAGGTTACGCACTGTGAAGGAGCCTGAGCCTTCCACTTGTATGTACCTGAGCTGTTGGCACGAACACCGTAGCTTACACCCTTTGCGGATGACTTTGAGCCCTGTATAAAACCAACATCGCTGATTTCCATTGCACTTCCCTTTATACCGTCACGGATGCCGTCATTGAAAATAGCGATTCTGTCGCTGAGTCTTGACGCATTAGCCTGTGTTGCAGGATAGAATTTTGTGCCTGAGCAAGTGTTAGTCGGGTGGTAGGAGTCACCGCCTGCCCAGCCTTCACCCCACATTGTGATTCGTGGGTCAATTTGGTCAAGCGCTTCTCTTGCCATATTCATTGTTTCAACATCCATAAGACCCATAAGGTCAAAACGGAAGCCGTCAACATGATATTCGTTTACCCAATACTTGAGTGAATCAATAACATACTGTCTGTACATTGCACGCTCTGTTGCACCTTCGTTGCCGCAACCCGAACCGTCTGAGAATGCGCCTGTTGTTTTCATTCTGTAGTAGTAGTTAGGAACTGTGTACTGGAAGCATGAATCAGTTGAATAAGTATGGTTGTAAACAACATCCATTACAACAGAAATGCCGGCGTCATGGAGAGCCTTGATCATTTCCTTGCACTCTTTGATTCTTACTTTACCGTCATACGGATTTGAAGAATACGAGCCCTCCGGAACATTGTAGTTTACCGGATCATAACCCCAGTTAAACTGAGAATCATCGCCTGCCTCATTTACTGACTGGAAGTCATAGAACGGGTTAAGCTGTACTGTTGTTACACCAAGTTCCTTGAGGTAATCAATACAGGTTGAAACCTTGCCCTCGCCGTTAAGAGTTGTACCGTTTTCTGTGAAAGCAAGGTACTTACCTCTGTTAGCATCGCTTACGCCCGAAGCCTTGTCATAAGAAAAGTCCTTGATATGGAGTTCCCATACTGATGACTTTGTTGATTTGTCAAGAAGAACATGGCTGTCGTTTGACCAGCCCTCAGGATCTGTCTCGTCAAGATCAACAATCATTGAGCGCTTGCCGTTTACGCCTGTTGCCGTTGAGTATACATCCTGTGTTTCATAAGTCTTTGTTGCATCTGAACCGATGTGTGTTGTGTCTGTTGTTGTGACTGAGTATGTGTAATAATAATCCTTCCATTCGCCGACGAGTGTAATCGTCCAAACACCGTTCCACTCACCGTCAACGAGCATTTTTTCAAGTGTGTAGCTGGCAACTTTAGATGCTCCCTGCTCGTCATCCGAACCTTTTGTAAAGATATTGAGCTTAACACCGGTTGCTGTCGGTGACCAAACCTTGAATGTTGTAGCATCTTTTGTGTAAGTAACACCAAGATCATTGCCGGAGTAAGCATACTGAGCGTCAATATCTTCAGCAGCCTTTGTGTAAGAATTGTCTCTTGCGTAGTCGCTTGAAACTGCCGAACTGTCATCGGCTGTTGCGGCAAAGCTTGATACAACCGCTGTTGAGGCAAGCATGCACGCTGCAAGAACTGCAGAAACAATTTTCTTCGTAGTTCTCATAGATAATATTCCTCCTTATTAATTTTTATAATCTATTCCGTCAGCATACGGAAATAACTACCTTTAATTAATCTTCTTCAATGTCAAGCTCTGCCATAATGCGTTTTTTACGCTTGTTTGAAGAATAAATAACCGATGCCGCGCACAGAGCAATTATAAGACCGGTGCCGACATACACAAACGGAAGCATCTGCTTGAGCGGATCGGGATTTGACGAGTAACTGAACACTACATTGATTTCGCCCGATTTAAATGTTCCGTTTGCCTTTTCGGGAACGCTTACAAGATCTTTTTCCTCATATGTATTTTGAGAAAGTGAATAAGCCTGTCCTTCAACACCTGTGATTGTCTTTGTATCGAGAATTTTACCCGAATCGTCCATATAAATGGCATTGACTCTGCAAACAGTCTTATCCTCATCATCAGTTACACGGGTATATTTGTATGTAACGGTCTTGCTTGCGGAATCAAGCTTGCCTGCACCGTTTGTCGGGAGGTCGTCAAGAACAAGCTTGTAATTTTTAATTGACGGAAGGTCGGGAGTATAATACTGCTCGCCCTTTCTGTTTTTTACAAGAAAAGAATCTTCAATTTCCGTATTATTTGTTTCGTCAACAAACTTTATGGTAACTGTTGATATCTCACCGTCATATTCTTCAACATAAACCTTTGCATGACCTACCTGATCCGTAAACACACCTTTGATTTCACCGTCGGTTTTCTTAACATCATAATTAAGAGTTGATGCAAGATTTGTCACATCATAGCTTGTGCCGAGCTCGCCTGTGAGCGTCTGTGACTTGATGAGTTTTTCGGTTTTGTTATCATAATAATCAATGACAACAGCGCCCTCATCATCCATAATTCCCGCAGAATCATAGCTCTTTGTGTCAACCATAATAACGGCTGAATGCGCCTCAACCTTTACGCTGTTTGTAACATTCTTTATGTTGCGAAGTCCTGCTGTCTTGTTATCTGCAAGAACAACCCAGTCGCCTTTTGCGGTAACATTCTGTGCAGAATCGGAGCCGTTGAAGATTACGCACATCTGACTCCATTTTCCGCTCTCGGTGTTATTTATTGTGTAGCCCATAACACCCTTTGGAACATCGGAAAGATATGTAAGGCTGTTGGCTGTTGCAGCAGTAGAATCCGAGAATGCCGCAAAAGCGTCACGGATTTTATAAAGACCTCTGTAATATTCAATTACATCTGAATAGAGATCAACATTTTCCCAGTCAAGCATATTTTCTTTTCTGCTTGACGCATAGCTGTTTTCATCACCGTCTTTACTGCGGCAAAACTCCTCACCGCCGAGTGAGAACGGAATACCCTGTGAAGTAATAACAATTGCCGCAGAAAGCTTGTTCATCGCAACAAGATCTTCATATCTTTTGCGATATTTACCATCGGCACCGTAAACCGAGCCGACAAGCTTATCGTAAAGACAAAGGTTATCGTGACATGATGCATATGTTACGCATTGTGACGGAACATTTGCCCAGCCTGTTGTTGTGTCACTCTGACCTGCTATGCCTGTTTTCAGGTTGGCTCTGCGTGAACCTTCCTGAACAAAAGCACCGTCCGTACCGCCTGTACTGCCCTTGATTGCATCACGGATTGTATCATCAAACGCACCGATGCGGTCGCTCAATTGCTTGAGATTTTTCTGACTTGCCAATACTGTGCCTTCGTCACAATTGGTTGCCATATCCCACGCCTCACCGTACATAAGAATCTGACTGCCGCTGCCGTCTGCATAAAGATTGTCAAGTGCGGTACGAATTGAATTCATAGTTGTTACATCATGAAGGCCCATAAGGTCAAAGCGGAAACCGTCAATGTGATATTCGCTTGCCCAATATGTAACGGAATCAATCATATACTTTCTGAACATAAGATGTTCGCTTGCTGTATCGTTTGAACAGCCCGAACCGTTTGAGAAAGTTCCGTCATTGTTCATTCTGTAGTAATAATTCGGAACTGTTCTCTGAAGCCAAGAATCAGAGGTGTAGGTGTGGTTATAGATAACATCCATAATTACACCGATTCCGGCATTATGAAGTGCCTGAATCATCTGCTTGCATTCCTTGATTCTCACTTCACCCTTTTTAGGATTTGTTGAATAAGAACCCTCGGGGCAGTTGTAGTTGACGGGATCGTAGCCCCAGTTGTACTGGTCCATAATGTTCTTGCTCTCGTCAACAGAACCGAAATCATAGAACGGCATAATCTGCACATACTTAACGCCGAGCTTTTTCAGATAGTCAACGCAGGTTGATGACGCACCCTGAACACCGTTGACTGTTGTACCTTCTTCGGTAAAAGCAATGTACTTGCCACGGTTAGCCTCACTCACGCCGCTTGATTCGGATGATGAAAAGTCTGCTACAGAGATTTCCCAGACCGACGCATCAGTCTGATTCTGTACAAGCACATGCTTATCATTTTCCCAACCATCGGGATTGGTTGTGCTTAAATCAACAACCATTGAGCGTTGACCGTTCACACCGCACGCCTTTGCATAGACATCGGCTGTTTCCTTGGTAGTTTTTCCGTGTGTTACCGAGTAGGTATAATATTTGTTAAGCAGGTCACCGTTAATTGTAACAGACCACACGCCAGTTGTTTTGTCAAGCGACATGGCTCTTGACATTATAGAACCTGCATCTCCCTCATTATCACTGCCGTGTTCAAAAATATTCACACGAACAGACGCCGCATTAGGCGACCATACCTTGAAGGTAGTTGCCTTTTTTGAGTAAGAAGCCCCCAAATCATTACCTGAATATGCCGACTTATCCAGATTTGCAGCATATGCCTGATAATCTGGTACAGTTTTCTTTTCCGCTGCCGAAACATCAGCTGCACACATTCCCGTAATCATCATAGCTGTCATTACTCCTGCCAATAATCTTTTTAGAAACAATCAAAAATGCCTCCTGACTTATTCGGATATGAGCAAAACAAAGGTTACAATCAGCACTGTTTTACAATAGTCCATACGAATTCCAATGTTAGCATTTCATTAGTTAATTTTATCATATAAGGCAATATATTTTAATTCCGATTAAGAATATAGCAATTGATAAAGGCTTTATTGTTGTAGAATTTTCTTTGACAAATATGTGCAGTATGCTGAATTTCTAAAAGTTTATTTTTAAATTTATATTAAGCAAAGAAAAATCTGTCAAAAAAATACAATTTGGCAATTAAATTTACATAATAATAAAATTTTGTTCCTAAAAGACAAACACCCCAACCTCGGTCGGGGTGAAATCTGTTATATTCCGTAGGTTGAAGTGTTGACAATTGCACTCTCAATCCGAAGAAGTCTGTTATATTTTGCAACTCTGTCGGTTCTGCACGGAGCACCTGTTTTTATCTGTCCCGAATTAACCGCAACGGCAATATCCGCAATGGTTGTGTCCTCCGTTTCGCCGCTCCTGTGTGAAATAATCGTGCGATAACCCGCCTTGTGAGCCGTGTCAATTGCATCAAGCGTTTCCGTCAGCGTTCCTATCTGATTAATTTTAATCAAAATTGCGTTGCCTGCTCCGAGCTCTATGCCTTTTTTAAGTCTTTTTGTGTTTGTAACAAACAAATCATCGCCGACAAGCTGAACTTTGTTGCCGATTTTTGAAGTAATATTCTGCCAACCGTCCCAGTCGTGTTCGGAAAGCGGATCTTCAAGCGAGATAATCGGATAATCAGAACAGAGCTTGTCAAAATAATTAATAAGTTCGTCGCTTGAAAGCGAATCTCCTCTCTTTGGAAGAATATATTTTCCGTCGGAATACCATTCGGAAGATGCGGCATCGAGCGCAATTTTAATTTCATCGGTAGTATAACCTGTTTTTTCAATCGCTTTAATTATATACTCAATTGCATCCTCATCACTTTTCAGGCTCGGTGCATAACCGCCCTCATCGCCTACACCTGTTGACATATTATTCTCTTTTAGAATTTTGCCGAGTGTATGGTAGATTTCACAGCACTGCATCATTCCCTCGGAAAAACACCTTGCACCGACAGGCATAATCATAAATTCCTGAATGTCGATATTGTTTGACGCATGAGCGCCGCCGTTGAGAATATTCATCATTGGAACAGGCATTCTGACCGCATATGTTCCGCCGATATAACGGAATAACGGCAGTCTGAGATTCTTTGCCGCCGCCTTTGCACAGGCAAGCGATACGGCAAGAATAGCATTTGCACCGAGCAACTCCTTATTTTCCGTGCCGTCAAGTTCAATCATTTTGCTGTCGATTGCACACTGGTCAAAAGGTGAGTCGCAACAAAGATTAGGCGAAATTATGCTGTTGATATTTTCAACGGCTCTCTGCACACCTTTGCCGAGATAGCGTTTTTCACCGTCACGAAGTTCAACCGCCTCAAATTCTCCCGTTGACGCACCCGAAGGGACAGACGCTTTTGCAAAGGTTCCGTCGGAAAGTCCGACCTCCGCCTCAACCGTAGGATTTCCTCTTGAATCAATTATTTCTCTGCCGATTATCGTATCTATTTTTATTTCCATTTATATGCCCTCTCGTATTGAAATTTTAAAACATAAACCGTTTTCAGATATTTTAAATCTGAGCAACGCTGTGTTTTGTCTGCATTGTTATTTTTCCGTGCACGGTTTATTTTATGCAGGAGTAACGCATTTTTGTCACAGGCATATATTGTTACTATGAAAAGCAAGGAGGACAGATATGGAAATAGTTCAGTACACCGTTCGTCCCGGCAATACGCTTTTTGGCATTGCGCAGTTCTTTCAGACAACGGTGAATGACATATTAAAATACAACAACATTCAAACTCCTGACGCTATTTTTGTAGGTCAGGTTCTTACAGTTCCCGCCGGTAGTGCGGAAACGCAGTATCATGTTGCCCGTCCGGGCGATTCGCTGTGGATAATTGCACAAATGCACGGAACAACCGTTGACAATCTCACACGGCTTAACGGACTTTCAAATCCGAATGTAATTTATCCGGGGCAGATTATAAAGGTAAGATAACAAAGGAGGACAGCTTTCTGTTTAGAAAAGCTGTCCTCTTAAAATTTCATTTGATTATTTCCTGTGTTTTCTAAGGTAATCGTCAATCTGATTTCTGTCAAAAATTCCGAGGTCATCGCAACCTGCAAGATACTCGTTATGATGGCGAACCTCGTGATGAAGTATTTCAACGAGCTTTTTTCGGTATTCCTCATTATCAAGTGAGCCGTAAACCCTGTTGATTGAACCGTAGTAAAACACAATTGCATTGCCGAGAGAATTGCGTATGTACTCACCCAAAATGAACAAATCATTGTTAAGTGCTTTTGGATGAACCTTTAACTGCGGAAGAAGTGAAATCCCTCCGTTTAAATCTCTGTATAATTCATAAGGCATGGAATCTGCAATTTCGTCAAGCATTGCGCCGCATTCATCAAAAGTAATCATAAAGTCTGATTAATAGTCAAGATAGTCCTTGAGTTTTCTGCTTCTTGAGGGATGACGGAGCTTACGGAGAGCCTTTGCCTCAATCTGACGGATACGCTCACGGGTTACATTAAACTCCTTGCCGACTTCTTCAAGAGTTCTGCTTCTGCCGTCCTCAAGACCGAAACGGAGTTTGAGAACCTTGGCTTCACGGGGAGTGAGGGTTGAAAGAACATCCGAAAGCTGTTCACGGAGCATTGTGTGTGATGCGGCATCGGCAGGTGCGGGAGCATCGTTATCGGGGATAAAGTCACCGAGATGGCTGTCTTCCTCCTCGCCTATAGGAGTTTCAAGTGAAACAGGCTCCTGAGCAACACGCATAATTTCACGAACCTTGTCAACAGGCATATCAATTTCTGCGGCAATTTCATCGGCAGACGGCTCATGACCGTTCTGGTGAAGGAGCTGGCTCTGAACCTTTTTTACCTTGTTGATAGTTTCAACCATATGAACAGGAATACGGATTGTACGAGCCTGATCGGCAATTGCACGGGTGATGGCCTGTCTGATCCACCATGTTGCATATGTTGAAAATTTAAAGCCCTTTGTATAGTCAAACTTTTCTACAGCCTTGATAAGGCCGAGATTGCCTTCCTGAATAAGGTCAAGAAACTGCATTCCTCTGCCGAGATAACGCTTTGCAATTGAAACAACAAGACGAAGGTTTGCCTCGGAAAGACGCTGTTTTGCGGCAACATCACCGTCAGCAATTCTGATTGCGAGGTTGATTTCTTCATCGGAGGAAAGTAGCGGAACCCGTCCGATTTCTTTAAGATATACCTTTACGGGATCGTCAACCGAAACGCTGCCTGTTTCTGCAATCTGAGCGTGTGAGTCGCCGTCTTTGCCTTCATCAAAGCCAAGGTCGATATCGTCAATTTTAATATCGCCTGAATCCTCTACGATTTCAATGCCAAGCTGTGCAAGTGAATCATAAAGCTTTTCAAGCTGTTCGGGATCAAAGTCAATTTCACCGATTGCATCAAGAATGTCCTGGTTTGTAAGCTGACCTTTCTGCTTACCGAGTTCCACAAGTTCTCTTACGACTGTTTTCTTATCGGGTGTAGCTGCCATACTCATTTTCCTTTCCTGCGTTTACTGTTTCTTTTTCCTTATTTTATCAAGATATGCCATAAGCTCCTCATTTGAAACATCGGCTAAATCGCCGGAATTGAGCTTTGAGCTTTCCTCGTTGATAACATTTATGTATTCATTCATTGCCTCAGCGGTTGACGCCCCCGGAATTGCCTGTGACATCAGCTGATAAAGCTTTGAATTTTCATCCTGTGTAAAATCTGCCGCCGTATTCGTAAGAGGATCTTCTCCCCTCTCAATGCGAGCGCTGAAATATTCAAAAAACCTCCGCATCAGAGTATTCTGAAATTGTTCGGGCTTTACCCTTGCAGAAATCTCCTCATATGCATCGGGATTGTTTAAAAGATAAACCAAAAGAGCTTCTTCGGCACTTGAACTGCGTGGCTTTTGGAAATGCTCAGGATTGATTTTGTCATTTCTTCGGCTGAGTTCAAGCTGAATTTGACGAGCCTGTTTCTTTTCTTCAGCCCTTTCACCTCTGCGTGACACCCTTGACACCTGCTGTTTGAATGCATTTTTGTCAACTCCGAGTTCGGATGCAACCTTTGAAGAATAGACATCCCGTTCAATCGGACTGCTGATTGTTGCAATCAGCTTTGCCGCCTCCTCAAGAAAAGCAACCTTGCCCTCCGTCAGCTGAATATTGTGTGCATTTTTTAGCTTTTGCAGTCGGTATTCAACATCGTTACCGCATTTGTCAAGCAACGCTTTGAATGCGGCAGGACCGTCATTACCCTTTGATTTGATAAATTCATCGGGATCCTTACCGCTTGGAATTGTCAGAACCTTAACATTAAGTCCCGAATTTCTGAGTATAGGAATTGCCCTTGCGGTAGCCTTTTGACCTGCCTCATCGGCATCGTAACAGATAATCACCTCATCGGCATACCGTTTCATCAAAACAGCCTGTTCACCTGTAAGAGCCGTTCCCAGGGTTGCAACGGCATTTGTAAAACCTGCCTGATTCACAGTGATGACATCCATATAGCCCTCGCAAAGAATCAGAGTTCTCTTGCCCGAATTTTTTGCGTTGTTGAGTGAAAACAGGTTTGCACTCTTTTTAAATACGGGGGTATCGGAGGTGTTGAGATATTTAGGCTTTGCATCGGACATAATTCTTCCGCCGAATGCAATAACATTTCCTCTCAGGTCAATAATCGGAAACATAACACGGTCTGTGAATCTGTCATAGATTCCGTTGCCGTTTCTGTGCCGAACCGCAAGATTTGCGGCAACAAGTTCGCTGTCATTAAAGCCTTTTGATTTGAGATGATTGCATAGTGACGACCAGTTATCATCGGCATAACCGAGTCCGAAATGACGGATTGTTCTGTCTGATAAGGCTCTTGAATGAAAATAATCAAGACCTTTTCTGCCTTGCGGAGAACACAAAGCGGCATAATAAAACCTTGCCGCCTCACGGTTAGCTTCAAACACTCTGTTTCTAAGACGGCTCATGCTGTCATCATAGCTGTTTTCGGGCATTTCAAGTCCTGCCCGCTGTGCAAGATACTTCACGGCATCGACATAGTCAAGATTTTCAATTTTCATAATAAAAGAGATGACATCTCCGCCTACTCCGCAGCCAAAACAATAGAACGAACCGTTTTCGGTATATACATTAAAAGAGGGAGTTTTTTCGCCGTGGAACGGACAAAGACCGACCATATTTCTTCCCCGTCTTTTGAGATTGACATAACCCGAAACAACATCCGTGATATCGTTTCGCATTTTTAAATCCTGCAAGAAACTTTCAGGGAAAGCCATAAAACTCCTCCTCTCGCTTACCTATTAGCTTTTTACGAAATTTTTTTGAATATTCCTTTAAATATTTGAAATTATTTTGAAAAGTATTTCATTTTTTAGCTTTTGAGGTCGAAAGCATAAAAAGTTTTGTCATAAAGAAAACTTTATAACTCAACAGCATAATATTTTTCCTCATCAAAAACCGCCTGAACCTCACCCGCAGTTGCATCTGCAAGCTTTTTGTTAAGCTGTGGCAGTAAATCGGGTTTAATATGAAATTTAATCAGCACATCGCCTTCATAGACAGTATCGTCAACAGCACCGCCGTTATCAGTTACAAGTGCCGAAACCTTGCCGTACCGGTTGTATGTACAACGAACAGAACCGACAAGACAGTTCTGCATCATAACGATTTTTGCGGCGTCAAGGGCAATTTTTGCACCGTGAGAATATGCTCTCACAAGTCCGCCCGTGCCAAGCAAAACACCGCCGAAGTAACGGGTAACGACAACACATACATCATAAATTTCATTTTTTACAATTACATCAAGGCAAGGCATACCGGCTGTACCCGAGGGTTCACCGTCATCGCTGTAACGCTTTATGTTGCCCTCACGCAGAGAATAGGCATAGACATTGTGAGTTGCGTTCCAATGTTCACTGCGTTTTTCGTTGATAAAATCAACAGCCTCCTGCTCACAGGTTACAGGCTTGCAATAGCCGATAAAGCGTGAACGCTTTTCAACAAATTCGTCTTTTGCGTTACTTAAAACGGTTTTGTAATCCTTTGCCATAATAATACCTCAATTATACAGACACTCTGCACACGATTATGCAAAGTTTCCGTAAAGTAAACAAGGCGGCACAATGTGCCGCCTAAACAATTACATAATAAATTATTTATCCATACCGAAACGCTTCTTGAATCTGTCAACGCGTCCGCCGGTATCAACTAATTTCTGCTTTCCTGTAAAGAATGGGTGGCATTTTGAACAAATTTCAACACGGATGTCCTTCTTTGTTGAACCTGTTTCAATAACATTACCGCAAGCACAAGTAATTGTTGTTTTCTCATACTTAGGATGGATATTCTCTTTCATTGTTTTCACCTACCTGACATTACACAATTAACGGATTAATTATACAACATAATATTGCAAAATGCAAGCGTTTTTAAAAAATATTTATTTTATTTTGGGATTGCCTGTTTTTGAAGGTAGCTTTTGTACTCTTCAAGGCACATTCCGTAGGAACGCATACGCTTTGCGTTTTCAATCCCCACATATCTGTACAGCGAGTCTGACGGATTCATTCGTGTTACTGAGGTTTTGCTTTCGGTATATCTCTGAACAAATCCGTATTCAACGCAGTTTCGCTCAAGAAATGCCTTTGAACCCGAATTTGAAAAATCAAATTCAACAAGCAACCCCGTCTGTGACTCCGACTGTCCGCCGTGAGGCGTGGTTTTTAAGACCTCCGCCTCTGCTCTGACAGTTGTATATTTTGATGATTGCAACATCTTTTGAAGTTCGGACTGAAACCTTTCTTCCTGTTCATCATAACTCACATATGCAGTTTTGATTTTAAGCTCGGTGCCGTTTTCTTTTGACGCTTTCAAAAGATTCTCAAGCGGATTCAGTGCGTCCCTGTTCACTCTGAATCCGTTCACGGTTTCAAGATCGGGCACATAATCCTTATCAAGCGGATTTGCGCTGTCAACAACCGTCAGCAGCATTTCGTTTTCTGCCTGAATCTGTTCGGGAGTTTCGGGATTACTTTTCTGATTACTTTTAAGTATTGAAAAAATTCCGAACGCAATAGCTGCGACAAGAATCACACCGACACAAGCTAACGCAATGTACCTTCGGCGAGGATTTGACACGGGAAGAATTCTTCCCGTTCTCTCCTCAATAAGCGCCTGTTTTCGTCTGCGTTTTGATTCCCTGTAGCTGTTTTTATCAAACGGAGTGAATCCTCCGGACATCAGCATCCCTCCGAAAAAATTTCAGAATTATTTTTCTTTTGTATCTACTTCGTTCTTAACAAGAGCAACAAATTCGTCAACAGACATATTCGGGATTTCTCCTCTTTTTCTTGAACGAACCGTAACTGTTGATGAATTCATCTCGTTGTCGCCGATTACAAGAATATACGGAATTCTTTCAAGTCTTGCAGCCTTAATCTTTGGACCGATGTTTTCATCTCTGCTGTCAACAGTAACTCTCATGCCGAGTGAAGTAAGTCTGTCTGCAATTCCCTGTGCATACTCAACATTACCCTCTTTTATCGGAAGAAGTCTGATCTGCTCGGGAGCAAGCCAAAGCGGCATTACACCGGCAAATCTCTCAATCATATATGCAAGAGTTCTTTCAAAGCAACCGAGTGAAGTTCTGTGAATAATATACGGAAGCTTCTTCTGACCGTCCTTGTCGATGTAGTACATACCGAATCTTTCGGCAAGGAGCATATCAATCTGGATTGTAACAATTGTGTCTTCCTTACCGAATACATTCTTGTACTGAATATCAAGCTTCGGGCCGTAGAATGCGGCCTCGTCAATACCAACCTCATAGTCAACATCAAGGTCATCGAGAATAGTTTTCATAACAGCCTGCGACTCTTCCCACTGTTCCTTTGTACCCTCATACTTATTATTCTTGTTTTCAGGATCCCACTGTGAGAATCTGAAAGTACAGTTTTCAAGAAGTCCTACCGTGTCAAGGAAATATTTAGCAAGCTCAAGACAACCCTTGAATTCCTGTTCAAGCTGATCGGGACGGAGAATGTAGTGTCCTTCTGAAATTGTGAACTGACGAACACGGATAAGACCGTGCATCTCACCGCTTGCCTCGTTACGGAAAAGTGTTGATGTTTCCGTAAGACGCATCGGAAGGTCACGATATGAACGCTGTTTGTTAAGATAAACCTGATACTGGAACGGGCAAGTCATAGGACGAAGTGCGAAGCATTCCTTTTCTTCATCATGCGGATCGCCGAGTACAAACATACCGTCAAGATAATGATCCCAGTGACCTGAAATCTTATAAAGATCTCTCTTTGCAAGAAGAGGAGTTTTTGTAAGAAGACAGCCCTTTGACTGCTCAACATCTTCAACCCATCTCTGTAAAAGCTGAACAACTCTTGCACCCTTTGGAAGAAGAATAGGAAGTCCCTGACCGACATAGTCAACAGTTGTAAAGTATTCAAGTTCACGGCCGAGCTTGTTGTGGTCACGAAGCTTTGCTTCTTCAAGCTTTTTGAGGTGTTCTTCAAGCATTGACGCCTTTGGGAAAGCTACACCGTAAACACGGCAAAGCTGTGCGTTGTTTGCGTCGCCTCTCCAGTAAGCGCCTGTGCAGGCAGTGAGTTCAATAGCCTTGATCGGTGCAACACTCATAAGGTGAGGACCTGCGCAGAGGTCGATAAACTCACCCTGTTTGTAGAATGTGATATGCTCGCCCTTGTCGGAATGTTCCTTAACAAGTTCAACCTTGTAAGGCTCGTTCATCTCTTCAAGTTTCTTTTCAGCCTCCTCGGGAGAAAGCTCAACTCTTTCAAGCTCAAGACCTGATTTTACGATTTTCTTCATCTCAGCCTTGATTTTTTCAAGGTCTTCGGGTGAGAAAGGCTTTTCAACATCAAAATCATAGTAAAAACCGTTGTCAACGGCAGGACCGATTGCACACTTTGCATTCGGATAAAGTCTTTTTACTGCCTGAGCAAGAACATGAGAGGCTGTGTGCCAGAAAGTTTTCTGACCGTCAACATTATCAAATGTGAGAAGTTCAACCTTACAATCTTTTTCAAGCGGTGTTCTGAGGTCACAAAGGTCGCCGTCAACCTTTGCACAGCAAACAGACTTGTACAAGCCTGCACCGATTGATTTTGCAATTTCGGCAGGAGTTGTACCGTTTTCAAATTCCTTGACTGCTCCGCCTTTTAATTCAACATTAATCATAACCATTCTCCTTTTTAATATGTGATGAAAACAAAAAATCCCAATATTCCAAAACGGAATATTGGGACGAATAAATCGTGGTTCCACCCAAGTTCGGCTAAAAGCCCTCTTGACGGTTTTAACGCAACCAAACGCCGTGCCATTTCCTGCACAGTCTTAAAGGTGGTAACTTGCAACGCTTTTTGCGAAATATCACAGCAAATAATTTCGCTCTCTGGAAAAAGCAGGACTGCAAATCATGTCCTCATCAAAAATCAATTTTCTTTTCGTTTGTATAGTACCACTTTAAAACCTGAATGTCAACACCTAATTCGATGTTCTTAATTATTTTTTATCTTCAAGTTCCTTGAGAAGTCTGTCAATTTCGCTCATTCTGTCGTCTGAAACCTCTGTGTCTTCAACAGGGGCTTTAACAGGAGCTTCTGTCTTTACAGGCTCGGTTTTTTTCTCTGAAACATCAAGACGCTTTGCGTGCACGGGTTCTTCGGGAATTTCAGGCTCTGCAGGAGCTTCTGCAACAGGCTTTGCAGTTTTCTCTTTTAAAGGCTCTGTGGCAATTTCTTCTGCAGGCTGAGTCTGATTTTCATCGCCGTAGCCGAGAACAAGACCGTCATTTATATTTTCGTTTTTGATTGTTGCATCGTCATATTTTTCCTCATCGTAGCCCATCACAAAATCGGAAAGTCCCTGTGCAACTGCCTCGTAGCTGTCATTGCTTGCAGGAACATCATCTTCCTTTTTATCGGAAACAACAAGCTCATCGTAACCGCCTGAGCTGATATAGCTGTTTTCGTATGTATCATCATCTTCGGGAAGGCTTTCGATAATCTCAACCTCCGCCTTTGTAAGGCAGCCTGCGAACATTTCAACAGAAAACGAAACAATATAAATGCCGAGAACAATAAACATAACTCCGTTCACAAGAGCACTGATGCCTGTGTTTTCAACGGATGATGTCAAAACAGCACCGACACCGTATGAAAGTGAAACAGCGGCAGCGGGCATACCGTAAATAAAGCAGGCCTTAACAGGGTTTCTGCCCTTTACCCTTGAAACAACCATTGAACTTGAGAAAAGGTAAAGTGTGATGAAAATGTAACAGAAGAGCGGTGTCATATCGCTTGCTGAGATTGAAACCTTTGTTGCGGCGAGAAATTCCGCAACGAGTTCACTGCATCCCCAGAGTGCAGGGAAAACAAAGAACATCGACACATTTGATACGATTGATTTGCCTGAAAAATGCACCTTGCCGATCATAATCATAGCAATAGCCGCAGGAATTGAGAACAGAGCCGCAATGATGCTCAAAAGATAATTATCCGTGTTATCCGGAGTTGCGTTAATCAAAGCCAAAAATGACGAACCGACAATCGCAATACCCGAAATTACTGCAAACGCACCAGAAACGAAATTCTTTTTAACGGGATATACGGGAGCCGTCTTTCTGTCAAAAAGGTTAATTAATACACAAACCGCAAAAAGCCCGAGTATGATTTCGATTATGAAATAGTTAATGCCCGACTTGTTCATGCCGAACAACAATCCGTTGCCGTCAACTGCGAACATACTCATAATTTTAAGACCTATAGCAGCTATTACAGCCGGAATAAATGGTATAACTGAATATTTGGTTTTCATAAAAATCTCCGTTTCTGTACCGTAACAAGACAATTTTAAAAAACGACTTTGTTACACGATTATTGATATGCCGCCGAAAAATCAAACAGCAAAAACAAATACAAAATGAATTGTAAGTAATTATTATTTCGAATCAATCATATATTATTTTAAGCCAACATAACCGTTATGTCAAGAAAAAATAAGTCACAAAATACAATAGTATTATTTATTTTTTTGTGCGAAATAAAGGAGCATGGTAATGAAGGAAAAATTAATTGCAGTTGTCCTTCTGTTGATTCTCACGGCAATCCTCCCCATTGCAGTTTCAAAATGTTCGGAACGGTCTTTTGCAAAACCGACAGTTTCAACATCCGACACCCCCGAAAAGCCAAAAGATTCGGGTGAAATTCTCTGTGCATTGACGGCAGGATTGTATAAAGACAGCTACTCTGCCGAAACACTAAAGGCGATTGCAATTCTTATGAACACAAATTACAAAGCTAATCCCGATTCTTTCAAGGCAAACGATTTTCTGTATGAAGAAAACGCATCGGGAAGTATAAAGGATGTTTACGGTGAAATAAAAAAAGCCGCTGATAGTGCAAAAAACAAAACGCTCCGCAAAAACAGCGAAGCGTTGTTTGTTCCCTATTCCGAAACTTCAAACGGTACTACATACAAAAACGAAAATTACAGGTACATTCACAGCGTTGCATCTCCGTGGGATTGTTATCAAACCGATTTTGACGCAAATGCCGAATGTGTCGGAGTGAGTCTTTCGGGAATTGATTACCTTTGCAAAAACGGCTGCAGTGCCGAAGAAGCATTGCTGTGGTATCTTCCCGATTTTGAAATTGCTGACGATTAATTTACATAATAAGACGCAATATGTCTGAGTTTATCCCTTGCCTTCATAATGTGACGGGAAACCGTTGACGAGTTGACTCCCAGCTCTTTTGCAATCTCCTTTTCCTTTTTGCCGTTGAGATAGTAATCTACAATACAGATTCTCTGTCTTTCGGTAAGCTCGTTCAGAACAGCCATTGAAAGAATTTTCTTCATCTTATCACGGGAGTTTTCATTTGTACTGCCGTGCCAAAATCCCGAATCCGACATTAATCTGTGTTTGTTGTTGTCTGTAATATGTATAAATTCTCTTTTCATTTTATCATGCTCCGTAATATCTATCCATAAGATGATTTGAAATGTGAATGCATTCATTATAATAAATCTTGTATTTTGCAATTTTCAAATCAAGTTCTTTTTTGTTGATTTCCGATTTGCCTCTTTTTTCTGCTTTGAGTCTGTCGATAACATCCTGAATGCTGTCGGCAGTATTTTTATATTCCATTGACCATTCAAAATAATTAACCATACCGATATCCTTTCCTTGATTTTATTCATTTAGAAGGTCGGCGGGGCTTTCAACCTTCTAATTCCATTATACAGAACATATCGAACAAATTCAAGAACATTTGTTCGATATTATAAGTGACATACATTCACTGTCCCTTTGTACGGACTATGCTCTGTTTTTTCAAAATTTCTTTGTTTATGACATATAATTCGGATAATCAACAAAAAGATTTTGCGTTTTTACCAAAATTTTGGTATGTAAATCAATTACAAAAGCATAATAAAAAGTGTATAATAAGAGTAATCGTGCAGCATTGAATGGCATAAGTCCGGATTTTCAATGCTGCACATTTTTTGTGTCAAAAACATCGGAGGTTATATAATGGAAAAAACGCAAAAAATGAATAAAATGGGAACTGAAAAAATAAGCAGGCTTTTGCTTACTATGGGTGTTCCGATGATAATTTCAATGGTTGTACAGGCTGTGTACAATATCGTTGACAGCTACTTTGTAAGCTGTATGAAAGATCCGAATATACCCACACTCGGTGATTATGCGGTAAATGCACTCACGCTGGCATTTCCTGTTCAGATGCTTATGGTTGCGGTCGGAGTCGGTACGGGAGTCGGCATCAACTCGATTTTGTCAAGAAGTCTTGGTGAGGGCAATAAAGAAAAGTGCAGTAAAATTTCGGGCAACTCAATTTTTCTTGCACTTTGCACCTGTGTTGTATTTGTGCTTTTCGGAATTTTCGGAGTTAACGCATACATAGCCTCACAAACAAGCGATCCGATTATCACATCAATGGCTGTTTCGTATCTGAAAATCTGCACCTACAGTTCACTGGGCGTTAGTATGTACATGATTTTTGAAAAGCTGTTACAGGCAACGGGATATACAATGCAGACAACAGTTGCGCAGATTGTCGGTGCGGTTGTGAACATGATACTTGATCCGATTATGATTTTCGGTTGGTGCGGTTGCCCGAAGCTTGGTATTGACGGTGCGGCTATCGCAACGGTTATAGGTCAGTTCATTTCATTCTTTATTGACGCATATTTCTATTTCAGATGCAATTCAAAGCATTTCAACACATCATTAAAGTATATGAAACCCGAAGGCAGGATTATCAGGCAGATTTATCAGGTTGGTATCCCCGCAATTATTATGCAGGCGCTTATGTCGATTTTAACATACAGCATTAATGTTATTTTTGTAAGAGTTTCAACGGATGCGGTTACGGCTTACGGTATCTACTACAAAATTCAGCAGTTTGTATTTTTTGCCGCATTCGGCATGAATAATGCGATGATTCCGATTATAGCGTTCAACTACGGCAAACAGGATAAAAAGCGAGTAAACGACAGCATTAAATACGGACTTATTTACACGGTATCAATTCTTTGTGCAGGAATTATAATTCTTCAAATTTTTGCAAAACAGATACTCGGAATATTCTCGCTTACAGAATCGACAACCGAACTTGCAATGCTTGCAATTAGAATTATCACACCCGGATTTATATTTGTCGGTGCTAACATTGCGTATCAGGGAATTTTTCAGGCACTCGGCAACGGTGTGCATTCGCTGATACTTTCGCTTGTACGACTTATTGTTGTTCCTCTGCCCCTTGCATACATCTTTTCATGCTTTGATTTTGCATCTTCAATAATCTGGATTGCATTCCCAATCGGCGAAGCTGTAGCCTTTATCGTTGCACTTATTTTTATGGCAAATATCCGCAGGAAAAAGATTAATCCAATTAAAAATGGTGTTTAACAGTAAAAACAATATTTCTTATTGATTTACTTTTTGTTTATTTTGTATAGAGCCAATTATTAAAATCATCGTTTTTGTCGGGTAATTTAAGATTCTAAAAAAATACTGCACAAACATCTTCTTGATTTTTTGTACAGTTTGTCTTTTCGACTGTATGAATATTAGAATTGCACCCTCTCACCTTGAATTTACCACTAAAAATCGGTATAATATAAGGCAATGAACAAAGATAAAGTTCAAAACTTTAATCTTACCTGTTCATTAAATATTCGGCAAAAATGTTTGCTTCTTTATTGAAACATTCATTTTCATAAAACACACAATCGCGAAAAGGATCGTCATTTGACGGTCTTTTTTGCGTTTGGAAAAAATTCATAATTACATAATTTCTGCATAAAAATCGGAGCCGTGAAAAATCACGACTCCTTTTTTGCTTTATCTTATTTTTTCAGTATAATCAAGTGCTATCCAGCCGGCACCGCTTTTGAGTTTGCCCCACTTGGCTGCACCTGCACCCGACTTTTCATCGACTATCGTGTACGCTCCGCCCTTTGGAACAGCACCGTTCACATCATAATTTGTACCCGGACCTTTACGGATATTCACGCCGTTTGACGAGGTTATTCTCACGATATAACGCCTGAAAGCTTTATCCGAACCCGCTTTTGAACTATCTGAGCCTGCAGAGTCAGTTTTGTATTTCACATCAAAATAATTACACATACCCTTGCAGATTGCCTCTCCGATTGCAACTGTATTCTTGCGTATCCAATCCGAGCCTGTCACGGTGTCGTGAAACTCGCACTCAACATACACGGTTAATGCCTTCGGCACATTGATTTCGTAGAGATCGGTTTTGTAGCTGACTGAATCGTCCTTGCCGGGCGAAATTGCTCCGAGGGCAGACTTTACCGCCTCGGCGGCCTTTCTGCCGTTTGAGTTCAGGCAAAACACTCTTGTACCGCCCGTATATTTGCCGTTAAAAGCATTAGTGTGAATCGGCATATGAATGTCTGCTCCAAACTTATCCGATTCGGGACAGCGTGTCTGCATAAGCGTACCCGACTTTGCGACCATAACATCGAATCCGCAACGCTTGAGTGCTTTGGCTGCTGCGGCGGCAATTTTGTCGCACTGAGCCATTTCGTTAGTACCGCCCGTTGCATAGGTGTTGCCATTTTGGTTTGACGGACTGAGATATATTTTTTTACTCATTGTCTTTATCTTCTCCCTCTTTTAAATTCATTACTGCCGATGCACCTGCCGCAACAGCCGCAACAGCAAGACCGATGAGAGCGTTCTTTACAACATCACCGTCGTTAAAATCAAGACCGCCCAAAGCGAGCGTTACATTGGTGATAACGTAACCGAGAGCAGTCTGAATAAATGTTCTGAACGCTCTTTTTAAACACGGTTTTTTTAAGCATATTTTTATTTTACTCATTATATTATATTTTCCTTTCCTTGCTTTGTTCGTTTTCCAAATCCGCTATTCTGTGTTCCGCTGTTTTGATTTTGTTGTCATTAACTGCCTCGTGCTGCTCAATAAGATATACACGCTCAACAAGATTATTATGCTTGTCAACCTTTTTTTCGAGCTGTTCAATGCGATAATTTGATAATCTTGACGCTGTGAAAATACCCGCAAGAGAGCCTGCAAGAGTCCCTGCAAATGAAATCAACGCTATAAGAATTTGGTCTGTCAAAAAAATCACCTCCCACTTACAGGCTCAAAAAAAGGAGAAATTGCACTAAACAATGCAATTTCTCCGAAATTTCTTTATATTTATTTTTTAAAACGATTATTTTTTCTCTATAGGAATTATAACAGCGGTTTAAGATACTGACCCGTAAATGATTTTTCAACCTTTGCAACCTGTTCGGGAGTACCTTTGGCAACGATTGTACCACCGCCGTCACCGCCCTCCGGACCGAGGTCGATAAGATAATCTGCTGTCTTGATAAGGTCAAGGTTGTGTTCGATTACAACAACCGTGTTTCCGCCGTCAACAAGAAGCTGAAGGACATCAACAAGTCTGTGTACATCGGCAATGTGCAAGCCCGTTGTCGGCTCGTCAAGAATATAAATTGTCTTGCCCGTACTGCGTTTTGAAAGCTCTGTTGCAAGCTTTACACGCTGAGCCTCACCGCCCGAAAGCGTTGTTGCAGGCTGACCGAGCTTTATATAACCAAGACCCACTTCATACAGGGTTTTCAGCTTTCTGTAAATCTTCGGGATATTTGAGAAGAACTCCATTCCCTCCTCAACGGACATTTCAAGAACATCATTGATTGACTTGCCCTTGTACTTTACTTCGAGGGTTTCACGGTTATATCTCTTGCCCTTGCAGACCTCACACGGAACATAGACATCTGACAAAAAGTGCATTTCAATCTTGATAATACCGTCACCCTGACAAGCCTCACATCTGCCACCCTTTACATTGAATGAAAATCTGCTTGGTGTAAAACCACGCATTTTCGCATCGGTTGTAGCGGCATAAAGCATTCTGATATCCGTAAACACACCTGTGTATGTTGCAGGATTTGAACGGGGAGTTCTGCCGATAGGACTTTGGTCAATGGCAATTACCTTATCAAGATTTTCCATGCCCTTGATTTCCTTGTGCTTACCGGGAATCGTCTTTGCTCGATTAAGGTCACGGGCAAGGGCTTTGTAAAGAATTTCGTTTACAAGTGAGCTTTTGCCCGAACCCGAAACACCTGTTACGCAGACAAATTCACCGAGCGGAATTTTAACATTGATATTTTTAAGGTTATTTTCAGCCGCTCCTCTGACTTCAAGGAAAAGTCCGTTGCCTTTTCTGCGCTTTTCGGGAACGGGAACTTTGCGTTCACCCGAAAGGTACTTGCCTGTGATTGAATTCGGACATTGCTTAATCTTTTCAACATCACCGACGCAGACAATTTCACCGCCGTGAATACCTGCCCCGGGGCCTACATCCACAATGCAATCTGCGGCATACATAGTGTCCTCATCGTGTTCAACAACGATAACAGTATTTCCGAGGTCACGAAGTCGCTTTAAGGTTGCAAGAAGTTTTTCATTGTCACGCTGATGAAGTCCGATACTCGGCTCGTCAAGAATATACAGCACACCCATGAGTGAACTGCCGATTTGCGTTGCAAGGCGGATTCGCTGACTTTCACCGCCGCTGAGTGTTCCCGAGCTTCTTGAAAGAGTAAGGTAACCAAGTCCTACGCTCTTGAGGAAGTTAAGTCTTTCGTTAATTTCTTTTATAATTTCAGCACCGATAATCTGCTCTTTTTCTGTAAGCTTGAGCTGACCTACAAAGTCGAGTGCGTCAATAACCGACATTTTGCAGAAATCGGCAATGTTAAGTCCGCCGACTGTTACTGCAAGGCTTTCGGCTGAAAGTCTGTCACCGTGACAAAGATCGCACGGAATTTCTGCCATATACGAACGGATTTCATCCTTAATCCAGTTACTGCTTGTGTCATGATAACGGCGTTCAAGGTTGTTGATTATACCCTCAAATTTATGCTGATAAGTACCTCCGCCGTAAACCGATTTTTTATTGATTGTCAGCTCCTCATCACCTGTGCCGTAGAGAATTTTGTCGATAGTTTCCTTCGGGAGATTTTCAAGCGGTTCATCAAGCGAAAAATTGTACTTTTTAGCTAAAGCCTCCATATACATTGCGGCAATTGTACTGCCTTCCATTGCCCAACCGCTGCCCTTGATACCGCCGTCACGGATACTCTTTGACATATCGGGAATAATTTTGTTCTCATCAATTTTGAGGAATACGCCGAGTCCCGTACACTTTGGGCACGCACCGAACGGATTGTTGAATGAAAACATTCTCGGTGAAAGCTCGTCAATGCTCACACCGTGTTCGGGGCAGGCATATTTTTGTGAAAAAGTCACATCCTCATCGCCGTTGAAGTTCACCGTAACAAGGCCGCCGCCAAGCTTTGACGCTGTTTCGATGCTGTCTGAAAGTCTTGATGCTATTTCAGGCTTGATTACAAGACGGTCAACAATGATTTCTATATTATGCTTTTTATTTTTCTCTATCGGAATATTTTCCGACAAATCATAGATGATTCCGTCAACTCTTGCACGGACATAACCCGATTTTCCGGCACTGTCAAGAACCTTTGCGTGTTCGCCCTTTCTGCCCCTTACAACGGGAGCCATAACCTGAATTTTCGTACCCGTTTCATAGGTCATAATCTTATCGACAATCTGGTCAACTGTCTGCTGACGGATTTCCCTTCCGCAAACCGTACAATGCGGAACACCTATTCTTGCGTACAAAAGGCGGAGATAATCGTAAATTTCCGTAACCGTACCGACCGTTGAACGGGGATTCTTTGAAGTAGTTTTCTGATCGATTGATATTGCAGGCGAAAGTCCCTCTATGCTTTCAACATTAGGCTTATCCATCTGACCGAGAAACATTCTTGCATAGGAAGAAAGGCTTTCAACATATCTTCTCTGTCCCTCGGCATAGATGGTGTCAAATGCAAGCGAGCTTTTGCCCGAACCCGAAAGTCCTGTAATTACGACAAGCTTGTTACGGGGAATTTCAACATTTACATTTTTGAGGTTATGCTCTTTTGCACCTCTCACAATAATTTTATCCTGTGCCATTTCATCTACCCTTTACTGTGTCAAACACCTGACACAACTTCATACATTCGTTTAAATTTTGATTCATATACACGCATAGCCTCTCATTGCGAGAGGCTATGTTTATTTGATATTAACCTTCTGTGGACTCGTCAACCTTTGTTTCGGCTGAGGGTTCTTTGTCGGCAGTTTCCTGCTCAACTTCTTCGGGTTCTTTATATGTGCCGTTCATTACGGCAGTAAAGTCCTCGCTGCCCATCTTCTCATGCTTGATAAGATATTTTGCAATATCGTGGAGCTTATCCATATTATCGCTGAGAATCTTAGTAGCGTCGCCATATGCCTTGTTGACCATATCAAGAACAAGCTGATCGATTTTAGCTGCGGTAGCCTCAGAATAATCCTGAGTTCTGCTGCCCATATCTCTGCCGAGGAATACGGAATTGTTGTCTGTGCCGTAGCATACACAACCGAGTTCCTTAGTCATACCGTACTTTGTAACCATTGCACGGGCTGTTTTTGTAGCCTTTTCAATATCGTTTGACGCACCTGTTGAGATGTCATCCATAATAAGTTCTTCGGCAACTCGACCGCCAAGACTTACAACGATATCCTCATACATACCTCTGCGTGAGTTATATGACTTGTCCTCACTCGGGAGCGGCATTGTGTAACCGCCTGCCATACCTGTCGGGATAATTGAAATCTCGTGAACAGGGTCCTGAGTTTCGAGCTTATCAAAGAGAATTGCGTGACCTGCCTCATGATAGGCTGTGAGCTTTTTCTCTTTCTCACTCATTACTTTGCTCTTTTTCTCTGCACCGACAACAACCTTGACTGTTGCCTCCTTGATTTCGTCCATAGTAATGGCTTTTTTATCTTTTCTTGCGGCAAGAAGTGCGGCCTCATTAAGAAGATTTTCAAGGTCTGCACCTGTAAATCCGGCTGTTGTTTTAGCAATAGTCTTGAGATTTACATCGGGTGCAAGAGGTTTCTTTCTTGCATGAACCCTGAGGATAGCCTCACGGCCGTTTACATCGGGATAGCTTACAACAACCTGACGGTCAAATCTGCCCGGACGCATAAGAGCCGGATCGAGAACATCGGGTCTGTTAGTCGCGGCAATAAGGATTACACCCTCGTTAGCACCGAAACCGTCCATTTCAACAAGCAACTGGTTAAGAGTCTGCTCACGCTCATCGTTGCCACCGCCAAGACCTGCGCCTCTCTGGCGACCTACGGCGTCAATCTCATCAATAAAGATAATACAAGGTGAGTTTTTCTTTGCCTGATCAAAGAGGTCACGAACACGGGACGCACCGACACCGACAAACATCTCAACAAAGTCTGAACCTGAAATTGAGAAGAACGGCACACCTGCCTCACCTGCAACAGCTCTTGCAAGCAATGTTTTACCTGTACCGGGAGGGCCTACAAGAAGAACGCCCTTTGGTATTCTTGCGCCGAGTTTGTTATACTTTTCAGGAGCCTTGAGAAACTCAACAACCTCTGCAAGCTCTTCCTTTTCTTCATCGGCACCTGCAACATCATCAAATGTTGTCTTGCGCTTTTCATCGTTTGTATTCTTAATCTTGGCTTTACCAAAGCTCATTTCCTTGCCGCCAAGACCTCCGCCGCCCATTTTCTTCATAATGAGCACCCAGGCAACGATGAGAATAATCATAATGATTAGTGTCGGAATCATTTCCATAAGTATGGAATTATCCGTTGCACGGGTAAGGTTATGCGGAATTTCATCAGTTGACGCCGGATTGTAGTACGGCTTGATGTCATCAAGGAAACGCTGAATATCGGCAAGCTGTCCTTTTACAACAATCTTTGATTTTTTGCTGTTCGAACGGGTTTCCTGCTGTTCAGTTGCAGTCTGAGTAGCAGTTGTTGCAGATTGAGAGTCGGAATCGGTTGATTTGATGGGACTCATACCCTCTTTAAGGGTAATTTCAATCTGACCTGAACCGTAGTCAATGTTAAAGCTGTCAACCATATCCTGAACAAAATACTGCTCAAGCTCCGAGGTTTTCGGTGAAGTTGACTTATTTGTGCTCAGCACAGCCGCTGTTATAATGATTATCAGAATAGGAATTCCGAGATAAAGCAGCAGATTGCGCACTTTCTTTTTATTGTCCAATGCTGTCACTCCTCTGTATAGTATTATTTTTCCGAGGTGGAAATATGTAATGCCACGAAAATTTGCGGCTTATTTTCGCATTAAAATCACGAATAAACTGACGGCTTTAATACGCCTACATAAGGAAGATTTCTGTACTTTTCGTCATAGTCAAGACCGTAGCCAACGATAAATTCATCCGGAATTACCGCACCTGCGTAGTCAATATGGATATCGGCAACCCGTCTGTCCGGCTTGTTAAAAAGTGTACAGAGCTTTACTGATTTTGCCTTCTTGGCTTTGAGATATTTGGTGATAAAGTCAAGAGTATTGCCTGAGTCGATAATATCCTCAACAATGAGAATATCCTTGCCCTCAACAGACTGGGAAATATCCTTCTGAATATTAACTCTGCCTGAGCTTACAGTACCGCTGCCGTAGCTTGAAGCAACGATAAAGTCGATTGAAAAATCAAGATTAACCTTTCTCATAAGGTCAACCATAAAGGCAACGCTGCCCTTGAGCAGACCGACCATTATAAAATCTTTGTCATTATAATCTTTTTCAATCTGTTTTGCAATAGTGTTCACAATATTTTCAATATCTTTTTCCGAATACAGAATTTTTTCAATATCCTTATGCATAATTAACCCTCTTTGTCTATATTTATGAGTAATTTTTCGGTTTTTTCGGTGTCATCTGCCTTTCCCTGCAATGAAACACCAAGCTTTTCACACCACAAAACGGTGTTGGATACCGCAAGCAGTAACAGCCCGTCCCTCATTTCGGACGGGATTTTCTGTTCGTTAAAAACCTTGCGGAGCGGTTTTGTGACCATGCGGTCCGGATATGTAAACCTGTCGCCTGCTCTGCGTGTGCGAAAAACAGGATTTTCGCCAAGCCGCTTTTTGGAAACGAGGTTATTTTGATTTGTTACTTTTTCGGTAATTTCATTTACCGTGTATATTTTTCCGTCATAAGAAAAGGTCATATTATTCTTTAACGGAATTTCATTAAATTCAGGGGAGTTTTTAGGACATACAAAGCGGAATATTCCCTGTTTTGAAACGGCTGTCCATTGTTTTGACAGTTCAACGCTTCCTCCGTTTCTGATTATTTCACACAATAGTAAAATTGTTTTTCTTTCGGGAGAAATGTTGCAATTATTCTTTAACAGAATAAACAACATTTCCTTCAGAACGGCAGAATCAAGGCTCAACAGCTTTTTGCAGTCGTAGCCAAAATTACTTTTGCAGTCATGCACGGCTTTTTCGGCACATTTCTTAATGAAAGCAGCCGACTCTCCGGCATTTTCACTCAAGCCTAAAGCCGTCCGTTCAAAAGAAGGATTCAGCTTTTTAAGACACGGAATAATGTTATGCCTAATGTAATTTCGTGTGTAATCATCGGCAAGATTCGTACTGTCGGTAACATATTCAAGGTTGTTTTCCTCGCAATAGCTTTCAATGTCACCTCTCGAAAGTTCAATCAGCGGTCTGATTATGTTCCCCCGTTTTGGAGGAATTGCCGACAAGCCTGCCAAAGACGCACCCCTAGCAATATTGAATATCAGCGTTTCGGCATTGTCGGATGCCGTGTGAGCGGTTGCAATCTTTGCACAAAGTTTTTGCGAAAGCTCTTCAAAGAAAGCGTAGCGGACATTTCTTCCGCAAAGCTCTTCGCTGATTTTCTGCTGTTTGGCAAGTGTGGGAACATCAACGCTTTTTATGAAAAGTTCTGTGTTAAATTTCTTACAAAGAATTTTGCAGAAATTTTCATCACGCTTTGCCTCATCACCACGGATATTGTGGTTGATATGAGCGGCATAAATCGAAAGATTGTATTTTTCTTTCAAAGAAACAAAAACGCTTAACAAAGCCGTAGAATCAGCTCCGCCCGAAAGTGCAACGATTACGCTGTCACCTTTTTCAAGCAAGCCGTATTTTTCAACGGTTGCTGTAACACGGTTAAGCATCTCGGTTGTCCGTTCCCGTAAAGCGCATGAACTCGCCCTGCCAATGCAGTTTTACAATATTAGTTTCACCGTGACGGTTCTTTGCTACGATACACTCGCCCGAATTCATATCGGCTGTCGGTGCGGCAGAATCCTCTCCGCTCTCTTTGTCATAGTAGCCCTCACGATAAAGGAACAGTACGATATCGGCATCCTGCTCGATAGAACCCGAATCTCTCAGGTCGGCAATCTGCGGTCTGTGGTCATCACGCTTTTCTGCGGCACGGGAAAGCTGTGACAGGGTGATTACGGGAACATTCATTTCCTTTGCAAGAATTTTCAGATTTCGTGTAATTTCCGAAATTTCATTTACACGGCTGTCAATCTTTCTTCCGCTCGACATAAGCTGAAGATAGTCGATTACAACGAGGTCAAGGTTGTGAAGTCGGCGAAGTCTTGACTTCATCTCAGGAATTGTAATACCCGGAGTATCGTCAAGATAGAGGTCGGTTTTGCTGAGAATATCGCTTGCGGGGATAAGTCTTGACCACTCCTCCTCGGTAAGCTGACCTGTTCTCAGTTTTGTACCGCCGATAAGTGCCTCACTTGAAAGCAGACGGCTTGCAAGCTGTTCCTTTGACATTTCAAGCGAGAAAAACGCAACGGTCTTTTTAGACTTACACGCAACATTTCGTGCAATATTGAGTGCGAAACTCGTTTTACCCATACCCGGTCGGGCGGCAAGAATGATAAGGTCGGAACGGTTAAGTCCCGTAATCATTCGGTCAAGGTCGCCTATGCCCGTTGGGATAGGTTTCATACTGTTGTCGGTTTCGCTGTTGAGTGCGTCAAGTCGGTCAAAAGTCTGTAAAATTACCGAGTTGATACGCTCAAGACCGTGCTTTTCATTGCCCTGTCTGATGTCAAAAATCTTCTGTTCTGCCGAATCAATCAGAACCGAGGGATCATCGTTGCCTGCAGTTGCGTCATCAATAATTTCTCGGGACGCCGTAATAAGTCTGCGAACATTGTACTTTTCCGCAATAATCTTCGCATACTCCTCGGCATTGGAAATTGACGGACAATTGTTGACAAGATCCATAAGGTAGGTTTTTCCCGTTGTCTCGTCAAAAGCCTTATTCTGTTTTAACCTTTCAAGCAGTGTAACAAAGTCGATGTTCAGACCGAGTCCGATCATCTCCTGCATCTGTGCAAAAATCAGCTTGTGCAAAGAAACATAGAAATAATCGGGGCTTTTCAGAGTATCAACAACCTTGTCGAAGGTGTCGCTTTCAAGAATGATTGCACCTAAAACCGCTTGTTCCGCTTCGGGGCTGTACGGCAGATGAAGTCCGTCATAACTGCCCGCAAAATTTAAATCAGCCATTTTTACTCCTGTTTATTATGCCTCGGATACCTGAACATCAATCTTTGCAGAAACGCCTGTAAAGAGCTTTACCTCTGCGTGATATGTACCGAATTCCTTAATGTCGCAGTCAAGAACAACCTTGCGCTTGTCAACATCAATGTTGTACTGCTTTTTGATTTCTTCGGCAACCTGCTTTGAAGTTACGCTGCCGAAAAGTCTGCCGCCCTGTCCTGCTTTTGCAGTCATCTTAAAGGTTTTGCCCTCAAGAGTCTTTTTGTCATGTTCTGCCTGAGCCTTTTGGGTTGCAATTTTATAATTTTTGGAATTCTCGGCATTCTTATATTCATTCATAGCCTGAGCGTTTGCCTCTTTTGCAAGCTTTCTCGGAAGGAGAAAGTTTCTTGCATAGCCGTCAGACGCTTCAACAAGCTCGCCTTTTTTGCCGAGTGATTTTACATCCTGCATTAAAATTACTTTCATAACCAATCAACCTTTCTTACGAGTTTTCCTCATCATCAAGTGTGTTGTCAATTTCAGACAGCAACTGTTGATAAGCAAGCTCTTTTGTAGTGTTTTTAAGCTGTGTCGCCGCCATGGTCTGATGACCGCCGCCGCCAAGCTTTTCCATTATAATCTGAACATTAACATTACCGTAGCTTCTTGCTGAAATGTTAATTTGACTGTTGTCTTCAAAAAGAACGAAGGATGCGTCAACGCCTTTGAGATTGAGCATTTCATCAGCCGCCTGAGCCGACGCAAGCCTTATATCGCCGTCACCGCTCGGCGCAATCGAAATTGCACAGCCACGGTAAACATGAGCCTTGCACACAATGTCAACCTTTTCACGGTAGGTTTCGATATTATCGGAAAACATACCCTTTACGGTGAGCGTGTTTGCACCCCTTTTTCTCAGATAAGCCGCCGCCTCAAATGTGCGCACGCCTGTTTTAACGGCAAAATTCTTTGTGTCAAGTGTAATGCCTGCAAGCATTGCGTCTGCCTGAACATATGTGAGCGGAGAATCATCAAGACAGCTGATTATTTCACTGCACATTTCACAGGTTGAAGACGCCGAGGGTTCGTGACAGAACACAAGAGCGTTGTTTATGTAATCAACCGCCTTTCTGTGGTGGTCGATAATGATAACCTTTTTACATTTTTCGTAGAGCTCCGTACTTTCAAGAGAACGCTTTAGGTGCGTATCAACTATGATAAGAAGCGACTTCTGGGTAAGTCCCGAAAGAGCGGCTTCCGGAGAAATGAATATATCGGTGTCGAGTTTTTCATCAGTATATTCAATAAGCTGTTTTGCCATTGAGGTTTCTCGGTTAATGACAACCTTTGAATAACGCTTGAAAGTTTTCTCCATTATGCATTGAAGTCCGATTGCCGCACCTACACAGTCAAGATCGGAAAACTTGTGTCCCATAATAAAGATCTTGTCGCAGTCGACAACAACACGGCTGATTGCGTTTGCAATAACTCTCATACGCACCTTGCTTGCTTTTTCCGCTGCGGCAACCTTTCCGCCGAAGAACTCGTATGTATTGTCTTTTTTAATGACAGCAACCTGATCGCCGCCTCTGCCCAGTGCCATTTCAAGGGCTTTCCTTGCGTTGAGCTCGCTCTCTTTGATGTTATTATAACCTCGGCAAAGACCTACCGAGATTGACGCACTGTGGTTGTTTATCGTAATTCCTCGGATAGTTTTAAGAATCGGAAACTTATCGGCTGCCATTTTTTCAACATCGGCATCTCTGAAAATTATCATATAACGGTTGTTGCCGATTTTTTTGTAAAGAGCCGAATACTGCTCAGCCCACTTTTGCAGGCAAACTTCAATATCGAGCATTGCCTCGGAAAACGACTCGTCCGAGTTATCGGAAAAGTCCTCTGCATTATCAAAAACGGCAATCGCAACGCACGGCTTGGAAGCAAGATATTCCCTTGTAATCTGCTTGTAATAGGTGTTTTCGATAAATTCACAGACAGCGCCCTCGCCTGTAGAACGGCAATAAACCGTGTATTCTCTGCCGTCAATGGCAACATCACAGCCCTCACCCTTTTTCAGACAGTCAATTTCTTTTCCCGAAAGGTAGGCTTTGATATTATCGCCCTCTGCGCCCTTTCCGCCGCACATAGCCTTGCGGAATCGTGAATTGCACCATACAATGTCACCCTGTCTGCCTATAACGGCAACAGGGCAAATGAATTTTTCAAGGTAATCTTCGTTAATACCCTTTATACTTCCGACTATATTTTTTACCGTACTTTTTACATAGCTTGTAAATCGCAATGAAGTTATAAGCACAACGGCTAAGGAAAGAACAGACACACCGAGTTCGATATAGAACACAACAGGCGAATAGTCATAGCTGACAACAGCCATGGCAAACATTATCACCGAAAAAATTATGAACCACGGTGTAAGCGTCCAATTTCTTTTTCTCATGTCAAACCTCTGTTAATAACAAAATAGCAAAAAATAAATCAGCGAATAAAACTTAAACCTCCTGAAGAATAGGAAGAATCATCGGAGCTCTCCTTGTACGCTGACCGATAAGTTTTGAAACATCATCCTTGATTCTGTTCTTAATAATGCCCCATTCGTGAACATTATTCTCTGCACAATCCTCAAGAATTGCAAGAGCGGTCTGCTTGACCTCTTCAAGAAGTCTTTCGCTCTCACGAACATATACAAATCCTCTTGAAACAATATCGGGACCGCTGATAACATGACCGTCATAAACATCAAGAGAAGCAACAATAATGATAAGTCCGTCCTGTCCGAGGTGCTTTCTGTCACGAAGAACGATACTTCCGACATCACCAACGCCAAGACCGTCAACGAACACCTTGCCTGCCTGAACAGGCGGAAGCTCTTTCATATAATCCTCGTTGATTTCAAGAACACTTCCGACATCACCGATATAAATGTTCTTGCGTTCCATACCGAGAAACATTGCAAGGTCGGCATGTTTTCTGAGGTGTTTCTGTTCGCCGTGAACAGGGATAAAATACTTTGGCTTTACAAGCTTCTGCATGATTTTTAGTTCCTCCTGACAGGCATGACCTGAAACATGAACTTCATACATTGACTCATAAATTACCTTACAACCCTTTTTAAGAAGTTCGTCAACAACATTGCCGACTGTTTTCTCATTACCGGGAATCGGATTGGCTGAAATTATGATGAAATCACCCTCACCGACCATTACCTTGCGGTGGTCCGAATATGCCATTCTTGAAAGTGCGCTCATCGGCTCGCCCTGACTGCCTGTTGTAACAAGAACAACCTGCTGCGGCATATACTTGTCGAGCATATCAATATCGATAAGAATATTTTCGGGAAGATGAAGATATCCGAGCTTTTGCGCAACATCCATATAGTTGACCATACTTCTGCCCGAAAAAGCAACCTTTCTTCCGTACTTTTCTGCACAGTCAATAATCTGCTGAACACGGTTTACATTTGACGCAAAAGTTGCAATTATAATTCTGTAATTTTCCGCACTCTTGAAAAGATTATCAAGGCTGTCGGATACAGTTCTTTCCGTAGGGGTGTATCCGGGTCTTTCGGCATTTGTACTCTCCGAAAGAAGTGCAAGAACACCTTCGTCGCCCACTCTTGCAAAGCTTGAAAGGTCAATCATATCGCCCGTGATAGGTGTGCAGTCAATCTTGAAGTCGCCCGTGTGAACAATAGTACCGCCCGGAGTGTGAATTGCAAAAGCAACAGCATCGGGAATCGAATGGTTTACATGAATGAAGTCAATCTTCATACAACCGAGCTTTATTGACTGACCTGCATTTATTACATTAAGCTGAGATTGATTGTAAAGACTATGCTCCTTGAGCTTGTTGCCTACAAGACCGAGCGTAAGCGGTGTACCGTAAATCGGAACATTCACCTTTGAAAGGAGAAAAGGCAAACCGCCGATATGATCCTCGTGTCCGTGTGTAAGGATAATACCCTTAACTCTGTCGGCATTCTGTTCAATATATGTGAAATCCGGAATTACAAGGTCAACGCCGAGCATATCCCCATCAGGAAATGCCATACCGCAGTCGATGATGACTATATCGTTTTCACATTCAACAAGGGTGATGTTCTTACCTATTTCGTTAAGACCGCCGAGAAATGCAATCTTAATTGACGGCTTCTGAGCATTTTTTTTTGGATAACCCTTTGACTTTGACGTATATTTCTTTTTGCCGTAATTTGACTTTCCGTTCGATTTTGGCTGAAATCCGTCATCATTTTTCTTATAGTAAGCGTTGTAGGAATTTTTACCCGAACCGCTCTTTTTTGAAGCATTATTTTTAGAGTATTGCTTCACATTCTTTTTGCCTTTTGAGTACCTTGACTGTTTAAGCATAAAGTTTTCGTTCCTCTTTTCTGTACTCACAAATCTACCTCCGTTTTCTGAAATATGTACTGAATAAAAGAAAAATAAATATATCAAAGACCTCTGAGCGCCCGTGAGGTCTTAATTTATTTATAAAATAAATTCTCCGTTCTGATAACGGTGAATATCTGTATTTATAATAATATCCGCAAAATATACGAATTTTATTCCCGTAATTATGGCAACACATAGCTACCCTATCATAGTTTTTCATTTTATTTTACCGCATATCCTACTGTAATGTCAAGAAATTTTCATAACAAACACAAAATCCAAGGCTTGCAATCCGCATAACAAAGGCAATTTTATGCATAAAAATTTGAAATTTCCGTAAAATAAAACCCGTAAGCGATTTTTTAATTGCAATATTGTGTATAAATTTCAAAATTTGTTCAAACACCTACCAAAGTTATCAGAATTATATCAAATAATGGGTTGCAATTGTCGTTTCAGCGTATTATAATCTATAGTGCGGATTTTAATATTTTGAATAATTAGTACACTCTGAATTAAAGGAGAATTATTTTTGAAACAAGTTGAAATTTTTACAGACGGTGCTTGCAGCGGAAATCCCGGTCCCGGCGGTTGGGGTGCTGTTTTAAGATATAACGGTCACGAAAAGGAAATTTCAGGCGGTGAGGCAAACACAACCAACAACCGTATGGAGCTTTCGGCTGTTATCAATGCACTTGCTCTGCTCAAAGAACCGTGCAAGGTAACGCTTTACAGCGACTCGCAGTATGTTTGCAACGCACTAAAGCTCGGTTGGGCTAAAAAGTGGAAAGCAAACAACTGGATGCGTAATAAAAAAGAAAAGGCTTTGAACCCCGAACTTTGGGACAGGCTTCTTACCCTGTATGATACTCACGAGGTTGAAACTGTGTGGGTAAAAGGACACGCAGGTCATCCCGAAAACGAGCGTTGCGACCGACTTGCCGTTGCAGCCGCAAAACAATTTGCATAACAATAAACTTATATAAAGGTGGATATAAAATGAGATATGTTTATGCCGACAACTCGGCTACTACAGCACTTTCGCCGAAGGTGCTTGAAAAAATGATGCCATACCTCACCGAGGTTTACGGAAACCCGTCAAGCCTTTACACAATCGGTGCAAAGGCAAAGGCTGCCGTAGAAACTGCAAGAGAAAACATTGCAAAGAATCTCGGTGCGGCTAACCCGAATGAAATTTACTTTACCTCAGGCGGAAGTGAATCCGACAACTGGGCACTCAAGGGTGTTTGTCACGCTCTAAAGGCAAAGGGCAAAAAGCACATCATTACTTCAAAGTTTGAGCATCACGCTATTCTTCACACATGTGAGGCTCTTGAAAAGGAAGGCTTTGAGGTTACTTATCTTGATGTTTACGAAAACGGTATTGTTCATCCCGAGGATGTTGAAAATGCAATTCGTGAGGATACGGCTATAGTATCGATTATGTATGCAAACAACGAAATCGGTACAATTCAGCCGATTTCCGAAATCGGTGCAATTTGCAGAAAGCACGGTGTTCTTTTCCATACAGACGCAGTTCAGGCGGCGGGTTATGTGAAGATTGATGTTCAGAAAGAAAACATTGACCTTCTTTCAATGACAGCACACAAGCTCCACGGACCGAAGGGCTGCGGCCTTCTCTACATCAGAAAAGGCGTAAGAATTGAAAACCTCATCTGCGGCGGTGCTCAGGAGAGGAACAAGCGTGCCGGTACCGAAAATGTTGCAGGTATTGTCGGTCTTGATGCCGCACTTCAGCTTGCAGTTGACGGTATGGACGAAAGAAACGCAAAGCTTGAAAAGATGCGTGACAGACTTATTGACGGTCTTTTAAAGATTGAGCGTTCAAGAATCAACGGTGACAGAGTTCACAGACTCCCCGGCAATGTCAATATGTGCTTTGAGGGCATTGAGGGTGAAAGCCTTCTTTTAAGACTTGACCTCAAGGGTGTTTCGGCATCATCGGGTTCTGCTTGTACATCGGGCAGTCTTGATCCGAGTCATGTACTTCTTGCAATCGGTCTTCCCCACGAAATTGCTCACGGCAGTATGCGTCTTTCATTCTCTGACGACAATACAGAGGAAGATATTGATTATATTCTTGAAATCGTTCCCGAAATTGTTTCGTACCTCAGAAGTATGTCACCTCTTTGGGAAAAGATTAAAAAGCAGGAAGCTCAGGGTTGATTGACAACCCGTTAAAATTCGTATAGAATTGAATAGATATTCGGCAACAATATATTCAGGAGGATTAAAATGGCTTATTCGGAAAAAGTAATGGATCATTTCGCTAATCCGAGAAATGTAGGCGAAATTGAAAACGCAGACGGCATCGGCGAGGTCGGTAACTCAAAATGCGGCGATATTATGAAAATGTACATTAAGGTTGATAACGATATCATCACCGATGTAAAATTTAAAACATTCGGTTGCGGTGCGGCTATTGCAACAAGCAGTATGGCAACAGAGCTTATCAAGGGCAAGTCAATCAATGACGCTCTCAAGCTCACAAACAAGGCGGTTATGGAGGCTCTTGACGGACTTCCGCCTGTCAAGGTTCACTGCTCTGTTCTTGCAGAACAGGCAATCAAGGCAGCTGTTTCGGACTACTACAAAAGAAGAGGCGTTGATCCCGAGCCAATCGTGGGCAATGTTCCCGAATGTGACAGCTGTGGCTGTGAAGGCTGATTAACTTAAAATCATACATCTGCCCGACTGCGTAAAAGTCGGGCATTTTTGTGCCACTCCCGATTATACCGTAGAATCAGTTGCACAAAAAAACGATTGAAATCCGAAAGGAAATCAATCGTTTTTTATTTGTATGATTATTATTTTTGCAATATATCAGCCGATTGCGGCATTGAAGATTTTTTCGCTGTTGTTCATCAATCTGTCAACCGCCTGCTGACCGCATTTTTTGGCAATACATTCGATTGCATCGGAATAAAGCTCAGGTGTATTATGATTGAATGAATGTGCGTCCGTACCGATAATGTCGATAAGTCCTGCACTTACAAGCTTTAACATTCTGCGGCGTTTCATCATCGGAGCTTTCTTTGTGTAATTTGAAATATTTGTCTGAATAACAACACCGAGCCGTTTTAAATCTTCAATCACATCAGGATTGTCAACAAGAAAGCTGTAACGCTCAACATGAGGAATTACGGGAATAAGTCCCTGTTCGCTCATAAGCCTGTCGAGCATTTCATACGAATTGTCCGAAAATGTTGCATTATACGGAAACTCAGTGAGAATATAGTTTGAATTTCCGTAGTTTATACCTTTGATATTTTCATTGTTGAAAAGATACTTTGTGACATAAACCTCTGTTCCGAGAACGATATTTATACCGTTCGGAATGTGCGGCTTGAATTTTTCAAACTTTTCCGCCCTCTCGGCAATAAAATCTTCAAGGCTGATTTCATTTGTATAAAAATGAGGTGTAAGACAAACATTCGTTACTCCCTGATTTTTAAGACAGGAGAGCAACTCCAGACTGTCCTCAACCGTTTTTGCACCGTCATCTATACCCGGAAGAATATGAGAGTGCATATCGAAAAGCTGCATACCGTTCACCAATTAAAGTGCCTCACAAACACGGTCGCCCATTTCATCACAGCCAACCTTTGTGAAACCCTCTTCATAGATATCGGGCGTACGGTAGGTTTCAAGAACCTTTGCAACAGCTGCCTCAATTGCGTCTGCCGCCTCGCTCTGATCAAGTGAATAACGGAGCATCATTGCAACAGAAAGGATTGTAGCAAGCGGATTTGCGATATTCTGACCCGCAATGTCAGGAGCAGAACCGTGGATAGGCTCATAAAGACCGAGCTTGCTGCCCGAAAGGCTTGCAGATGCGAGCATACCGATTGAGCCGGCAATCATTGATGCCTCGTCAGAAAGAATATCACCGAAGATATTTGATGTGAGAATAACATCAAACTGACGGGGATTTCTTACAAGCTGCATAGCGCAGTTGTCAACATACATATGGTTAAGCTCAACCTCGGGATAATCCTCGGCAACTCTCTTAACTGTTTCTCTCCAAAGTCTTGAAGACTCAAGAACATTTGCCTTATCAACGCTTGTGAGCTTTTTATTTCTCTTCATAGCAAGGTCAAAAGCAACTCTTGCAATTCTCTCAACCTCACCGACTGTGTACATTTCCGTATCCCAAGCCGCAGGCTGACCGTTAACTTCTTTTCTGCCTCTTTCGCCAAAGTAGATACCGCCTGTAAGCTCACGAACAATCATAACATCGAGGTTGCCGCCGATAATTTCATCCTTGATAGGTGATGCACTTTTGAGCGGTCCGAAAATAACCGACGGACGAAGATTTGCGAAAAGTCCGAGTGCGCCTCTGATACCGAGAAGTCCTGCCTCGGGACGGTTGTTACCCGGCTGTGAATCCCACTTAGGACCGCCTACCGCACCGAGAAGCACGCTGTCAGACGCCTTACACTTTGCAACTGTTTCATCGGGGAGCGGAACGCCTGTTGCGTCAATAGCACAACCGCCGAGAAGTGCCTCGTCATATGTAACGCCAAAACCAAATTTTTCAGCGGCACAATCAAGAACCTTTACAGCCTGATTTACGATTTCAGGACCGATACCGTCGCCCTTTAAAAGAGTAATTTTATAATCTGCCATTTTTATATCTCCTTAATCAATTGTTTATCAATGGATATTATCCCACAATATACGGCAAAAGATTGTAAACTGTGCTACAATTCTGCCAAAGTTTCAAAAAATCAGTCATTCTCCGACGGAAGCGGAATTGTCTGAAAAACTTCACAGACTTTATCCCTCTGCCAAAGTACGGGAGTAACTCTGAGTGAATAGCCGAAACCGTTGTCCATTGTCCATTCAAACGGTTTTGCCTGCGGAAGTCCGTAGACTGCAAGCAAGGTCATAATAACACCGCCGTGAGTGACAATTACGCTTTCGGTAGTGCCTGTTTTCATAAGTCCCTCAACAATGCTTTCAAACATTTTGCATACTCTGCGTGTAAAATCGGCATTGCTCTCCCCCCTCGGAGGTTTTACGGAAGAATCGCCTGCGAGCCACTTTTTAAAATCGGGATCGTTTTTCAGCTCATCGGCAGTTTTGCCCTCCCATTCACCGAAATTACATTCGGAAAAGTTGTCGATAACAAGCGGATTTTGTTCGGGATAAAGAATTTTTGCGGTTTCGGTACAACGCTTTAACGGACTTGTAAACACAACCTGCGTACCCGGATATTTATACTCATAATCGAGTTTTCTCAAATCCATTCTGCCCCTGTCGGAAAGCGGAGCGTCAGTTGTTCCGATATATTTCCCCGCAAGTGTATCATCAATCGAACCGTGTCTTATAAAATGAATTATGTATGATTTCATAACTTCTCCCATAAACCGACTTTAAGCAAATCGGCACTTAATTATTTACAAAAAGTAAATTTTGTACTATACTGTCTGTATAGAAAGTATATTGCTGTAAATGCTTTCAATGCACTATATATTATCAGAGCAAATTCTGCTTTGCTTTTTCTGACAATCAAGTTAATTATACTATCTTTAAAAATGAGGTGTCAAGTCTTGAACAAAGATTTTCCGAGAATTATAACATTTCTTCGTAAAGAAAGAGGTTTGAGTCAAAAACAGGTTGCAGGCGATATGGGAATTTCGCAAGCACTTTTGTCACATTATGAAAAGGGAATCCGTGAATGCGGTCTTGATTTTCTCGTAAAAACAGCCGAATACTACGGTGTTTCAACCGATTATCTTCTCGGCAGAACCGTACAGAGAAATTTCACAGCCGATCCTTTTGAGGCTGCCGAAGAAGAGGTTGTCATCAATACCGAAAAAGGCAGTATGATCAACAAAATAAACCGCAGTCTTTTGATGAACACCACCTCGGTAATCTACGATTTGCTTGCAAAAATCGGCAACAAGCACCTTACAAACGCAGTCAGCAACTACCTTATGAGCGCCGAATATGTAATTTTCCGCACAATTTATAATTCCGAAAAAAATAACTCGCAAACTATGTTTTCGCTTGATAAGAACCGCTACAGAAATCTCACGGACGCATCAATGATTCTTGACCTTGAAATCATCAACGAACTTATTGAAAATGATAAGCTTACCCTCACCCTCTCTCCCGATGTTATTTCGGTATGCTTTGAAAAAGATGCCCCGTCACTATTCAACCTAATTCAATATTCCGAAAGAAACATAAAAAATGTCTATGCTGGAAAAAGGTGATTTTTAACTCTTTTTCAGAATAATAAGTTTACTTTCGTGCTACATATACGCTTATAATGTAGCATAGAAGTAAAGTAACACAACAAACAATGGTCGGTTGGCTTGGAGTTTTTCTCAAGCTGAACCGACCGTTTTGTTGATTGTTTATTTTCTTATATAGCATTATCCGTATGTAATGCGGAATTATGCGTTAAGACCGAACGAGATTGATATTGCGTTATTTATTTCGTTCATAGAATTTTCATCAACAGTACCCATTTTTTCTTTGAGCCGTTTTTTGTCGATTGTTCGTACCTGTTCAAGCAGAACAACGCTGTCTTTGGCGAGTCCTGAGCTGTCGGCGTGCAATGGAATGTGCGTAGGCAAATTCGCCTTTGACTGCTGACTTGTAATTGCGGCGGCGATTACAGTCGGACTGAATCGGTTGCCGACATTATTCTGAACAATAAGCACAGGTCTGATTCCGCCCTGCTCAGAGCCTACAACGGGACTCAGGTCGGCATAATAAATATCTCCTCTTCGTATATTCAAGGCTTTCACGCTCCAAATAATTGTTTACTTGTATTTTTGCCTTTCCAAAAGCTTTTATACAGCTATTACATAATATTTTTGAGCGTAAAATTTGTGAATCGGTTCAGCCGTTTGCATCTTTCACATTGGAAAGCACCATTTCGTAATCTTCGCCGTCAACGCTGATTTTGCTTATACAGCCCTTTGAATTTGTGCTGACAACGGCTTTGCCGAACGCTGAATCAAGTCTGTATGTACACACATCTTCGCACTTCCCCTCAAAAACCGCCCTTCCGTCTGCAATTCCGTATAAAATTTCTTTTGTAATATTCGGAAAACTGCTTTCGGGAATGTACGCTTCATCGGCGGAGCAAATCATATTCTCCCTTGAAATTTCAAGATCAGAACCCTTATATGTAACCGACAAACCGCTGACCGTGTTTGGAGAATCAAGCGAAATATTGATGAGCTTTTTGCCGCTTGCCGACAGCTTTCCCGTGATGTTCATTTTTCTGTATTCACAGCTGAAATCGGCAATAAACGAGGATTTCAGAGAAAGATTTTCCTGCGGTTCATCACACCCCGTAATGACAAAAACAGGCATAACAAAAAGGACACATAATGTAATCAAGATTTTCCGTGCCATAAGACACCTCCCGATACATTATATGTCCCGTGAATTTTTTAATACATTGTACAAATAAGTGTGTGGTTTGAAATTTATAATTGAAATACTTACTGTTCTTTAATTAAATTGCAGAAGTCTTTTATTTCTTCCAATCTGTTTTCTAAATCTTCTTTATATTCAACTCCGCACAATCCTAATTTCCCGCAAGGCTCAATTTCCAAATGTCCGTAAAAATGTTCTATATTGCTGATAATTCTTTCGCACTCAGGCATACTCGGACCGGTTCTTAACGCAATTGTGTACCCCTTTTTACCACTTGATAATTTTGCGTGTGGCTCATGCGTATTGCACCAAGGAGTACACCTATCTATAAACACCTTGAACTGACCCGGAATATCAGCCCAATAAGACGGTGAAACCGAAACAATTTTGTCTGCCCAATCATATGTTTCCATCAATTTTGTAACATCATCTTTTTGAAAACATTCAGCAGTTTTGTGGCATTTACGGCAACCTCTGCACATCTTTATTTCAAAATCATCTATACATACGGTCTTTACTGTATTCCCATTTTCAACATACTGTTTAACTGTATTTACAATTTCTGCTGTAGCTCCATTTCTCACAGGGCTGCAATTAATCACTAATATTTTCATATTTCACCTTTTATTTATCACAAGATAAAAGTTTCTTCTTAATACAAAGCCGTAGGGGCGGATATTATCCGCCCGCCATGATAAATTTATATGTTTCATAAAAATGTTTTTATATAACAAATTCCGCTACAGTAAAACATTATCTTTGCTACATTTATATAATCGGATTTAATATAAATTTTGAGTTGTTACTTGCGGACGGATAATATCCGCCTCTACAAAATCGTCATCATTTTCACAACTTTTTTCGCAACAAAATTTCTGTTTTTACTTGTATTTTAAATCAAAAACCACAACGCTTGTACGCAAGTGGGATGCAATTTATCAGGTCTGTGGGGAGCATTGAGATTTTGCCGTATTTTTCGGCGGCAATGTCGCCTGCAAGACCGTGGAGATATACTGCCGCTGCGGCTGATGAAAACGCACTTGCGCCCTGTGCAAGAATTGATGCGGTCATTCCTGCAAGCACATCACCGCTGCCGCCTGTTGCCATTCCCGAATTGCCTGTCGGGTTCACAAGCACCTTGCCGTTTGGCGAGGCAATTACCGTGCCCGCTCCTTTGAGAACGGTTACAACACCGTACTTTTGTGCAAAATCGAGGGCAACTCTCTCCCTTTCCGCATTTACAAGCGGAGTTGCAAGACCTGTAAGTCTTGACATTTCGCCCGGGTGAGGAGTAATTATAATCGGTGCTTTTTTCCTTAAAAGAATTTCAGACTGTTTTGCAACACAATTGAGTGCATCTGCGTCAAGCACAAGCGGTGTTGTGGAATTTTCTATTAAAGAAAATACAATTTTTAATGTATCGTCGCACACACCGAGTCCGCACCCGACAAGAGTTGCAGAGGATTTGCACGATTCGCTGACTAAAAACGGAACATTAACCTTTGAGATTCTGCCGTCTGCATTTTCGCTGAGCGGATAGTAAACGCTCTCAAGAATCGTTTGGGCAACAATCGGGTAAATACTTCTCGGCAAGGCACATTTTGCAAGACCTATGCCCGTTCTTAACGCACCCTTTGCCGACATAACCGCCGCCCCTGCCATTCCGTAGCTTCCGCAAACGCAGAGCAATGAACCCAGAGTTCCTTTGTTTGCATCATCGGGGCGTTCAAAAATTGCACTTTTTACAACATTTACATCTGTTACTGTCATACAATCAACTCATTTTTCTTTTATAGAATAACTGAACCACAATATTCTTGTTGAGGTGCGGTTTCATACCGTTGAGAATATCCTCGTTCGGAGTAAAAACAAGAAGACATCTGCCATATGCAGGACTGTTGAAAACAGCGAAATAGTTTTCGTCCTTGGAGTCAATATCTCTTGCGGCGATAAAAGTTTTGAGAAATCTCATCTTCTTGATTTCGGTATCGTCTTTTTCAAGTCTTTCAATCTCGTTAATCTGAACCTTGCACATAGTTTTTCTCTTACGGAGTGCAACAACCTTTGCAATTTCAAGCTCATTGCCCGAAACCGAATATTCAAAATCGACCTTCTGAATACTGAACACATACCAAACAACATAAATTCCGCCTACAAACACGAAAAAAGCCACATAGATAAGATATGCAATTGTTGCAAAAGCAAGCAAAAACAATGTTGTCGGCACTAAAATAAGCAAAAGCACCGAAACAATTTTTATAATCAGATTTTTAGGTTTGTTAACCCGTCTTACAACCTGTTCGTTAAAATTATTCAATGTATTTTCTCCTTTATGATTGATATTTCATATGATATCACAGACAGTTGTTTTTTTCAACAAAAGATACAAAAACTCTTGCAAAAAAAATGTTTTGGTGTTATCATAGAAAAAGATAACATGATGACGAAGAAAGTAGCGTTTGCGTGATACCGTCAAAGAGAATGTGTGCCGAGGCTGAAAGCATACAACGGTGTTGCAGGTGTGAAGTTCCCTTCCGAGTGGTGAGGTTGAAATTCTCAGTAGATCTCAACGGCTGACTCCGTTACAGGTTGTGAAAGTGTCTGCTTTCGGGAGTGTTTGCTTTGATGCAAAAATCAGGGTGGTACCACGGATTATTTCGTCCCTGCGTAATTGATTTTACGCAGGGCTTTATTATTTTTACGGAGGTAATTTATGAACGAGAAATTATTAAGTTTAAAAGACGAAATCAAGTCAAGACTCGGCGAAACACAAGATTTGACCGACCTTGATAAAATCAGAGTTTCTTATCTTGGCAAAAAGGGCAGCATCACGGCTCTTTTAAAGGGTATGAAAGACCTTCCCAACGAGGAAAGAAAAACTTTCGGCGCAGAGGTAAACAAGCTCAAAGCACAGGCCGCACAGCTTATTGAAGAAAGACTTGCGGAACTTAAAGAAAAGGAAATTCAGCGTGAAATCGCCTTGATGCCGCAGTTTGACATTACATCGCCTGTTGCGCTTGCAAGGGGTTCTTATCACCCAATCACCCTTGTTCAGAGAGAATGCGAAAAGATTTTCTCATCAATGGGATTTAACATTGAGGATTACTCCGAAATCGTAACCGACTACGAATGCTTTGAGGCTCTTAACATTCCGAAGCACCACCCCGCAAGAGATATGCAGGACACTTACTACCTTGACAACGGTCAGCTTTTAAAGTCACACACATCAGCCGCACAGAACGCAATTCTTAAAAAGTACGGCAAGGGACTTATTGAAAACGGCACACCTATAAAAGCCATCTTCCCCGGCAGATGCTTCAGAAACGAGGCTACGGACGCTTGTCACGAAAACACATTTTTCCAGATGGAAGGCGTTATGGTTGACAAGGACATTTCAATTTCAAACCTTATCTACTTTATGAAAACAATGCTTTCCGAGGTATTCAAAAAGGATATCAAGGTTAGACTTCGCCCCGGCTTTTTCCCATTCGTTGAACCGGGTTTTGAACTCGACATCAGCTGTCTTATCTGCGGCGGCGAGGGTTGTCCGTCATGTAAGCACAGCGGTTGGCTTGAGCTATGCCCCTGCGGTATGATTCATCCCAATGTTCTGCGTGAGGGCGGAATTGATCCCGAAAAATACACAGGCTTTGCGTTTGGTCTCGGTCTTACAAGACTTGCAATGATGAAGTACGGAATCAAGGATATCCGTGACCTTAACAGCGGCAGTCTTAAAGCACTTTCACAGTTTACTGATGACGAATAAGAGAGGAGATACAAAATGTTTTTATCTATGAACTGGATTCAGGACTTTGTTGATTTGAGCGGTCTTGATAAAATTGAACTTATCCGCAAATTTTCTCTTTCCACAGCCGAGGTTGAAAACGATATTCTCCGCAAGGGCAGTGAAATCAGCGGTATTGTTGTAGGTGAAATTAAGTCGGTTGAAAATCATCCCGATTCAAAGAAACTTCATCTCCTCAAAATTGATGCAGGCGAAGATGAACTTATTGATGTTGTCTGCGGTGCTCCGAATGTAAGAGTCGGTCTTAAAACCGCTTTTGCAAAGGTTGGCGCTAAAATCGGCGAAATCACGATTACACCAAGACCTCTTGCCGGCTTTACATCAAACGGTATGTGCTGCAGTGAGGCTGAAATCGGTATCAGCGATGACAACTCCGGCATCATGGAAATTACAGATGATGTAAAGAACGGCACAGACCTTAAAGACATTTATGAAATTGACGATATCGTTTTTGAGGTTGATAACAAGTCGCTTACAAACCGTCCCGACCTTTGGGGACACTACGGAATCGCAAGAGAATTTGCCGCACTTGCAGGCAGAGAGCTTAAACCTCTTGACCTTGACGATTTAAAGGCATATGACGGTCTTAAAAAGATTGATATGAAGATTGAGGACACTCTCTGTCAGAGATACAGCTGCTTACAGATTGAGAATATCAACCGCAACGTAAGCCCCGTAAATATGAGAATCCGTCTTTTCTACTGCGGTATGAGAGCAATAAACTATCTCGCCGACCTTACAAACTACCTTATGCTTGAAATGGGACAGCCAATGCACGCTTTCGATTCAAGAAAGGTTGAAAAAATCAGAATCAAGCGTTTTGACAAGCCCTTCACTTTCAAAACACTTGACGGTGTTGAAAGAAACATTGACGAAAACACACTTATGATTTGCAACGGCAACACTCCTGTAGCAATTGCCGGCATCATGGGCGGTCTTGATTCGGAAATTGTTGCAGATACAACTACTCTCACACTTGAATCTGCAACATTCAACGCAGTTTCCGTAAGAAAGTCAACAGTAAGACTTGCTCACAGAACAGACGCATCAATGAGATATGAAAAATGTCTTGATCCTGAAATGACTGTTACTGCAATTGCAAGATTTGTATATCTTCTCAAAAAGTATGACAGCGACATCAAGGTTGTTTCTTCGCTCACAGACGAGTACGCATTCAGGTATGACACAGTTGTTCTTGACTTTGACAAAAACTTTGTTGACCGCTACACAGGCATTGAAATCAGCAACGACAGAATTGTTGCAACACTCGAAAGCCTCGGCTTTAAGGTTGAGCTCAACAACGATAACTTCAGCGTAACGGTTCCAAGCTGGAGAGCAACAAAGGATGTTACAATCAAGGCTGACATCATTGAAGAAATCACCCGTATTTACGGCTATGACAACTTTGAAATTCACACAACACGCTCTCCCCTCTACCCCGTAAGAGCAAGCGTTGTTAAAACTACGGAAAACAAAATCAAGGATATGCTTGTTAAGAGATACAATCTCCACGAGCTTCACTCATATGTATGGGCATACAACGATGAACTCAAGGCAATTGACATTCCTGTTGAGGATAATGTTAAGCTTGCAAACGCAACTAACCCTAATATTGAAACATTAAGAAATTCAATTGTTCCCACACAGCTTTGTCAGATTAAATCAAACCTTTCATTCTCAAACGATTTTGGTGTTTTTGAAATCGGCAGAGTTGTAAACGGTCTTGACGAAAACGGTCTTTGCATTGAAAACAAAAAGCTTGCAATCACACTTTACAGCAAGACAAGAAATGTTAAGGACATCTATTTTGAACTCCGTGACATTCTCGCAGTTGTAACGGATGAAATCAAGCACAAGGCTCTCACATTTGAAAAGGCTGAACCGACTCACAGCTATGAACACCCCGTAAACCTCTATTCGGTATGCCTTGACGGCAGAAATATCGGTACAATCGGCATTGTTCATCCGACAGTAAACAAGAAGATTGACAAAAAAGCCGCAATTGTATTTGCAGAAATTGATGTGAACGCTTATGCAAACACAGATGCCGCTCCGATTGTTTATGACGAACCGTCAAAGTTCCCGCCGATGGACTACGACATCAGCGTTGAAGTTCCTCAGGGAATGTTCTTCTCACACCTTGCAGAGTGTTGGAAAAACGAAGGCGGAGAGATTCTCAAAAGCACAAAGATTGTTGACACATATGACACAGATACAGTTCACAGCGTAACAATCCGCTTTGAGTTCTCATCAAATGAAAGAACACTTTCATCAGCCGAGGTTCAGAAGATTATGGACAAGATAATTTCAAATCTTTCTGAAAACGGAGTAAAGCTCAGAGGCTAAAAATTATGGGGGCGGTTTTTCCGTCCCCTTTTTGTGACATAATCTGACAAGCATAAGATAAAATTAAAAAATATTACTGCTGTTTTATCACACAAAGCAATGTTTTTGACATTGAAATAACATAAATTAGGCATATTTATTAAAAAGTGCTTGAAATTTACTTTGAAATATGGTATAGTAGCAGAATAGGAGGTGTTTCAGTATGTTGGATAAAACAATGATTTTTTCTCTTGGTGAGGAAAAAGATGACCAGATAAAAGCAGGGCTTACAATCGTTTATGATGCCCTCCGCCAAAAAGGATATAACCCTATTAATCAGATTGTGGGATATATTTTAAGCGAGGATCCGACCTATATTACAACATATAATAACGCTCGCAACATCATCAGCAAGATCGACCGTGACGACCTACTTGAAGCACTGGTAAAATCGTATCTTAATGTTTAAGAAAGGATGATGCCTTGTGGCAGATACCAAAAAGACCGAAAAGAAATTTTCGACTTACAAGGGCAGACCGCTCGTTCGTTGCAATGACGAGATTTACTACGGCAGTATGGAAGAACCGTATGTTATAAGAATGCAAATCAAAAGCAAAAAGGATGTCAATGGAACTGAGATTGCCGATAAGGTAACAGTTCAGTTAATGGCTACAGACCCTTATCTTTCACCGAGAAAACAGCTTGTTAAGTCAAGCGAGAAAAAGGGATTGTTCCTTGCTATGGATATTGCAGACATCTGGCTTGAAAGAGCCCTTGCAAACAAAATGTAATTTAACATTGAATTTACGGAGTAATCGGTTTTGGTTACTCCGTTTTTTCTTATGTAGAACAACATCTTTGTTGCATTTATAAAACCAGTCTTATCACAAACTTTTTACCGTTACATGAAAAGTGTATAGTGGATGTTCACATACAAATGATTACAAAACTTTGAAATTTTATTATACAGAAAAAGCACTCTGCATTTCTGCAAAGCGCCTTAATTTAAAATATTAAGTTCAGAATAAATCGCCACGCTTTTTTAGCCTTTTAAAATCCTTTTTAAACATGGTATGATACTTAATCGTCAGCATTCAAGTCCTTCATAAGCTCGCTTAAAGAATTAAAAGGACCGTGAAGATTTTTGCCCTCTCTGACATCCTGCATAGCCTGCAAGGTTTCTGCATTTGGCTTATCAAGTTTGATTTCAAACGGTATGCCGTTCTCCCTGACAATTTGTTTGAGATAGATATTGATTGCTGTTGACATATTCAAACCAAGTTCGTTAAGCAATGTGTCAGCTGCTTTTTTAAGATTTTCATCAACTCTGACATTCAGATTTGTTGTTGCCATAAAATCAACTCCTTTATATCTGTATATGTATAATACCACATACAAGTTACAATGTCAAGCAATTGTAATTACATTGTCATTATTTTGCACAATTTTACATACAATAAAAAAAGGTCGGGAAACAGAGCATTTCATTTTACACACTCTCTTCCCGACCTTAATTTTCAATTTTACATTTTAAATTTTCAATTCACTTTGTATCCTGCGTCCTCTACAGCTTTTTTAAGAACGGAATATTCAACATTTTTTGACATTGTAAGAACGGCTGAGCCTTTTTCGTGGCTTACTTCTGCCGATTCAACACCGTCAATTGCCTCAAGAGTTTTCTTTACTGTTGCCTCGCAATGCGGACACATCATACCTTCGATTTTCATTGTTTTTTCCATGGTTTTATTCTCCTTTTTATTTTTATGTTTTATTTTTCTGTCATGCTTTGAGCTGTGAACCTTAACAAAATTAAGCCTTAATGCGTTTGTTACAACACAAAAGCTTGAAAGGCTCATTGCCGCCGCACCGAACATCGGATTTAACTGCCAGCCGAAAAGATTGATAAATGCACCCATGGCAAGCGGAATACCGATTACATTGTAAATAAATGCCCAGAAAAGATTTTCGTGAATGTTACGGAGTGTTGCTCTGCCAAGTCTGATTGTTGCAGGAACATCTGCAAGGCGGCTCTTTACGAGTACAACATCTGCCGCATCAATTGCAACATCCGTTCCCGCTCCGATTGCAATACCCAAGTCTGCGCTTGTGAGGGCAGGCGCATCGTTAATGCCGTCACCGACCATTGCAACCTTGCCGTATTTTTTCAGCTCTTTTACATTCTTTTCCTTGCCGTCAGGAAGAACTCCTCCAACAACTTCATCAATGTCTGCGTTTTTTGCAACGGCTTTTGCGGTTTTTTCGTTATCGCCCGTAAGCATTACAACACGCACACCCATATTTTTGAGTTCATTAACAGCCTGTTTTCCGTCCTCTTTTATTATGTCTGCAACAGCAATAATACCGAGAAATTTATTTCCTTTACAGAAATACAGCGGAGTTTTGCCCTCTTCCGCAAGCTGTTCAGCCTTTGCTTTTTCGTCTGATGAAATTTCAGCAAACTGTGAAATATATCTGTAATTGCCGCCGTAAACGCTTTCTGAGCCGATTTTTGCGGTAAGTCCGTTACCCGTTACGGCATTGAACTCAGTCACGGCATCGCCGATAATATGTCTGTCATTTGCATAAACTACAATTGCCTTTGCAAGCGGATGTTCGCTTGATTTTTCAAGAGCAACGGCTGTTTTCAAAAGCTCGGTTTCCGAAATATTTTCGACTGTAACAATATCGGTCACAGCGGGTTCACCCTTAGTAACCGTGCCTGTTTTGTCAAGAACAACCGTGTCAATTCTGCCTGCTGTTTCAAGCGAAACTGCGGTTTTAAAGAGGATTCCGTTCTTTGCGCCTACACCGTTGCCGACCATAATCGCAACAGGGGTTGCAAGTCCCAATGCACACGGACAACTGATTACAAGAACAGAAATGGCTCTTGCAAGCGAAAATCCTACACTTTGACCGAGCAACAGCCACACGATTGCAGTAATCACGGCAATTGTGATAACTGCAGGAACAAACACACCCGATACCCTGTCGGCAATTTTTGCGATAGGCGCTTTGGTGGCAGACGCATCACTGACCATTTTAATAATCTGCGACAGCGTTGTGTTCTCACCGATTCTCGTAGCCTCACAGCGGATATATCCCGACTGATTGATTGTTGCGGCTGAAACCATATCGCCGACAAGCTTGTCAACAGGAACGCTTTCACCCGTCAGAGCGGATTCATTGACGGCACTTTCTCCGTCAATAACAACTCCGTCAACAGGAATACTCTCACCCGGACGAACTGCGAATATATCGCCTTTTTTCACCTGCTCTATCGGAACAGTCTTTTCAACACCGTCAACTACAATCGTAGCAGTCTTTGGTGCAAGTTTCATCAAACCTTTGAGAGCATCGGTAGTTTTGCCCTTTGAGTGAGCCTCAAGCATTTTACCGACTGTGATGAGTGCCAAAATCATTGCGGCTGATTCAAAATAGAACTCGTGCATATACGACATAACTGCCGCCGAGTCACCTCTCACCTGTGCATCGGTCATCATAAACAACGCAATTGTGCTGTAAATAAAGGCTGTGCCCGAACCAAGTGCAACAAGCGTGTCCATATTGGGAGCAAGGCGGATAATCCCCTTGAATCCGCTAACAAAAAATTTCTGATTAATCACCATCACTATGCCTGACAAAATCAGCTGAACAAGTCCCATTGCAATATGGTTGTTGTCAAAAAATGACGGCAACGGCCATCCCCACATCATATGTCCCATTGAAAAATACATCAACACTGCAAGGACAATGAGCGATGCGATAAGTCTTTTTCTGATTTTGGGTGTTTCGGTATCTTTGAGAGAATCCTCAACATCGGCTGACTTTTTCTCTTTGCCTTTCAAAGACGCACCATAGCCGGCATTCTGCACGGCATTTATAATTGCAGACGAATCAGCTGAACCGTCAACATTCATTGAATTTGTAAGCAGACTGACGGAACAGGAATTTACTCCGTCAATCTTTGATACCGCCTTTTCAACACGGGCAACACAGGCGGCACAGCTCATACCCGTTACATTGTATTGAGTCATAGTTTCTCCTACTTCATAAGCTTTTGCAAAACACCGACAAGCTCGTCAATTGTTTCATCGTTACCTGCCCTTATGTCATCTGCAACACAGGTGCGGATATGATTAGCAAGCAACTCCTTGTTAAAAGCGTTGAGTGCCGCATTGGCGGCGGCAACCTGTACCAGAATATCGGGACAGTAGGCATCTTTTTCAAGCATACCCTTTATCCCCCGTATCTGACCTTCAATACGATTAAGTCGGTTTACAAGCGACTTGTATTCTTTTTCGGTGCGGTGCTTGTGTTTTGCACAATGTTCACACTTATTATTCTCCATAATATCAACCTCATAATTTCAAAATGGGATATATTATTCAAAGCCCTTTTAAGATACCCCCTATAGGTATCTTACAGTTATGATTGTATACCCCATAAGGGTATTTGTCAATAGGTAAATTATAGAAAAAAGCAGAATGCATTACGCACCCTGCTTTTATAGGATAATACTAAAATAATTCCGAATGAGTTCCGAGTCTGTAGAGCATTAAAACAAGCACATCATCTTTAATCTCATAAACAAGCAACCAATCAGGCTCAATATGACACTCACGAGTCCCTTTATAATTTCCCATAAGGTCATGGTCTTTATATTTGGCATTTAGAGTTTCACCGTTTGCCAATGTATTGATTACGCTAAAAAGTTTATCGAGATTTTTATGTTGTTTTTTCGCAAGTTTTAAATCTTTCTTGAATTGAGAGGTAAACTGAACGTCGTATTTCATACTTCCAAAGCCTCTCTAAGTGCATCCATGCTTGAATATCTCGGAGTGTTTGGATCAGACATAATTTTTCTGCCTTCTTCTATAGCGGCAGCTGTGATATCATTTGGTATATCAAGTTTCAACTCAAAAGGAATGCCGTGTTCGCGAATGGCAGTTCTTAAAAAAATGTTTACTGCAGTTGTCATGTTAAGACCGAGTTCGCTGAAAATTTCTTCTGCCTTATCTTTTACTTCTTTATCTGTTCTGATATTAAGATTGGTTGTTGCCATAAAAACATCTCCTTTCAAGCATAGTATATGCTTATTTTCGGTTATTGTCAACATGCTGTCATTAGAAAATGTGCTTCAATAACATAAAAAAACACCGCACAAAAAGTACGGTGTTAAAAGCTGTTATTAAATTAGTCAGCTGTGTAAGGAAGCAAAGCAAGGTGACGAGCACGCTTGATAGCAACTGTAAGCTCACGCTGATGTCTTGCGCAAGTACCTGTTACACGGCGAGGAAGAATCTTTCCTCTTTCTGACATATAACGACGAAGACGAGCAATATCCTTGTAATCGATATTCTCAACCTTGTCAACACAGAAGCCGCAAACCTTCTTGCGAGCTTTTCTGCCACGGTTCATTGGTCTGTCTGCCATGATGAAGTTCTCCTTTCAATGAGAATTATTTAAATTAAGTTGAAGTTAAAATGGTAAATCATCGTCCAACGGCATATCCTGAAAATCAGAGTTTGAACCGCTCTGATAAGATGCAGGTGCCTGCTGAGCAGGTTCCTGATGATAAGCCTGGTTTCCGCCGTAAGACGGAGCACCGTATGACTGATTGCCGCCATAGGACTGATTGTAGCCGCCTGCATTATTGTCACGGCGTTCGCCTGTGAACGAAACATTGTCTGCTACAACCTCAACAACGTAACGGTTTGAACCGTCCTTAGCCTGGAACTGACGGCTCTGGAGCTGTCCTTCAACAGCAATGAGAGAACCCTTTCCAAAGTAACGGCATACAAATTCCGCTGTACTTCTCCAACATACAATGTTAAAGAAGTCGGCTTTACGCTCCTCGCCCTGCTTTACATAGTTGCGATCAACTGCAATGCTGAAGCTTGTAACGCTTACGCCTGTGTTTGTTGTTTTTAATTCAGGGTCAGCTGTAATTCTGCCCATTAAGATTACTCTGTTTAACATACTTTTCCTTTCGTGTTCGGGTTAAAACCCTACAAATTGATTATTCGACTTCCTTCTTGATTATCATTGAACGCATTACGCCTTCTGTGATCTTGTAGATACGGTCGAGCTCTGCAGGGAACTCAGCTTCACTTTCAAAATCGAAAAGAACATAATAGCCTTCGCTCTCTTTGTTGATAAGGTAAGCAAGCTTTCTCTTGCCCCATTCGTCAACATTCTTCAAAGTGGCATGCTTCTCAATGAGAGCCTTGAACTTTTCAACGATGGCCTGGATACCTTCTTCGCCCTTCTTCATTGAAATGATCATTACTGTTTCGTAATTAGCTGTTACTGCCATTAATATTGCACCTCCTTCTGGACATTATGGCGGTTTTCACCGCAAGGATTGTTATGTACACAACATAACAGATTTATTATAACATAAAATCACGGTTTGTCAACATTTTTTTACTGTTTTATTAATTTTCACTTCGAGCAGATATAATAAATTTCTTCACTTTTTCAAAATCTTTACCGTTGCCGTTTGAATTTTCAACACCCGAACTTACATCAACTCCGTCAGGCTTAACGGCTTTTACGGCTTTTGCCACGGTTTCGGGATTCAGACCGCCTGCAAGCATAAACAATTTATCATCACGAGGCAGATTTTCAAGCATTGTCCAGTCAAAGGTTTTTCCGCTGCCGGGTTCGTGTGCGTCAAAAACATAGCCTACAATGTTCTGATTTATTCTGTATTCGTCAAACTTTTCAAGGTCGCTCACATTAAAGGCACGAATTACCTTTAAATACGGATTTGAAAGCACATCCCCTCCAACCTCACCGTGAATTTGAATGTAGTCGAAACCGCAATCATATGCAGTTTTCACCTGTTCAAGAGTCGGAGAAACAGTTACAGCAACCGACAAAACATTTTTATCAAGCATTTCAATCAGGCTCTTGGCCGTTTCGGGAGAAAGATTCCGCTTACTCTTTGGAAAGAACATTACAAAGCCTGCAAAATCGGGTTCGCAGGCATTTACTATCTTAATGTCTTCGGCGGATGTAATTCCGCAAATTTTAACTTTCATAAACTCACCTACAAAATAATTGTACCATATCGAATTAACGGTTGCAATAAAAAAAGACAAAGGACAGTCTGCGTGGCTGTCCTTTGTCAATATCGGGAAGTAATCCAATTACTTATTAGCTGTTAAATACGCCTGTTGAAAGGTAACGCTCACCTGTGTCGGGGAACAATGCAACGATTGTCTTACCTGCATTTTCTTCACGCTTGGCAAGCTCAATTGCGGCTGCAAGAGCGGCGCCTGATGAGATACCTACGAGGATACCTTCTGTCTTTGCAATATCATTTGCATTTGAGAAAGCGGCTTCGTTAGCAATCGGAAGAATTTCGTCATATACCTTTGTATCGAGAGTATCCGGAACAAAGCCAGCACCGATACCCTGAATCTTATGAGGACCGCCGTGACCTTCCGAAAGTACGGGAGAAGTCTGCGGCTCAACTGCAACAACCTTTACATCAGCCTTCTTTGACTTGAGGAAGTTACCCACGCCGCTGAGTGTACCGCCTGTGCCGACACCTGCAACGAAGAAATCAACATTGCCGTCCGTATCCTCCCAGATTTCCGGACCCGTTGTATCAAAATGAGCCTTAGGGTTAGCAGGATTCTCAAACTGACCGAGGATAATGCCGCCGTCAATTTCCTTTTCAAGCTCTTTAGCCTTTGCAATTGCACCGCTCATACCCTTTGTACCGTCAGTAAGAACGATTTCAGCACCGTATGCCTTGAGGAGGTTTCTTCTCTCAACGCTCATTGTTTCGGGCATTGTAAGGATTGTCTTGTAGCCCTTTGCAGTAGCTACAGATGCAAGACCGATGCCTGTGTTACCTGATGTCGGTTCAATGATTGTTGAACCCTTTTTGAGCTTACCGCTCTTTTCAGCGTCCTCAACCATAGCTCTTGCCACTCTGTCCTTAACACTGCCGGCAGGGTTAAAGAGTTCAAGCTTTGCAACAACCTTTGCCTTGAGGTCATATTTCTTTTCTATATTAACGAGTTCGATAAGCGGTGTTCTGCCAATAAGTTCTGTTACACTTGTATATATTTTGCTCACAAAAATCAAGTCCTTTCAAAATTCAACAAATTAAAATCAGTCATCAAGTGAATCAAATGCTTCCTGAAGGTCATAGATAATATCGTCGATATTCTCTGTGCCGATTGAAAGTCTGATAGTGTTTGGCTTAATGCCCTGCTCTGCAAGCTCTGCCTCGCTGAGCTGTGAATGAGTTGTTGATGCAGGGTGAATTGCAAGAGATTTAACATCTGCAACATTTGCAAGAAGTGAGAATACTTCGAGGTGGTCGATGAATTTCTTTGCAGTTTCAGCGTCACCCTTGATTTCAAATGTGAAGATTGAGCCTGCACCCTTCGGGAAGTATTTCTTGTAAAGTGCGTTGTACTTGCTGTCAGGAAGTGAAGGATGATTAACATTTTCTACTTTCGGGTTCTTAGAGAGGAAGTCAACAACCTTGAGTGCATTTTCAACATGGCGTTCAACACGAAGTGAAAGTGTTTCAAGGCCCTGAAGGAATAAAAATGCGTGGAACGGTGAAAGTGTAGCGCCTGTATCTCTGAGGAGAATGGCACGAACATAAGTTACAAGAGCAGCACCCGGAGCAGCCTCTGTAAATACTGCACCGTGGTATGATGCGTTAGGCTCTGAGAACTGTGGGAACTTGCCTGATGCAGCCCAGTCAAACTTGCCGCTTTCAACGATTACACCGCCGAGAGCCGTACCGTGACCGCCGATAAACTTTGTTGCCGAATGAACAACGATATCTGCGCCGTACTCAAACGGTCTGAGAAGATAAGGTGTAGCGAATGTGCTGTCGATTACAAGCGGAATCTTGTGTGAATGAGCAATGTTTGCTACTTCTTCAATATCAATAATATTTGAATTGGGGTTACCGAGTGATTCAATGAAAACAGCCTTTGTGTTTTCGTCAATTGCATTTTCAAATGCGTTTTCTTCGTCAGGATCAACAAACTTTGTTGTTACACCGTACTCTGAGAATGTATGCTCAAGCCAGTTGTATGTGCCGCCGTAGATTGTCTTTGCGGCTACGATGTTGTCGCCTGCTTTTGCAAGAGCCTGAAGTGCATATGAAACTGCCGCTGCACCTGATGCAACTGCAAGAGCTGCTGTGCCGCCCTCAAGAGCTGCAATTCTCTTTTCAAAAACATCCTCTGTCGGGTTTGTAAGTCTGCCGTAGATGTTACCTGCATCTTTGAGTGCAAAGCGGTCTGCAGCGTGCTGACTGTTGTGGAATACATAAGAAGTAGTTGCGTAAATCGGAACTGCTCTTGCGTCTGTTACAGGGTCTGCTGTTTCCTGACCGATGTGAAGCTGTTTTGTTTCAAATTTAAGATTTCTTTCGCTTAATTTACTCATTTTGATGTCCTCATTTCATTTTAATTTTAATTTCAGAAGTTATGTTGCGGATTTGATGTGTCCCGTATCACATTCGTGCATTACTGCAACATCGTTTGAATCTGAGATTTTTCATTTGGATCACCTTTCCCATATTTCCTATTTGATTGGTGGGTTTTAATTGGATTGTCTATATAATACCACAGATTTTTTATTTGTCAATAGGTTTTTTGAAATTTTTTCTTATCTTTCCTATTGGTTTAGTAGGTTTGCTGGGTTTTGATAATTGAAAAGGTCTAAAAAGCCGATATTCAAGCCGTTTTTTAAATTTCAACCGTTAAGCAGTCAATTTGAAATTTTTTCTGATTTTTTAAAACTAATATTCAAAAGCATCATTTGCACACGGCAAAACGCCACATTACCTACTAAATTGCTGTGTAAACAACAAAAGCACCCGTAAAGGATGCTTTCGGATTATATTAAATTACATAGTTATCTGCCGAATTTGCAATAATGTCGGCAAGAGTAATGTTGTCAACAACATCGTCAATAGCCTTCTGGAGTTTCTCCCACACAAAAAGCGTTGAACATTGTTCACGACGATCACAGGTATTTTCATTACCCTCAAGGCAAGCCACGGGTGCAAGACTGCCCTCGGTGAGTCTTAAAATCATACCGACAGTATAATATTCGGGTTCATGAGCAAGACGATATCCTCCGTTTGAACCTCTTGCGCTGAGCACATAACCTGCCTTTGTAAGTACGGTAATAATCTGTTCAAGGTATTTAAGCGATATTCCCTGACGGGCGGCAACCTCCTTTAGGGCTACATTTTCCCCTTGTTTACACTGAGCAAGGTCAACCATAAGTCGGAGCGCATACCTACCCTTTGTTGAAATTTTCAAATTAACCACCCTATTCATATATTAATAATATGATTAAAGCATATCATAAACGGCTGTATATGTCAATGAGCCTGTTGCACAACAATAACCTATTTAACTTGTAAGAAAACACAAAAAGCGGGAGCGAAAAACGCCCCCGCAGAGTTTACATATGAAGTTACGACGATACACCGCAAATCAGTGTTACAATTCTTACTGCAAATAAAGCAAACGCAACCCACATAATCGGATGAATTTCTTTGATTTTGCCTGTAACAATCTTGAGAATAACCCAAGTAAGGATACCGAACATGATACCTGTTGCTATTGAATATGCAAACGGCATAAAGATGATTGCTACGAAACCGCCGACTGTATCGGCAATGTCTGAGTCAAAATCCATCTTTGTAACATTCTTAATCATAAGAAGACCTACAAATACGAGTGCAGGAGCTGTTGCAAATGAAGGAATAGCAAGGAAAATCGGATAAAGCGGAATAGCAAGGATAAAGAGAATTGCAGAAGTAAGAGCTGTAAGACCTGTTCTGCCACCCTCTGCAACACCTGTTGTTGACTCAACATAAGATGTTACTGTTGATGTACCGAGGCAAGCACCAAGGCATGTACCGAGTGCGTCAGACATAAGAGCACGACCTACACGGGGAAGTTCGCCCTTTTCATTGAGGAGATTACCCTCCTGAGCAACACCGATAAGTGTACCTACTGTATCGAAGAGGTCAACAAAGAGGAATGCAAATACGATAACGGCAAAGTTAAGCGCATGCTGTGCCACATAACCGAAATCAAACTTGAAGAAAGTTTCTGTTGCCATATTCTGGACAGGTCCGAATACAGAGTAGTTTGCAAAATCAGGAATGAGCGATGCACCCTGATACCAACCGCAAAGCTGAGCAATGATGCCGAGAACCCATGTTGCAATGATACCGATAAGGATTGAGCCTTTAACTCTGTAGTGCCAGAGTGTAGCAACAATGAGGATACCGACAAGTGCAAGAACCACCGGAGCAGAACCAACATCACCGAGCTTAACGAGAGTTGATGACTGAACAGCCTTGCCGTCATAGTAAGCGTCTGTTGTGATAACGCCTGCGCCCTTAAGACCTACAATTGTGATAAAAAGACCGATACCTGCCGAAATACCGTACTTGAGGTTCTGAGGAACCTTGTTTACAAGTGTTTCACGGAATTTGAAGATTGAGAGGATAATGAAAATAATACCCTCAACAAGGATAGCTGTCAAAGCTACCTGCCATGGATTTGTGATACCCTGCTCTGCAAGCTGCGGAACAACTGTGTATGCAAAATATGCATTCAGTCCCATACCGGAAGCAAGAACTACAGGATAGTTGGCATAAAATGCCATGATGAGTGTTGCGAAAGCAGCCGATACAGCTGTTGCTGCAAAGATTGCATTCGGATCCATTCCTGCGGCAGAAAGAATACTCGGGTTTACAGCGAGTATGTAAGCCATTGCAAGGAATGTTGTAATGCCGGCAATAATCTCGGTTTTGACATTAGTGCCGTTTTCTTTCAGTTTGAAAATCTTTTCCAAAAGAAAGCCCCCCTAAAATATTTTGTCGAAACACGACATAGTTAAATTGTAGTTTATTCTTGCCAAAATTTCAAGTGGTATATTATACAAATTCATTGCAAAAATCAAGTTTTTGATTGTTTTGTGAAGTTTTTTGAGGAAAATCAGGTACAGGCAATTATTGAACATTTCACGAATAAAATTATATAACGATAAATTTTAGTTTAAGGGGTGTTGTTATGATTGAGTTACTCGGATTTTTAGGACAATATATATGTTTTTTCATTCTTCATGTTTGCGGAGGCGGTTCGTTTCCGAAACCTTTAACAGAAAAGCAAGAGCGTGAATGTCTTGAAAAAAGTGCAAACGGCGATATTGCGGCAAGAAATATGCTCGTTGAACACAATTTGCGACTTGTCGCACACATAATAAAGAAATATTACGGAACACAAAGCGAACAGGATGACCTTGTATCAATCGGCACAATCGGTCTGATAAAGGCAATCAACACATTTGACATGAACAAAAACATAAAATTAAGTTCTTATGCGAGCAGATGCATTGAAAACGAAATTCTTATGCATTTCAGAAATGCAAAGAAAAGTGCTCAGGATATTTCTTTAAACGAAACAATTGATACCGACAAGGACGGCAATCCTCTCACCCTTCTTGATATTATGTCAGTTGACGATAACATAATTGACAATCTTGATTTGAAGCTTAATTCAAAAAAGCTCGGTCAGTTCATAAAAGAGGAACTTAACGAGCGTGAGCAAAAGATTATTGTACTGAGGTACGGTCTTGACGGCAAGGAAGCCATGACTCAAAAAAGTGTTGCCAAAATGTTAGGCATATCCCGTTCCTATGTCAGCCGCATCGAAACCAAAGCGTTAAAACAATTGCGAAAACGATTTGAAACAAGTTCAAATTTGTGAGATAATATGTTATTTAAATTCATCAGGGGTGTTCATCGAATGCCCCTGTATATTTCACAACAAAAAAATTCTTGACATATACCAAACTGCGTGATATAATAACAATGTTACAGATAAGCGGATGTAGTTTAGTGGTAGAACTTCAGCCTTCCAAGCTGATCGTGTGGGTTCGATTCCCATCATCCGCTCCATACTAAAAGGTACTCGAAAATGAGTACCTTTTCTTTTTGCATATTGAAGAAATAAATCAATCAGATGGGAATCGAAAGCCCGTTTAGAAAACAGTTCAGCGAACTGTTTTTAGGGCGTAGCGTTGATCCAAGTTAAGCCTAAACGCTTTAGACAAAGACGAGATTTGCAACTTCTGTATCACAAAGTAATCATCCGCTCCATTAAAAGGTACTCGAAACTGAGTACCTTTTCTTTTTGCACATTTTACTGCGTTCATATTTAAACACAACATCAATCAAATCAGAACATTTTTATAAAGCTTACAATCTAATTGCAATGGGAGAACACGGTTCTCCACTACAAAATGACAACTACTTTGTTTCATTTATATATTATTTGACTAAATTAAAATCTTACCAATCAAAACTTTTTCTTCAATTTGGCAAGCTTTTTTTCTGCATCTTTATATCCGCCTTTGACGGCTTTTTCGTAGGCTTTTACGGCTTCTTCCCTATTGCCTGTTTTTGCATAATATTCACCCAATGCGAATGATGCTGACGCTATACCATTATCGGCGGCAATTTTATAGTACTCCATTGCAAGTTTCGGATTGCGGGTAACACCTCTGCCGTCCATAAGAATATCTGCAATTTTGGACGCTCCATTCGCACTGCCAAGGTCTGCGGCTTTTTTGTACCACATAGCCGCCTGTTCGGGATTTTTGACGCCGTTCACGGAAAATTCAGCCATCCACAATACGGCAGGAAGATAATCGAAATCGGTTGCAAGGGTATTCATTATATTTTTAGCACGGGCAACGGTTTCAACGGTCGGATTTTTCAAAAGCCGTCTTGCCTTCATGTATTCAAGCTCGCACATTTCTTTTCTGTTCTGAACGCTTGTACCGTGCAGAATCGTGTTTACATCGCTTTTAAATTCGCCGTCATTCGGTTTTTCAGGGGACTGATGTTTTTTCATTTTATCAAACAAGCTCATGACTCTCCTCCTTACCGTTTTCTGCTTATCATATATTTTACTTCAATATTACGAATACACAATTTTTATCATATCAAAACATATGATAGCATCAAGGCTGGCGGATGATATCCGCCCCTACAAGTTTGTCATTCTACATTAAGATTATAAATGAAAACTGCGAATTTATAAATCTGTTTGGGCATTATATTCAAAAAGCATATTGATTTTATCCTTAAATTCGATTATAATTTACTTGTAAACATAAAAACCACTTGTTTTTTAAGGAGATAACGATGAATATATTTGACAACATTGCCGCTAATCTTTCATTAAAGTATGAAAATTCGGAATTTTATAAAAACAAACTCATCAAACGATACAAGCCACTCATCACACCGGGTGTAAAGTCACAGGACGAGCTTATCATTTCTCTTGAAAAGCACTTTGACCTTGAACTAACCGACAAGGCTGTTATGAGCAAGACTTTTCTTGAACTCTGCATTATGGGCAACATTGATTGTGATGAGCCTGATATGATTGATTTTGAGATTTACAGGGTTGTGAGGAATTCAAAAAGCGAGGCACTTTATGCCTGCGAAAAATACGACCTCGATGATGACGACATTTTTATAATTTTTGAGGAACATAACAACTTCTTTATCAGTAACTCGCAGATTGTCGAGATGCTGCTTATCATCAAAGAGGGTGTTTCTGCCGAGGACTATGAGAATGAAACTCCCGAATTTCTCAACTACATCCGTGTCTGCCGTTACTTCTGCCAGACAAATTTTTTCAAGCTCAACAAGGCTGTTACATATGACGAGTTCGATATGATTGACATTCCCGAAGACGAAAGCGATTCTGACGATGCCGATTATTTTGACGAGTCTGATGATGAAGCTGACGATTTCACAGACGCAATTGAGTTTTAATTTTTGAATTTTCACTTTTCGACTTAACAAAATAGCAAAAAAATTACGAGGAAGGTTTTATGCCTTCCTCGTTTTTGTTTACTGCAAATCACTTTCTGAAAGATGAATTCTATCAAAAGTAGCGTCTTTAAAATCGTCTGAAAATGCATTTATTACCAAGGTATGTAAGTTGTAGTAGTACTGAATACCATTTTCATTAAATACATATGTTGTTTCGTTGCTGTTCTTACATTTTCCAACCAACCTGTTAGAAACAACAGGATTTGCGTCAATCAATGGTGCAATCAAAACAGCCGCCAAAACACATAATATCACTGAAGTTATTACTATTTTTATTGGAGCAGGTTTCTTTTTCGGATTAACCTGAACAAAATTCTGAGAATATTCAACATTTGTACTACTATCTGAATTAGCAGAATTATTTACAGTCACATTTTGAACATTACTGTCTGTTGTGTTTGTCACAGGTTCAGTTGAACTATTAACATTGTCACTTGGCTCTGCCGCAGAAACAAATTATTCAAGAAACGAGCTTATCAATGTAATCCTCAGTCACGGCGTTGAAAACATCATAATAGAATAATCAAACTTTTTATCGGGAAGGAGAAATCCTTCCCTTTTTTCATACTACGGACTGAACCGCAACAACTTTAAAGCAATGTTCCTCATTGTCTGCATAAATCTGCGCCGAGAAGAACTCGTCCATATTGCAGAAAAGTCCATACGATTCAATTCCTACATCTTCATCCCTGTCAAGGCGAGCAAGCACTTCGTTGATTTCATCGGTAAATGCAACGATTTCTCCCGCATTTTCGGGAATCCACTGCACACCGTCAATTCCGATTATCATTTCCTCATCCCACTTTTTGCGACACTTTTTAAATGCTTTTTCATCATCAACATAAATATATCTTTCGATTATATTCTTGATTTCCTCAGCTTCATCGTGATACTTTTCAAAATCAAATGCGATAACAAGAAACATTTCACTATTCCACAAATTTGAAATTGCGAAGTCCTTTTTCTCAACAATGTCGCCAAAATCAAAAACATTGTCCATACAGGTTTTATCGTCAATGTACTGGGATAACCACAAATCAATGCCGTCAAAATAAGCTATTTTTCCGTACTTGAAGTCCTTTTCGCCAGAATTTTCAAGGCAATCAAAAATGCTTGGAACTCTATCAGGAAAACACGCCACCGTGATAAATTCCTCATCGGAACAGTTGCCGATATTCACAAATTTTCCGCTGCAGGTGATGTCAATTGTGAATCCGCCGTGATTACCGAGCTTCTGGATTATCTCGCCCGCACTTTCGTCTTCGGTTTCAAAAAGCGTTTCATCGCCCTCAATATCAATATGCAAATCAAAGTCAGCATTTTCACATCTCTTTGACATCATTGCATAGGAAAGCAGCGCCAAAAGGTATGCACGGATACCCTTGATTGCTTCGGGATTTTGCGGTGCGTTTTCAAACACAAGCTTTTCGTGGATCTTTCTTTTACAATTCATTAACATAATAATTTCCGCCTTTCATTAACTTAGTAACAATTATTGTTATCGCCCTTTTAATTAGGTTTTTCCTTTCCTTTTCTTTAATAATATTATACCATAAACCACTGTCCCATTATCTACCCTCTGCTCTAAAAAACGGCTTATTTATGCGGTTTTTTTGCGAAAATTCTTCATTTATTAAAAACAGAACATCTTGACAAATGTGTGAATTTTTTGTACAATTTAAAAGTCTGTTTTTATAGGAGAGAATTCGTTTATGGAAAGAGAAAATTTTAAATCCCGACTTGGGTTTATCCTTGTAAGTGCGGGTTGCGCTATCGGAATCGGCAATGTGTGGCGATTTCCGTATGTTGCAGGACAGAACGGCGGCGGACTATTTGTACTTTTGTACCTAATCTTCCTCGTTCTTATGGGAGTTCCTGTTTTGACAATGGAACTTGCAGTCGGAAGAGCGAGCAGAAAAAGTGCTGTTCTCGCCTACAAAAAACTTGAAAAGCCAAAGAGCAAGTGGCACATTCACGGCTGGTTCTGTATGCTCGGATGCTACCTTTTGATGATGTACTACACCACGGTTTCGGGTTGGATGACGAGCTACTTCTACAAATTTGCGACGGGTTCATTTGAAAGCGGAATGACCTCGGAGCAAGTTGGCGGAGTATTCAACGAATTGCAGTCAAATCCGCTTGAAATGGTAATTTGGATGGCGATTATCACCGTCCTCGGATTCCTTGTTTGCAGCAGAGGTATTCAAAAGGGCATTGAAAAAGTCAGCAAAGTTATGATGATTGCGTTGCTCATACTCATTCTTGTACTCGCAGGCAACAGCTTATTCCTTTCGGGTGCAGGTGAGGGACTCAGCTTCTACCTTATTCCCGATTTGGACAAGGTGAATGAAATCGGACTTGGCAATGTTATTTCAGCCGCTATGAATCAGGCATTTTTCACACTCAGTCTTGGCATTGCGGCAATGGAAATTTTCGGCAGTTATATGTCAAAAGACCACACTCTGCCGAGTGAGTCAATCAAAATTTGCGCACTTGACACATTTGTTGCGATTATGGCAGGTCTTATCATCTTCCCCGCTTGTTTTTCATACGGTGTTCAGCCCGACCAAGGCCCTGCTCTGATTTTCGTAACACTTCCGAATGTGTTCGTAAATATGGCCGGCGGAAGAATTTGGGGTACTCTGTTCTTCCTGTTTATGACTTTTGCGTGCTTCTCAACAATCATTGCCGTGTTTGAAAACATCATTTCGTTCTGGATTGATATGTTCGGCATCAGCAGAAAGAAATCTGTTCTTATCAATACAATCATCATTCTTATCGCAAGTTTGCCGTGTGTGTTCGGTTTCAACATTTGGAGCGGTTTCCAAATTTTCGGTCAGAATGTTCTCGGTATGGAAGATTTTCTCGTAAGCAATATCCTTCTTCCTGTAGGTTCGCTTGTGTATCTCCTCTTCTGCGTTACAAAATTCGGTTGGGGATTTGACAACTACCTTGATGAGTGTAACACCGGTAAAGGCATTAAATTTTCAAAGGCTTTAAAGCCGTATTTCAAGTATGTACTCCCTGTTCTTGTACTGATTTTGATTGTTCAGGGATTCATAAAATAAGTTAATATATTTCTTTAAAAGCAAAATCCCGACAGTATGTTTTTGATACTGTCGGGATTTTTTATGTCCGCATTTATTAACTTTACTTTTTACGATTAAACTTTTTCACCTTTTCGGAAAGCTCGACAAGCTCTTCTTTTGAAAGTTCGGGAAGATGTTCAAGGTCATCAAGAAACTTTGCACTGCTTTCATCAGCACGAAGTTTTGTGCTTTCGACATAGTAGCTTGTGATTACACCGGGGACTACCGCAATGATAAGAATTGAACATACGGAAAGAAAGATTGAAAGCACTCTGCCGACAAGCGTTGTTGCAAGCACATCTCCGAGTCCGATTGTTGTGGCAACGCTGAAACAATACCATATGCTGTCAAAAAGCCGAGTTATGTTCGGTTCAAAAATCCATATTGCAACACTCACCGCAAAAAATACGATAACATAACTGCACAAAAGCTTAATTGCACCCGTCCGCTTGAGAACAATTTTCAACAGCCTTGTCTTTTTCAAAACACCACCCCCGTCTAAAGTAAATTATAGCAATTAAAATTACCTCCGTCAAGGCGGTGGATATACAGCTTTAAGAATAGAATCATTTGAAAGTGAAATTGCCATATAGAACAGTTGCGGATGACATACCGAATAAAAATAAAACCGACCTGTCATAACAACAAGTCGGCTTTACTTCTGAAATATAAAATGAAATGAAAAATTAAAATTAACGATTAATCGGAATATTTTCTGATTTTGAGATAAATTCCCCTGTCATCGGCAATTTTCTGACAAGCCTTGATGTCCTCCTCGGGAATTGTATCTACGATTGAAAACTGCGTATGTTCAAAATATTTCTTTGCATCCTCTGCAAATTTGAGCATTGACTCATACGCATGGTCAAAAACAGGACGGCAAACTTCGTCATACTTTTCCGATGAACAGGTATTGAGGCTGATTGAAACAGAATCAATATACTTTGAAATCAACTCAGCTGTGGGCTTGTTGTTGATTCTGTCAGAAAGACCGTTTGTGTTGAGTCTGAGTTTGATGTCGGGGTGCTTTTCCCTTACATATTTTGCGGTTTCAAGCATATTGTCAAGAGCTGAAGTCGGTTCGCCGTAGCCACAGAATACAAGCTCCTTGTAGCCTGTGAAATCAAAATCATCAACAGCCTTTTTAATATCCTCCATACTCGGATCATGCTTGTGCCAGAGTGTATCTGCACTGCCGACCGAATCGGTATTGTTGCGGATACAGAATGTGCATCTGCAAGGGCATTTGTTCGTCAGATTAGCATAGATAGATGTTTTGTACACATAAAGAATATCTGCCATTATGTTTTCTTCTCCTTATTGAAACTCACATTAAAGCGAGAGTTTTTTCTTGAAATTGATTTTATCAAGACCGATGCCTACAACAATGTAGATTAATGCTCCCACACCGGGCTGCAACCAGCAAGTGGGAAGTTCCGCAATTGCGGCACCAAAGTCATACATAAGACCGTTTGCAATAAAGTAACCGCCGATTGTAACGATTGTTGTTGGAATGAGCATAAGAAGTGATGATGGACTGATGATTTTTTCATCTTTGCCACGCTTTTTCATTGCCATTCTGCAAAGCACAAACGGAACTGCGTTGACAGCCTTGATAATAGCTGTTGGGATTGCCCAATGCGGATAACCCGAAATAAGGTCGGCAAGAGCGCCGCCGATTGATGATGCGATAATTCCGAAAGGTCCTGGAAGAATACTTGCGGCGAGATAAATCATAGAGTCGCCTGCATGAGAGTATCCAAGCGGTGACGGAATCTTGATAAAAGCAGTTGTAACGGTAACAAGAGCCGCACACATTGCCGTAATTGCAATCAGCTTTACATTATATTTTGAATCGGTTTTTGAAACAGTTTTAGCAGTCATAGTAATTTCCTCACAAAAGCATTTTTAAATGTTTTTCAAATTCAATACCCTCGTTGCGGTGAATACCGAGTTTAACGGTTTCGCAAAGCGAGGTCTGTATGAATTTTACCGCCAGATTTACGGTATCTTTCAGGCTGTCACCACGGAGCAGTCCCGAAAAGACAACCGAGGCAAACAAGTCGCCTGTACCCGAATAACTTCCGCCCGTCTTTTCACAGCTGACACAAAACACCTCATCATCGGTTGCAATAAGATTGTTAATCTTTGTAACCTCATCGGAAATTTTATGCTCAATGCCTGTAACAATCACGATTTTCACCTTGTAGAGTTTCAAAAGCTTTTTGGCAAGCTCTGCAACCGTATCGAGAAAATCGGGAGAATCGGCATTTTCAATCAGTTCTGAATAGTCGGTATCGCACAGAATACAACATTCGGTAAGGTTCGGGGTGATTACATCGGCAACAGAAACGAGTTTTTTCATCTTTTTGCCGAGAGTTTCGGTATAAAGACTGTAGGTTCTTCCGCCGTCACCGAGAACCGGATCCACAAGTACAAGCGTGTTGTCGGTTTCAAAGCTGTCTATAAATGAAAGAATTTTGTCCACCTGCTTTTCACTTGAGAGGAAACCCGTATAGATTCCGTCAGGCTGAAAGCCGAGTTTTTTCCATTCACTTGTGTAATAATCAAGCTTATCCGTGCAATCGTTGCAGTAAAAGCTTTCAAATCCTGTCTGACTTGTCAAAACGGCTGTCGGCATAGGACACGCCTGAATGCCCATTACGGACAAAACAGGGATTGCCGCCGTCAGCGAACACTTGCCAAGCCCTGAGAGATCATTGATTAATACAGCTTTTTTTGTCATCATACCACGCCTTAAAATTTCTGAACAGTTCAACATTTATCTTGTGATGTTGTCATTATACAACACCACTGTCATTATTTGTATGTACAATTTTCAGAATTTTTATAGGTACAGTTTGCAGACAATAAAATAAGTCACCCATACAAAGGATGACTTATTTACTATATATATCCTATTTTACCAACTTCTATAACGCCTCTGTGGAGAACCTTAATGCCAATCTTTTCATACTCAATTTTATCAATTGTAACTGTATCAGGTTCGAAACTATCAAATTGAAATTTATCAAACTCAAATTTGTCATACTCAAAAGGTTCAACTCCGATTTGTTTCAGAACATTTTCAGGCAATTCATAATTCTGTTCAACCAATCCAAAGAACGTACAACCTGACTCAACAATTAAAGCCATAAAGCAACGGTCTAAACATTTATAAATCAAGACTCCTACAACAGACCCAATCAAACTTCCAAGTAGCGATGCAATGAATGTTAATTCAGGAAAAAGTGCGGTAGCAATAGCTCCTCCGGCAAGTGACAAACCTAATACTAACGAATTTCTTGTAGCATTTTCTACAAATTCAATCTTTGTAATATCACCTAAAGCAAGTTTTATAGAATCAAGAATTAAGGACATCGTTAAAACAACAACCGATCCTACGACATTTGCATCCACATTTTTAAATGTTTCTCCAAATTTTTCTAACTTACAACACAAATAAACACCGGATGTTAAAGCACCTTCAATGTAAGATTTTGATGTAGATGTAACAGCGTCGATCCCGTCGCTACGAAGTGTTTCAACATCAATTTCTCCGTTTTGTATGAGTGTACTTAACACATCAATAATCTTCGGAGCAACATTCAAAACAAGCATTAAAACCGCTGCATTTATTCCTGCTGACAGAGCTTTCTTTGCTATATGTTTATCACCGATTAGTTGCGATTTATCAACACCTAAGTCTTTTAACAGCTTATCATCAATAGTTCCATCTCTGGCAGCCTCAGCAAGCTTTTGTGAATTTTCTCTTGTAAGCGGAACAGACTCACATCCGTTACCGTCACTTATTATGTTTTGGACAGTCTTTTTCACTTCTTTATACTTTTCTAAACTTATAACATCGCCATTCATTTTAGCGGTTTTTATCTTATTATCTAAAGAAGATTGTATTATCTCCAATTGCTCAGACGGAACAAGCTTATTCTGACCGTAATAAATAGATTTATTTATATTTTTTCTACTAATATTTCTGCCATTTTCTTTTGAAAACTTGTTTAATGGTTTATAAACAGTACCTTTACTTTCTGCTCTGAGTTTAAGTTTTGAATATCTTTCATAGGGAGTTTCTGATAAAGCCTTTAGTGTTTTGTCTTCATTGCTATAATATTTTAAACTGATTGCAATAAGCGACTTCAACTTTGGATTACGAAGCAATATATCAGGTGAACCGAATTTATTAGAGTCAGGCACAAATGCTCTTGATTGCGAGTCATTTATAACAGCATTTATATTGAATGTTTCCGCATGAAAAGTTTCGGCAGTAAAACCTTGTAGCATGTCTGTGGATATATTTTTTGAAGAAGCTCTGTCTATTACCGAAGATTTGAAATTTTCAATTGCTTTTTCAACGCTATTAATCCATTCTTGTGACGGAAGTGTTGATATATCAACAGCACCGATATCAATAACACGCTGAAACCCACGCAAAAAATCATTACTCATCGTTAATTCTCCATAAATTTATATAAATCATTTAAATACAAGCTTAATATTAAAAAGCGGAACATTTGGTCAGGAATAGCTTTTCCGGCTTCAATTTTTGCTCCAATATCGAATGCATCTGTACCTTTCAATTCAATTTCCTTATGTTCGCCGGAAAAGATATTAAATAAATTACCTACAAGACCTACAACATTTTCTACACCTTTTCCGATAGCTGTTCCTAAGTCATCTGTATGTCTAGCTTTCTTTACAACAGAAGAATCGGCAACAGTATCATCAAACTTATCTACTAAATTTTTATACAAGTCAAAAAATTCATCGTATAATGTTTTGTTATTAATCAAAATGTTTGCATCTGTATAAATAACATACTTATTACCCGTGCAGCCCATAAAAATTCCGTATTTTTTTAGTTCCTCATTAAACTTAATATTTGGCAATATAAATTCTGTTGATTTACTTTTACCTAAAAAAATTATTTTGGTTGAAGAAGTCATTTGAGGATTATTATCTTCATAAATTTTTTCAGACCAAATTGTTGCATTAACACTCCCGTCTTTTATTCCCACTACTTTACCGTTTTCTTTGTCATCATCAATGAGAGTTACAAGAGAAAGCAAAAGTTCAGCGTAAACTTTCTCATTTTCACCTGAAACAATAATTAAACTTTTAGCCACAACTAAACCTCCATATTAATAATTTCACAAATTTTCATTTGGATTATAATACTAATTATACCACTAAGAATTACACGATGCAATAATTTTCGAAATATTTCATCTATATTATGTAATATTTGCACAATCATAATAGTATAATCTATTTTATAATTTCTATGCTAATTCAGTTATCAACTAATGGTCGGCTCTCATTATTGCTAATGTATAGCGATTACTTACATAAACAATCGGGCAACAGAAATTTTGCATCTTGTAAATCTGTTACCCGAACTAAATTTTAATTTTCAACTTTCAATTTTAGAGTTTTTTATAAAAGTGCAAACGAATAACAGACAGCAATTTATTAAAACTCATAATGTGACCACATAGAGATTATTTTTACAATTTTTTCTTCCTCATAAACCATATAGACAAGTCTGTGCTGAGAATTTATTCTGCGTGAATAGCATTGTTTCAAATTTCCGATAAGCCGTTCATAAGGCGGTGGATTTTGAAAAGGATTTTCGCTGATAAGTTCAAACAAATTCTGCACATTACGCTTTAATGCAGGATACTGCTTGATTTTCTCCTTATCCTTTTGGGCTGATTTTGTAATCATCAGCTTATAATTACCACTCAAATTCTTCACACTCATCAAGCGGAGTTTCAATTCCGTCCTTTAATTTTTCACTCATACCTGGAATTGAATTAAGATACATTGTTTCAACAAGATTATTATAATCTTCTTCACTTATAAGCACAGCATTTCCGCTTTTGGTGCTGATGTTTATAGGTTCATTATACTTTACAGTCTGATCAATCAATTCAAAAATTTGTTTTCTGAAATTAGTTACATTAGTATTAATCATAATCGCACCTCCTACATTACTATATGTACATTATAGCGTACATATAATAGAAAGTCAATATTTTTACAACAAAATTCCGCAATCGGTCGGGTTGGTTTTCTTAATCATATATCCCGCCTCGTGCATTGTCGTGGCAGTTTTGGTTTGTCGGAGTGCATTTTTGGCTTTATCAACAAAGCAGACATAAAATGATTGTACAGTTTACCGATATAATTAAAGGTCGGAATATTGTATAATTATTTACATATTCTATTTATTGTGGGTTGATATGTATGTGGAAAGAACTTCGTACACAGCATGAAATTGACAATTTCATGAAAGAAATTATCGGATTTCACGACAGTTGCATAAAAGAAATAAAATATTCAAGCGGTGCTTATGTCGAAACGAATCTGTCAATGTCGCCCGTAAACACAAAGCGTACATTAACAGTTCTTATTCAGCGACAATTTGAGGATATTTCCGCACTTGAACTTGAATTTTCAGAACTTGAATATATAAGCATGTATCCCGTGAAGCAAGATTACACCTGTGAAATATTGAATGCATCATTTTTCGTAAAAGACGGTCTTATTTATTGGTGCGATAACGGTGATGTAAAGGAAGACGACATACACAATTATAAAGGCACGGTCATCTGCTCAAAGAAAGTTCGTTGGAGAAATGCAAGCGAGCTTATCGGTAAAAGAGATTTTTATAAAAGTGCAAACGAATAACAGACAGAAATTTAAAAGCAACGAAGTTTTTGCTCCGTTGCTTTTTTGTTAACCTATAAAATCATTAAAAGATTTTTGTGCTATATCCGATACTATTCTCTGCATTTCAGAACGGGAATTTGCGTTTCTCGCTCTGTCAATGCAGCTTTCACGGTACTTTTTCGGCATACTTGAAAAGACAAACATTGCGTCGGGATTTTCACCGAGTGCCATTGTAAAGCCAAGCGGCAAATCCCATTTTTCTCCGAGTATTTCTGCAGTTCTGTTCACCGTAATCACCCCTGTTTTAGTTTTTGCATAGGGATTTAAGATACAACAGAGAATAATCGGAAATCATAAACCGAAAATAAAATTACTTCTGCTCTGCAACAACAGCAAAGAATACAAGGTCGGAGTCGCTGTCATTAATAAGGCTGTGTGTATGACCTTTCGGGCAATAGTGGCACACGCCTGCCTCAACCCTTTCATACTCGCCGTCCATAAGCACCTTGCCTGTTCCCTCAATGATGTAGAACATTTCGCAGTTGCCCTCATGAGTGTGAAGTCCGATTGAAGCACCGCTTTCAAGGCGACCGTGCATAATCATATTTCTGTCATCCGTGAATTTCTTTACGGCATATGCCTTTTCTCCGCCTTTAAAATTCGGCAAAATCTGTTCTTCCATATGTTTAAAATCAATAATCATATTTCTTGTCCTCCTGATTAAATTGAAATTTTAAAGTTCTTTATAATAAGGACAGATGTCCTCATAGTGACCGTCTTTCATCAAAAAACCTTTCGGAATAACTCCGAGTTTTACAAAGCCAAGGCTTTCATAAAGATTTCTTGCAGGTTTGTTGGTTTTTACAACAGCGTTAAACTGCAAAATTTTGAAGCCGTATTTTTTAGCACGCTCAAGGCAATCCGACACAAGCTTTCTGCCGACACCTTTTCCCCTTGACGATGAGGAAACCGCATAGCTTGCATTACAAATATGACCGCATCTGCCGACATTATTCGGATGAAGAATATACATTCCGAGAATCTCACCGTTTTCATCGGTTGCAACGGGACAACAAGTTTGCTCTGCAAAAAACTTTTTTCCGCTTTCAAAATCAAGTTCTTCAGTCTGCGGAAAGGCAACTCCGTCCCTTACAACTTCATTCCATACAGAGATCATACCCTTAATATCATTTTCCTCGTATTCTCTCACGGTAATACTCATTTTCAGTCACCTCGGGTTAATTTTAGCACTATAAGTTAAAATTTTCAATCCAAACGGCTGAAATATTTACTATTTTTACCTTTTTAAAATTGCAAATTAATCTTGAAATTTGTCGAAAGATACTGTATAATCTATTTATAGAATTGAATAAGAATGATCTTATCAAGAGTGACTGAGGGGACAGGCCCTATGAAGTCCGGCAACCTGCGTATGCAAGGTGCCAAATCCTGCGGTATTTACCGAAAGATGAGTAAACGCAGCACCTTTCGGATGAACGGTGCTTATTTTTTTGGAAGGAGTTTTCTAAATGGCTAAACATTTATTTACATCCGAGTCTGTAACGGAAGGTCATCCCGACAAAGTGTGTGACCAGATTTCCGACGCAGTTCTTGACGAAATCCTCTCTCAGGATAAAAACGCCCATGTTGCCTGTGAGGTTACGGCTACAACAGGCATGATTCATGTTATGGGTGAAATTTCAACCGATTGCTATGTTGACATCGCAGATGTTGCAAGAAAGGTTGTAAACAACATTGGCTACAACGATCCGAAGTGCGGTTTTGACGGCAACACCTGTGCGGTTCTCACATCAATTGACGCACAGTCACCCGACATTGCAATGGGCGTAAATGAAAGCCTTGAGCTTAAAGACGGCGAAAGCGATACCGACAATCAGATTGGTGCAGGTGATCAGGGCATGATGTTCGGTTATGCGTGTGATGAAACACCAGAACTTATGCCGATGCCAATTTCTCTTGCCCACAAGCTTGCAAAACAGCTTACAAAGGTAAGAAAAGACGGCACTCTTTCATATCTCCGTCCCGACGGTAAGACTCAGGTTACTGTTGAATATGACGATGACAAGATTGTCGGCATTGACACGGTTGTAATTTCAACACAGCATGATGAAGATGTTACACTTGAGCAGATTAGAAAAGACCTCATTGAGTATGTTATCAAACCGATTATCCCTGCTGAGCTTATGAACGAGAACACAAAGATTTTCGTAAACCCGACAGGCAGATTTGTAATCGGCGGCCCGGTCGGCGACTCAGGTCTTACAGGCAGAAAGATTATTGTTGATACCTACGGCGGATTTTCTCGTCACGGTGGCGGTGCATTCAGCGGTAAAGATCCGACAAAGGTTGACCGCAGTGCCGCTTACTACTCAAGATATATTGCAAAGAACATTGTTGCCGCTAAGCTTGCCAAGAAGTGCGAAATTCAGCTTGCATATGCAATCGGTGTTGCAAAGCCTGTTTCAATAATGGTTGACACATTCGGCACATCAAAATATTCAAACGAAGAACTGGCAAACGCTGTTGAAAAGGTATTTGACTGCCGTCCGCAGTCTATCATCAGACAGCTCAAGCTCACGGAAACAAAGTATCTCCCGCTTGCCGCTTACGGTCATATGGGCAGAGAAGAACTCGGTGTTGAATGGGAAAAGACAAATAAGGTTGACGAGCTTTTAAAGGCTGTCGGCTAATAGAATTAAATTGTTCGATAATTTCGGGAGTAAGGTTTGTGTACAAGCGCAAATTCTTGTTCCCGATTTTTTTATTTTAAAAAATATTGTTGATAAATTGTACAAACAATTACAATGCTACGCTCGGGCTTGATATGTTTTGTGGGCATTACAAACTATCCGCCACTTCATTCTCATAACAACATATATTTCAAATATAAACGCAAAAATCCCGATTAACTTTTTACGGTTAATCGGGATTGTAATTTTTATACGGATATTATTTTTAATTCTTAACCAGAATTAAACTTCTGCAATAACCTCAACTTCAACAAGGACATCCTTTGGAAGCTGTTTTACTGCAACACAGCTTCTTGCGGGCTTTGATGTGAAATACTTGCCGTAAACCTCATTGAAGGCACCGAAATCTTCCATATTTTTTAAGAAACAAACTGTCTTAACAGCTTTTTCAAGTGAACTGCCTGATGCCTCAAGAACATTTTTAAGGTTTGTGCAAACCTGTTCTGTCTGAGCCTCAATTGTTGCAGCCTCAACATTGCCTGTTGCAGGGTTAATTGCAATCTGACCGGATGTAAAAACAAGACCGTTTACCTTTACAGCCTGTGAATACGGACCGATAGCATCGGGAGCATTTTTAGTATAAACCTTTTCCATTATAATGACCTCCTGTCAATATATTAAAAATTACTGATTAAACAAGCTTAAAGCCTGCGTCAACAAGTGCATCACGAATTTCTTTAATCTGAGCAAAATCTCTTGTTTCAAGAACAACACGGAGATAACAACCGTTTACATCTGTACCCTCTCCGCCTCTTTCGTGGTGGATAGAAATTACATTTGCGCCCTTTTCGGCAATGATATTTGAAACGGCAACGAGCTGACCCGGCTTATCCTGAAGTTCAACACAGAAAGTCTGCTGTCTGCCTGTCATGAGAAGTCCACGCTTGATAACTCTTGAAAGGATTGTAACATCAATGTTACCGCCTGATACAACGCAAACAACCTTCTTGCCCTTAACGGGGAGCTTGTTGAACATTACAGCAGCCAAAGGAGCTGCGCCTGCACCCTCGGCAATCATCTTCTGTGACTCAATAAGCTTGAGAATTGCAGATGAAATTTCGTCATCGCTTACCGTTACGATATCGTCAACATACTTCTTCACATATTCAAATGTATGCTCACCCGGCTCTTTAACCTGAATACCGTCGGCAATTGTAGAAACGCTGTCAAGATGAACAGGCTCGCCGTTCTTGATTGATTCAACCATTGAAGGAGCGCCCTCTGCCTGAACACCGTAAACCTTAATGTTAGGATTAAGGCTCTTGATTGCACAGGCAACACCCGAAATAAGTCCGCCGCCGCCGATTGCACATACAACAGCGTCAACATCGGGCATTTCATTCATAATTTCAATACCGATTGTACCCTGACCTGCAATTACATTTTCATCGTCAAACGGGTGGATAAATGTATAGTTCTTTTCATCACGAAGTCTTAAAGCCTCGTTATAAGCGTCATCATAAACACCCGGAACCATACAAACCTCGGCTCCGTAGTTCTTAGTAGCCTCAACCTTTGAAATAGGTGCACCGTCAGGCAGACAGATAAGCGACTTGATACCGTACTTTGTAGCGGCAAGTGCAACACCCTGAGCGTGGTTGCCTGCAGAACAGGCAATAACACCTCTTGCCTTTTCTTCTTCGGTAAGCTGAGAAATCTTGTAACCTGAACCTCTTACCTTGAATGAACCTGTAATCTGAAGATTTTCGGGTTTGAGATAAACATCACAATCATCACAAATACCCCTTGCCTGAACGATATTAGTCTGTCTGATAACATCCTTCAAAACATATGATGCGTGATAGATTTTGTCTAATGTAAGCATACCAATTACTTCCTTTTCTATATGTATCCACTGCTTATTTTAATACAACAAGGCTTTAAAATCAAGTTTTTTTAGAATAAACAAAGGGAATTTTTGCAGGATTTTTTAAAGTCTTATTCATAATTCGCAAACAGAATATAAAATAATAATAACGAACAAATAAAAACACCTGCTTACAAGCGTAAACAGGCGTTTCTATGAAATTATGAAATTGGTATTAACTAATTGAATACTTACAGCCTAAGTTAAGCAAGTGATGCGCCAAGCTTTTTGCAAGCCTCAAGGGCGTCATCATCGGGAGCATCGTTACAGATAACGCTTTCGCAAACAAGGTTTGCACCGTCACCCTTACAGGTGTCCTCCCAGTTTCTCATCCATTCGCCGTCACCCCAGCCGTATGAACCGAAGAGGGCAATGCTTTTGCCGTTTAATGCACTTTCACATTCATTGAAAACAGGCTCAAACTCGCTGTCCTCAAGAACCTCCGCACCCATTGCAGGACAACCGAATGCAATGCCGTCAAAATCGGCAACCGATGAAGAATCAAAATCGTTTACATTTGCAAGAGTAACTTCTGCGCCTGCGGACTTTGCACCCTCGGCAACGGCTTCCGCCATCTGCTCTGTGTTACCTGTACCGCTCCAGAATACTACTGCTACTTTACTCATATTATATACTCACCTTTCAGTTTTTGTACTTGATTACACTTTAAGTCAGTTACACGCAACCGTCAGTTTCTGAATAGGTGTGCCCTGTAACCACTTAGAGTAATAGATGTCAGAACATTTTTTGAATTTGGCGAACTCTTTGGCTGCTTTTTCTTCATTACCGTAAACCTTCCAGCAACCTGAATATTTACAGCAATTTCCTTTATGAAGAATAAAGCCACGGACATCTTCGGGAGGATAACCGAGGAACAGTCCGATTTCGTGCGGGAACTCGGTTGAGTCTTTAAGTCGGTGGCGAAGTTCCCTTATACAGCGTGCGGCATCGTGTGAATGATACCCCTGCGACTCAAGCAGCTTGCACGCATATTCATCGGACAAATCAACAGCAAGCTTGGACGGGCGAAAAATATAGATTAAAGCCTTTCCGTTGCTAAACTTCAGTGGCAGAACTTTTATTCCCTTTTTGCAGAACATTTTATTCAGCTTTCTCACATCACATTCGCACTCAAGCCGTGATGAGTACGGGCAATTAAAAAGGTTAGCCGTTTTTATTCCTGCAAGCGTTGGGGAACAATGCTTGATAATTAAATCTTCTGACATCTTTTCCTCTAAATAATTGAATGAATGATTTGAATAGAATTGAATAAATACACCACAGTGATTATCCGATAATTGTTTTACAGTTAGCTTTTGCTAACTTAATTCCATAAGCAAGACTATTTTGTTGTCTTTATCTTACAGTTAAAATATACCATCAATCAATGTTGTTATCGGCTCTTAAAAGGTTTTCTACGCTCCAAACGGACAGACAATTTCAGCAAAGATTTAGGGACAGCAAACGCTGTCCCTGAAAGGAGAAGAGATATTATGAATAATTACCCGGCAAAGTAATCATCAAATACTCTGCGGATATTTCCGCAGTCTGTCAGAAAAGAATATAGGCGTATCTTTTCGACAATGTTATTATAGCACCTTACAAAGTCTTTTTACTGCTCTTTACGGACATATAAGGCTCTGTTCAGACGAGCGATTTTCTGTACTCATTCGGCGACTTGTCCATCACCCTTCTGAAAGCACCCGCAAACTTACTGCCGTTGTTGTAGCCGACAATTCCTGCAATTTCAAGCACACTTTTGTCGGTGTTTTTCAAAAGCGAGGCGGCCTTTTGCATTTTACAGTTCGTTATGTAGCCGTTAATCGTGTCGCCGTAGACACCCTTAAAGCAAATTTTAAGAGAAGTTGAAGAGATGCCGAGCATATCGGCAAGCTCTGTAATTGTTATATGCTCGTCAAGGTGAGCAAGCAGATATTTTTTTGCCTCTTTTGCGGCGGTAACCTGTGAGCGTGAAAAATATCGTCTTTCCTCACTCTCACCCTTGTATTCAAGACCGCTCAAAAACAAAAGAAGTTCAAGCACCTTAACCTTGTGATAACCCTTTCGGATATTTTCTGGAACGGAATAGAGTTCCGAAAAAATATGCTCAATGCTGATATTTTCACGCATAATTGAGTACGGCTTTTCGGAACAGAATTTCATTTCAAGCTCTTCGGGGCTGACAAAAACATCGTCAAGAATACACGAAAAACACCTCGGCACACGGTTCATATCAATTGCAACCGACACACCGTGGTAGTGGCTCAGCGGACAATATCTGTGTCGGATGTTTTCCGTATTCTTCTGTATCGACAAATCACCCGACGCAAGGTAAAGATATTCGCCGTTTTTGTATTCAAACTCAATTCTGCCCTCCTGACAATGCGTGATGATGAGCATTTCTCTTCCCTTTGCAAGATTAATGTCGCAACTTTGCATATGAACATCGTAATACACAAGCTCAATGCCTGAAAACACAGGATACACGGTGACCTCGCAATCGCCCGTGCTGTCCTGTGAACGGTATATGCTGAACGATTCGCAGTGTTCAACAGTCTGTATCATACCGTATGGATTGTCAATTTTCTGCAATACTGCCATAAGCTCCTAAAAACCTTATTCCACCTTCATAACGGTGTATGCGCCTATATCGTTAACTGCCTTTTTGATGACTTTATCCTCAATTTCTCTTTTCATTCTGACCGTAACCCTGCCGGAAGAAACATCAGCTTCCGCCCACACACCGTCAATTGAATTGAGTGCGTTTTCTACTCTTGCGGAACAGTTTTTACAGACCATTCCGTCAACAACAAGAGTTTTTTCATAAGGATAATGTGACTTATCCTTATCGGCAACCTTGTTTTTCTTAACGCTTTCGTCACTTGCACCGCAACATCCGCTTGCAAGCTTTTTCCTGTAACTTCTGATTACAAGAACCACAAACGCAATGAATGCCACGGCAAGCAACCCGTAAAAAACATACTCCATATTTATCTCTCCTTCTATTTTTTACGATTCAGAACAGTTCTGAATACACTTTACACCGTAAAATTTCTTCAACACCAAATTCATAATTTCAAAAACAAACAAGAAGGGGTACAGCTTTTTAGCTGTACCCCCTACAAAACATTTACTTATGATTATGACAGTCACCGTGACACGCACAGTGCGCACAGTTTGCACCGCAGGAGGATTTGCCCTCTTTTTTGTCTTTTACCATACGGGCAACCACAAAAGCAATCACGGCAATAACAATTAATGCAACAATGATTGTGCCGATATTAGCCGCTAACCATTCCAACATATTTATTCCTCCCATTGTTAATCAATAAATTTATTACTTCTTAGCCGACTTAACTTTAAGAGTTGTAGCCTCTTTGTAAGGTCTTACGAGCATATAAATCATAAATGCAAATACTGCAACGGCAAAGATAAGACCGATTACATTAAGACCGCCTGCAAAGATTGAACCGAACTGGAATACCATAAATGCAATTGCATAAGCAAATACGCACTGATAACCGACTGCGAACCAGAACCACTTGATGTTGTTCATCTCTCTCTTGATAGCACCCATAGCGGCAAAGCAAGGAGCGCAGAGAAGGTTGAAGAGAAGGAACGAGAAACCGCTGAGTCCTGTGAATGCGGCACCGATTTCTGTCCATCCGCCCGGATAAAGGATACCCATTGTACCAACAATGTTTTCCTTAGCAACAAGACCTGTGATGGATGCAACGGTTGCCTGCCAGTTGCCCCAGCCGAGAGGTGCAAAAATCCATGCAAGACCGTTACCGATTGCGGCAAGAATTGAGTTTCCGATTTCGTCCTCACCGAGCATACGGAATGTACCGTCAACAAATCCGAAGTATGTTGTGAACCAAACAAGGATTGTAGAAAGGAGAATGATTGTGCCGGCTTTCTTGATGAATGACCAGCCACGCTCCCACATTGAACGGAGAAGGTTGCCTACTGTCGGAAGGTGATAAGCCGGAAGCTCCATTACAAACGGAGCGGGATCGCCTGAGAACATCTTTGTCTTTTTAAGCATAATGCCTGAAACTACGATTGCAGCCATACCGATGAAGTAAGCCGATGTTGCAATCCACGGTGAACCACCGAAGACAGCACCTGCAATCATAGCGATAAACGGCTGTTTAGCACCGCAGGGAATGAATGTTGTTGTCATAATAGTCATACGGCGGTCACGCTCATTCTCGATTGTACGGGACGCCATGATACCCGGAACACCGCAGCCTGTGCCTACAAGCATTGGGATAAACGACTTACCCGAAAGGCCGAACTTACGGAAGATACGGTCAAGTACGAATGCGATACGAGCCATATAACCGCAGCTTTCGAGGAAAGCAAGAAAAAGGAAGAGTACAAGCAACTGCGGAACAAAGCCGAGAACCGCACCTACGCCGGCTACGATACCTTCAAGGATAAGACCCTGAAGCCAGTCTGCACAATTGATTTGGTTAAGACCGTTCTCAATAAGTTTTGGAATACCGGGAACCCAGATTCCGTATGTTGCGGCATCGGGAGCGCCGTAACCCTCTTTATAATCTGTATTGAGGTAGTTTGAAACAGCCTTTTCAAGAGCAGATTTCTTAGTATCGGGAGTTTCTGTAATTTTAAGAGTTTCTTCATCCTGAACAGAATATGTAACGCTTGCATCTGAAGGTGTGAGATTTACGAGTTCTGCAAGAGCAGCCTTAGCGGCATCTTCGGAATAATTTTCAGATTCAAGGTCAACAGCTTCGGCAATGTCGTCATTTCCGTACTGAGCATTGAATGCCTCGATAATTGCATCTGAATCACCGTAGGTTTCTTCAGCCTCGGCAGCCTGTGATGAGCCGATACCGAAAAGGTGCCAGCCGTCACCGAAAAGACCGTCATTTGCCCAGTCAGTTGCGGCAGTACCTACTGTCTGCATTGAGATGTAGTAAACAAGGAACATAATAACCGCAAAAATCGGAAGGCCGAGCCAACGGTTGGTTACAACCTTATCAATCTTGTCCGATGTTGTAAGCCTACCCTTGTTTTTCTTCTTATAACAGCTCTTGATGATTGAGGCAATGTAGATGTATCTCTCATTAGTGATGATACTTTCTGCGTCATCATCAAGCTCTTTTTCAGCCGCCTGTATATCTTTTTCAATGTGGTCAATAACATTCTGCGGAATGTCAAGCTTTGCAAGAACCTTGTCGTCACGCTCAAAAATCTTGATAGCGTACCAACGCTGCTGTTCCTCGGGCATATCGTGAACAGCAGCCTCTTCAATGTGGGCAATTGCGTGTTCAACAACACCGTTAAAGCTGTGCATGGGGATTGTCTTTGCTGAGCCTGCGGCTTTGATTGCAGCCTCGGCAGCTTCCATAATGCCTGTGCCTTTAAGAGCCGAAATTTCCATAACCTTACAACCAAGCTGTCTTGAAAGCTCATCAATGTTGATTGAATCGCCGTTCTTCTTAACGAGATCAATCATATTGATTGCCACAACAACAGGGATACCGAGTTCTGTAAGCTGTGTTGTGAGGTAAAGGTTTCTTTCAAGGTTTGTACCGTCAATAAGGTTGAGAATCGCATCGGGGCGTTCACCAACAAGATAGTTACGGGCAACAACCTCTTCAAGAGTATAAGGTGAAAGTGAATAGATACCGGGCAAGTCCATGATTGTAACATCCTTGTGCTTTTTGAGCTTACCCTCTTTTTTCTCAACAGTTACGCCGGGCCAGTTACCGACAAACTGATTGGAACCCGTGAGTGCGTTAAACAAAGTTGTTTTACCGCAGTTAGGGTTACCTGCAAGAGCAATTTTAATTTCCATATATCAGTTATCCTCTCTTAGATTAGCAAAAGCTAACCGTAATGTTATAAAAATACGGGATTTCTCCCGTAGGATTTGCAAGTCCGAATTACTCAACTTCAATCATTTCAGCATCGGCTTTTCTGAGTGAAAGTTCATAATTTCTTACAGTAATTTCAATCGGATCTCCGAGCGGAGCAACTTTTCTGATGTAAATTTCAACACCCTTTGTGATGCCCATATCCATAATTCTGCGTTTGACAGCGCCTTCACCGTGAAGCTTAACAACCTTTACGGTTTCACCTACTTTTGCCTGTTTTAAAGTTTTCATAACAGTTTCCTCCGTCTTAATTTCAGCATAAAGCCGTATAAAAACACCTCTCGGAACAATTCCGCCGTGTGTTTGTTACATAGAATCAAATCATAATTTTACGAGCCATTTCTTCGCTGATTGCAACTCGTGTTTCCTTTACGTTAACAATAACATTTCCGCCGAGTGACGAAATAACGGTAACCTCTCCGCCGGCAACAAAACCGAGATTTTCAAGGTGCTTTTTAACCTCGGGAGAACCTCCGACTTTCTTTATAATATTGGTTTCACCTGTGTTAGCAAACATCAAAGGCATCATAAAATCAATCTCCTTTAAGTTAGCAGATACTAACAATATTTGTTAATCAAAGGTTAGCTCTCGCTAACCGATTATATGGTACTATAAAACTCGAAATATGTCAATAGGCTTGCGAAAAAATTTTATTTTATTTTGAATTTTGGCAAATTGAATATTTCACGCCTGTAATTCGGATATTATTTTTGTTGATTTCGGTAAATCATTTTTTCATAATTATTGAAAGCACAATTAATTTTATTGATTTTTTGTTCATATCATGATATGATTAGACAATGTAAAGGAGTGCAGACTATGCAATTAAAAGAATCAGGTGAAATGTACCTTGAAACAATATATGTTCTTTCAAAAAAGAGCAATTATATAAGATCAATTGATGTATGTGAAGAAATGGGATATTCAAAGCCGAGCGTCAGCCGTGCCGTTGGTCTTCTCAAAGAGGGCGGTTATCTTAAAGTCGGCGATGACGGCTCGCTTATTCTCACCGACCTCGGCAGGGAAATTGCAGAAAAAACATATGAAAGACACACCGTTCTTTCAAAGCTCTTTGTTATGCTCGGAGTTAATCCCGAAACTGCCGCCGCAGATGCCTGCAAAATGGAACACATTATCAGCGACGAAACCTTTGCCGCATTGAAAAATCACCTTGAAAATCATATGCAGTAAAAGACTGAATAATTACCGAATATTACACACAAAAGGCTGACGAGAAATCGTCAGCCTTTTTTTTACTCAACTGCTTTCAATAAGGCGATACACTTTTTCGATTGATTCAACAATTCGACACGCTTAAATAAAACGCAAAAATAACAATAGTACAAATTATTGCAGCTGCCTTTTTCATAAGCACACTTCGTCATTGTAAATAACATCAAATGGACTTTGTTAGCCAATTATCCAAGAATTTCACCTGTTCAGCTGTATGAAACCAATGTTCACCGCCATTCATAACAGTAAGGTCAGCATTTATCTTCTCTGCAAATTTATTGATTATCTCAAATGATGTAAGGTTATCATTTTCACCGTATAAAATTGAGGTGGGAACATTCCAAGAAATTTGGTTTTCACGAACATAGCAAAGATATTCCCAAGATAAAGTTTCACCAAATTCAGTAGAGATTGTTTTCTTATCACGAAGTTCATTCTCTGTTACATTCGCCCATTTCATCATATTGGTAATGAGGTTTTCCATATCTACAACAGGCGAAATAAACATAGCTTTGTCAATCTGTTTATCTGAAAAGGCATTCATAGAATAAAATGCACCTATGCTATTCGCAATCAGAACTATATAATCATAATTTTTGCAATAATTATCGAACAGATTTGTAAATTCCTGTTTTACATCCCACGGTGTTTCTGATTCATAGTCAAAGCCTATAACATCATATTCAGGTAGCAAAGGTTTGTAATGCTCCGATTCTGTAGCATTACCACCCTTTCCGTGTACATATACAGCCAGTTTACGCATTTAAAATTCTCCTTTTGCGGAACAATATCAACAGTTGCGGAATAATGCAAAGGTGATTTGCGGAACAATAGAACTGTCTTTTTGCTTTATTCGCATTAAAATTTCATTGTGAGAGAAATTCTGTTCTTTTCGGGATCAACTGAAAGAACCTTTACATTTACAACATCACCGACTTTGAGAACTTCGCTCGGATGCTTGATGTACTTATCACAAATCTGCGAGATATGGACAAGTCCGTCCTGATGAACACCGATATCGACAAATGCGCCGAAGTCGATTACATTTCTGACCGTGCCTTTAAGCTCCATTCCCTCTTTCAAATCCTTGATGTCGAGAATATCACTTCTGAGCATTGGTGCTGGCAGTTCATCACGGGGATCTCTGCCCGGTTTGGAAAGTTCCTTTACAATATCGTCAAGGGTTGGAAGTCCGATTCCGAGAACATCGGCAAGTGACTTTGTTCCCTTTGCTTTTACTCTCTGCTGAATATCGGAGAAGTTGCCTGATTTTATTTCTTTGTCAGAATATTCAAGAAGTCCTAAAAGTTCTTTTGCACTCTTGTAGCTTTCGGGGTGAACGCCTGTGTTATCAAGCGGATTTCTGCTTTCGGGAACACGCAAAAATCCTGCACACTGCTCAAACGCTTTAGGTCCGAGTTTCGGAACTTTCTTGAGTTCTGCTCTTGATGAGAACGCACCGTTTTCTTCACGGTAAGCAACAATATTCTTGCACACGGTTGCGTTAAGTCCAGACACTCTCGACAAAAGTGCAGGCGATGCCGTATTAAGATCTGCACCAACCGAGTTTACGCAATCCTCTACAACACCGTCAAGTGTTTCACCGAGTTTTTTCTGCGGCATATCGTGCTGATACTGACCGACACCGATTGCCTTAGGCTCAATCTTAACAAGCTCTGCAAGAGGATCCTGAAGTCGTCTTGCAATTGACACGGCACTTCTGAGTGTGAGATCAAGGTTGGGAAGTTCTGTTGCGGCAAGCTTTGATGCCGAATAAACCGATGCACCTGCCTCGCTGACTACCATATAATAAACGGGGTGGTCAGCCTCTTTGATTGTTTCGGCTGTGAACATCTCTGTTTCCTTGCTTGCAGTACCGTTGCCGATTGAAATAATATCAACATGATGCTTTTTGATGAGGCGGAGCAAGGTCTGCTTTGACTCCTGAATTTTTTTGTCTGAATGTGTAGGATAAATTACGGTTGTATCAAGCACCTTGCCTGTGCTGTCAACAACGGCAGTCTTACAGCCTGTGCGATATCCCGGATCAAGTGCAAGCACGGTTTTGCCCTTTACAGGCGGCTGCATAAGCAGCTGTTTGAGGTTTACGGCAAAAACCTTCATAGCATTTTCGGAGGCGGTATCTGTAAGGTCGTTTCTGATCTCACGCTCAATTGAGGGATAAATAAGTCGCTGATAAGCGTCTGTGCAAGCCTCACGGATAATGTCTGAACAAAGCTGATTTTTGTCTGTAATCATTGCTCTGAAAATTGAATTAAGCGGTTTTTCGCTGTCGGTTTCAACGCTGACTTTGAGAAATCCCTCTTTTTCGCCACGATTCACGGCAAGCACTCTGTGACCTGCAATCTTTTTAACAGGCTCTTTGTAGTCATAATAATTTTTGTAAACGCTGTCCTTTTCTTCATCTGTTGCAACAGACACAAGCACACCGTTTGCGTTTGTAAGATTTCTTATTCTCTTACGGATTTCCGCATTATCCGACACAAGTTCTGCAATGATATCCATTGCGCCCTGAATTGCATCTTCAACGGAGGTAACTCCCTTTTCTTCATCAATATAATCAACTGCCGACTTTGACGGATCAAAACCTTTTTCCTGCTTTAAAATATCGTTAGCAAGCGGTTCAAGTCCCTTTTCCTTTGCAATTGACGCCCTTGTCTTTCTCTTTGGACGGTACGGGCGGTAAATATCCTCAAGTTCGCTTAGTGTGGCAGCCTTGTCAAGTGCAAGGTTGATTTCATCCGTGAGCTTTTCCTGTGCGTCAATGAGTGAACGGATTTCATCTCTGCGCTTGTCAAGTCCTCTTAAATATTCAAGCTTTTCGGCAAATTCACGAATCAACTGGTCATCCATTGAACCGTGCATTTCCTTTCTGTATCGTGCAATAAAAGGAATAGTGTTGCCGTCATCAAGCAATGTGATGATGTTTTTGGCATACTCCTCTTTAATATTAAACTGCTGTGAAAGAATCTGTGAATAATCCATTATATCCTCCGTTTTTGTTTTGTAAGGCTTATTATAACATACTTTTAAATAATTTGCACTAAAAAGAAAACGAGCAGTCAAAACGACTGCTCTCATGAATTATTTATGTTTATGTATTTTAAGCACTTTTCTTTTTGCGAATATAGGCAAAATAGAGCGGAAGTCCCACAAAGACCATACCGCCGATTATGTTGCCGATTGTAACGAACAGCAGAGATTCACAGCCCGAAAGGTTTGCAAGATTCTGACATTGCTGTGCCGTAATACCGTAAAGCTCCTGAGCTTTTGCAACATATTCGGGATTCATTGCCGCCATAACACCTGTCGGAATATAGAACATATTTGCAACGCAGTGTTCAAATCCGCAGACTACAAATGCGCAAATCGGGAAAAATACACCGAAAATCTTACCTATTGCATCTGTTGCGCCTGTTGCCATAACGATTGCAAGGCATACGAGAATGTTGCAAAGTATGCCGCTGATAATTGCCGTTGCAGGATTGATTGTTGTTTTGGCGAGTGCAACCTTGATTGTAAAAGCACCGAGTCCACCGTTTGAATAATTGAGCTGTCCCGAAAAAAATATCAGCAAATCAATAATCATTGCACCGACAAAATTTGAAATATAAACCGTAACAAGATTCTTTATCATTGAAACAGCCTTGATTTTCTTTTCAAGCGTCGGAATAATCATAAGGCAGTTGCCTGTAAAGAGTTCACTTCCCGTAAACACAACAAGCATAAGTCCCACGGGGAAGATTACGCCTGCAACCACTCTTGCAAGCCCCACATCGGCAACTCCGTGCATTGCAACATCACTTGCCGCACCGCCGAATGCGATAAATGCGCCTGCCATAAGTCCGAGCAAAATCATTTTCGGCAGAGAAAGCATTGATTTTGTTACACCTGATTTTGACACCAGCGACGCAATTTCAGCCGGTGAATTAAATCTGCTGTCCATTAAAAAACCTTCTTCAATTAGTTTATCAATTGTTGCAAAATTTACTGCCATTCGGCAATAAACCGCAAAATCACAGGATACATATTATCACAAAAGCAAAGTGTTTGTCAATTAATATGCGATTATCTGTAACATTGCACACAAAAGACTTTACAAATTGTCAAATACAGTTTATAATTATAGTGTAGATATTACACAATCTAAAGATGTGTAATATTCGTAATCAGAGTGAGAATAATCACATACAAAACGGGAGCTGTTACCGGCTGAGAGGAAATTCGATTTCGACCGTAAACCTGATTTGGATAATGCCAACGAAGGGACATATCAAGCTTGAAGTGTACGCACTTGGAGTATGTCTTTTTGGCATACTCCTTTTTTGTTGTGTTTTTTCTCCGAGAGAATTTTATTTTAAGGAGTAGTTTTAATGAAAACGAACAATAAGAAAAATGCACTTGTTATGTGCGAATGTGCAATTATGATTGCACTTGCGGCAGTTTTAAGCTTTGTAAAAATCTTAGAGCTTCCCTACGGCGGCAGTGTTACCGCATTCAGCATTGTTCCGATTGTAATTATCTCATATCGCCACGGTGTAAAATGGGGATTGCTTTCGGGATTTGTATTCAGCATTATTCAGCTTATTCAAACTGCGTCAACCCTCTCATACGCAACTTCATTTTGGGCAGCTGTAACAATCATTTTCTTGGACTATATATTCGCATTCACGGTTATCGGTCTTGCAGGCTTTCTCAGAAACAAGGTCAGCAATCCGTCTGCCGCTGCCGTAACAGGCACGGTAGGAGTTTGTGCTTTGAGATATATCTGTCATGTAATTTCAGGCTGTACCGTATGGGCAGGTGTTTCAATCCCCTCAACCGACGGACTTCTCTATTCACTCAGCTACAACGCTACATATATGATTCCCGAAACAATAATCAATGCGGCGGCTGTATTCTGGCTTTTCGGCTGTCTTAACTTCAGAAGTGAAAAAATCAGCGTTGCAAAGAAAATTGAAAAGAACCTTACAGAAACTGTTACGGCATCAATTTCAATTCTTTCACTTATGGTTGCCGTAATTGTTGACGCTGTTGCAGTTTTTGCGTCACTTCAAAACCCCGACAGCGGTGTGCTTGATTTTTCACTCATTTCAAACACAAACTTCACTCTTGTAGGCATCGTTTCGGCAATCGGAATTGTACTTTGCGTAGTTTTTGCAATCATTGCAAAGGTTACTTCAAATTCTGCCAAAAAGGTTAATTAACATTTAATCGGATATTCACGGTAAAACCTCTGTATCAGGGCTGACGGCATTGCTGTCGGCTCTGTTTTTTTATTATGTAAACACAAGTATGAAACGGGCATATTATGAAAATGAACAGCAATGTTCATAAGTTTGAACAAAAAGGAGAATTAAATTGGATATTAAAGAAATTATTTCTCAGCAGTACGGAATACCGAGTCTGCCAAAGAGAACGAGCGAGGCTATGGCATATGTTCCCTTTCAGCAGTTCGACTCCCCAACCTACAGCCCGTTGCAGGGGCTTGAGTCGGGTACAATGTTCCCCGTTCTCAACAAACCATTCTACGGAAAGAATTGCGGTGAGGGACTTGACTGAAAGAGAAATTCTTTTAAAGAAAATTTCAACCTACGAATTTGCCACACTTGACCTTCAGATTTATCTTGACACTCATCCGCACGATACGGCAATGATACAAAAAATGAACGGTTTCAAAGAAAAATTGAAACCGCTTGTTGAAGAATATGAAGAAAAATTCGGTCCTTTGAAAAAGAGTATGACAAGCACCAATATGTGGAGCTGGATAAAGGGACCGTGGCCGTGGGAAAACGAGGAGGATTGCTGATGTTTGTCTATGAAAAAAAGTTACAGTACCCCGTCAATATCAAAAAGCCGAACGCAAAGCTTGCCAAGATTATCATAACGCAATACGGCGGTGCGTAGGGCAAAATGTGATACTTTTTATTTTCGTATAACATCCCGATAAAAATCAATAAACGCATTAAGCGCAGGAGATTTCCACTTGTTTTTGTGGACAAGCAACTGCGTCCACACCGAAACATCACAATCGTTGACGGGAAGATGTTTTATCTCTCCTGAATTGTAGTAATCCTCCGTGATGAAATCAGGCAAGAACGAGATCATTTTGCTGTTTTTGATTAGAGAACAAATTTGTAGAGGGTTTCCTATTTCCAAAACAGGGTGAATTTCAAGCGATTGTGTGGCAAGTTCATTGTTGAGCAATTTTCTGTAGCTCATATTACTTTCGGTCAGTACAAAATCCTCGGTGCATAATTCTTTTAGCGAAATATTTTCTTTATTCAAAAGTGGATTGCCAACTGATGCAAAGAAGTGAACCTTTTCCTCATGCTCTGCACAAATTATAAATTCCGAATCATAAATGTGGCTGTCAAGCGTAAAAATCAAATCAACCTCATTTTTGCGTAACATATCAAACATCTGCTCTGTACCGCTTTCGACAACGACAAGGTGAATATTAGGAAAATGCTTTCTGAACTCAAGAAAATCATCTTTAAAAAATCGGTTGCAGACAGAACTTGACATTGCAAGGCGAATGTTGCCCTCAATTGTTTCGGGGGTACGCAAATCTTCAAGCATCTTTTCGTGAGATTCAAGAATTTCTCTTGCGTGTTGCAGAACCGTTATGCCGTCGGAAGTCAGGCTGATTCTGTGGTAAAAGCGGTCAAAAAGCACCGTGTTAAGCTCGCTTTCCAACTGTTTTATCTGTGATGAAACGGTTGACTGGGTATAGCCGAGCTTTTCCGCTGCAGCAGAAAATCCCGAATATTCGCACACAGCTACAAAGGTTTTAAGCACATTGGTATCCATAACTAAATCCTCTTTTATACGAACGATATCTTCGTTATTATAGCACAGTTTTATCAATTTTACAAATGGTATTTTATTTGCTATACTACTCTTTGTATTGCAAAATAAACAAAGGAGCAGTATTTATGACGAAAAAATATTGTGTAGATAAAATAAATTCGGCAGGAGGACTTGTGTTGTGAATCGTGAAAAATTAGGAAGCCGACTCGGCTTTATAATGCTTTCGGCAGGCTGTGCAATCGGTTGCGGAAATGTGTGGAAGTTTCCGTGGATGTGCGGACAATACGGTGGCGGAAGTTTTATGCTTGTGTACATCATCTGTCTTATTGTTTTGGGAATTCCGTGTTTGATAATGGAATTTTCGGTGGGCAGAGCGGCACAGACAAGTCCGATTAAAATGTACCGCAAACTTGAAAAGCCAAAGCAAAAATGGGGCGGTTTCGGTTGGGCATGCCTTGTGGGCAACCTTGCAATTATGGCTTTTTACACAGTTGTTTGCGGTTGGATAATTTACTACTTCATAAATTTTCTGACGGGTAACAACCGTGACCTCGGATTTACCACAATGATTGCAAATCCGTCAGTCAATGTTATTTTTATGATGATAACGGTTGTTATCGCCTTTGTTATACTCTCGTTCAACATTCAGGGCGGACTTGAGAGGATAACAAAATATATGATGATTGCTTTGCTTGCGCTTATGATTGTGCTTGCAATCCACAGTCTGTTTTTGAGCGGTTCGGGTGAGGGTATGACATTTTACCTCAAACCCGACTTTTCAAAAATCAACGGTGATGTTGTTGTGGGTGCGATGAATCAGGCATTTTTCTCGCTGTCAACAGGTATGGGCGGTATGGCTATTTTCGGAAGTTATATCGGCAAAGACCGTTCACTTATGGGCGAGGCAATCAATGTTATCTCTCTTGACACACTCGTAGCTCTGCTTGCAGGCATAATCATCTTCCCTGCCTGCTTTACTTACAACCTTGAAGTTAATTCAGGTCCGAACCTTTTGTTTGACACAATGGCAACCGTGTTCAACAATATGCCCGGCGGAAGAATATGGGGTTCGCTCTTCTTCCTGTTTATGGTGTTTGCGGCAATGTCAACCGTTTTGGGTGTTTGCGAAAATATTCTTGCAATGATTCGTGATTTGACAGGCTGGTCAAGAATAAAAGGCAGTCTTATTTGCGGAATTGTAGTGTTTGTGCTTGCACTCACAACGGCTCTCGGATTCAGCGTTCTTCATTTTCAGCCGTTTGCAGAGGGCACAACATGGCTTGATTTTTGGGACTTCATTGTTTCCACAAATGTTCTTCCTCTCGGTTCTCTTGTGCTTGCTCTGTTCTGTTGCAACAAGTTCGGCTGGGGTTGGGATAACTTCATTAAAGAAGCCAACATGGGCATCGGTATGAAAGTGCGTTCGTGGATGAAACCGATTTTCAAATATGTAGTTCCTACAGCTATCGCATTTATCTATGTTTACGGACTCGTCACCTTTAAATGGCGATAAATAAAATTTGATACACAAAATAAAATCCGTATGGAGCAATCTTCATACGGATTTTTTCGGTTTAAATATTCATTTCCTTGTATTCTCTGTAGGTTTTGAATCCTACGGAATCGTAAAACTTCATTGCACCCTCGTTGAATTCCCACACATCAAGTTCCAGCCTGTCAAAACCTCTGTTCTTAGCCTCTTGTTTGCAGAAGCTTATCAGCTTGGTTGCAACACCCATTCTGCGGAAGTTTTCATCAACTCCGAATTCAGCAATCTGATAGAATTTTCTCTGCAAACCGTACGGAGATTTCTCCTTGAATATGTATTCAACAGTTGCAAATCCACATTCAATTTTCCATTAAAGCGTAAGCTTAAATCATCCAATACCAATACTTGTCCTGATTGTTTTCCGAAAGGTCGGGGCTGAACTGGAGTTCGGGGTTTTTAATGCTTACTTTCATACCCTCTGTAATTGAGTTCACAATAAAGGCATTACCGCCAATTGTTGCGCCCTTGCCGATTACGGTTTCACCGCCGAGAATAGTTGTACCCGAATAGATTGTAACATTATCACGGATAGTAGGATGTCTTTTAACACCTTTAAGCTGCTGACCTTTTCTTGTTGACAACGCACCGAGGGTTACACCCTGATAGATTTTTACATTCTCGCCTATCTCGGTAGTTTCACCGATTACAATGCCTGTGCCGTGGTCGATGAAGAAATATTTGCCGATTGTCGCACCCGGGTGAATATCAATTCCCGTAAGTCCGTGTGCGTACTCCGAAAGCACTCTCGGAATCATCGGGATTTTAAGCTTCCACAATTCATGTGCCACTCTGTAAACCGTGATTGCAAAAAATCCGGGATAGCAGAGAATGATTTCATCCGTACTGTATGCGGCAGGATCGCCGTTAAAGGCTGCAACAACATCTGTTGCAAGGTAATCACGGATTGACGGAATCTTTGAAAGGAACTCATAAACCAGCTTTTCTGACTTTTCCATAACCTCGTCATATGAAAGGTCGTTGCACTTTTCGCAACCCTTTAAAGCCTTTGCAATCTGCTTTTTAAGGTTGTACTGAATAAATTCTATTCTGTCGCCTACAATATAGCCGATGTATTCTTCTCTTACTCTGTTCTTGTCAAAGTAGCCCGGAAACAACAGCTTGCGGATTTCTTCAAGCACCTGAATAAGCACAGATTTGTTGATAATGTTATCCTCCGAAAGTCTGCAAGTCTGTTCATGCTTTGAATAGCTTTCGAGAATTTCATTGACTGTTTTATTTATATTATCATTCATATGAATACTCCTTTTTCAAAATCCTGTTTAATTCACTTACGGGAAGTCCGACAACATTAAAATAGTCGCCGTCAATCTTCTTTACAAGCAGAGAACCTTTGCCCTGTATTCCGTATGCACCTGCCTTATCAAAAGGCTCGCCCGTTGCAATGTACTCCTCTATTTCCGAATCGGAAAGTTCAAAAAATTCAACAAGCGTTACATTGGAAAATGATTTTGCAACACCGTTTTTGACGGTACAACAACCCGTGATAACCTTGTGCTGTCTGCCCGAAAGCAGTTTTAACATATTCTCGGCATCCTCCCTGTTCTTAGGTTTGCCGAGCATTTTGCCGTCAACAAAAACTCCCGTGTCACAACCGATTACAATATCTTTTTCATAGCCGTTTTTTGAAATATGCAATGCCTTTTTGACGGCAAGATATTCGGGACGCTTTTCAAGCGGAACATTGTTCTCAACCGTTTCTTCAATGTCTGCGGGAACAATTTTAAAATCGGTTGTTATAAAACTCAAAAGCTCTTTTCTTCGTGGTGAAGCAGATGCAAGTACAATCATAATCTATCTCCGTAAAATTACTTTTGACTATTGTAACATAAAACCGAAATAAATAAAAGGTGTTATACAAAAAACACAAAATGTACAGCAATAATCAGCTATTCGGATTGACCGCACTCCGTACTTTGTATTGACAATAATTTTGCAAAGTGTTATATTTAAGGACAGCGGTAATCCGCATTAATAAGCACAATTCAACGAAAGGAAATGAAATATATGGCTAACATTAAGCTTCCTGTTCCCGTAACGCTTCTTACAGGTTATCTCGGTGCAGGCAAAACTACTCTTATCAACCATGTCCTCGGCAATCAGGAGGGCTACAAGTGTGCCGTTATCGTAAATGATATCGGTGAAGTAAACATTGACGCAGAGCTTATTCAAAAGGCAGGAGTTGTTACTCAGAAAGATACAAACCTTGTTCCGCTTACAAACGGCTGTATCTGCTGTACTTTGAGCGTTGACCTTATCAACCAGATTACAGACCTTGTAAAGTCAGGCAAGTTTGACTACATTCTCATTGAGGCAAGCGGTATTTGCGAACCACTTCCGATTGCACAGTCAATCTCAGTTCTTGAGGGCGATAAGGAAAACAATATACCAGAGCTTGTCCGTCTTGACAACATTGTTACAGTTGTTGACGCACTCCGTATGGCAACGGAATTCGGTTGCGGTGATGATCTCCTCAAGGAAGATGTTGACGAAGAGGATGTTGAAAGCCTTCTTATCCAGCAGATTGAGTTCTGTTCAACAATCATCCTCAACAAGGTTGACAAGGTAACAGAGGAACAGCTCAAGAGAGTTAAGGCTATGATTAAGACGCTTCAGCCAAAGGCACGAATTATTGAATCGCAGTTCGGCAAGGTTGAAGTTAAGGATATTCTCGATACAAAGTGCTTTAATTTTGAAGAAACAGCCGCATCCGCAGGTTGGGCTCAGATTTATGATAAGGATGAAGATGACGAGGATACAGACCGTCACGGTCATCATCACCACCATCACCACCACGATGAAGACCATGACGAACATGAGCATCACGATCATGACCATGATGAGGACGGTCTTGACCACTCTCATTGCGACCACGAACACGGCCATTGCTGTCACCACGACCACGATCATGAGGACGGCGAAGAAGAATACGGTATCGGTTCATTTGTTTACCACCGCATTCGTCCTTTCAATCAGGACAAGCTCCAGCAGTTTGTTGAGAACTGGCCAAAGAGCGTAGTCCGTGCAAAGGGTGTTCTCTGGTTTGATGACAAGAGAGAAGATGTTTATGTATTCGAGCAGGCAGGCGTTCAGATTACTGCTACGGAACAGGGCAAGTGGCTTGCCGCATTCCCAAAGAAACAGCAGAAGCTCTATCTTGCAGAGTATCCCGATATGGCTGAAAAGTGGGACGAAAAATACGGCGACAGAGAAATCAAGCTTGTATTCATCGGGCAGCATATGGACAGGCACGCAATTGTTGATGCGCTTGACGAATGTCTTTCAGACTGATAAAATCTTATAAAAATTATGGGCAGCGGAATTCCGCTGCCCTTGTTTTTTGGTTTATACAAAAACGGCAGTCCGATTTGGACTGCCGAAATTTTTGCACCGTTAAGTTTTATTACTTTGATGACTCTGAATCAGAAGATTCGGGCTTGAAGTTAGCGTCAAATGTGAAAACAAGCTTTGTACCATCTTTTTCCATTGTAATAACACCGTCTTTGAGTGTGTATGGAATGCTCTCGCTTCCTGCTGTAAAGTTCTTGTCATCGTATGTGAGCTCCTGCTCCTGACCGGCTGCAGAAAGCTTAGCCTTGCCGTCTTCTTTAAGAAGAATGTAGCCTTTGTCCATACCGACAGCGGCAAGAGTACTGCTGTCAAAGCTCATACCGCTTGCTTCTGCACTTGTAAGCTTGTAATAGCCGAGTGTTGAATTACCGCAAGCTGTAAGTGAAAGCACCATAAGAAGTGCCATAACAGCCGCAACGCTGATTGTGAAAATTCTTTTCATTTGTTTTTCCTCCGTTTTCCCTATCGGGATTTCTCATTTTTTCAGGCTTTGTGCCTTTGTCAGTGAACGACACGATTATTATAGCACAATGGCATAAACTTTTCAAGGTTATTTGTAAAAATATGTAAAAAAGCACCCTTTCGAGTGCTTTTCTCACCTAATATTCAGTTATCAGTTGAACCTTGACAAAAATGCCTGGGTTCTTGGATTTTGCGGATTGTTGATTACCTGTTCGGGAGTGCCTTCTTCGGCAATTACACCGTCAGCCATAAAAATGATCTTGTCGGCAACATCTCTTGCAAACTCAATCTCGTGAGTTACAACAATCATTGTGCTGTCGGAGGTTTTAAGACTGCGGATAACATTAAGCACCTCGCCCGTGAGTTCGGGATCAAGTGCGGAGGTAGGCTCGTCAAAGCAGAGAACATCCGGATTGAGTGCAAGCGCTCTTGCAATTGCAACACGCTGTTGCTGACCGCCGCTGAGGTTACAGGGATATGACTCGCTCTTTTCGGAAAGTCCTACCCTTTCAAGCAAAGACTTTGCATTGCTCTTGATAATTTCAAGAGCCTCTTTATAGCTTTTTGCGCCCATATATTCGCCTGTCTGCTTTATCTGCTCTTTTGCGGCAAGCTTTGGAGCAAGCATAATATTCTCGATAACCGTATATTGCGGAAACAGATTAAATGACTGGAACACAAGTCCGAAATGAAGTCGTCTTTTTCTGATTTCGCTGTCGCTCTTTGCAGAACTGTCATTGCTGTCAAAAAGCACCTTATCATTGACGGAAATCTTGCCGTTGCCCGGAGTTTCAAGAAAATTAAGACACCTTAACAGCGTAGTCTTGCCCGAACCCGATGAGCCGATAATCGCAAGCACCTCGCCCTTTTTAAGAGAAAAGCTGATATCTTTCAAAACTTCTGTTTTGCCGTAGCTTTTACGGATGTTTTCAACATTTAACAAAGACATAACCTTTCCCCCTTAACCCTTGTAGTAATCGAGCTTTTTCTCGATGAATGAGAAAAGCAATGTGAGAATTCCGCAGAATGCGAGGAAGAATACTGCCGAATAGAAAAGCGGCCAGATAAGTCCCTGCATTGAGAAGTCCTTTGCTCTCATAAGAATTTCCGGAATTGCGATAACGCTTGAAAGCGAAGTATCCTTTACAAGAGTAATAATTTCGTTGCCCATGGGTGCAGTAATTTTCTTTACAACCTGCAAAAGCACAACCTTAAAGAAAATCTGACCCTTTGTCATGCCGAGCACCTGACCTGCCTCGTACTGTCCCTTTGGAACAGACTCGATACCGCCACGGAAGATTTCAGAAAAATATGCGGCATAATTGATTATAAATGCGATAAGTGCGGCATTCATTCGTGCAAATGTCACACTGCCGTTTGACACAAGCGGTGGAACATAGAACACTACGAAAAGCTGGAGCATCAGCGGAGTACCTCTGATTATCCACACAAATGTTTTTGTCAGCCATTTTAACGGCTTGAATTTTGACATTGAACCCATTGAGATAATAAGTCCGAGCGGAATTGCCGCAAGCAGGGTTACAATGAAAATTATACAGTTTTCGCCGAATCCCTCAAGCAATTGACCGCTTACATTAAAAAATTGATCCATTTTATATACCACTCTATCCAAGTATTTTCAGTTTTGAATATATCAAAAGGCTTACAAATTTGAACCTGTAAATTTATAATCAATAAAAAGCACAATGGGCGAACATAGTCCGCCCTGTATGTACAAGCTTATTTTAATTAAATTATTTCTTTTTTACAAGAAGAAGATCCTGAAGGCTGTACTTCTCTGCAATCTTATCAAGTGTGCCGTCATCGGCAACTGCCTGAATAGCATCGTTAAGCTTTTTGAGTGTTTCGGGGCTGTCCTTACGAAGTGCAATACCGTACTGCTCAGGTGAAAAGTCCTTGCCGTCAACAACCTTGAGGTCAGCGTAGTCAGAACCGCTCTTGAGTGTACCGATTGACATTACATAGTCGATAACCGCAACATCTGCTGTGCCTGACTTAACCTCGAGAAGAGCCTTAGCCTGTGCGTCAACAGAAACATACTTTGCACTTGAGAAGAACTCGTCTGTCTGAGCAACAGTTTCACCTGCTGACTTCTTCTCTGCAACTACTGTCTTATCCTTGAGGTCATCTGCTGACTTGATTTTGTCTGCAACATCAGATTTTGCAACCATAACCTGCTTGTTTTCCATATAAGGAGTTGAAATATCCATTGTTGTCTTTCTGTCGTCATCAATTGTAAGGCCGTTCCAGATGCAGTCGATTGTCTTTGAGTTAAGCTCAACCTCTTTTGAATCCCAGTCAATTTTCTGGAACTTTGGAGTAACACCCATTTTCTCGCAAACTGCCTCTGCAAACTCAGTTTCAAAACCTGTAAGCTTGCCGTCTGCATCAAGGTAGTTCATCGGCTCAAAATATGTAACACCGATAACAAACTCTCCCTTGTTTGAGATATAATCCCAGTCTGTTGCAGAAGAACCGCAACCTACAAAAATTGACGCTGACATTGCACCTGCAAGAAGTACAGAAAGTAACTTTTTCTTTTTCATAATTATTCCTCCGTAATCTGATATACTCTCTACCTATGTTCTGCAAATCACCTTGCAAAACAATCTCTGTATATTATACATTAGTGCGTTAGCAAAGTAAAGTGTTTTCGAGAAATTTGCCGAAGAATTTTATTCCAATCGCAGGCATATTATTGCATAAAAGAATTATTCTTTAAAGAGGTGATTAATTTGTCGGGAAATCACAATAAAAATCACTTTGCGGCGGCATATATAAGGGTGTCAACCGAAAATCAAACTGAGCTTTCACCGTCAAGCCAGCTAAAAATCATCAGAAAATTTGCAGATGAAAAAGGCTATCTGATTGATGAAAAGTTCATTTTTCGTGACAACGGAATTTCGGGAAGATATGCCGACAAGCGACCTGAATTCAACCGAATGATAAGCCTTGCAAAGCAAAAGCCTCCCCTGTTTTCAGCCGTACTTGTCTGGAAATTTTCACGATTCGCACGCAATCAGGAGGAAAGCATTTTCTATAAATCGCTGTTGAGAAAAAACGGTATTGAAGTCATCAGCGTGTCCGAACCCATTGATGACGGTCCCTTCGGAAAGCTGATTGAACGCATTATCGAATGGTCGGACGAATACTATTCGATTCGGCTTTCGGGTGAGGTAAGGCGAGGAATGACCGAAAAAGCTGAGCGTGGCGGCATCGTCAGCATTGCACCTTTCGGCTATAAAGTGACAGATGGAAGGCTTGTGGTTGACGCTGAAAAAGCCCAAATTGTCAGTAAAATTTTTGCCGATTTTTTGAATAATAAAGATATAAATATGATTTGTGACAACTTGAACTCAGCAAAAATTAAAACTTCCAAAGGCAATAATTGGGATTGCCGTGCCGTTGAATATATTCTGCAAAATCCCGTTTATATCGGCAAAATCAGGTGGAATCCAATTTGCAAAACGGGCAGAGATTTCTATAACGATAACCTGATAATTTCAGACGGCACTCACGAACCTATTATTGATGAGAATACTTTTGAGCAGGCAAAGCAAATATTATTCTTGCAAAGAATAATGAGTAAAGAACATTCCCATAAACAAACCGAAATTAGACACATTATTCAAAATCTTGTCAAGTGTTCAAACTGCAACTCAACCCTCGTTCCGATTAAAAATAATTTTCTCCAATGCTCCGCCTACATTCACGGCAACTGCCATTCATCGCACAGCGTAAGAATTGAAAAGATTGAAAAAGTTGTAATTAATGCAATCAATATTCTCATAAAGAACAATTTAATTAATGATGCTTTCACGATTAAAGAAACTTATCCCTTAAAAACGCAAAACGACTTACTATCCATAATTATAAAAAGAATAATATTTGACCGCAAAGCCTCCCACCTCAACATATTTCTCAATCAAAATAAGTAACATTCTGCCATACGGCGGTCCGGATGGTGAGTTGGGTGCGTCATTACGATATCTGAGTCAACGATTTGCAATGCCCTTGCCAGAACTCAAGGGCACTCTCACCGACATAGGCACAGAAGAACTTAATCATCTTGAAATGATCGGTGCAATAGTATATCAGCTGACGAAAGACCTCACCGAGGATGAAATCAAGGAACAGGGATTCGGTGACTATTTTGTTGACCACACAACCGGAATTTTCCCACAGGCGGCAGCAGGTTTTCCCTATACAGCTGCATCAATGCAGGTTAAAGGCGATCCGATAACCGACCTGCACGAAAGTATGGCGGCTGAGCAAAAAGCCCGAACAACCTACGATAACATCCTCAGATTCTGCGATGACTACGATGTAAAAGATCCGATTCGCTTTCTGCGTGCCCGTGAGGTTGTCCACTATCAGCGCTTCGGCGAAAACCTCCGCCTCTTAACCGATAAACTCAACGAAAAGAACTTCTACGCCTTCAACCCCTCATTCGATAAAAAATGCTTCAAAAATGAATTGAAAAAGAAGAAAAAGTAAAAAATATGCACAAGTCCAAGTATTTATGGGCTTGTGCATTTCAATAAGCTTACAAATTCAACCATTTTACAAAATCAAAATCATTATCTGCGGCATTTTTACCGGTCCATGAATTTTTGTCTAATAAATAAGCTTGCATTTCTCCCTTTTTATATTTAGATATAGTCACCCATTGTAAAACCGACCTTATATTTTTTCATTTTGATCATACTTTTCTGACAATTCTTTTTTGTATTCGCTGTAATCCTTATGCAAATCAAAAATAATATTTCCTAATTCATCGGTATGTCCACCTCTTTTATTCTCAGGAGGTGGCGTCATATAATCACCATACACATTTTTTAAATACAAATCATAATCATCAAATGTATTAAAATATTCATCTTCAAATTTTATCTTTGTGAATTTTTCAAGAATTTTTTTTGGCTGTACTACCGAAACCTCCATTGAATACCATACAGCAGCCCATTGATTATATTTCATCGGATCGAGCATAATTCTATGTTCGTTGATTTTACAAATCATTCTTCTTATACACCTTGGAATGGCATAAATTAACTTGAGTTTATAATTCATCGGTTCATTAACAGCTTTGGCATAGGCATCATGAAGTAACAATCTGTTCAAACTCAAAGCCTTTTTTTGTTTTAATTTCTTTTTTGGAGCATCACTTACTCCCACTGCCGGAAAAATATCCATACACATGCCATAATGAATATCAAATTTGTAAGCCTTAACAGGCATAGATGTAGTTCCGTTTGCTCTTATCTGAGTCCACATTTCAGAATAATTCTTATCTGTTTTGTAGTTTTGGACAAAATACTTTTCGCCCAACTCACGCTGTGCTATTTTCAAAAACTTTTTATAATCCGAAAGTGGCATATATATATCAATATCGTCATCCCACGGAATGAATCCACCGTGTCTTACAGCTCCAAGCAAAGTACCTGATGAAAGTATGTATGTAATATTATTGTCATCACATACTTTTACTACATTTTTTAACATCTGCAATTCAAATAACTGTATTTCTCTTAGTGTAGGCATTGCAGTCAATTCCTCCAAGAATAAATTAAACAAATTTTTCTCTTACAGCTTTTAATTTATCAACAAAAAAAGTCAATAATGTATATTTTTTAGAAAATTCTCTTATTTTTTTAAGCTGTTGTTTCCAACTGTATTTTTTATCTCTAACAAGGAAATAGATATAATTATCTTTTAAATTTTTAACAGCTTTATTATATTCAAGTTCAGCATCCGAATTGTATTTTACAGCTAAATCGTAAATCATTTTTAAACTTTTGATTCCATCTTCAGCATTACCTCTTGCAAAATCTGACATAAGCGTATTTTCTGATAATTTTGTATAATGATACAGATGCGCAGAAAAAGCATAAACAAACTCTGTATCAGATTTTTCAAAATATTCTACTGAAAATCTTAAGTCCTCACCCATCGACAAATTCTCGTCAAACCGGATATAGAACTTTTCAATAATCTGCATATCAAACAGTTTATTCCACAATGCGGTAAGGTAAAGCTCTGCATTAAGCTTAAAAGCGTCGCCCAGACTTACCTTTTCTTCTCCGCCGCTCCAAGAATATTTAACAGGTTTGCAATGATTAACCTCATCGTGATATATAAATCCACAAATTGGCACTGTATTATACTTTTTAAAATTATTCAACAATTGTTCAAGGTAATCGGGTTCAACATAGTCATCACTGTCTACAAAACAAATGTAATCTCCCTTTGCTTTTTCAATCCCGTTATTTCGTGTTGCAGAAACGCCTACATTATAAGGATTATCTATAGCAATTACATTAGAATATTCTGACTCATACTGTTTACATATACTACTGCTGTTGTCTTTTGAACAATCGTTTACCAGAATTATTTCCGTATTTTTTAAAGTTTGTCCAATGAGAGAATCCACGCATTTTTTCAGCGTTTTTTCAGCATTATAAACTGCTACAACTATACTTATTTTATCCATAATCACTCAAACGCTTTCCTGATTGCTTTGATTAGAATTCCGTTTTTGTAATAACGCCTACCCTGTATTATATCCGGCAGATACTCACAATTCTCGTATTGAGAAAAATAAACCGAGTCTTCACATTCATACACTTTATTATTTACAAAGAGAATCTTCGGATATTTAATCTTTTTGAAATTTTCGAAGTCCTCTTTTGAGAACCCATTCTGTTCAACCATAATTACAAATATTTTTTTGGGATTAACCCTTTTCTTTCTATCTTCCCATTTTTGTAAAGCATCTTCACACGAATCATAGTGCATAAAAAATATCTTTATGTCATCAAGTGTTCCAATCGGATACTTCTCACCCATTTCAACTACAGGTGTAAAAGATAAATAATAATCAAGATCATTTACAAATTTAATAAAATCGCTTGCTGTAAAAAAGAGATTTACCGTAGGGGTTAAGAATTTGCAATTCATATCATGATAAAAAGTTCCGCCGATACAATTCATAGATATAAGCGAAATATCAGACAAGCACACTTTGCCCTGCACCTTTTTAATCATAACTTTATTTCTGATTATATTGTAATATTCGGATAATTTCATAGCTAACTCAATCAAATAAAAGACAGTTTTTAGTATCTATAGGTGGTTCATAATTTTTTTGTCTGCTAAATCTATTAAATATTTTAGTGATTACACTAGGTCGTTTATATGGATATTTAAAAAACAAACCCTTTAATTTATCATCATCTGTACCTAACTTTGACTTATACAAAAGCAGTGAATCGGACAATTTATTGTAATATGTCTTTCGAAGTTTCGGAAATCTACTACTTACATATTCATATCTCTCAACAAAACAATCTATTCGATCATAAATCAATCTATTTTTCGCATTATTATTCATAACGCTTGATTTTCTCATTCTGTAAAAATAAAAGGGCTCTGTAGTATTTACAATCCTTTTTGCATTACATACAAGCTTATATGTAAAAAACTCATCATCAATTTTTCTGCCTACTGGAAATCTGACACCACCAAGCAAGGATGTTTTAAAAATTTTCGTTGCAAAAATAGCAAACTTCCAATCAGATAAAAAGTGTTGCAAATATTTTTGCCGGGTTAACACTGTGCACGATTTTTTGAGAGTGGAATACTGCCTCATGATAATTTTATTTACATACACCTGCTTAAATAAACATTGCACAATATCAGAATCATATTGTTTCATCAAAGAAACCATTTTTTCGTACATCGATAAATCTATATAATCATCACTGTCAATTATTGAAAAGTATTCACCTTCAATCAATTCAAGACCTGTGTTTTTAGCGGCACCTGCACCCTGATTCTCTTGATGAACAACTGTAATACGACTGTCTTTCTTTGCGAATTCATCACAAATTTTGCCCGAATTGTCAGATGAGCCGTCATCTACAAGAATAATCTGTAAGTTCTTGTAGGTTTGATTTACAATTGAATCAAGACATTCTCTGATATATTTTTCAACATTATATACTGGTACAATTACCGAAATAAGCGGTTTTTCTTTCATTACAATTCACTCTCATTAACATAGATATTTACCAACAAGCGGAACCTTTTTCATAATATGAACTATAATTGCTGCGAAAATAAATGTAATCAACGAAACAATCAGTATTGAAACGGATTTAGCACAAAATGAAAGTGAAACTCCCATATTGTGTAACACTTTTAAAATCAGCACATGGATTAAATATATTCCGTATGTAAGCCCCGACAATGAAGTGATTACTCTTTTGAATTTGTTACTGAATTTATGCTTTGAAACAACATCTGTAAAAAATAGGAATACACCCATACTCATAAATACAATATTAGGGTTTGAATACCCCAGAACACCGATTTTGAATCCGAACAATGACTGAATAAACAAAGCCTACTACAAACAATGAATAAATACACTTTTTGATTTTTGCAGAAATATCGTGTAAAAAAAGGTAATGCCCTATTACAAAATAAAACATATAACCTGCAACACATACTTGTTTATGTATGCCACATATCCCGGGAACATCGGTATAGAAAAGCTAGAAACAAACGGAACAATTGAGAAAAATATAAACATCATCAAAATCCAGTACCTGAGTTTTTCTCATCAAGCGTATTTATAAGATGCTTGACAATCGGCAATGTCATATAAATCCCTATTGTAACGAGAATATACCATGTATGTAATTCCCCTGACAGGCAGTAGCTCGCAAAATACTTGAATTTTTCAATAAAAGAATCGCCTGCATCATAGAAAGAGTTGTATAATGCATAAATGCATGACCAAAACGCATAAGACACTGCAAGTCTGAAAATATACTTAGCATATAGCTTTTTTATCGGAATATCCTTGTTTTTATCAAGAAACATCACACCGCTTACCATTAGGAAACATGGAACTGCCCATCTTGCTACAATAGAATACAACGAGGAAAATGAACTATCTATACTAAACGCACCGTTGGTTGGGTTGTCATCACAAATACCTATATGGATAACGATTACACAAAAGCATACAAGTACACGCATAAGATCATAATGAATCAATCTGTTTGAAGTTGTTATGTTTTTGCTGTTACCCATATCATACATCTTTCTTATTTTTCATTAACTTTGAAATAACTTTTCTGAACGGTGAAGTAAATAAATTTTTCTCATATTGATTCATGCTCAAAAAGTACACCGAAATGCAGTATACCACAGCAACTGCAATAACTTCACTCAAAAAAATATACCAATTATACGACTTTACAAATATATTAAATATCACACCCAATGAAAAGGGAATCAGTACACCGGGCAACATTTTCAAAATGTTTTTCCAGAAAACAAGTACATTAACACCAACTTTATTCTGATAATAAATATTCATAAACACAACCTGTCCCAAGACCATAGAAAGAAATGTTGCAGCAGCTGCTGCAATTCCTCCAAGTCCCGGATCGAAACATGGCTGAGAAAAATATATTGCTGCAGGAATTGTCAATCCGGCATTGAGCAAGCTAATTAAGAAATACACTATTGATCTTGCTTTATGAAGATTCTTTGCCTTTTGAATTTCGAGACCAATATTTTGCATAAGGGGAACATAAGGAGCAAGCATCAACAATAACGCAATCCAAAACGCATATTCATAATTTTCTCCTGCCCACAATGCAATGAACTGTTGTCCAAGGGTAGAAAAACCAACAATTATCAATGTTAGAATAAGGAACTGAACTCTGCCAACCTTAATAAAAAGCTGATTAAGTTCATAATCAGGAGATACATTGTTAACTTTGGCATTTGCAACTATTTTGTTAATTGAAGGAGCAAAAACACTCGAAATGTATGTGCTGCTGCTGTAAAGATATGTACTCAAGTTAGCACCTACGGTATAGATTGCAACCGCAACTGTGCCTGAAGTGATACCCAACACTAATCTGTCTGTATTATTAGTTATCAAATCTGTTATTTGGTTTAACATCAGAAAACTTGAAAAAATAAATATTGACTTGAATACACTCAGTTTGAGGTGTCTGAAAGAAAATCTCATTTCAAGCTTCTTATATGCATAAATCAAGTAAGCCAGATATGTGAGCAACGCAATTACAAGTCCTATAACTGAAATTGAAACAGCTTTTGGAATAAAAGAAATAACAATCAGATTTATTATAGGGTTAAAAATGGTAGTTATGAGAGCTATTATTCGTAAGAATAGATATTTTTCATATGACTGAATAAACATCATAACCGGTATGAACAGAAAAGTGAATACCGTGTTAATTATTGTAAGCAGCATTATCCACTTGATCTGAACTAATTCATATGCGGTAAGGCTCTTATCATAAATTGAATCTGAAAAGAACAATAAGGCAGCACCGACAATAACTACAAGCAACGAAAATAACGAAAACAACAATATAAATGTTCCGTTCAGTCTTTTCTCGCCTTCTTTATCGCCCGTTGCTCTGTACCCCATAACAAATTTCATATATGCACCGGTTACACCGAATGACAATAACGAAAGACATGAAGTAAGTGAATTTGCAGTACCAAAAAGTCCATACTCACTTTGCCCGAGAATTCTGAGCATTATTGGGGTATAGAGTATTCCTACCAATGTAGATAATCCTAGCTGGATATAAGATAACATTACCCCAGCTTTTCTTTGATTTAATGCCATAACTTTATCTTTTCCCTTAAAATGTAATAAACCTTTTCTTTGAAGTTAAGTTTTTTATAATAATCTTTTTCATCAATTTTATGAATTAAATCAATAAAATCTGTTTTACCGAATTTTTTATAAAAAGCATCACTATATTTCCCTTTGGCAACAGGAGTTACTAAGCACGGATTCTCCTTAATAATTTGTTCTAAAGGTGTGTCCATAGAAAATAACTTATCACTGATTTTTTCAAAGAAACTTTGCCCTTTGGAGGAGTTCAATAGCACTACCGAAACACCATTGTCATCAGAAACATCATAATACTTGTCAAATCCCCAATAATCACCCAATGAAATATCTGAAACACGGGGCATTTTCTTAAAATTGCACTCATAGCAACAAGGCCTTAAATATAGATTATGTTTTAAATAACCAATCATATACTCATCAAGCCATCGTTCTTTTCGATAAAATGATCCATCTTCAAGAGAAATCTTAGTTGTTGAACTATTCCATCCTAAATCTTTATTTCTAAACTGAACTTCTGTAATTTTTGATTTGGTATGTCTTTCAACTGATTTAAGATAGTCTATATATACTTTTTGACTAATTACTCCTCTACAAACCAAATCAATTGTCAAAAGTTTCTCATAATCTTTTAGTAAAAATTTTTTTAAACCGGCAACCTGACGTGGTGTACCTACAAACATAACATAATTATCTTCATAAAGTAACTTTTTTATTTTAACAAATAAATCAGATAACTCACTTTGTGCATATTTGGTTTGTCTGAGTCTATTTATATCTTTTTTATCAGAAATTATCGTGTGCTGAATTCTAAAATTTTCAACAAACTCAGCTGCCACTATATAACCGCCATTTGAAATAAATTTTTCAGCTATTGCTGAAAAGACTCCACCTGATGTACTCTTTACTCTTATATCATTATCCAAATTCCATGCAGCTTTAACAATCGGTTCAGCATAGCTATTATCTGTACACACCGAGTTTATTTCAGGGCATACTTTCTCACAAAGGTTACAATTAACACATTTGTCAACATTAACAGTCGGATACTTAAAACCTGAAAAGTCTTCTTTCAAAGTTATTGCTTTTTTAGGACAGATGCTATAACAAGCGCCACATCCGGTACAATTAGCTTTGTCGTTAATTGAAATCATCGTGTTTATCCTTTCAAAATAAATATTCCCTCAAATATAAAATACAATAAAAGGTTATTTTAAATTTCTAAGTTCACCGACTGCAATGCCTGCCTTTTTCTTGTATTTAGGAATTATATCGTTCAAAGTATTTTTTATTTGGCTTTCATTATCAAAAATGTATTTAAAAGCATCTGTAAGCTCAGAATCATTTTTCATATTCTGGACAGAAACAACATAGTTTTCGCATGTACCGAATAAATCTGTTGCAATACCTCTTGACTTGATTGAATAACCTACTACAAGAGTCGGAACACAAGTTGAATACGCCGCAATAGTTGCGTGTGTTCTTGCACCTACAAAAAATCTACATCTGCTGATAAACCCTTTTAGTTCTTCACAATTGTGATCTTCAAGCAAAATAACTCTGTTTGTATCTTTAAATTTCTGATACAAAGAATTAAGAGGTTTTCTATCGTTATTGTACTCCCACACAACATGGGGAATCAAACAGATACTCATATCAGTTTCGGACAAAATGTACTCAATCAACTTTACATAGTTGTTAAATGCAATACTGTCACCATTCTCGTAATCGTTAATAAGAGGACTAATATTAATACCTACAGTATTTCCTTCAACAAATCCTTTTGGAAGCGGAAGTTCTTTTTTATTAAGCAAAAATGCGGGATCTGCAACCTGAACAGCGAAAATACCGTAATTCTTAAGCACCTCATAAGAAAGCGATTCTCTAACGGTGATTAAGTCAAAACCTTTCAAATCCTCAACAACTTCAGGAGTCATAAATTCTTCTTCAATTGAACAACCCCAGAACACATTTTTTCTACAATACTGTCTTATCTCTTTGTCAAGCTCAACTCCCTGTTTAGCAGACCACGGATAGCAATAATTGTCACCGCCTATTGAAATTGCAACAGAATCCTTGAAAAGCTTTTTTATAAACAATTTATGTAAAGCATCGCTTTTTTTTAAGATTTTAAATTTAAAATATGACCACAAAAATGAAAGACTTTTCTTGTTCACTTCATCTGTTGCGACAATTCCGTCAACAACCCCTGAAACACCATACTTATAATCTTCTGACACATTTTGCGACCAAAGAATTACATCTGAACCAGTTGCATCTTTTGCAATTTTAGTTGTAGTCCTGACAAGTGCCTCACATCCGTGATTTCCACTTCCGCCATGCATATACAATACTGTTTTCATAAAAACCTCATTAAAATCCAATTTTAAAAACTGATTTTATCTTACAGCAAAGACAAAAATTAAACTTTGCAAGCATAAAATATTTTTTAGAACTGTCTTTTATTGTATTTATTTCATCAAAAGACAAATTACAATTCTTTTTATACTTTTTTATTATGCTGAGAGCCTTTTTCTTATCTGCACCTGACATGAATTTCAACACAGACTGATAAGCAAACATACATGAACCATACAAATCAATCTTTGCTTGCGTACTGAGGTCGGGAAAATTGTTCTCAATATATTTTTGTCGATTAGCCTTGCCCTCAAGTGCATCTAATCTGCGAATATTATAGCCAACGCCCATAATACTGCTGTTTCTCTGGAAATAATAATACATAGTTTTATTGAGCTTTGAAACCTTGTTTGCTCTGCCAAATACCCGATAAGTCCAGAATTCATCCTCATTCAGCTTACCGACAGCATACGGAATATCTTTGACAAGTTCTGTTTTGTAAAGCTTGTTCCAGACATGCTGATGAAACGGATTTTCCGCAATCAACGCAGACATTGCGTCCTGAGTATCGTATGTTTTTACCGATAAATCATCGCTAAATTCATCAAAACGGTTATCCTCATAGAATTTTACAACACTGCACTCAGCAATATCGCTGTTTTCTTTGTTCATAACATCCAACAGACATTCAAAAAAGTCATCAGACACATAATCATCGCCGTCAATAAAGCTGATATACTCGCCTGTAGCAACAGCCATTCCTGCATTTCTGGCATCGGAAAGTCCACCGTTATTTTTATGAACAACCTTGATTCGTCTGTCTTTTTCGGCATAATCATCACACATCTGAGGACAACGGTCAGGGGAACCGTCATCAACAAGGATTATTTCAAGATTTTTATATGTCTGATTTACAATGCTGTCAACACATCTTGCAAGGTATTTTTCAACATTATAAATCGGTACTATTACACTTATCAGCGGGTTCATAATAAATTTCACCTATTCATACAATTTTTTCTGAAAATGCTTTGAATAAAATCTATACATTGGATCAAATAAAAAAGGCAAATAAGTAATTACATTTCCAAGAAATCTTGTTTTCTTGCTCAAAAGAGAGATTTTATTCTTCTTATTGACAATAATATGCCTAACTGTCTTCTTTTCATTAAAAAAGTTTTTTCTTATATCTTTATCAGCACACGCAATAGTTGAATAAACATTTATACATGTGCTCAAATAAGCAGCTTCACCTTTTTCTTTTAAGTTAACATCAATGCTATCAAGAATTATTTTTTTTACTTTTATTGGATCAAATATTAAATTTTTATTCAACTTTTGTCTTGATGCGGAAGTCATACGAACAATATAGTGATACGGGCAAAAATCTTCAAAAACCGATTTTTTGGATTTTAAAAATAAATAATAATTCCACAATAAATCCTCATTGATTTTTATATTCAAGTCTACTTTATCAAAAAAGTCGCTAAAAAGCGAAGATTTATAAAGTTTATTACATAGCCCTGGCTCTACTATTGAACCGTCAAGTAAATCTTTTATACCCGTGTCTTTATCCTGTATTCTAATTTTATCGGTATTATGGAAATAATTTATTCTACCGTCAGAAAAGACCATCTGATAACCGCAATGTGATATGTCAGCATTATATTTTTGAGCATTATCAAACAATCTCTCATACATATCAGGTTCTATTACATCATCACCGTCAGTAAAACCTATCCAATCGCCCTTAGCCGCCAAAACACCTTTCATTCTTGCAACCGACACACCGCTGTTTTTGACATGTAAAATCTTGATTACACCTCTATGCAAATCGGCATAATCATCAATAATTTTAGCAGATGAATCAGTTGAGCCGTCATCAACAACTATAACTTCAATGTTTTTATAAGTCTGAGATAAAATACTATCTAAGGTTCTTACAATATAATTTTCTAAATTATATACCGGAACAATTACACTTATTAAATCACTCATCATAAAGCACTCAACATTTCTTCAACAGCTTTTACTGTTTTTTCGGTACTGAAAGCTTTACCACGCTCTTTTGCTTTTGCGGCATAAGCTTCAAGCAAATCAGGCGTTGTCAGTATTTTCTTGATGCCCTCATAAAGTGCATCTTCATTATTTTCTGTTACGATACCGTACTCGTTGTTTTTACCTAATAATTCGTACGCACCACTACAATTTGTGCTAACAACAGGAGTTCCGACAATCAATGCTTCTGTAACAGCTGTACTGAAGCCCTCTCTTCTCGAAGAACAAACATACAAATCTGCCTTTTTCACATATTTATACGGATTATCTCTGTAACCTAAAAATGTAAAAGTATCGGTAAGATTATTTTCTGCCAAATACTTTTCATATTTTTCCTTTTCTTCGCCTATTCCGAGAATATAAATATGATTTTTTATATTTTTTTCAATAAGCTTTTTATGTATCTTCATTAGCCTGTCATAACCCTTTGAAGGTACAATCTTTGCAACTGAGATAATATTGATTATGTCCTTGCTAAAATTAACATCATCAACTTTCTCATCGGAAAGTTTTTTTATTTTTTCTGATTCATTTGTATTATATAGAACTTCAACAGGTTTCTTAGTATCAAAAATTGATTCAAAATCATCTTTTACAGTATCAGATACACAAACAGTCCTGTCAAACTTTGAATAGCAATCTAATGCTTCTTTATAGCTTCTAAAGCTCTTGGAAGCAAGCTCTTTTGTATGCTGTTCTATGTGAATCCAGCTGACAAGCTTTGTATTTGGGTTAGTGCAGCCACTTACTATTCTGGCAGTAGGACCTTCAAGGTAAGAAACGATTATGTCATAGTTGTCTCTGATAAAATGTTTATACAGTTTTTCAGGAGAAAAAAGTTTCATCACATATGTATTGCCACGAGGCATTCTCTTGAAACCGCCGATATATTTTACATCAGAGTTAAGATACTGTCGATTAACGCCTACATCAAACAAAGTTTGAACTGTTACATCAAATTTTGTTTTATCCATATTATTGGCGAGATTAACCAAAACTTTTTCAGCCCCACCGTGTGCAAGATTAGGAATCAAATATAGCACCTTTTTCATTATCGCTCTAAACCTCTTATTCTACAGAGAAATTTATATATGCCAAAGTTGCATCTTTTTTTCTATGAATCACACCCGGATTACCAACAACCACAGAATGATCAGGTACATCAAAATTAACAAAACTATTAGGTGCTATAAACACATCATCACCAATAGTAATTCTGCCTACAACTGTCGCATTGATTCCAATGACCACATGATTTCCTATTACCGGAACTCCTCTACGATTTCCTCTATTCTCCATACCTAATGTACATCCCTTTGAAAGATTAACATTATTACCAATTTTAACTCCTCCACCAACTGTTATGTTGTATGGATGTCCAAGATATAAACCTTTCCCAATTTGCACATCTGGAGCAAATTCTATACCATATTTTCGGCTATATCTATAAATTTTATATTTACGGTAAACGCTATGGTTTTGTGAATACTTTCTGTAATGATACATAAATCTGATATTATGTTGAAAAATAAATTTACATATATTAGACAAATTTACCTTCCACTCATTACCAGTCATACGGTAAAAATCTGTTTTAAATAATGCATTCATTTTTTGTTTTCACCTCATTAATCTCCTACTTTCATAATAGAATCTGACTTGCTTCTTATATAAAGGTAAAACAAAAAGCCCATTGGACTCAAAAAAAATGTTAAGACTTTACAAGGTGACTCTTTGATATAGTGTTTATTCTTTGCTATTATACTGTCGGCAACATAATGTACACAATCTACCAATAATCTTTTATTAGAATCAGGATATTGCATACATATCTTCCTCCAGAAGGCAAAGCTCTTTGGGCATTTCATGTACTGCTTATACATAATGTGCGAATTACCGTCTTCCTGGTATTCTACATCGCACACTACTTCATTTAAAACAGCAAGTTTATACTTCTGATCTATCAACTTATATTTATATGCAAGTGCAAGATATTTTTCATTATCAAATACCGGATACTCAGGAACAGAATTAATAATATCAGTACGATATATAAGCTTCTTATCACCTGAACCACCCGACGCATAATAACCCGACAATGTGGTTTCTGTCATATCTTTAGGAAAACCTTTTCCTATAACCTTTCCCGTATTCATATTGGCATCGAGTGCAATAATACCTGCATAACCCCTGCTTTTAACCTGATTCCATTTGTTTATAATTTTTTCAACAGCGTTCTCAGATAAAGCGTCATCAGAATCTATACAAGTATTGAGTTCGGTGTGTATATTTCTATACGCAACATTGTGTGCGGTATGCATACCGCCGTTTTCTTTATATATGTACTGAATTTCAAAGCCGTTATCTTTGGACATCCAGTCTTTTACTAATTCAGCCGTATTATCAGTTGAACCGTCATCAACTATAAGCCACAAGAAATCCTTACATTTTTGGGAACACAAAGATTTATATGTACGACCTATTGTATGTACCCTATTATAAGCAGGTGTAAACACTGTTAAAGTCTGCATAACTATTATTCCTCAACCGAATTTAAGTAAAATTCTTCAAGTTTTACAACATTCTGTTTAACATCAAAACCTGATTTTTTTATATCATCAATCGTGTTTTTTCTAATCACACTTTGTTTTTCTAAGACAACATCCGCCCACTCATCAATCGGCAAGTTCAAATCTAACGACTCAGCAAGGTCTGTAACTCTGCATTCAGACGGAACACTGTCAGAAATGATACACGGCAATCCTGCAGCCTGCGCTTCTATTATTGAAAGTGGCAATCCTTCATACAAAGACGGAAACAAAAAGACATCCATTGCTTGCAGTATTCTATTCACATCTCCTCTGTTCCCTAAAAAAATCACAGAATCCGATAAACCAAGATTATCAACTTTTTCTCTTATATTACTCTGTCCGTTACCTGTTCCTACAAGAAGCAGTTTGGAATTTCTGTTTTTATCATGTACACTCTTAAAAACATCAATCAAAAACGGATGATTCTTTTGAGGATTAAACCTTCCGACATGTCCGATTACAAAATCAGATTTACTGATTTTCAGTTCGTCACGCACTTGATTTCTTATTTGACAATCATACCGATATTTTTCAGCGTCAATTGCATTATTTAAGACAGTATACGCATTTCCGCCAAACATCCAATCTCCTGCCTCTTTACCGCAAGAAAAAAGATGTGTAGCGTACTTAGGAATTAAATGTTTTGAAAGAAGCTTAATGGGATACTTTAAATTTTTGTCTTGGCTTTTATTATGCGAATGTGCAATTCTCACCTTAACGCCATGTTTTTGTGCAATTTTCAAAGGATATGCACTCATGCAATCCAAATGTGAATGCACAATATCGTACTTATGATTATCAAAGAAGTCATCAAGCGCATTAAAATAAGCCTTAGAAAAGGGATTCAGCATAGGCATATGATAAATATGTCCGCCTAAAGATAATATCTCATCATCATAATCAGCCTTTTCCTGACGATGTACAAGAAAATCAAATTGAATTTTAGTACGGTCTATGTTTCTATAATAATTCATAATCATAGTTTCAAGACCGCCACGATTCATATGCGTTACTACTTGAAGTATCTTCATATTTAACTGTTCTCCATCACACAAAGATATTATTTATATAATCAAAAAAACTAATTCCAAAATAGTTATTATCAAATCCGCCCTGCGCAATTGTGTTAGCATAAATAAAATACAATGAATATCCAATAATAGATCCCGTAGTTAAAAATTTTCTTTCAGCAACCGGGTATTTTTGTATAATAACAGGAAGAGAAATCGTTTGAAATATCAAAAAAAAGTTTGCAAGCCTTGCAAAATAGTTTGCCGTACCAAATAAGCCAAGAAACATTATTTCTGCATTAATCATAGAAAGATTTATAAATAAATTTTCAGCCCTACTTCCGTCATTTATTAACTTATCTTTCAATATAAAAGACAGCGCTGTAGGTATCCATACCACAATTAATCTAAAAACATTAACTCCTTTTCCGGAAAAACTTCCCGTAGAATAGGTCTTACCCATTGCTAATGTAAAATCATCTATAGCTTCCAAGATGCTCTGCATACCAAATGAACCTATTAAAAATAGAAATACCACAATATAGGTTCTTGATGTCCACGGTGAAAAAGAAAGAAGCGGAACTATCAGAAATATAAAAGCATACTGATGAAATGTTGTAGCGAATAAAACAAGTAAAACAAATAGTGCATATTTCTTTGTTAAAAAACAATCTACAGCAATCAAACAAATTGCAATAGCAATACACTGTCTTAATGCACCCATGGTAAAAGTATATATTCCCATAGTAATAACATAAAACACAGACAAAAATATGTTGTTTGAATATTTTCGGATAAACCAAAAATACACTCCCAAAATAAAAAATGCAAAAAACATCAAAAAACTTTGATCAGAGAAATGAAGAAATTTCAATAATCTCATAATGATAGTAAAGCCAAAATTAGAACTTATATTCCAATCAATGTCATTAAATAAAAAGTTCGGAAATACACCGGTAAGTTCAATACTATTATATTGATCAATATATACTCCTGTATCGTTGTAAACTTTTCTTAATCCGACAAAAGTAGCCAGTACAACTACTGCAATTAAATAAAATACAACATCCTTCTTTTCGTAGTAAACGATTCCGGAATCATTAACTATTTTTTTTGATTGTTTTTCTGAAATACCGGCAAACACCAGTCCAATAATGATAACGGGCAATAATTCAAACATTTTATTTAAAATTCCTTTATTTTAAATTTTTAATTGTGCTATCTACTATAATTCTCTTATCAAAAAAATTTTCCATATGTTTTCTCCCCGCTTTTCCCATATCTTTTCTTTTTTGATACGACAATGCAATAAATTTTTTCATACATTCATAAAGGCTATCGATATTCTGTGATTCACAAAGATATCCGGTAGTTCCATCCAACACAGCTTCTTTACAGCCGTGTATATTACTTGTTATCACCGGTCTACCCGAAGAGGCACATTCTAAGTTTGTATTAGCCATACCCTCATGCCACGAAGGCAAGACAAAACAGTGCGATTTTTCTATAAAAGGTCTTACATCATTTCGGTAACCATAATAACTAAGCCAACCTGCTTCAACAGCTGAATCTATCTTTTTTTTGTAATCTTCTTCATAAGAACCTAAAACATCAAGTTTACAATCAAATCCCTCGTCAACTAATCTTTGCATGGCTGTGTAGAGTTCATCAAAACCTTTTTCTTGCATTACACGACCGATAAACAAAAAGCGTGTTGTTTTACAATCAACTGGGTACTCTAAATAGCTATATCTATCAAGATTCACACCGGCACCGTTTAAAACACAACATTTACTATCCGGCACAATCTTTTTATTAACGATGATATTCTTATTCTCTATATTTTCAAAAAAGACTACATTAGCTTTCTTGAAAGCAATTCTATACATTTTCGTGACAATACTCTGGAGCAATCCATCTTTTTGAAAAGTTGTTCCCAAACCGGTGATATTCACTGCATAATTGATTTTTTTCACTCGAGCTAAAAAGCCGCCATAAATATTTGGCTTAATCGTATAAGCTAAAATATAATCTGGTTTTTCTTTATTTATTATCTTACGATAATTATTAATTAGCTTTAAATCAACTACCGGATTAATTCCTCTCCTGTCTATAGGTGTTATAATAACTTCACATCCAAGTTTTTTTATCAAATCAATTTTTCCACTATCAGGAGTGGACACAACGATACAGTACGACTTGCTTAATTCAGATAAAAGTTCGTTTCTGAAATCATACAATCCAGTGCTGCTGTTTATCAAAACAAGCATCTTTGGTTTCATACCCATAATACTCAGGATTCCTTTATCATAATCTCATTATATTTCATCATATAGACATTTTCCTTGTAATTGCCGATAACATCGGAATTTACAATTCCGTTAAGATTATTTACAATCAATTTCATATGGTCTGCGCCACATTCATAGGCATGCGGATAGCCTCCGCCGAAACGAGGATTTACTTCGGAAATATGATACTCACCGTTGATTTCAAAAATATCTATATCAATCTGACCTCTCCATCCGCTTTCATTTACAAACTTTTTAATAAGCTCAAAAAGCTTCTCATCTTTAAACGATACAGATTTATCGGTCTCTCCGGCACGCATAACAATTTTCTTTTTGGTAAATACCGAAACCAATTCTCCGCTCAACAGGTCAATATAACAGTCTGCACCTATCTCCTGACCGTCAAGATACTCTTGAATCATAAGATTGTCAGAGTGATCAAACAACAAATCTACTGTTTCATTGTCAAAAACTTTGCTTATTGCAATTGAGGCACTGCCCCTTACAGGCTTAACAAAAACAGGATAATTTGCCTTTCCTGTCTTTACATTAGCAAAAAATTCATTCTTATCAACATAGCTTTTTGCACAATTGTAACCGTGACTTCTAAGCCATTGAAACATCTGCATTTTATCAAGAGCTCTTTCGCATAATTCGTACGATGAACCGATTACAGTTGTTCCTATATTTTTGAATTTTTCTTCATTTTCAGCTAAAAGAGAAAGCTCCGGATCAATAAGCGAAAGCACTCCGCTGATGTTTTCCTTCTTACATATATCAAGAATTATATCGATGTATCCGGGTTCAGTTATTCTCGGAACAATGTAATACTTATCCGCCTCGTATATAGCAGGAGCAATTGTACTCATATCCGTAGCGATAACCTTACCGTTCTCACCAAGAGTTTTCTTAAAATACTGAACAATCTTATTGCGTGTTCCTGCACTTAAAATTAAGATATTTATGGGTCTCATACTACATCTACCTTCTTGAGTCGCTCCATTTTCTGTTTTCTTTCTTCTGCAAAATTTGGTTCCACAACATGGGTGTCAACCGAAATATTATATCTTTTTACAACCTGCACAAAAGTCATAAAGAGAATTTTTACATCAAACAAAAAACTGACTTTTCTCGAATATTCTACATCCTTCTTCAATCGATTATCCCAACCGATAAAGTTTCTTCCATTTACCTGAGCCCAACCTGTCAGTCCGGGTCTTACGGTATGGCGAAGTTGCTCTTCCTCTGTATAATATGGCAAGTATGAAACAAGCAGTGGTCTCGGTCCTACAAAAGCCATATCACCTTTTAGAATATTTATCAGTTCAGGAAGTTCATCAAGGCTTGTTGAACGAAGAAAACTGCCGAATTTTGTAAGCCTTACTTCATCGGAAAGAAGGTTGCCGTTTTCATCACGCTCATCAGTCATAGTTCTGAATTTATAAAGCTTAAAAATTTTCTCATTTTTACCCGGTCTTTCCTGTTTAAAAAGGACAGGACTGCCAAGTTTTGTTTTTACAAGAATTGCAAGAATAGCATATAGCCAACAAAATAAAATCAAAAAAAGTAAAGAACACAAAAATCCAAAACAGCGTTTTATGTATTTAGCATATATCCCATGCTTATGTTCAACTGTCATAAAGCACCCCAAAAGAAAAATTTATTCAAAACAACTCTTAATAATGTCAATAACAATATTCTGCTGTTCTTCTGTCATCTTTATATCGCTCGGCAGACACAGACCTCTATTAAAAATATCTGCCGCAACATCTGTTGTGTCTTCTGCGGAAATAAACTTATATCCCTCAAAAATCGGCTGCATATGCATAGGTTTCCAGATAGGGCGAGATTCAATGTTATACTTAGCAAGTGTTTCCCTTATCTCATCAGGGCAAGATTTGCCTTTACAGGAAACATATTCGCAATCAAGCTTTCCTCTTTTTTGTTCACACATCGCATCAAAGTTCACAGTAAGACAACTAAGCCAAAAATTAGGTTTTGAGCAATCAAGAAACGGATTCATCTGAACGGGTAGTTCTTTAAATCCTTCCTTATATCTCAAATATATTTTTCTTTTTTTGTCAATATTCTCATCAAGGTGTAAAAGCTGCCCTCTGCCGATACCGGCAACGATGTTTGACATTCTGTAATTGTACCCCAAATCCTCGTGCTGATACCATGGAGCCGGTTCTCTTGATTGTGTTGACCATTTTCTTGCGAGCTTTGCACCATCTTCGTCATCTGTCAATAACATCCCTCCACCCGAGGTCGTGATAATCTTATTACCATTGAATGATATTGCATTGTAATTTCCGAATGTGCCGGTCTGTCTTTCCTTGTATGTAGCACCAAGCGACTCCGCAGCATCCTCAATAAGAATCGCACCGTTTTCATCACAAATTTTTCTTATTTCATCAAGCTTCGCGGGAGTACCGTACAAATTGGCTACAATTACTGCTTTGGTATCGGGATATAATTCAAAAGCTTTTTTTAAAGCAACAGGGTCCATGTTCCATGTGTCTGTTTCGCTGTCAATAAAAATCTGTTCCGCATGTTCATATGAAACGGGATTAACCGTTGCATCAAATGTCATATCGGAACAGAACACTCTATCTCCCGACTTCACACCTGCCAATTTTACAGCAAGATGCAGTGCGGAAGTGCCTGAAGATAGAGCCACTGACTTTTTACAACCTACATATCCAGCAATTCCTTTTTCAAGTTGATTTAAATTTTCACCAACAGTTGATACCCAGTTAGTATCAAAAGCTTCTTTAACATACATTCTTTCCTCACCATACATTGTAGGTGAAGCAAGCCAAAGCTTATTTTCAAAAGCTTTAAATTTCATCGTACCCATACCCTCAAATTTAAATATCTTAATCTACAATAGTAGAAATTTTCATTTTACTACTAAACACACATACGCAATACATCTATAGAATTATACCACAGAAAGCATCAATAAGCAATAAAAGAGGAGAATATGGAAAAAACAATTGAAAAAAAGTGCTTTTTAACAAAATATAGGAATAATTGTGCAAGATTTTCGCCATAGATATGATTTATTCCACTAAAGTAATAATCAAATATAGTCTATTTTGGTTATTTTATGCAAAATTTGTCACAAAATATAATAAAACACCGCAAAGCAGAGCGAGAAATCTATGGCTTATTTTAGGTGAAAAGGCACTATATAATCCGCTATATTTACTGTGCAACAGTCCTCTGCACGGCAATCTGAAAGCTTGCACATACACAGTGCTAAACCACCCAGCAACTGTCTTTCAAGAGACAATTATCAGGCAAGTATCTGAAATTGTTCACAGACTTGTTGAAATGTGGGATTAATTATGATAAACTGACAATATAAGTCTGAGTACGATATAATTTGATGTAGACACATGAAAATTTCAGAATGCACACTTTCAAAGGAAACACAAGACCTTTTATACAGATATTTTGCGGCTGCGGCAAATCTTTACGGAGTTATCGAAATCGGCAAACTTCTTAAAATTTACAACAGCCAGAACGAGCCTATGAGCGAGGAAGATTTTTTGTCATTTGTTGGAAATATGAATTTTAAGGGAAAGTTTTTGTGTGTTTAATCAGGACGATATTTACGATGACGGCTCAGAAACCCCTGCTCTTGAACAGGAAATTCTTGCAGAATATCTTTACTTTTTTGAATTTGATGACGATAGTCTTGATAAATACGAAATGCTGAAATATCGTCAAATCGGAAAGAAATTTTGCGTTCTTGACAAAGAGCAATTTCTCAGATATGAAGATGACTGTTATTTTAAAAAGACTCCCGATTTTCTTGAAATGCGTTCGTTTTTAAGAAATGAAACAGGACTTTCAAAAGAGGACGCAGACGATTATGCGAACGATATTATGATTTGTTTTGCAACTCAACCCGACAATTCCGAAGAATCTGTATACGAAGTAATCCTGGGAAGCGGAATCTACAACCGTGATGATATCGCATTCAGCCACCGAAAGCTTGAATATTTGTGTCAAAAAGTCATGTACACAAGTGCCAGACTCCATGTTCTGCTCGGACACACTCCCGAAGAAATTTTCGGTTAACAGGTAAAATTGCATATTATAGCGACAATTCAAAATCATTTTGAGGGGAACATAAAGATGAATAGTGAAAATACAGCAACACACAAAATAGCATACTCAAATATAGATATTGCAAAATTCATAGCGGCATATTACGGCAAATCGGGAGGAATTTTGTTATGATAAGGATAATGTTTGTGTGCCATGGGAATATTTGTCGGTCGCCTATGGCGGAGTTTATATTTAGGGACATGGTTAAAAAGGGCGAGATTGCTGACAGGTTTGTGATTAAATCATCTGCTACGAGTACGGAGGAGATATGGAACGGGATTGGGAATCCTGTTTATCCGCCGGCTAAGCGTGAGCTTGCAAAACACGGAATCGGTTGTGACGGCAAGAGGGCTGTTCAGCTCAAAAAATCCGACTATGACAAGTACGATTATTTCATCTGCATGGACTCTAATAATATCAGAAACACTATGCGAATTTTCGGCGATGACAAAGACGGAAAGGTTTGCAAGATGATGAGCTTTGCAGGTATGAATCGTGATGTATCGGATCCGTGGTACAGCGGTGATTTTGAGCAGGCATACAACGATATTTACAGCGGATGCAAAGGCCTTTTTGAAAAATTCAAAGGCAAAGCTTAATTTTGTTGTTAATATGCACAAAGATTTTTGATCGTACATGTGCAAAATCTAAAACACATTTAATTGACACAATAAATAAACGATGTTAAAATTGTGACAGGTTGTCATATGACTGCCTGTCACATTTATTTTGGAGGATTTTTTATGATTAAAAACACCTTTTATAATCTTCCCGAAGAAAAGCGTCAGAGAATCACGGACGCAATATTCAATGAATTTGCCGGTTCGTCGGGAGAGAGAGTCAGCATAAACAATATTATAAAGAACGCAAACATTTCGAGAGGCAGTTTTTATCAGTACTTTGACGATAAGGTTGACCTTGTGGAGGTCATGACACGCTCATTTATCAACTTTTCGCTTAAAAAAGCCACAGAGGTTATCTCTCGCACTCACGGCGACATATTTGTAACTTATGATTTGCTCTTTGAAATTCTATGCGAATGTTCAAAGGATGCAAAACAAAGTATCATTATGAAGAATCTCATCAAAAATATAAAGGCAAATGACAGTCTTGTTTCGGAATATTTTATCAACCGTTTCAAGGGCGTTGCAGAGCTTGTCAGCGTTACAAACAATTTTGACAGAAGTAACCTTAAATATACTTCAGATGAAGATGTGAAGTGTCTTTCACAGATTCTCACTCAGGTGCTGAAGAATGCCGTGTTCAATGTTTTTGTAATAGGAAAACCTTTTGACGAGGTTCACAGGGAGTATCACAGAAAACTTGAAATTATCAAAACAGGTGCAATTGCAGATTAAGTTTAATATTCACGCAACCGGTTGCGGCCGATTTCAACAGAAAATGTAAACCTAAGTTGGTAGAAATTGCATTTGATATGAAATATACTCATAGATAAAAAGCACAAACAAAGGAGTAATCAATGTTATCTAAAATCAGCGTAAAAAAACCGATGACGGTATTGGTTGCGGTTGTACTTGTTCTGGTTCTCGGCATAGTGTCATTTTTCAAGATGACGCCCGACCTTTTACCGAATATGGACTTTCCCTATGCCGTTATCATGACCACCTACGCAGGTCAGACGCCCGAGGCGGTTGAAACAACGGTTTCAAAGCCTCTTGAACAGTCGATGTCGGCAATTGACGGTGTTAAGGAGATCACCTCTACCTCATCGGACAACTATTCACTTTTGATGATAGAATTTGAGGACGGCACAAATATGGACAGCGCAACTGTTGATATGCGTTCAAGCCTTGACACAATCAAGGGCAATTGGCCTGACGGAGTCGGAACACCGTACCTCATCAAAATCAATCCGAACATTCTCCCAGTTGCAATGACGGCGGTTGACTTTGAAGGCAAGTCGCAGACAGAGCTTTCGGATTATGTCACAAACGAACTTTTGAATGAGCTTGAAGGCATTGACGGTGTTGCCTCTGTTTCTGACAAGGGCATTGTTACGGAACAGGAAAATGTCGTACTTTCACAGGATAAGCTTGACAAGCTTAATAAGAAGATTTCCGCTGCACTCGATAATCAATTCGGTGATGCGGAGGACAAAATTGCCAAGGCTAAAAAGGAATTGCAGGATAATATCGGCAAAGCCAAGGACGGTCAGGGTACTGTTTCATCTTCAATTGAGCAAATCAACTCACAGCAGGAGGCTGTTTCAAAACAGCTTGCCGATGCACAGAACAAGGCTGAAAGCGGTAAAACACAGCTTTTGTCAGCAAAGATGCAGTTGCTTGACCGAAAGGCAAGCCTCACTTCAACAAAGACTTTGCTCGAAACCGCTTATCAGGGTTTGCTTGAACTGAAAACTACCTATGATGAGCTGACTTCCGAGCAGTCACAGCTTACGCAAAAGCTTGAACAGCTTTCAAAATTCAACGAACAGTATCAGGAAATTGTTCGGAAAATGAATGATGCACTGCCCGACAGCGAGGAATACAAGGCACTTCAACAGCAGATTGACGAGCTTAACAAGGTGCTTGAGCCTTACGGAATCAAAGCTCCCGATATCGCAAAAACAATGCAGACAGTTCAGAATTCCATTAACAAAAGTGCAGAGGCAATTCAAAATGTTGAAATTTCACTTAAAAAGCTCGGAACTTCGGGAGATAAAATCGACTCTGCATTAAGTGAAATGTCGGAGAAAATCTCACAAATCAACTCGGGTATTGCACAGCTTGATAACGCAATTTCGGGACTTGACGATAAATCGGTTTCGGTTGATTCCGCTCTTGCCCTCATTTCACAACAACAGTCAAGTGCGGACTTCAAAATGTCCTCTGCCATGTCAACTCTCACTTCAAAACAGAGTGAACTCAACAGCGCACTTACACAGCTTTCAAGTGCAGAAAAACAGATTGAAACATCCGAAAAAGAACTTGCAGATAAAAAGAAAGAGGCAAAAAGCAAGGCTGATGTGAGCAACACGGTCACACTTGATACCATTTCTTCAATTCTAACGGCACAAAACTTTTCAATGCCGGCAGGCTATGTTACCGATGACGATAACAACAAATTCATGGTTCGTGTCGGCGACAAGGTGAATGATGAAAAAGAGATGAAGTCACTTGTGCTTTTTGACACAGGAATTGACGGAATAGGGGTTATTCATCTTAAAGATGTTGCAGATGTTTTTGTTGCCGATAATTCCGACGAAACCTTTGCAAGAATTAACGGCAACCCCGGTATTGTATTGAGCTTTTCAAAGTCAAGCAACACAGCGTCTTCTACCGTTTGCGAAAACATTAACGCAAAGCTTGATTCGCTTTCAAATGAGGTTGACGGACTTCACTTTACAAACCTTTATAATGAAGGCGACTACATTAATCTTGTAATCAACAATGTATTACAGAATCTTCTTATGGGTGCGGTTCTTGCAATTATCATACTTTTCCTATTCCTCAGAGATATCAAACCGACGCTCATTGTTGCCTGCTCAATTCCGATAAGTGTTGTGTTTGCAATTGTCCTTATGTATTTCAGCGGCGTAACACTCAATATGATTTCTCTGTCAGGACTTGCAATAGGCGTCGGTATGCTTGTTGACAACTCGGTTGTTGTTATCGAAAATGTCTACCGACTGAGAAGTATGGGCGTTTCGCCGATTAAGGCGGCACTTAACGGTGCAAGACAGGTTGCCGGCGCAATTACGGCATCAACTCTCACCACAGTATGCGTGTTCCTACCGATTGTATTTGTTGAAGGCATCACCCGTCAGCTGTTTGTTGACCTTGCACTCACGGTTACATATTCACTTCTTGCAAGCCTTATTGTTGCGCTGACGCTTGTTCCGGCCATGGGACAGAGAATGCTCCGCAAGATGAAACCTAATTCCGCTCCGAAGGACGGAAAAATCAAGAAGGCATATGAACGCTCACTTCGTTTCGTATTAAAGCACAAAGTTCCTGCAATTCTCGTTGCAGTTGCACTTCTCTTTACAAGTGCAGGTCTTTGTCTGATGAGAGGTTTCAGCTTTATGCCCGATATGAGCAGTACACAGATTCAGGTATCATTGAAGCTTGACGATAACGCAACCTTTGAAGAAACAGTTAAAGAGGGCGAAAAGCTCAACGATTTGCTTTCAAAATATGACCAGTTTGAAACCGTAGGCGTTATGGCGGGCAACTCGTCAAGCCTTATGGGACTTACAGGCGGTTCATCGTCAAATGATGCCGGCTCACTTATGGCATATGCCGTTCTCAAGGATGATTTTACAAAACAGAGCGGTGAGATTTCAAAGAAGATTGATAAGGATCTTGAAAGCCTTGACGGTGAGGCTGCCGTAAGCGGCGGCACTTCAAGTTCAATGTCAAGCCTTATGGGTGACGGTTCCGTTCAGATTACGCTCTACGGTGACGACCTTGACACACTCAAAAGCACTGCCGAGGATATCGGCAAGACACTTGAAAAGGTTAAAGGCGTTGCATCGGTTGACAACGGCATCGGTGCTGTTTCTCCCGAAATCAAGGTTACTGTTGACAAGTCAAAAGCCGCTGAAAAGGGACTTACCGTTGCACAGGTTTATCAGCAGGTTGCCGCTGCAATTTCAACAGAAAAAACCGCTGCCACTCTTACGAATGATGACGGCAATGATATGAATGTTGTGGTTGTAAAGGACGACAGCGAAACCGTTACTCCGAAAAATCTCCGTGACCTCGACATAACTTATACGGATAAGAGCGGTAACGAAAAGACAGTTAAACTCTCCTCTGTTTCGGATATTTCAAAGTCGGAAACTATGGATAAAATCAGCCGTGAAAATCAAAAGCGTTATCTTACAATCAGCGCCGAAGTCAAGGACGGCTACACGCTTACATCTGTTTCAAACAATGTAAAATCCGCAATGAACGATTACAAGCTCCCGAAAAGCTGTTCAATCGACTATGCAGGTACAGACAAAATGACAATGGAGGCAGTTTCACAGCTTATGCTTATGCTGTTGCTCGGCATTATTCTCATCTACCTCATTATGGTTGCACAGTTCCAAAGCCTTAAATCACCGTTCATTATTATGTTTACAATTCCGCTTGCATTCACGGGCGGCTTCCTCGCACTTTTAATCACAGGATTTGACATCAGCGTTGTATCGCTTGTCGGTTTTGTAATGCTCTGCGGTATCATTGTAAACAACGGTATCGTGCTTGTTGACTACATCAACAAACTTCGTATTGACGGCAAAGAAAGAATTGAGTCAATTGTTGAGGCAGGCAAAACCCGTATGCGTCCTATCCTCATAACCGCACTCACAACCGTTCTCGGTCTTGTTGTTATGGCTCTCGGCATAGGCACAGGTGCAGAAATGATGCAGCCTATCGCAATTGTCTGCATCGGCGGTTTACTCTACGCAACATTCATGACGCTCTATATCGTTCCCGTTATTTACGATTTGTTCAATAAAAAAGAACTCAAAAAAGTAAGTGATGAAGACCTTGAATTTATTGACGAATAAATCATATTAATAAAATACACCCCCGACTAAACCGTTTGGCACAGTCGGGGGTGTTGTTTTTTAAATATCAGATCAGTCCTTTATAATATCTGCACATTGACCGTTTGTAAGACGAATTAAATCTTCTGGTTTTAAATCAATTTGATAACCGATTTTTCCTGCGCTGACAATGATTTTCGGAATTGACTCTGCTGTAATGTGGAAGGTTGTCTTGAACTGCTTTTTCATTCCGAGAGGTGAACAGCCTCCACGCACATAACCCGTGACCTTTGTAATGTCCTTTACGGGAATCATTTCAACTGACTTTTCACCTACGCTCTTGGCACATTTTTTAAGGTCAAGCTCATGGTCAACAGGAACTACGAAAACATAATAATCTCTGCCCATGCCCTTTGTTACAAGAGTTTTGAAAACATAATCGGGATTCTGATTCATAAGCGTTGCAACCGTTACTCCGTCAACGGCATCCTTGCCGTGGGGATATTCATGGTGAGTATATTCAACCTTTTCTTTGTCTAAAATTCTCATTACATTTGTCTTGATTTCTTTCATAAATACACAATCCTCCATGCATATTGCCATCTTGTTATTACCCTCACATAATACAACTTTTCGCATCGGATTTCAACCTTGATTTATTTGTAATTTTATTAAAATAATGTTAGAATAAATTCAGAAGTTATTCGAGGTGGAAGATTTCGTCCCCGTCCACACGCCGATGGCTTGACAAAGGGAAACCTTGAGAGATGCAGGAGAATGGGACGCCTGCCGAATAACCGTAGCTTTGAAAGCCACTCCGAATTTTTTCGGGACGGCTTTCTTCTGTTTTACAGACTAAAATATCGCTGTTTTGCCCACAACACGCAAGATAATAAGCAAGTCAGTAAGCAAGATAGTAAGCAAGATAATAAGCAAGTTAATTTTTTAAACACCGTATTATGCGGTGTTTTTTCTTTTATCGCAAATTAATACTGTAAAACCACTCGCAAATGCGGTCACAGGGAAGAAAATGATAAAAAACTGGGCAAACTTTAATGTATGTTGATTGCTTTTTTAAAATAATTGTGCTACAATTTAGGAATAGAATAAACAAAATAGTGTATTCTTCAAAAATATTTTTATGCAATTTTTTAACAAAGGAGGATAACAATGGCAAAAGATATGCTGGACGCCATTTACAATGCCGAAGAGGATTGCAGACAGCGTGAGGCAAATGCACGAGCAGAATCAGCAGAAAGGGTTGAACAGACAAAGGCAGATGCCAAACAGGTTGTGCTTTCGGCAAAGGAAAAGGCACAGAAGGATGCCGATATGCTTTTTGAAAAGACTGCAAAAGAGGGCAAAAAAGAGCTTGAGAAAGCCTCTGAAAAGGCAAATCTTGAGTGCGACATTCTCTCTCGGACTGCAGACAAAAACCGCAAGCGTGTTATTGACGGGGCTATACAAAGGCTCTCTCTTTAAAACGGTTGCAATGAAAGAAGCGTGGTGATAGAAATTGGCAAAACTTAAAATGAAGTCGGTTCGGATTATTGCCCTAAGACAGGACAGAAAGCGACTTCTTGAACATTTGCAGGATTCGGGTTTGGTTCAGATTGAAAAGACCGAAACCTGCAGAAAAGGTTTCGGCAAGATTGATATGACCTCACAAATTCAGATTTTCGAGCGAAATGTTACTCTCAGTGAAAACGCTCTGAAAATTCTCGACAGCAACTCTCCCGAAAAGAAAAGTATGCTTTCCGCATTTTGCGGACGGCGGGAGATTGATCCCGATGAAATCGGAGTTATCGCATCAAATGCAGGCGAAGTTATTGATGTGTGCAACAGAATTTGTGAGCTTAACAAACAGATTGCCGATAATGCGGCGGAACGGATTCGCATAAAAACCGCTCTTGCACAGCTTGAGCCGTGGAAGAATCTTGACATTCCGCTTAATGCAAAGGACACAAAAACAACGGCTGTTTTCATAGGCTCAATTCAAAAGGAGTACAACGAGGTATCGCTTTCAGAGGCACTTGCCGAGGCTTCTCCGAAGCTTGAATTTGATTTTGAAATTCAATTTGCAAACGAGGGGCTTACCTGCATTGTACTTTTTGCACCGATTGCTCAAAAGGAGCTTGCGGAAAATGCTCTGCGTGACATCGGTTTTGCAAAACCTGTTACAAACTCAAGCCTTACCCCTTTGGCGGAATCAAAAAAGCTTGTTGAAAGAAGTCACAAGCTTGAAGACGACACGGAAAACGCAAAAAAAGAAATCATTTCCTTTGCAGACAGGCGAAAAGATATTAAAGATACACAGGATTATTTCAGAATCAGAGCCGATAAATACAGCGTAATCGGTGAACTTCAGCATTCACGGAATGTTTTTGTTATTTCGGGTTACATTCCCGAGGAGGACTGTGAAAAGCTTGAAAGGCTTTGCGAAAGAGTTTCTGTATGCTATGTTGAATTCGGCGATGTTGACGAGAAAAAAGCTCCTGTAAAGCTAAAAAACAGTCGCTTTGCAGCACCGGCAGAGAGCATTGTAAATATGTACTCTCCCCCGTCGCATGGCGATATTGATCCAACGCCGTTGCTTGCATTCTTCTTCTACTTTTTCTTTGGAATGATGTTCTCGGACGCAGGCTACGGACTGTTAATGGTAATAGGAACAGGACTTGCAATAAAGCTGTTCAAACCTGACAAGGAAATGCGAAACACCTTGAAGCTGTTCCAATATTGCGGTGTTTCAACATTTTTCTGGGGACTTGTTTTTGCAAGCTTCTTCGGAGATGCCCCCGCAACCCTTTACAACTACTTTACGGGTGCAGACATTACGATGAAACAAATCTTCCCGTGGCCGACAATTGACCCGCAAAAGGACGCACTTATGCTGATGATTATTTCAATAGCATTCGGTCTTGTACACATTCTTGTCGGTATGGGCTGCAAATTCTATGTTTGCCTCAGGCAGAAGGATTACGGCGGAGCGTTCTTTGACACGGGGCTTTGGATGCTTATGCTTATCGGATTTGCCGTTTTGGCGGCAGGTATGGCATTCGGTCAGACACTCATCTATGTCGGAGCAGGCATTGCGATTTTCTGCGCAATCGGTCTTGTTCTCACACAGGGCAGAAACAAAAAGGGATTCGGCAAAGTCATCGGCGGACTTGCCTCTCTCTATGACATCACAGGTTACATCAGTGACCTTCTGAGCTACTCTAGACTTCTTGCTCTCGGTCTTACAACGGGAGTTATGGCTCAGGTGTTCAATATGCTTTCGACCATGTTCGGCAAGAGCTGGTTTGGAATTATCTTACTCATTATTGTGTTCATCATCGGACACGCAATCAACATCGGACTCAACGCACTCGGTTCATATGTTCACACAATGCGACTTCAGTATGTTGAAATGTTCGGAAAATTCTATGAGGGCGGCGGCAAACAGTTTAAGCCGTTCAAGCTCAACAGTAAATATATTAAAATTCAGGAGGACAAATCAAAATGAATGGAATATTTTTCGCACTTTTAGGCGCATCAATAGCAACAGCACTTGCAGGCGTAGGTTCTGCTCGAGGTGTAGGCTCTGCCGCACAGGCAGCTATGGGAGTTCTTTCCGAGGACTCATCAAAATTCGGTAAAATGCTCGTTCTCACACTTCTCCCCGGTACTCAGGGACTTTACGGATTTATCGTAGGCTTCCTTATTCTCGTAAGCGGCGGCGTTCTCGGCGGCACAGCTCCGACAATCGGACAGGGACTTGCATACTTTGCAGCATCGCTTGCTATCGGTATCGGCGGTATGATTTCAGGTTTTGCACAGGGCAAGGCAGCCGTTTCGGGTATTGCACTAAGCGCAAAGGACGATTCAAACTTCTCAAAGGCAATGGTTTCCGTAACTCTCGTTGAGATTTACGCTCTCCTTTCATTCATCGTTTCACTTCTCGTTGTTATCACAGTTCCAAACCTTAACATCTGATAACCGACTAACGAAAATTACGAAAGAAAGGTGGAATCACTTTGAGCAGCGGTGATAAAATTTTAAATCGCATAAGTCTTGACTGTGACGAAAGAATCAGCCAAATAGGTGCTGAAACCGATGAAAAATGCGCACAGATTATGGCACAGGCAAAGCTTGATGCCGACAAGATTTCTGCCGAAATTGCCGACAGGGCACAGTCAAAGGTCAAGCAGATGCAGGCGGCTTCAAAGAGCCGTTGCGACCTTGAAACACGCAACGCTTTTCTAAAGAGAAGGCGTGAGGAAATTGACAAGACATACAGTGAAATTCTTAATAAAATGAAAAATCTTCCCGATGAAGATTACTTTGAACTGATTTACACATTTGCAAAAAAGTTAAACGGAATGAGCGGTGTTGTGCTTTTGAACAAAAAGGATATGAACCGACTTCCGAAGGATTTTCTTGCAAGGCTTGAAAAATGCGGTGTAAAAGCAGAGCTTTCAAAAACGCCGTGTGACATTGAAAGCGGATTTATTCTTAAATGCGGTGACATTGAAGAAAACATGGACTTCTCGGCAATATTGTCCGAAAAGCGTGACGCTATCGAGGATTTTATAAATCAGGAACTTTTTAAGGCATAGGGAGGAATATGATGGCATTATCTTATGAATTTTCCATCGGCTCCGTCCGTGCTAAAGAAAAAAATCTGTTTACAAACAGCGACATTGAGCATATGCTCGGTTGTGAAAATGTGAACGAGCTTTGCAGATACCTCTCGGACAAGGGTTACGGTGAGGGCGATGACATTGAAGATATTTTGAAATCACACAGCGAAAATGTGTGGGAATATCTTAAAAGAACCGCACCCGATTTTGCAATATTCAAACCGTTCTTCTATCTTAACGACCTTCACAACCTTAAAGCTGTTTTAAAGGGAACGCTTTCAAGCAAACCGTATTCACAGCTTTTGGTAAAGCCGTGTACTTTCTCTGAAGAAACGCTTAAACAGGCGGTTGAGAACAGAAAGTTTTCACTTTTGGGCGAAGAACTTTCCGCATCTTGTGACAAGGCATATGAAATTCTTGCACACACAGGTGACGCAAGACTCAGCGATGCGGTTCTTGACAGAGCTTTTATGGAGCTTGTTCTGAAAACATCCGAAAAATCCGACAGCGAATTTATGTCCGAATATTTTAAAGCTACAGTATTTTATAATAATGTAAAGACAGCCATAAGAGGTGCAAAAGCCGATTGTGACAGGGATTTTCTTGAAATTGCAATCTGTGATGTGCAGGACTTTCCCCGTTCAAGGGTTATTGAGGCAAGCGTAAAGGGACTTGAACCAACGCTTGATGTGCTGTCAAAAATCTCGGCATACGGCTGTAACAAGGCTGTTGAAGAGTACAAGGCTTCTCCGTCGGCATTTGAAAAATTTGTTGACAACAGGCTTATGAGCCTTGCAAAAGAAAAATGCAAAAGAAGCGGTGACGGTGCAGACCCGATTACGGGCTATCTGATTGCATGTGAAACAGAGAAAAAAGTTATTCACATTATTGCAAGCGGAATCCGCACCAAAACAAATTATGAAACCGTAAAAGAAAGGTTGCGTGAAGTTTATGGCTAAAAATATTGCCGTTATCGGCGACAGCGAAAGCATAAAGGGCTTTGCGGCAATCGGCATGGACATTTATCCGTGTGATGACAACGAAAACGCACCGCATCTTTTCAGAAAGATTGCTGACGGTGACAACTATGCGGTAATTTTTATTACCGAGGAAATGTTCGGACTTGTTGAAAAAGAGCGAAAAAGATATGAAGAAAGGCTCATTCCTGCCGTTATTCCTATCCCCGGTGTAAAAGGCAATACGGGAATCGGCATAAAAAGGCTGTCGTCATTCGTTGAAAAGGCAGTCGGTTCGGACATTATCTTCAATGATTGAGGTGTAAGAATTTGAAATCTGGAATTATAACTAAGGTAGCAGGCCCTCTGGTAATTGCCGAGGGTATGCGTGATGCCGATATGTTCGATGTTGTGCGTGTAAGCAGTCAGCGACTTATCGGCGAAATAATTGAGATGCACGGTGACAGGGCATCAATTCAGGTATATGAAGAAACTTCGGGACTCGGACCCGGTGAGATTGTTGAATCCACAGGAGCTCCGCTTTCTGTTGAACTCGGTCCGGGACTTATCGGTTCAATTTATGACGGTATTCAGCGACCGCTTAACGAGATTATGAAGGTTGCCGGCACAAACCTCAAAAGAGGTGTTGATGTTCCGTCGCTTGATCACAAAAAGAAGTGGCACTTTACTCCCCTTGTTAAAAAGGGCGACACAGTTGCGGCAGGCGACACACTCGGTACGGTTCAGGAAACACACGCTGTTCTTCACAGGATTCTTGTTCCGAACAAAACAGGCGGTGTTGTTGAGAGCATCAGCGAGGGCGATTTTACAATTGACGAAACAGTTGCCGTTCTCAAAACAGACAAGGGCAATGTTGAGATTAATATGTGTACAAAATGGCCTGTTCGTGTGGGCAGACCGTACAAAAGAAAGCTCTCCCCCGACATTCTTCTTACCACAGGTCAAAGACCTATCGACACACTCTTTCCGCTTGCAAAGGGCGGTGTAGCCGCAGTTCCGGGACCGTTCGGTTCGGGCAAAACTGTTGTTCAGCATCAGCTTGCAAAGTGGGCGGCTGCCGATATTATCGTATATATCGGTTGCGGTGAGCGTGGCAACGAGATGACCGATGTTCTTAATGAGTTCCCCGAACTTAAAGATCCACGCACAGGCAACTCTCTTATGGAGAGAACCGTGCTTATTGCAAACACATCCGATATGCCTGTTGCCGCCCGTGAGGCATCTATCTACACAGGCATTACTATTGCCGAGTATTTCCGTGATATGGGTTACACGGTTGCACTTATGGCTGACTCAACATCCCGCTGGGCAGAGGCTCTCCGTGAAATGTCCGGCCGTCTTGAAGAAATGCCGGGTGAAGAGGGTTATCCCGCATACCTCGGCAGCCGACTTGCACAGTTCTATGAAAGAGCAGGCCGTGTTATCGTAAACGGCAGTGATGACACGGAAGGCGCACTCTCGGTTATCGGTGCTGTATCACCTCCGGGCGGTGATATTTCAGAGCCTGTATCACAGGCAACACTCAGAATCGTTAAGGTATTCTGGGGACTTGACGCAAACCTTGCTTACAAACGACACTTCCCTGCAATTAACTGGCTGACAAGTTATTCGCTTTATACAGACCGACTTGCAGATTGGTTCTCAAAGAATGCCGCTCCCGACTTTATGGAGCTTCGTGGCAAACTTATGACATTATTACAGGAAGAAAGCGAGCTTCAGGAAATTGTAAACCTTGTCGGTATGGACGCACTTTCCGCACCCGACAGACTTAAGCTTGAAACCTCCCGTTCAATCCGTGAGGATTATCTGCACCAAAACGCATTTGACCCGACAGACACATACACATCTCTCGGCAAACAGGTGCTTATGATGCGAGCAATTCTTGCTTACTATGACAAAGCAAAAGAGGCTCTTGCAAACGGTGCAGACATTGAAATGCTTGTCAATCTTCCTGTTCGTGAACGCATAGGAAGATATAAATATGTACCCGAGGATAAGGTTCGGGACGAGTTCGAGTCAATCAAGGCTCTGCTTGATTCGGAAATTAAGGATGTACTTGAAAGGAGTGAGGACTGATGCCAAAGGAATACCGCACAATACGAGAGGTTGCAGGTCCTCTTATGATGGTAAGTGATGTTGAGGGAGTAACATATGACGAACTCGGCGAAATTGAACTTCCGAACGGTGAAACACGCCGTTGCAAGGTTCTTGAGGTTGACGGTTCAAACGCACTTGTTCAGCTTTTTGAATCAGCCGCAGGCATTAACCTTGCAAATTCAAAGGTAAGATTTTTAGGTCGTTCAATGGAACTTCCCGTTTCTCCCGATATGCTTTCACGAGTATTTGACGGTCTTGGAAATCCGATTGACGGCGGTCCTGCTCTTATTCCCGAAAAAAGACTTGACATCAACGGAACACCTATGAACCCTGCCGCAAGAAACTATCCGCAGGAATTTATTCAGACAGGTATTTCAGCAATTGACGGACTTAACACACTTGTAAGAGGACAGAAGCTGCCTATCTTCTCGGCATCTGGTCTGCCCCATGCCCAGCTTGCCGCTCAGATTGCAAGACAGGCGGCTGTAAGAGGCAAGGACGAGCAGTTTGCCGTAGTATTTGCCGCAATGGGTATTACATTTGAAGAATCCGACTACTTTGTTCAGTCGTTTAAAGAAACAGGCGCTATTGACAGAACCGTAATGTTTGTAAACCTTGCAAACGATCCTGCCATTGAGCGTATTGCAACTCCTAAAATGGCGCTCACGGCGGCTGAATATCTTGCATTTGACAGAGGAATGCATGTTCTCGTTATTATGACCGACATTACAAACTATGCCGATGCACTCCGTGAGGTTTCTGCCGCAAGAAAAGAAGTTCCGGGCAGACGAGGCTATCCGGGTTATATGTACACAGACCTTGCAACATTGTATGAAAGAGCCGGCAGACTTAAAGGCAAAGAGGGTTCAATCACTCTTATTCCGATTCTTACAATGCCCGAAGATGACAAGACTCACCCGATTCCTGACCTTACAGGCTACATTACAGAAGGTCAGATTATCCTATCCCGTGAGCTTTACAGAAAGGGAATTACTCCGCCGATTGATGTTCTTCCGTCACTTTCAAGACTTAAAGACAAGGGTATCGGTCCCGACAGAACCCGTAAAGACCACGCCGCAACCATGAACCAGCTTTTTGCCGCTTATGCAAGAGGTAAAGACGCAAGAGAACTTATGATAATTCTCGGTGAGGCAGCTCTTACCGATATGGATAAAAAGTACGCTGAATTTGCCGAGGCATTTGAGCGTGAGTATGTTTCACAGGGTTATGACGCAAACCGTTCAATTGAAGAAACACTTGACATCGGCTGGAAGCTTTTGCATATTCTTCCCAGAAGTGAACTTAAACGAATTAAGGACGATATGCTTGATGAGTTTTACGGTAAAGAATAATCGCATTGAAGGTGTTTGCTAATGGCAGTTATGAATGTTAATCCCACCCGTATGCAGTTGACAAAGCTGAGAAAACAGCTTGCAACAGCTACCCGTGGTCATAAAATGTTAAAAGACAAGCGTGACGAACTGATGCGCCGATTTCTTGACCTTGTAAGAGAAAACAAGGAGCTTCGTGAGAAGATTGAAAGAGAGCTTGCAGAGTGCAACAACCACTTTGTGAACGCAAGTGCGGTTATGTCAAAAGAGGCTCTGGACGCCTCATTGATGTCACCAAAGCAGAGAATTGACCTTGAGCTTTCTTCCAAAAATGTTATGAGCGTTGATATTCCGCAGTTTTCATCAAGCACACGAACAAGCAACGAGAGCGATATTTTTCCCTACGGTTTTGCGTTTACTTCGTTTGAACTTGATGATGCGGTTATGTCGCTCAACGAGCTTTTGCCCGACCTGATAAGGCTTGCTGAAATTGAAAAAAGCTGTGAGCTTATGTCGGCAGAAATTGAAAAGACACGCCGCCGTGTTAATTCGCTTGAGCATGTTATGATTCCGAGATATCAGGAAACAATCAAGTATATTTCGATGAAACTTGAAGAAAATGACCGCAGCAGTCGTACAAGGCTGATGAAGGTTAAGGATATGCTTCTTGACAAGGCACATCATTATTCGGAACACTATAATTAACTACACAACAATCAAAGGGGCTGTTTTTTAACAGTCCCTTGTTTGTCAAAAAATTCTGTAAAATAAAAAAATCAGTACATCAACTGTACTGATTTAATGGAGCGGATGACGGGGCTCGAACCCGCTACCTCCACCTTGGCAAGGTGGCGCTCTACCAGATGAGCTACATCCGCATATAATGGTGGGAACAACAGGGCTCGAACCTGTGACCCTCTGCTTGTAAGGCAGATGCTCTCCCAGCTGAGCTATGCTCCCACATTTTTATAATCGGAAAGCACTCCCGTTAAGAAGTGCTTTCCGTTTTGGAGGCGACACCCGGATTTGAACCGGGGCGTCAGAGTTTTGCAGACTCGTGCCTTACCACTTGGCTATGTCGCCGAATACTGAGGAATGTCACTCAACAGGCATTATTCTATCATAATAAAATTCATTTGTCAATACTGAATTTGCATTTTAACAACAAAATTTAACGGAAAATTTCTACACTGATATTTTATGCATCAAACAGAAAAATGACACCTCTGTTTTTGATTCCTCATAAAGCCCCGAACCCTCAAAGATGCAATACTCTGAAGGTTCGGGATTTTGGGGTTATCATACTTTTCTTAAAAAGAGAAGAAAACAAGATAAGTATCTTACACGCTCGGCTTTTCAAATGCCGAAAGAATAAGCTTTACACCGTAGATTGACAAAAGGACACCAATCATAAATCCGATTGTCTGTGCGGCAAATATAAGGTGGAAAAATCCGTAGATACCGCCGATTATGACGAGTATTCCGCAGAAAAGCGGAATAAGCCATGCACCTGAGGAAGATGCTTTTTTGACCTTGAGTGACATTGCAACGGACGAGATACCGTCCACTACGAGCCAACCTGAGAAAATGCAGAGAATGATAACATCAAACATAATTCTTATGCCCGGCATAAACATAGCAAGAATTGAAATTACTGCCGCTGCAATGCCGACAACAAGACCGAGTGTTCCCATTATCGCTTCACTCTGTTCAGCCTTTGCCTTTTTGCGTTTTGCAAAGTAGTCAATCACGGAGCATATCCCCCATACTCCGAGAAGAATTGTCACTATCCAACCGGCATTAAGGAAGGTAAGTCCCGGATAGAACATACAATAAATCGCACCGATTATCGACAATATGCCGAAAATACAATTAAATACTTTCATAGTCACCTCATACTTTAATTAGGGTTCAATAATATTGAAATACAGCGGGAATTCGGCAACGCTTGATGTAAGGGTTTTGATGATGTCACTGTTGCCCTCAACCTTTTCAATGCCGGCGTCCATAAGCTTCTGATTGTTCTGTGCAATGCCGAGAATACCTGCGCTCTTGGTTTTGATTGTTGCGTCAGCCTTATCGCTCCACTTTTCCTGTGAATAGATAAGCACACCATGATTTATGCGAAGAAGATATTTTGCGTTTTTATCGGTCACTTCAAGATTGATTACAAGGTTCTGATCTTCAAGCTTCTTTTCGTCAAGACAGATTCCGAGATAATCCAACATTGTTTCGGTACTCATACCGAGAGCTGTTGCACCTGAACCTTCGGAATTCGGATAATTTTTTGTACCGTTACGAAGCTCATAAGCACCTGTAAGATAAGCGTTTCTCCATGCACCGCTTTCAGCCTGATAGCCGAGCTGTTCGAGTGCGTCTGCGCAAAGATAACGGGCATCCTTATTTTCGGGATCAGCATATACAAGTGTGTTTGTAATCTGTGCAACCCACTGATACTCTCCCTTGTCAAAGTCTTTTTTAGCCATTTCAAGAACCTTGTCTGTGTCGCCGAGATACTCAACAAGCTTCTTAGAATATTCTGTCGGTTCAAGCTCATCAAGATGTATCGGGTTTTCGTCATACCAACCCATATATTTCTGATAAACTGCCTTTACATTGTGCTTTAGAGTTCCGTAATACTGACGAGTGTACCAAACCTTGTTGAGTTCATCGGGAAGCTCCATCATATTTGCAATCTCGGTTGAAGTATAGCCCTGATTGATGTACATAAGTGTCTGTGAGAATATGTACTTATAGACAGAGGCTGTGTTTGCCATGTAGTCATTGATTACATCGTTGCCCCAATGCGGCCAGTTGTGAGCCTGGAAAACTACTTCGGCTTTATCTCCGAAAAGCTTCTTTGCCTCCATAATGTACTGCGCCCACGCATTGCCGTCACGAACCTCTGCGCCTCTGAGTGTGTAGAGATTGTGCATTGTGCCGGAACAGTTTTCAGCCATCCACAAAGCCTTGTATTTTGGAATATAGGTATTCATCTCGGCAGGCGATTCTGTGTTGGGAGTAAGCTGGAACACCATTTCAACACCGTCAACCTTGATAGTTTCGGTAGCTTTCTTCACCTCATAAGACGGTGAAATGTATGTTGTTGTGCCGCTTGAAGGGGTAAGACCGATACCTACCGACAAACTGCCCTTACCGCCCTTATCAAGCAATGATCCGTACTGAAAGTTGGTTCTGCGTTTCATTGCGTTTCCTGCAAAAACATTTTCTTCCATAACAGCCTTTTCGTAGCCTTCGGGAACGATAATGAGCGTTTTGCCGGACTTAATCTGTTCATCAAGCGGAAGTGATGAATCGGCAACATCCTTTTCGTCAATAAGTCCGCCGATACCGCCGTAGTGGTCAATGTGAGCGTGGCTTACAACAACAGCGGCAATATGCGCCTTACCGAACTTAGATTCAAGAAGTTCAAGCGCCGCCTTTGCAGTTTCGGAGCTTGTTGTACAGTCAAAAACAATCCAGCCGTTGTCGCTCTTTACAAAGGTTACATTGGCAACATCGTAGCCTCTGACCTGATAAACACCGTCAACAACTTCAAAAAGTCCGTAAAGCGAGTTAAGCTCCGTGTTTCTCCAAAGGCTTGGGTTTGCACTGTCGGGAGTTGACGAGTTTCTGATAAAGTCATATGCTGTCTGGCTCCATGCAACAGTTCCGTTCTCGGTTTTGATTTCGAGTTTGTCGGGTGCTGTTATAAAGCCCTTTTTTGCAAATTCCTTTTCCTGTTCATCGGAAAAGTCAAGGGTCTTATACACCTGTGCGTTTTCGTCAGCCGTATATTTTGACGCATCCTTTACATCGCTGTTGAATTTTGCGGATGTACTGCTGTCGCTCTGCTGACATCCGCAAAGTGCAGACGAGGCAATCAATGTTGCCGCCAAAGCAAGGCAAAGCCCCGTTTTCTTTTTGTTAACCATAGAATATTTCCTCCATGTTTTTATCTGTCCATGATTTTTGGTTTAAGCTGAATTATAATAAATAATTGTCATTTAGTCCATACATTTGGCACAAAGTGAAAATTTTTGGCACGAAATGCAAATTAAAGTCACTGTTTGCGATATTATGTGATACAATAAGAGTGATAATTATGCAGGAGGTACGGTATGAGGATTGCAATAGTTGATGATTGCGAAAATGAGCGAAATGAACTTTGCAAAAGACTTTCTCAAAGCTCATTTTCAAGGTCATATGATATTGAAATTTGCGGATACGGTAACGGAACGGATTTTCTGAATGAGGCAATGCAGAACAGATTTGACCTTGTTTTTATGGATATATATATGGAAAAGGAAAACGGAATTGATGCGGCACAAAAGCTGAGGAAGTTTGACAAAGATTGTCTGCTTGTTTTCACAACCACATCAACCGACCACGCACTTGAAGGTTTTAGGGTTCGGGCATTGCAATATCTTGTGAAGCCGTACAGCGATGAAGAGCTTGATATGTTGCTTGATGAGATTTCGCAGAAAATTTCCGTTGAAGAAAAATACATTGAAATACCCTCTGCAAGTGACTCGTTGCGTATAAAGCTTTGCGACATTTTGTATGCCGAGCATTTTAAGCACTGCATACATATTCATTGTACGGACAAATCCGAAAAATCTGTGCGCAGTACATTTGCCGAATTTGTAATGTTGTTTGATGACGGAGATAATTTCTTTGTGTGCAATCGAGGAATCATGGTAAATCTTGAACACATCAGGGATATGAACGGCAATGAATTTGTTCTTGACAACGGTGAAAGAATCTCCATAAGTCGAAGTCTTGTAAAAAGTGCAAAAAGCACCTTTGGCGAATATATTTTCGGCAGGAGGGATTTGCATTGACAAATGTTTTCTGTCCGATGATTGAACTCGGTGCAATCATCCCCGGTGTTGTACTTGCATATCTTCCGATAAAAAAACATCTCAAACTATCAAAGCTCAGGCTGTTTCCTGTGATGATTTTATCACTTGTGTGCCTTTGTACATTGTGCGGTTTTGTTTGTTACAGATACAATCTGAAATCGTTTGTGCTTGCAATACCGATAGTACTTGCTCTTTCGGCAGCATACTGTTGTTCACTCAAAACATCCATGTGGAAATCGGTGAGTGTGTTACTTGCGGTATGCGGAGTGTTTGCCTGCATTGCGAGCATTACACGGGCGGTTGATTCGATAACATTTCCGCAGAACACAACGCCGTGGTTTGAAATTAAATCGGCTGTGCTGTTCAATATTCTATGCTGGATGTTTGTAATTCTTGCATGGTATCCTGCAACACACGGTGTGAGTGAACTGCTCGATGATGAAAACATTGCCCAGACATGGTATGTATTCTGGATTTTACCGATAATATTCATCTTGCTCAACTTTTTTATAATCCCATGGAATCCTAACATTCTCCATACAGGAAGAATTATGCAGGGTTACATTGTTATCAGCGTATCACTTCTTGTGCTGTTGCTTATTTTCTATGTGCTGTTGTATTTTATAGCAAAAAACCTGAACCGCAATAACAAGCTTGCTCAGGAAAATCAATTTTTGAATATGCAGAGGGCACAGTATGACGCATTAAAAGTCGCTATTGAAGAAACCCGTCAGGCACGGCATGATATGCGACATCACTTTGCCGTACTCAATGCTCTTGCCGAGCAAAAGAACTGGGAAGAACTTGAAAAATACCTTTCGTCAGCGTCGCAGAATATTCCCGACACAGAGCTTGTACTCTGTAAAAACCACGCTGTTAATGCGATTATCGGACATTATTATTCAAAATACAAGAGCAATGGTATTCCGTTTAAACTAAAAATTGACATCCCCGAAAAGTTGACAGTTTCGGAATCCGATATCTGTCTTGTAATCGCAAATTTGCTTGAAAATGCATTTGAGGCGAGCATGAAGCTTGACAGAGATAAACGGCAGATTAAAATGTATGCCCGTCCGCATTCCGAAAAGATATTGCTTATTTCCGTAGAGAATGCTTTCAACGGAGAGATTACCGAAAAGGACGGTTTTTTCGGTTCGTCAAAGCGAAACGGTAACGGTATCGGTACGCAGTCGGTACGCAGAATTGCCGAAAAAGACGGCGGTTATTGTAGATTTTCTCACGAAAACGGAATTTTTACGGCGGATGTTATGCTGCACGGCAAAAACTGAATCGGACATTATAAAAGGGAAGAAACTTTTTTCGGTTTCTTCCCTGTTTTTTTATTCTGTAATTTTATTTTCTTTTAGCGAATATTTTGTCACCGTGTTCCAATCTCGGCGGATTGAAATATCAGCGGTAAGGTTTGTGTTGTCATAAACAATCGACCATTGAGTATTGCTTGTTATATCGTTCGGATTCGGTGCTTGTGATGCCGAAACAAGAGCCTCCCATGCTGTTTCTTTTGTATAGCTGTTATTCTTTTCAAGAACATTAATTATCTTATCATACCGCTCTCTGCCGTGACCGTAAACACCGTTTTTCTGATAAGGCTTTACAAAATTTTTGTACATCACAAAAAAGTTTGTAACGGCAGGCGATTTTGTAACAACAAGCCTTCGGTCATCGCTGTTGCAATCGTACTCAATAACACGACCGTCACCGTTTGAATCGGTAACATAAAAGTGATAATCTCTTCCGCTTGAGGCGAACATATCGTATTTTTCAAAAAGTGTAACCGCCTCTTCGGTTGACGCAGCTCTGTCAAGTATAAGACGGATTGCAAGCGTTGTGGCGATAACAGGCTTTCCGCTTTGCTGACGGACCGGCTTGCTGTCAAGTGTGAGAACTGCGATTGACACGCCCTTTTCATTGATTCCGTCAAGGCTGATAAACGGCGAGAGCAAGGTTGCAAGCCTTGTTTCATCACTCAACTCGGGGTTGTTTGCACCTACATTATCAAGTGCCGCAAACGCAACCGACCTGTAGCCGTCCTTTGGCGAACAATACACAAGCATTGACGAGGTGTCGTTCTTGAAATCATAGTTTCGCCCCATCATTACGCTGTCGGGATTTTTCATTGTAAAGGCACTGCACCCGAAATTCGGCATTTTAAGATTGACGGGATAATCGGGTAGAACCTCCTGCAAAATTGCACCGAGAGCCGACTCATCATCAAAAATCCCTCTATCGATGATTTTATCAATGCTGTAATCGTAGCATATATCCATTTTATAAAGGTTAAAATCGCTGTAATCGGTCAGCTTTTTAACAGAATCAAGTGTATGCTTTCTTGCGTCAATCATAATGTATTCTCCTTAAAACGGGGTATTTTCAACGCAATAATAGCATAATATTTTTATTTTTTCAACAATTTTGAGTCAATTCGCAATAATTTTTTCATAAGAAAAATCGGAAAGACAGAATTTTTGATTTCTGTCCTTCCGACCGGTATTTTACATATTGAATTTTAAATTATTTGAGAAGATTATTGTCTGTAAAATAATCGATTCTCATAGAATGACGGACATCCTCAAGTGTTTTTGCGGCAGTTTCCTTTGCAACCTTACTGCCCTCTTTGAGAATATCGAGAACATCGGGAAGATGATTTTCCCATTCTTTTCTGCGTTCACGAATAGGACGAAGCTCCTCCTGCATAACATTGTTAAGGAATTTCTTAACCTTGACATCACCGAGTCCGCCACGCTGATAATGAGCCTTGAGTTCGTCAAGACAGCTGTAATCATTCCAAAATTCCGCAAAATGCTCATCACGGCAGAATGCGTCAAGATAGATAAACACGGGATTGCCCTCAACCTTGCCCGGATCCTCAACACGAAGATGATTCGGGTCGGTAAACATTGACATAACCTTTTTCTTGATATCCTCGGGTTCTTCTGCAAGATAAATGCAGTTGCCGAGGGATTTGCTCATCTTTGCCTTGCCGTCAATACCGGGCAGTCGCAGACAAGCCTTGTTGCTCGGAAGAATAATCTGCGGTTCCGTAAGAGTTTCGCCGTAAACGGAATTGAACTTGTGAACAATCTCCTTGCACTGTTCAAGCATCGGAAGCTGATCCTCGCCGACAGGAACGGCAGTTGCACGGAATGCCGTGATATCAGCCGCCTGACTGATTGGATAACAGAAAAATCCCACAGGAATGCTTGCCTCAAAATTACGCATCTGAATTTCTGCCTTAACGGTGGGGTTACGCTGAACACGGGACACGGTTACGAGGTTCATATAATAGAAAGTAAGCTCTGTAAGCTCGGGGATCATTGACTGAACAAAAATCGTTGACTTGTTCGGATCTATTCCGCAGGCAAGGTAGTCGAGCGCAACCTGCAAAATATTCTGTCTTACCTTTTCGGGATGCTCGGCATTGTCGGTAAGAGCCTGCGCGTCTGCAATCATAAGGTATATATCATCATATTCGCCCGAATTCTGGAGCTTTACTCTCTCCTTGAGCGAACCTGCATAGTGACCGACATGAAGTCTGCCCGTAGGACGGTCACCTGTTAAAATTACTTTTTTCATAGGTTTCTCCTTTGTTTACCTTGATTCAAAGGCAAAATTCTTTTCTATGATTATATCACCATAAACAACAGCCGTCAACATTTGTAAAAAAGCTAAAAAGAAAAATATTCCATAATAATTCCCATATATTTTATGCCACAAAATTCGACAGAATGTTGCATAAGACACACGCAAAATTCATTTGACCGTTGAATTTTTTTAAAATAAAAATATAATATTCTAAAAAACGAGGGTAAAGAGTATGGAGTACAATTATCATAAAAATGCAGGACAGCTTGCATTCATAAAATTTGTAAAAGGTCTTGTGCATCTTCTTATTCGCCCGAAGGTTGAATGGAAGGACAAGAGCCTTAAAAAGAGCCTCAAGGGCAAGCCTGTTGTGTTTGTATGCAACCACACTCACCACTTTGACGGAGTTGTGATAAGCTCTGTACTCAGCAAATACAAGCCGTATATGCTTGTTAAAAAAAGCTGGTACGACAAGAGCGGAACAGGCTCGTTTATCCGAATTTGCCGCAGTATTCCCGTTGACTTTGACACCATGGACACAAACTGGTATGCACAAAGTGAGGGTGCGGTTGAAAACGGATATTCAATGCTTATCTTCCCCGAGGGCGGAATTGCAAGAGAGGGCAAAATGCTCCCGTTCAAGCCCGGTGCGGCATTGCTTGCGGCAAAAAAAGGTCTTGACATAATCCCGATTGCATCTTTGGGTGAGTATAAAATTCTTTTCGGAAAAAGGCAGAAAATTTTAATCGGCAATCCGATAAAATCCGAATGTCCCGAAAATGTTCGCTACTCAAAATATGCAAAAGAAATAAGTGCCGAAGCCGAAAAGCAGGTCAAAAAGCTTTATCTTGAGCTTGAAGAAAAATACGGCAAAGGCAAGGTTTATTACAAAGAAGATTTTTCTTCGGAAAATTTATAATAAAATCAAAAAAATCAAAAATTTAAGTGAGGTAATTAAAATGAACAATGCTATTGCAGATCAGATTAAGGAAATGCTCGTAGAAAACCTTAGAATTCCCGAAAACATTCTTACATACGATTCAGAACTTTTCGGTGACGAAATCGGTCTTGACTCAATCGACTCAATCGAAATCGTTGCAGGCATCGACACACTTTTCGGTATTGATATGACAGGTGCAGACCGTGAGCACTTCCAATCAATCAGAGCACTTACAGAATATGTAGAAAGCAAGCAGGGTTAATATGGCTGACAAAAAGAGATGTGTTGTCACAGGACTCGGACTTATCTGCGGCGTCGGTGACAATGTAAAGGATTGCTGGGATGCCGTAACACTCGGTCACTCCGGCATTGATGAGGTTAAGTCGGTTGACACCTCAAACTGTTATGCACACAAGGGTGCAGAGGTTGACAAGGCATCGTCAGAGCTTTCTCCCGAAAACTATGACCGTTCATCCCTTCTCTGTATTCATGCCGCAAACGAGGCTTTTGAAGATGCAAACATTGACGCATCCGAAAAAAACATCGGTGTTATTCTTGGCAGTTGTGTAGGCGGTGCGGCAAGCATTGACAAATATTACACAGACGAAATCAAGGGTGACGGCGGTAAAAAAGAAGATATTTTCAAAATGGGCGCTTCGGCAATTGCCAACAATGTTTCCGCTCATTTCGGACTTGAGGGCATTACCGCAAACATCGTCAACGCTTGTGCGGCAGGCACAATGAGCATCGGCTATGCCTGTGACCTTATCCGTGAGGGCAAGGGTGATGTGTTCATCGCAGGCGGTTCGGACAGCTTTTCTTCACTTGCATTCAGCGGTTTCCACGCTCTCCATGCGCTTGACGAAAACGCCTGTTCCCCGTTCAATCACAGCACAGGTATCACGCTCGGCGAGGGTTCGGGTATTCTTGTAATCGAAAGCTACGAACACGCTGTTGAACGAGGCGCAAAGATTTACTGTGAAATTCTCGGTTCGGGTGTAAGCAGTGACGCTTACCACATTACCGCTCCCCGTCCCGACGGTGAAGGTCAGATGAGTGCAATCAGAAGGGCTGTTGAAAGCTCTGCTCTTAGTTTTGACGATATCGACTACATAAACGCACACGGAACGGGTACTGCCAAAAATGACGAGGCTGAATTTCTTTCACTTCACACACTTTTTGACGGCAACGACCACCTTTCTGTCAGCTCAACAAAATCTATGACTGGTCATTGCCTCGGTGCGGCCGGCTCAATTGAGGCCGTATTTTCCGTAAAAGCAATAAAAGAAAACCTCGTTCCGCCTACAATCGGCTACTCCGATGAGGATTTGAAGGTGCTTTCCGAAAAGGCGGGCAACATTGACTTTATTCCGAACAAGAGCCACACAAAAGATGTTCACTATGCAATGTCAAACTCATTTGCATTCGGCGGCAACAACGCAAGCATCATTTTCTCGGACAACGAGCATGATATTCCCGACAACAGTAAAAATGAAAAGATTTACATTACGGGCATTTCAAAGCTTACAGGCACAAGGACTGACGAACACAGCCTTAACTGCAATCTTACCTCCGAGGATTATGACAAACACGGAATCAAGGTTGCATTTTACAGAAAGCTTGACCGTTTCAGCCAGCTCCAGCTTTTGAGCGGTATGGACGCACTTGCAGACGCTGACATTAAAATTGACAAAGACAACGAATATAAAACAGGTATTGTAATCGGCACGGCTGACGGCCCTATGACCGAAATTGTTGATTTCCAGAAAAAGGCAATCACAAGAGGTACCGAAAAGGGCAGTGCTTTTTCATTCCCGAATACGGTTTACAATGCCGCAGGCGGTTATCTGAGCATTTTCTCAGGCATCAAGGGCTACAACGCAACTGTTGCAAACGGCAATCAGGCAGGACTGCAGAGTATTTGCTATGCCGCTGATATTCTTGCAGACGGCAACGAAAGCGTTATGCTTGCCGCAGGTACCGATGAAAATACAAAGACAAACCTTGAACTCTATACAAAGGCCGAATTGCTTGAAAAACCACTCGGTGAGGGCTCTGTAACTCTCGTTCTTGAAACAGAGGATAGTGCAAACGGCAGAAATGCACGCAAGTATGCAGAAATTAAGGGTTATGCACAGGCTCACCGCCCTGTATCTTATGACAACTCAGAGGTTGACAGCAAGGCTGTTGTTGAGGTTATCGAAAAGGCTTGTGTGAATGCCGGCATTGAGGCAGACGATATCGACTTTGTATGCTGTGACGACAGGAAGATTATCAAGACGCTTATGCCATGCTATGATGTATCGCAGGAAATCGGCAATGCAAGAGCCGCAGCAAGCGCAATGACAGCGGCATATGCGGCTGAGCTTCTTTCTGACAGCGAGAAAAATTACGAATACGGACTTGCTCTTTCAATGGGTGCGGGCGGAACATACTCTGCCGTAATCCTGAAGAAAGCGTAAAAATCGGAGGTAAATATGAGCAAAACCGCTCTTGTAACAGGTTCATCAAGGGGCATTGGCAAGGCTTGCGCTTTAAAGCTTGCAGAGCTTGGATATGACATTGCCGTGAACTGCAATTCAAATTTAGAAATGGCTCAAAAGGCTGTTGACGAAATTACATCACTCGGCAGAAAAGCCGTTGCCTACAAGGCGAACACGGCAGATATTGACGAAGTAAAGGATATGTTCCGCAGTATTCAGCAGGATTTCGGTGGAATTGATGTGCTTGTCAACAACGCAGGTGTGGTTGACGACGCTTACCTTTTGATGATTAAAGACGAGTCGCTTGAAAGAAGTCTTGACATTAATATCAAAGGATATTTCAATTGTGCAAGACAGGCATCGCTTAAAATGCTCCGCAAAAAAAGCGGAATCATCATCAACATTTCTTCCGTAAGCTCTGTTCTTGCAGTTGAAGGTCAGTCGGTTTACAGTGCAACAAAGGGTGCGGTAAACGCTATGACACACACGCTTGCAAAGGAACTTGCAAAGTACGGAATCAGAGTAAACGCAGTTGCACCCGGTTTTATCGAAACCGAAATGATGAACGGCATTCCCGAAGAATTGCAAAAAAAGTATCTTGAGGCTATTCCCGAAAAGAGATTCGGCACAGTTCAGGATGTCGCAAATGTCGTTGGACAGCTTTGCAGTGACGATTTTTCATATATGACAGGTCAGGTGCTTGTGCTTGACGGAGGACTCAGCTTATGATGAATCTGCTTGAAATCAATCAAAGAATAAAACAAAGACCACCCTTTCAGATGATTGAGAGGGTGACCGAGCTTGAGCCGAATGTTTCGGCAACAGGTATAAAAAATGTGTCGGTGAACGAGCCGTATTTTGCAGGCCATTTTCCCGACACACCGATTATGCCGGGAGTATTGCTCATTGAATCTGCGGCACAGCTTTGCAGTCTTGTATTTGCTCCCGAAAGCGTTGAGGAGGACAAGCTATATGTTCTTCTCAAGGTTAAGGATTTCAAAATGCTACGCCCCGTTATACCGGGTGATACGCTTATTATCAGCGTAAATGTTACAATGTCAACAAAGTCGGCATTTGAATTTGCGTGTGTCATCAAGGTTGACGGTGAAGTGAGAGCAAAAGGGAATCTTTTGTTTACCACAATGGATAAAAATGCGGTTTACAAGCCGTCACAGGAGTGATTATGAAGGTTCTCGTATTAAACGGTAGTCCAAAGGGCGAAAAAAGCAATACTCTTAACATTACAAAAGCATTTCTTGACGGCTTTTCAGCCGATACGGAAGTTGAATATATAACGGTTAAAAAGGAAACAATCAAGCCGTGTATGGGTTGTTTTTCGTGTTGGAGCAGAACACCCGGCAAATGTGTTATAAAGGACGATATGCAGAAAATCTACGAAAAGATTAATTCTGCCGATATTATCATTGAGAGCTTTCCGCTCTACTTTTTCGGTATGCCGTCACAGATGAAAGCATTAACCGACAGATGTCTGCCGTATATGCTCCCCTATTCGGGAAATGTTGCCGAGGACAAAGAAGCCTCTTTCCATGAACTGCGTGATGAAGCAATGCACGAAAAGAGGCTTTTGGTTATAACAACTTGCGGCTATGTGAGTGCCGAACCGATGTATCCCGCACTTATAAAACAGCTTGATTTGATTTGCGGTAACGGCAATTACACGATGATAAAATGTCCCGAGGGCGAGCTTTTTATTGCAGAAAAAGCTGAAAGGCAGAGAAAGGCATATCTTGATTCAATCACGGAGGCAGGCAGGGAATTCTGCGAAAACCTCTGTCTTTGCGATGAAACAATGAAAAAAATTTCAAAGCCTATTCTTTCCCCAAAAGGATTCGAGGCAATTACTAAGGCTCATTGGAAAATGAGTTAATCAGCTTTTCGGGCGAACATATTCGGACAGTGCTCCGAGAACGAACTCTTTGACAGCGTCTGCAAGCTTTTCGGAGCTTTCTGCACAGCCGTCATTGAACCAACGGACATAAACCGAGATGAATCCCGAAACGACAAATTCAACAAGGTATTTGAGTTTAGTTTCATTTTTAAAATTAAGCACAGGTCTTATTGAAACCTCGATAAATCTTTTCAAAAGCTCAACAGAGCGTCCCGAGCCGAACACCTCGGGAGAATTTTTCAGAATTTTATTAATCTGTTCTTTATTTTCAACAATGGAAAGACCGATAAAATTCAGCTGATTCACAAGATTGTTGCCGTCACGGTCGGATTTTTTCGCATGGCTGATAACATCGTTGATTATATCGTAGTTGATATCATCGACAACATCCTGAACCGTGTTGTAGTGACGGTAAAAGGTTTTGCGGTTAATCATCGCCTTTTCTGCAAGCTCAGTCACCGTGATTTTGGAAACATTTTTTTCGGCAAGCAAATCAATCAGCGAATTTTTTATATTGGTTCTTGTTTTTACAATGCGAAGGTCAGTAACATTAGCGTCCATACTATCACCCCATAAAACAGTTTGATTATAGCACCAAAATTTTTTTGAGTCAACGGAGGTTCTTATGACAGGTCTGATAATTGAAGGCGGAGCAAGGCGAGGAATTTTTACCGCCGGTATAACCGACTGTCTGCTTGAAAACAAAATACACTTTGACTATGTTGCAGGAGTTTCGGCGGGAGCTGAGGTCGCCCTTGATTTTACCGCAAAACAGGAAGGTCGTTCCCGCAGGGTTATTATGCCCCACAGAACAGGTGATTTTTCGGTTCTCGGTTTTCTTTCAATGGATCTTGACAATATGATTTACAGATTTCCTTATCAGGATTATCCGTTTGATTTTGATACATTTTTTGCGTCAGATACAAACTGCGAATTTGTGGCAACCGACTGCGTAACAGGCAAAGCAAAATATTTTTCAGAGAACAAAAGCGAACAGCGCTTGCTTGATTCCGTAAGAGCGTCCTGCACAGTTCCTATTCTCTATCAGATAAGCGAATTTGAGGGCGGAAAGTATGTTGACGGCAGTATTGCCGACGCTGTTCCCTTTGACCGTGCGTTTGAACAGGGCTGTTCCCGTGTGCTTGTGCTTTTGACAAAGCCCGAAAATGAGCCTTGCACGGACTATCGCAAGTTTGAATTTTTAATCAACAAAAAATACAAGGACTATCCGAACCTCATCAACGCTCTTATGACGAGATTTGACCGCTATAATGAGCAATGCAAAAGAATGAAACAGCTTGAGGAGGACGGCAGACTTATGGTACTCCGCCCGTCACACAAGTATGTAAAATCATTTGAGATGAACACGGATGTGCTTGACGAGGCGTATAACGCCGGCAAAAATCTTGCCAAAGAAAGGCTTGCCGAAATTGAAGATTTCCTCAATGTTCTCGAAAAGAAATAACACGACAATAAGTTTTCTAATATATTATCTTCCCGAAAGTCAAGGTACAGTTTTGTGCCTTGACTTTTTATTTTAAAAACAATTCAATTGACAACCAAATCATTATGCAGTATGATTGTATTGACAGATAAACTTGGCTTTAGGTCAAGAGCTTTTAGAATGTTTCGGAGTGATTTTATGTACACAATCGGTCAGGTATCTCAGATGTGCGGTATTCCTGTTTCAACCCTGCGTTACTACGATAAAGAGGGACTTTTTCCGCATATGGAGAGGGTTTCGGGTATCCGCAGATTTTCCGACAGAGAGCTTGAAACACTCCGCATAATTGACTGCCTCAAAAAATCGGGACTTGAAATCAGGGAAATAAGAAAATTTATGCAATGGTGCGCCGAGGGCAGTTCGTCCTATCCGCAAAGGCGAGAGCTTTTTGAAAATCAGAAAAAAACCGTAGAAAAGGAAATTGAGCGTCTTCAAAAGACGCTTGATATGCTCCGCTTTAAGTGCTGGTACTACGATACTGCCATTGCTGACGGCAACGAGGACAGAATCAACGAAATGCTCCCGAACAATCTTCCCGATGATATTCAAAAGCTGTATGACCATGCCCACAGCGATGACGAAGATTAATTTTGATAATTTGTAAATTCACAGAATTACGCTCTCCAAACGGAGGGCGTTTTATTTTGTGCTATTTTATTTTGTTCCGAAATATTTTATGTAGCTTTCAATGTTGCAGTTGATTTCTTCAAAAATTTTTCGTACCCCGTCAATTCTTAAATTCTCATGATAAACCTTTGCTCTGCCCTCTCTGTCAATTTCAATCAGCAAAACATTCTCACCGTCAACCTCAGCATAAACATTGCACGATAACTCCGGATATTTCACCTAACCACCTCGGTAATTTATATGTAGACAAGAGGTTGTCTGTTGCAAAACATTGAACAGAAAAAATTTTTATGATAAAATTTCAATATACTGTAACAAAACAGCAATTTGCGGATTTAATATACGGGAGGTGACAAAGTGCCATTTGAAGAATTTTACAGACAAAACTTTAAAACAGTTTACGGATTTCTGATTAATCTCTGTAAAAACAGCGACCTTGCAGAGGAATTGACTGCCGAAACTTTTCTTAAAGCATTTGAACATTACAAAAGCTACAACAAAAAGTACAAGCCCTCAACATGGCTTTGTGCCATTGCCAAAAACGAATATTTAAAATATCTGCGTAAGCAAAAGAAAATTGATGGTTTTGACAATGCAGAAATTGCCGACATCAGCAATTTAGAAGAAAAGCTTTCGGATAAAGACACGGCATTGCGAATACATAAATATCTGCATATTCTTGATGAACCGTATCGTGAGGTCTTTATTTTAAAAGTTTTTGCAGAGCTGTCATATAAGGAAATTGCCGAAATTTTCGGCAAAAAAGAAACATGGGTACGAGTCACCTATTACCGTGCAAAAGTCAGATTATTGGAAAGGCTTGGTGATGATAATGAATAAGAACTGCAACATAGTGCGTGATTTAATTCCTTTGTATTCCGATAATACCGCAAGTGATGAAAGCAGAAAATTTATTGAGGAGCATTGCCGTACTTGCGATAAATGCAATCGTATTTTATCACTTTCAAAAACCGAAATTGACAAAACGGCACACCTTGACGATGAAATTAACAGCGTATGGAAAAGTATTGAAAAGCAGAACAAAAAGAAAAGAATAATTAAAGTTGCAATTGCGGCTATTTTGGTTACTGTTTTTATCCCCTTAATTATTATCGGGGCAAATTATATGTACGGTGCTGACAACACAGATACAGCGAAAAGCCCATATTTCAGCGACGAAATGCTAAATGAATTTGACAAGGGATATTCACAATCGGACCAAAAACAGCTTGAACCGCTTTTGAATGATATAAAAAATGTTATTGATTTCAACGGTGAATATGAAACCGCCAAAGGAAAATTCGGAGAACTTGCGTATTATTCATATGACCGTGTTGAGGGCGATTACACAGTCAAAGCTAAGGTTGAATTGAACTCCGCAAAGCTTTACACAGACACGGGATATATGTGGATTGAATACACAAAGAATTTATACACAGAGGACGGAACTTTTTGGATGACAACCGAACCCGTAAAATCACGAATTACCGTAATCAATAAAGACGGTGAATGGACAGCGGTCAATATTCAGTCGGAACAGTAAGGCTTGTTTTAAATACACCGATGTGTTATACTCGGGTTAGAAACTGAAAGAGGCAGAGTTATGGTAAGAGAAATTGTACATGATCCTATGTTTTTACAGAGAAAGTCGGAAGACGCAACACAGGCAGATTTGCAGACGGCACAGGACTTGCTCGACACACTCAGGGCAAATTTTGACCGTTGTGTGGGCATGGCGGCTAACATGATAGGCGTTGCAAAAAAGATAATCGCAATTAATGACAACGGAAAATATCTTGTTATGTTCAATCCCGAAATCATTAGCAAATTCGGTGAATTTGAAACCGAGGAAGGCTGTCTTTCGCTTGACGGCGAACGCAAAACAGTTCGTTACAAAACGATAAAAGTAAAATATTTCAACGAAAATTTCAAGCAGATAAAACGCAGTTTTTCAGACTTTACCGCACAGATTATTCAACATGAAATCGACCATTGCAACGGGATTCTGATTTAAAGTTAATACAAATCCTTCTCTCCCCGACAGTCACACGGTACAATGTGTGGCTGTCGGGTTTTGTTTTGCACAAAAGTTTTACTGCAATTTATTCATTACAACTAATTTTACCATCAATCTGAACCTTTTTTGGATTATTGTTTTGTAAAAATCGCACGAAATTGCATGGCAGATTATTTTGCAATTGCACTTTGAATTACATTGTGCTATAATATTAATACAATAGAAACACAGAAAAATTGTAATTAATCAAAAGGCGGTGATTTTATGAAAGGAATTACAAAAAATCAAGCGACAGCAATTTGGCAGATTTTCTTTGTATTGTGGCTTACTGTCGGATCAATTGTGTGTTTTAATCTCGGTTGTATAGAAGATTCGCCGATATGCACACCTATGTTTGCAATAACTCCGCTTTATCTCATAGAGTTCTATTTTGACCACCCCTACACCGTACAGGCAATTATGTTTCAAAACTTTGTGCTGATATTGATGCCTGCACTGCTTTGGTTTTTAACATACAAATCAGTATTCAAAAACAAAAAATCCGCAAATACAATTATTCTTATTCTTATGATTCCCGACACCGTTTTGTCAGCATTTTACGGCTTATTTTTTACAATAGGATATTTTTTCACATCCAATCACTATTTTCTATTGTTAGCGTTTTACATAATCAATTTAATAATAAAAATCGGATTAATTTTTGTAACGGTTAAAAGAGATTAAAAGGCGGTGAGATTATGAAAAGCAATAAAACTCTCAAGTACACAGGAATTGTACAAGGTGTACTCATTGCAACTCTGTTACTGCTTGCCATTTGGATTCAAGTGACATTTTTGTATAACTACTATTGTGAAGATTCTTCTTTTTGGGCAATCCACGGCGACTACCCGTTCCTATTCATTTTCAACACTCTTTTTACAACCTTTGCATCTTTCTCAAGCTTGTTAGAAAATTATGTTTTATATGTTATTTTTGAAATTATGGATATTGCATCGTTGGTATTGCCCGTATATCTCGTTTACAAATCCATACGCAGTAAAAGCACGATGGCAAACGGCTTGATTATTATATCATCTGCTGTTACTTTTATGATTATGGTTGCTTACGGAGTTTATACCCTTCTTGACATAATTTGCGGTGCTGAAACATTCAATATTTACAGCATAATTTTCATCTTCATAATGTTGATAAAAGTTACTCTGTGCATTGTTTCACTGCTCAGAATAAGGGCAATTAACAACGCTGACGAATAGTATTACATATAAACAAGACAGTTTACGGCTGTCTTGTTTTGTTATTTATTAAAATTCCTTCATTGTATAACCCTTTCCCTACAAAATCTACAGGGACAGTTGCTGTGAACATTGACATATATTGCTGATTTAATATTCCAAATTTAATATTGCTAATTTGGAATTATAATGGTATAATTCGTGTAGATATTGCGGAGGTGTTGTCGTGAAAAAATTTGTACCGTTTTTGCTTGCTCTTATGATGATTTTCGGGAGCAGTACCCTTGCTTCTGCAACTGACAAAACAGACACACAAGACAACTCCACCTCCGATGAATCGGACGGCGGTTCAATGCCTACGGATTTTGCGATAATTCTTCTGCTTATCGCAGGCGGTACGGCAGTCGCAAGCTTTAAACGCCACAGAAATGACCGTGACGATTACGATGAACCCGATGATGACACGGAAGAAGAAATTTGATTTTACATTATTAAAAACAACAAAGCCGACAGAATACAATCGCTGTATCTGTCGGCTTATTATTATGCTTAAAAACTAATTCATATTATTGTTTAATTCGTTTGAAGAATTTATTATTTCTCTGATTTCATTTTCGGCTTGTCTGACTTCTTCTAAAAATGCTCTTGATGAAACACGCAACGCACCGTTGCCCAGAATTATCATCTGTTCGAGTGCGTCGGATGTTACGACACGCACCTTGTTGGTTTTGGCAAGCTTGTGAGAGGTTTTTTCAATAAACATATCGGCGGTTTCTGCCTCTTTGGTATATACAATGCTGATATTATTCACGGTTTCAACCTCTCTGTGTTCGCCCTTTACCTTGTACGCATCAAACACGAGAATAAGGTTACACTTGCTGTAGCCTTGATAGTTGCAGAGAATGTTTATCAGAGCGTGTCTTGCACCGTCAAGACTTCTTTCGGAAAGCTCTTTGAGGTGTTCCCACGCAAAAATAACATTGTAGCCGTCAACAAGCAGATACTCCGTGCCGTCATACACGGGGGATTTTTTATACTTTTCAGCCGCCTTGTCAATAGACGAAACCGCCTTGACATGACGCTTTTCGGGAGCGTGTTTTCTGCGTGTCACAGGACCGTAGGTCTGTTCAAAAATCTGCATAAGCTCCTTGTCAAGTGCAAAAATATCGTCCTGAGTTTTGCACTTTGCAAAAGCGTTTTCGCTGTTTGTGCCGATTTCATCGTCTTTCGGAGCATTGAGAACACTCGGCAGATGCATATGCTCGCCGACCTCATTCCACGGCACATTGTAGCCTGCTCCGTGAGAACAAAACACAGAACCGCATGGATTGTCAACATCGGCATCGCAATCGTAGCCGATTTGTGCAATAACTTCATCGCTGTTGTGACACGGCTCATAGCCTTTAAGACTGCACGAAAGTCTGCCTCTGCCGTGAGTGTACTGCATAACTTCTTTTGTGTAGTTACCCATTTCGGACACGGGTGCAGTACCCGTGAGAACGGAATTTTCTCCCTTGGCTTCAGGAGAATTGAAAGTACCGCTCATCCGCTGAATATCTGACATTGCCCGTCCCACATTTTCGTTAGGCACTTCAAGCGTAAAATCATAAACAGGCTCAAGAAGAATGCTCTTTGCCGAGCGCAGTCCCTGTCTTACGGCACGGTAGGTTGCCTGTCTGAAATCTCCTCCCTCGGTATGCTTTGCGTGAGCTTTTCCCGAAACAAGCGTGATTTCAATATCTGTAATCGGCGAGCCTGTCAGCACACCGAGATGTGTTTTTTCACAGAGGTGAGTAAGAATCAATCTTTGCCAGTTGCGGTCGAGCAAGTCCTCTTTGCAACGGGAATTAATTGTAATTCCGCTGCCACGCTTTGCAGGTTTCAAAAGGAGGTGAACCTCTGCATAGTGTCTTAACGGCTCAAAATGACCGACACCCTCAACCGTATTTTCGATAGTTTCCTTATAGATTATACTGCCTGTGCTGAACGATACATTTATACCGAAACGCTCTTTTATTATGCACCTCAGCACCTCAAGCTGAATTTCACCCATAAGTCGGATGTGGATTTCACCGAGTCTGCTGTTCCACACAACATTTAGCTGAGGATCTTCGTTTTCAAGCGTTTTCAGCTTTGTGAGAGCCGTGTGGGCGTCTGTCCCGTCCTCTAATTCAACCTTGTAAGTAAGGACAGGTTCGAGTACGGGAACTCCGGAATTTTTCTCAACACCCAAGCCGTCACCCGATGAAGTGAATGTTATTCCCGTTACCGCACAAACGGTTCCTGCAACAGCCTCCTCAACGGCTGTGAATTTCTCGCCCGAATAAATTCTTATTCTGTTTACCTTTTCGGCATTGGTATTTTTTTCGCTTTGGAGAACCTCACGCACTTTAAGACTTCCGCCGGTAATTTTCATAAATGTAAGGCGGTTGCCCTGATTGTCCTCTGCAATTTTATAGACCTTTGCACCGAACTCAGCACCGTAAGAGGGCATAACCGTGTATTCGTCAAGCAGATTCAAAAATGCCTTTACACCGTCAAGTTTGAGTGCCGAACCGAACATACACGGAAAGATTTTGCGTTCCTTAATCGCACCTGTTATGTCGGTCTTTTCAACGGCATCTGTTTCATAATATTTTTCAAGAATTTTTTCATCACATACGGCAACACTTTCACGAAAGCCGTCGGAGTTCGGATAGGTAAAATCAACGCAGTTTTCGTCAAGCCCTGTACGCAGCTGTGCCATAACGGAAAGCTTGTCCGCACCGTCAAGATCCATTTTGTTGACGAAGATAAAACACGGCACATCGTACTTTTTGAGCAGTTTCCAAAGTGTGCAGGTGTGACTCTGAACACCGTCAGTTCCGCTGATTACAAGAATTGCGTAGTCAAGCACCTGAAGTGTACGCTCTGCTTCTGCCGAAAAATCAACATGACCGGGTGTGTCAAGCAGAGTAAATTCCGTGTTGTTGTACTTCATAACCGCCTGTTTTGAAAAAATTGTAATTCCACGGTCACGCTCAAGCGAAAAAGTGTCAAGAAACGAATCCCTGTGGTCAACCCGACCAAGCTTTGTTATGTTGCCTGAGGAGTACATCAGAGCCTCTGAAAGCGTAGTCTTTCCCGAATCGACATGAGCCAGAATACCGACTGCAATTTTTTTCATCTTATCACCATACCCGAAAATTTATATATTTCTTTTAGAGAATTGTTTCCATACCGATTTTTTGAACCTTAAAACCGATACGCTCGTAAAATTTCATTGCACCGTCATTGCCTGCCCACACATTTAGCGTAACATTATAACAACCGCTTTTTCGGGCAAAATCAATAACATGGTTATACAGCTTTGTGCCGATATGCATCCCTCTTGTATCCTCGTCAACACACAAATCATCAATATACAGGGTTTTTATATTTGTGACTGACTTGCTTTCAAGATTTTGTTTGAAAATACAAAAAGCATATCCTTTTACTTTTCCGTTATGTTCTGCAACAAAAATCGGCTTTTGCTCATCAACAATTATTCGCTCAAGCTCCTCGTCTGTGTATTTCTTCTCACCGACTGTAAAAAGGTCGGGGCGGATATCGCTGTGAATCTTGTGAACCTCAAAAAGGAGCTTGTCAAGCTGCGGTATGTCTTTAAATTTTGCCCGTCTTATTGTTACTTCACACATAATTTCATCTTCCAATCATATAAAAAATACCTTGTGCAATTTCGTTTTGCCGAAACCTTTAACATTTATTTTACCACATTAAAAAATTAATGTAAACAAAGCAAAAAGGCTTGCGACCAAAATTGACCGCAAACCTTTTCGGGAGTAAATATGAACGAAAGTAATTATCAGTTTTATGTTGTTATATAAGATTATTGTAAAGCTCTGAAATTTCTTAAACACTTGCAGAATAAATCTATTTGCTTTATTATACACCTGTATATCTGAAATTTCAAGAACCATTTTAACATTTCTATGTCTTTTGCTGTCATTTGCATTAAAAACTTGTACTTTGCAAAAAGAATGGTATAATATAATCAGAATAAAATTTACATAACCAAGGAGTTGACATATATGTATGAAGAAATTTATGCTCAGGCAAAACAGGCTTGTAATGAGCTTTGCGATGTTGCCAAGCTTAAAGAGGGCAGTATTGTTGTAATCGGCTGTTCTTCAAGCGAGGTTGCAGGCGGAACTATAGGACACAATTCAAGTCTTGAAACCGCTCAGGCTGTTTTCAAGGGTATATACGAAGTGCTTTGCGAAAGAAAAATTTACCTTGCCGCACAATGCTGCGAACACCTCAATCGTGCAATCATCGTTGAGCGAGAGGCTGTTCCGAACGCTGAAATCGTGAATGTTGTTCCACAGCCAAAGGCAGGCGGTTCGTTTGCCACAACAGCATACAAAACATTCAAAGATCCCGTTGCACTTGAAGAAATCAAGGCTGACGCAGGTCTTGACATCGGCGGAACACTTATAGGCATGCACCTTAAAAGAGTTGCCGTACCCGTAAGACTCGGCATTGACCATATCGGACAGGCAATTCTGCTTGCCGCAAGAACCCGTCCTAAATTCATCGGCGGTTGCCGTGCCGTTTATGACGACAGCTTTTAATTTTATTACAATTGACGGGCGGCAGTTTTCGGACTGTCGCCTGTTTTTTTATTACTGCTTATTAAAATTTCAACATATTACCTTGTTTTCCGCAAATTTGCGACATACAATATCAAAGAAAAGTTTGCATTTTTCACTAACTGTGGTATAATCTAATGAGATAATTTTTTTCTGGAGGTACTATGAGCGGTATAATTGTTTCTGTTATTGTCCCCTTTCTTGAGAGCAATAACAAATTAATAGATACTCTGTCATCAATATCCGAGCAAAAGAATATTCATCAAGAGAACATTGAAGTGCTTATTGTTGACGCAACAGACAAAACTTCAGGCAAAATTGCAAACGGCAATATGTCAATGTGCAAGGTGATTTATGCAAAGTCGGTTAAAAGCTTTGCCGATGCCTGCAACCTTGCTGCGTCAAAAGCAACAGGCAAATATATCACGGTGTGCAATTGCGGCGACACTTTCAGCGATAACTATTTTGAAAGCTGCATTAAGGTGTTCAACAAAAAGGAAAAAATTCCTTTTGTTGCCGGTCACAGATTTTGCGTAAACCCTGTTTTCAGAGAGAAAAAGGAATTCAGACTTAACAAAGGTCAGCTTGAATCAAGCGTTGTCAACCTTTTTGATAATCCCAACCTCATCAATCTTGAGCTTACGGGTACTTTTTACAGAACTGAAATTTTCAAATCATACAAAATGAACAACAAGCTCAAGTACGAAAGCGCAGACGATTTTGCACTCAGAATTCAGCTTGATTATCCGGAGTATGCATATCTTGATGAGATTGAATTTGACTACTTTATGCCTGTAAGCGATGACTTTATGTACTATGTTCCCACAAACTACAAGGACTGGTACACAGATTCGCTTAACAACTTCTTGAAGCCTCTCATCAATGACAGCAAGGACAGGGACGGAAATATTCCGCTGTTTATTCAGTTCTATATTGTTTTCAATATTACAACAAAGTTCCTTGCAAATATGAACAACCGCAACAAGCGTAATATGAACGATGAAGAGCTTGCGGTTTTCTTTGAAACAGCAAGAGAATGTTTTAAGTTTGCAAATGACGGTTTTGTTCTTAACAAAGACAAGTATGTTTCTCTCGGCTACAGCGAGGAAGCCGCCGAGATGTTCTATATGATAAAGTACAATTGTGTTTTCAAGGATATGCCTTTTGAATATTCCGAGGGCAAAAAAGAGGTTTATCTCAACTGCAACAATGTCTATATTTCTAAGCTTACAGACCAGAGAGTCGGTATGCATGTTATGGACTACCGTGACGGCAAGCTTGTTATTGACGGCTCGTTCAGACAGGTTTTTGACCTTGAAGATTTTGAGCTTTATGTTCAGTTTGGCGACAAAAGACAGGTTCTTACAAACACAGACCGCTATTCTCTGACAAAATATTTCGGCATCAGTGCGTACAAGAAATTCACCTTCCACCTTGAGCTTGAGCTTGACCCCGAAAATCCTCAGCAGACGGTTGCATTCTTTGCAAGATACAAGGATTCAATTATTCCGCTCAAGCTTTCATTCCTGCACCATTGGTCTAAGTTTACAATCAAGCCAAAGAACTCCTACTGGAGATTCAACAAGTATGTTGCCTATATTGACAACTCAAGCACAATTGTAATCTGCCACGCATCTGCTATGGATACATTCAAGAGAGAACTCAAGTTTCTCCCATATGTTTTCATGGAGAGTAAACGCAGCTTCATTACAAGAATTCAGTATTGGCTTACAAGACCTTTCTTCAAGAACAAGAAAATCTGGCTCATGTACGATAAGCTGTACAAGGGCGGTGACAGCTGTGAATATCTTTACAGATATTGTGCAGACAAAAAGGACGGCATTTCAAGATACTATATCATTGACAAAAACACTTCCGATTACAAGCGACTAAAGGCTGACGGACTCAAGCCTGTCAAGAACCGTTCATTCAAGCACAAAATGCTGTTTCTCAATACCGATATTGCGCTCATTACAAACTCAAATGTATTCCCGTTCAACGGCTACAGTATGGATCGTTCAAGATTCATCAGAGGTTTGTGCAACTTCCCTTCAATGTGCTTACAGCACGGACTTTCGGTTCAGAAGTGTGCAATGGCTCAGCAGAGAATTGTTGACAACACACAGATGTACTTCCTTGCGTCAAAGTATGAGTACAAAAACCTGAGCAACCATGTTTACAACTATCAGGATTTTGACATTCTCAAGATGACAGGCATCGGCAGATATGACGGACTTATCAATAACGATAAAAAGCAGATTCTGCTTTCACCCACCTGGCGTATGTACAATGCAATGCCTGTTACAACAAGCGAGGGTGAACAGAGAGCTTACAATCCCGAATTCAAGCACACAACCTATTATAAAATCTACAACGACCTTATCAATAATAAAAAGTTGATTGATACGGCAAAGCGTACAGGCTACAAGATTAAGTATGTTCTTCATCCGATTTTAAGCTCACAGGTTAACGACTTTATCCCCGATCCGTATGTTGAGGTTGTTTCATCGGTTGGCGATTTCAACTACGAAACAGCTTTTCAGGAGTCAAGCCTTATGGTAACTGACTATTCGGGCGTTCAGTTTGACTTTGCTTATATGAAAAAACCGCTTGTATATTTTCATCCGTCACAGCTTCCTGCGCACTATGATGACGGCGGATTCTTCTATGATACAATGGGATTCGGAGAAATTTGTACCGAAAGCGACCAGCTTGTTGACCTGCTCTGCGAGTATATGGAAAACGGCTGTAAAATGAAGCCAAAGTATGTTGAAAGAGTTGAAGATTTCTATCAGTTTGACGATCACAACAACTGTGAAAGAATTTACAACGAAATCATCAAGTATCAGCAACAGGTTAACAAAGACAAATTAAAATAGTATTTAAGCGGTCAGTTTTTTGCTGACCGTTTTTGTTTTGCCAATACTTCTCAAGCTCAATATACTTTTATTGCTTTTTGTACATATGTACAAATTTTGTATATATTGTTTAAAAATCACTTGTTTTTCTCTTGAAATACTACACCGCATAAATTGTTATAACAGGCAAATTATGGTATAATTGGTATTTGTAGCAATGTTGCAAATTTTACGAAAATTGTTAAGAAAACGAAGTTCCTGTCAGAAATTGACAGACACAAATCCCCTACTTTTTGGGATTTCCGTTTACGGAGGATTTAAAAATGAGCAAAATCAAACGACAGTCCGGTATTGAGTTACTGCGAATTATTGCAATGATACAGATAATTTTTTTGCATGCGTATCAGTACGGATTACTTCATGACGCATCAAAGGCCGCAGGCGATATTGACGGTATATTGGTGACATTTGTATGGTCATTATGCAGAACCCCTGTTGATGTGTTTATTATGATAAGCGGCTACTTCATGATAACCTCGCAGTTTGATATAAAAAAGACCATACGGCGTGGCGGAAAAATCTACGGTGCAATGATTTTTTACTCGATTATACTTTCGATAATTTTCTTCATAAGCGATCCGTCGCTCATAAATATAAATTCAGTTATAAAGGCGTTCACTCCGCTAATGTCACGAACTTGGTATTTTCTGAGCAATTATTTGATTATTCTTCTGCTCAGCCCATTTCTCAACAAAATGCTTGCGTCACTTTCTAAAAAACATTACCTCTACTTTATGGGAATTGTTTTTGTGGCAGTAAGTCTATGGTCAACGCTTGCGGAAATTCACGGAATAAACAATGTGATCAGCGTCAACAAAATACTTGATCCTTATATGGGCAAAAGTCTTGGCGGATTCCTTTTGATGTACATAATCGGCGGTTATCTGAGGTTGTTTGTAAAGCAGAAACCGCTTGAGAAAAGAAAACCAAATTTCCGCTATCTCGGCATTTTCGTCGGCCTTTGCGTATTAGATTTTGTATTGGCATCTGTTTTTCCACAATACAAGCCGGCATTCGGTATGTTCAACAACCCGATTGTCCTCGCCGAATCGGCGATGTTGGTTCTCTTTTTCAGAGATTTCAATTTCAGCTCAAAATTTGTCAATACAGTAGCCGGCACAACGCTCGGTATATATGCAATCCACGAAAATCCGTATGTTCGTGATTGTCTGTGGCATGTTGCAAACTTCAGCAATAAGCACCTCTATGACACCCTGATTTACATTCCGATTGTAATTATAACAATCCTCCTCATATTCGCAGGCTGTTGCGTAATTGAGCTTTTAAGACTTAAACTCTTCGAATTTGTCGGCAATAAAATAAACGCCCGCAAATCCATAACATCAGGCAAACGCTGTACAAAATAATATATCTTATAAAAAACAACACCGACAGATAAAGCTAAAAGCTAACCTGTCGGTGTTTTTATTATTCAAAATATTTTCCGCTGCCCTTCATTTCTGTTTTGATGAAGTGCGACATAATTTTGCCGAGATATTTTTTCATCATTTTGTTATAGCTTTCGGGGTTGACTTCACCGCCGTATGCCATAACATCAAATGTTATTTTCGCCTCAACAATCTTTGCATTCAGCCTAAAAAATCCGCAACGCTGATAGAATTTATAACGACTCATTCGCTGTTTTTGATTGGGGGCATTTTCTTCTTCAAGCTGTTCAATTGCAAGAAAAATTCTTTTGCCCTTATACAAATTTTTAAATTCATCAAGCACGGCGACTCCGATTCCGTGTCCCCTCTCCTTTTCGGAAATTGCATAGTAGTACACATAGACAACTTCGCCGTCCGTGATTGCATAGATAAGTCCAATCCACTTTTCTTCATCATAAATTGCGTAGAAATCTGCACCCTCATTCTTTGATTTTTTCATCAAAAGCCAAAACGGTACTCTCTCAACGGCAGGAAATGCGGAAAGGTATAATTCTTTTACAGATTTATAATTACAAATTTGTTTTGTGACTTTTTTAAAGCAAATCATAAAAATCCCTTTCGTTACTATAATCACATGGAATATTGTACCACATAAAGGATTAATTTGCCACAACAGTTTTCGTCTTTGAAAGTTTTCTTATTTTAACATAATAAACCGCAATCATAAGGAGCATACTTCCTGTCCATGCGGCAGGACCGGCAACACAGATTGATGCGTAACCTATTACAGAACTGAAAATGACGGGCGTCATAATTCGCATAACAACTTCGATAAGCGAACCGATCATAGGCACAATGCCGTTTTTAAGTCCCTGAATTGTTCCACGGTATATAAACAGCATTGCAAGCGACCACTCAAACGGGCAGTTCCAGAACATAAACTGAATGGAATAATCAATAGTCTGCTGTGAGCTTCCGCTTGTGAAGATTCCTGTTATCGGCTGAGCAAAAATCATTGAAACCGCACCGATTACAATTGAATATGCAATACAAATTAACAGGCAAAAATTGACGCCTTTTTTGATTCTGTCATATCTTCCTGCGCCCTCGTTCTGACCTGCAAATGTTGCGATAACCGTACTCATTGAGTTCATCGGATTCTGAATGAGGAGCTGAACACGGTTGCCGATTGTGTAGGCGGCAACGGCATATGAACCGAACTGATTTACGAAATACTGCAAAACCATCATTCCGATTGAAATTACTGAGTTTTGAAGTCCCATCGGGAAACCGACTTTTAGCTCGTCCCGTACAGTTGAAGTCAAATTTTTAAAGCTGTTTCTGTTCGGCAAAAGCATTTTCACCTTGAAAAAAATGTACACACAACAGAGAACTGCCGACACAAGCTGAGAGATTACCGTTGCAATTGCCGCACCCGAAACATCCCACCTGAACACTATGATAAATAACAGGTCAAGTCCCACATTCATTACGGATGAAAAGAGCAACAGATAAAGCGGAGTTTTGCTGTCACCAACCGAACGCAGAAGTGATGCCGTAAGGTTGTAGAGCATTGTTGCGGGGATTCCGAGGTAAATTATTGTAAGATATCTGCTTGCATACTCGAATGTATCCGAGGTTGTTCCGAGCATTGTAAGCAGCGGATTAACAAGAAGTACAAACGAAACAGTAAGCACAACAGCCGACACAACGCCAATTATTATGTGGGCGGCAACGCTCTTTTTCACCCGTTCCATATCGTTTGCACCGAAATGCTGTGAAGTGATTACCGAACAGCCGGCGGAAAGTCCTATGAAAAATCCGAGTGCAAAAAAGTTGAGCGAACTCGTTGAACCGACAGCCGCAAGCTTGATTTCACCGAGAGTCTGACCGACAATCAGCGTATCGACAACATTGTAAAGCTCCTGCAAAAGGTTGCCGATTATTACGGGAATTGCAAAAAATAAAATCTGACTTGAAATTTTTCCCTGAGTCAGATTTCTAACAGATTTTGAACCATTCATAACATTCACACTTCTTATCAAAAATTTTTATGTTTTTAATATCTTTTTCGTTTAAGTATAAGTCCATATCAACGCTATGCTTTGCCTGACGATGCGGCATTTCTGCACTTGATTATAGCACAGCGATTTGTGAATGTAAATGTATAGGAATGACGAAATAAAGACGCTTTTGTTTTGAAAAAACTTTACACAATGCACAGTATTGATTTTGTCCTATTTTATTACAGCATAATTTTATAACCAAATAATAAGTATTTCACATTATCCGATTATTATTGACTGTTTTAAGAACACAACCGTTTTGATGAAAATTTGCAAATTGTCAATATTTTGTTATTCTGAGTTTTCAGCAAAAACAAAACAGAGCCGAAAAAACGACTCTGTTTTGTAACATTAGAAAAAATATTTATGAAAACAAACTGTCTTATTAATCAATCTTTTTTAACATTGAAAGCGTCCATACCGGGATAAACTGCGCTGTCACCGAGGAGTTCTTCAATTCTGAGAAGCTGATTGTACTTCGCAACACGCTCTGAACGGCTCGGAGCACCTGTCTTAATCTGGCAAGTGTTAAGAGCAACTGCGAGGTCGGCAATTGTTGTATCTGCCGTTTCACCGCTACGATGTGAAGAAATTGCTGTGTAACCGGCTTTGTGAGCCATTTTGATAGCCTCGAGAGTTTCCGAAACCGAACCAATCTGGTTAAGCTTGATAAGAATTGAGTTACCGCAGCCAAACTTGATACCCTTTGCAAGTCTTTCTGTGTTTGTAACAAAGAGGTCATCGCCGACAAGCTGAACCTTGTCACCGAGTTCCTTTGTAAGCTGCTGCCAGCCTTCCCAGTCCTCCTCGTCAAGAGCGTCTTCGATTGAGATAATTGGGTACTTTTCAACAAGCTTTTTCCAATGCTCAATAAGTTCTGCCGATGTGAACTTTGTGCCGGCCTTTGGAAGGACATATTCGCCCTTCTTCTCGCCCTTCCATTCCGATGATGCGGCGTCCATAGCGATCATAAAGTCCTTGCCCGGCTCATAGCCGGCATTCTTAACAGCCTCAAGAATATACTGAATAGCCTCCTCATCACTTGAAAGGTTCGGAGCAAAACCGCCTTCGTCACCTACTGATGTTGCAAGTCCCTTTGATTTGAGGAGAGAAGCAAGTGCGTGAAAAACTTCTGCACACCAGCGCAGACATTCCTTGAATGACGGTGCGCCTACAGGCATAATCATAAATTCCTGAACATCAACTGTGTTTGCGGCATGAGCACCGCCGTTGAGGATGTTCATCATAGGAACAGGGAGTCTGTTGCCCGAGATACCGCCGAGGAATCTGTAAAGCGGAATATCGAGTGCTGTTGCGGCTGCTCTTGCTGTTGCAATTGAAACGGCAAGAATTGCGTTAGCGCCAAGCTTTGACTTGTCCTTTGTACCGTCAGCCTCAATCATAGCCTTGTCAACTGCATAAATGTCTGACGCATCCATACCTGCAACTGTATCATTAATTACTGTGTTAATATTTTCAACTGCTTTTGAAACACCCTTGCCGAGATATCTTGACTTGTCGCCGTCACGGAGTTCAAGCGCCTCAAATTCGCCTGTTGACGCACCGCTTGGGGCAGTACCCCTTGCAACAGTACCGTCAACGAGTGTTACCTCTGCCTCAACTGTCGGATTGCCACGGGAGTCAAGAATTTCTCTGCCGACTACTTTTTCAATTTCTAAATAAGTCATTATAATTCTCCTAACTTTTTTCTTGCAGACAACCCTCTCGGGAGGTAAGCACATCCTCCCGAGTAAAGGCTTTCGGTACCCGCAAGGGAAGTCCACATGATTTATTCAAAAGAGTTAGCCTCTGCTAACCGAGTATTATTATATACCACTCAACAAAGAAAATCAAGAGAAATTTTTTATTTTTTTCTGCAATATTCGTCAGAGATATTTTAAAGCTATTTAAAAATATTTTTAAATAGTTCTTGACTTTTCAGTAAATCAGGCTATAATAAAGCTACAAGCTATTTAAAATATTTTTTAAATAGATGTAATAGGACTTTGTGAGGAGGTATCTGCTTGTCACTGAACGGTACACTTAAAGCACTTTCAGATCCGATAAGAAGAAATATTCTGACAATGCTGAAAGGCAAGAAAATGATTGCAGGCGATATTGCCGAAGAACTTGGAATTTCACCTGCATCGCTTTCATATCACCTCAATCTGTTGAAGAAAAACGACCTGGTGATTGAATCAAAAGAAAAAAATTATGTTTATTATGAGCTTAACACAACCCTGTTTGACGAACTCATAATGTGGCTTAAACAATTTTAGGAGTTGATTTTATGAAAAAGCTGAATAAAATTATGCTTGCACTTTCCATATTGCCCACTTTGCTTACTTCCGTATTTTTATTCTTTATGAATGACACCGTTCCCATGCACTACAACGCAAGCGGTGCTGTTGACCGTTACGGTTCAAAATACGAAAACTTCATTTTCCCTGCAATCATTCTGTTTATGTATGCATTTTACATGGTGTATACCAAGATATATACTAAATACAGCACAAACAGCGTTGAAAAGATAAATAACAATGTAAAAATCACTGCGATACTTGTGACATCAATCATTGCGGCTTTCAATATTCTTCAATTGATGTTTCTTATTCTGGCAATTTTAAAGCCCGACAGCACAACTTTTACAGATAATGTGCCGTTCATTATAAATACGGTTACGGGTTTAATGTTGATTATTGCAGGCAACTTTCTTCCGAAAACAAAACGAAATTCGTTTATCGGAGTAAAAACATCATGGACTCAAAGCAGTGACTTGGCGTGGTATGAATCAAACCGAGCCGGCGGAATTGCTTTTGTAGTTACCGGAATTTTGACAATCATTGAAAGCTCATTCATAAAGGGAATCAATTCAACAATTATTATGGTTGCAATTCTTCTGATAAGCATTGCCGTTGCCTACATCTATGAGTATGTAAAAGTAAAAAAATCCTCTTAATCAAGCACAAAACCGCTGTCGGGATTAAACCTGACAGCGGTTGTTTTTTGAAATATTTACTTATAAATATTCATTAAAATTACTGCTCTGCTTTTTCAGGGAGCGACAAAGCTTTGCCTTTATCATTTTTCTTTGTCAGCGGAGTCATACTCTTTGCACAAATCATCATAGTTGACGCATTATGCAAAAATGCCGAAACCGACGGCTGAATAACTCCCATAAAGCCTGAAAGCAAAAGTGCCGAATTGAAAGCAATTATAAAACGATAGTTTTTGTTGATTCGTTTCATAAGGTCTTTGCTCAACTTGCGAACACGCACAAGCGAACGCAAATCAGAGCCTTTTATGGTAATATCCGCAGTTTCACGGGCAATGTCGGACGCATCGTTCATTGCAACCGAAACATTTGCGGCGGCAAGTGCCGGAGTATCGTTGATACCGTCACCGACCATAATTACCTTCTGACCGTTCTGCTTCATTTCTTCAACATATCTGTGCTTGTCCTCGGGGAGAACCTGACACTTATAGTCGGTAATTCCGAGCATTGCGGCAGTCGCCTTTGCGGCTCTGTAGCTGTCGCCCGTGAGCATAACAACATTCTTTATGCCCTGTTTTTTGAGCATATCAATTGCCTGTTTTGCTTCTTTTCGAGGCGGATCGCTGATGCACAATGCACCCGAAAGTTCACCGCCAATTGCAAGGTAAAGCACGGAACATGAGCCGGACTTTTCGTCAATAATATTCTGCTGTTCCTTTGTAACGGTAACATTTTCGTCCTCAACAACAAAATGCTTACTGCCGATTATTGCACGCTTACCGTGAAGTGTTGTTGCAATACCGTGGGCAACAACATACTCAACCTCTGTATGCTCCTCGGAGTGAGAAATTCCTCGTTTTTCAGCACCGATTACAACGGCATTTGCTACGCTGTGCGGAAAATGCTCCTCAAGACAGGCTGAGATTCTGAGAACCTCGTCCTCGGTATAATCGCCGAATGCAACAACCTTTTCAAGAACAGGCTCTGCGTTTGTGAGCGTACCTGTCTTATCAAACACGATTGTGTCAGCGTTTGCAAAAGCCTCAAGATACTTTCCGCCCTTGATTGTAATATCGTTGTCAGCCGCCTCTTTGACAGCCGAAATTACGGCAATAGGGGTTGACAGCTTGATTGCACAGGAGTAGTCAACCATAAGAAGTGAAACTGCCCTTGTGATGTTTTTTGTGAAGATAAGAGTTGCGAAAAATCCGATAAAGCTGAACGGAACAATTCTGTCGGCAAGAGTTTCGGCACGGCTCTGAACACCTGCCTTCAGTTCCTCGGAATTGCCGATAAGCTCAATAATCTTGCTGATTTTAGTATTTGACGCAAGCTGACGGACTGTTACAACAATACTGCCCTCTTCGATTACCGTACCTGCATAAACGGAAATTCCCTCACGCTTTAATACAGGCAACGGCTCACCTGTCATTGACGACTCGTTTACGGTTGCCTCACCGTCTGCAACAACACCGTCAACAGGAATAACCTTGCCTGTCTGAACACGGATTTTGTCGCCGACACGCAAATCCTCAATCGGAATGAGAACATCACCGTCATCGGTAACAAGCCATACCCTGTCGGTCTTGATTGCAAGGCTGTCTGTGAGAACCGCCTTTGTCCTTGCGTGAGTATATTCTTCAAGCAAGCCCGATATTCTGAGCATAAACATAACCGTTGCGGCTGTTTTGAACTTGCGTTGACACAAGCAAGCCACAACAGATGCACCGTCAAGCACATCTACGGTAAGTTTACCGTTCCAAAGAGTTTTGAGAGCCTTTTTAATATATTTTGCACTTCTGTAAAGAGTGATTGCCGTTCTTATCGGAGCAGGAAGGAACATCTTTGAAAGATAGTGCTTTGCAACAAGAGTGAAAAGATTGTCATGAAAATCGCTGTCAATCTTCTGAATTCCAAATTCCGCACTCGGTTCATTCTTTTTAAGAGTTTTTACATTAATTGCTCTTACAAGGTCGATAATTTTACTTCTGCTGCCCTTTGTGTAATTGACAAGAATACCGCCGTTTGCAGAACTCACCTGTGCCGAATTTACATAAGGAGATGCGGTCACAAGATTATAGACTGCCCCCTCATACTCCTTATCAAATGCATATGCGCCGCAGCGAAAACGAATTCTCTGCGGCTTGTCATAGACAATTTGAAATTTCATTATTCTGTCACTTCTTCAGCGGCAGCATCTTCGTGAATACCTGCCTCTGTTTTAGCATCATAGCAGATATCCGAAGCTTCATCCTTCATATTCTGGAAAGCTGCCTTTGCATCTTTCTGAAGCTTCATACCCTTTGCAAGACCTGTAACTGCAAGACTGCGAGTTTTATCTGCTTTAAGTATCTTTTTGCCTACGATTACTGCTGCTGCGCCTGCAACTGCACACCATAATTTTTCGTTCTTGAATACTTTCAACATATAAAGTCCTCCTTTAACGCTCATATGCACAAATGTACATATATTTAAGTTGTTTTACACAACAACTTTACCATTAATTATATAATATATGACAAATTTGTCAAGAATTTGCAGAGTGAAATTTTCCAATTTTATAAAAAATTTATCCGAGAGCAACATCAAGAACCATCATCAGCGTAAATCCTATTGCAACACCGATTGTTCCGATGTTGGAATGTTTGCCGTTTTGTGATTCCGGAATAAGCTCTTCGGTTACAACATATATCATTGCTCCTGCGGCAAATGAGAGAAGATACGGCAACAGCGGAACCGCTATTCCTGCAAAAATCACCGTAAGTACAGCACCGATAGGCTCTACAACTCCCGACATAATTCCGAGAAAGCATGACTTTTTGCGTGACGCTCCGCCTGCATGGAGCGGAAGTGAAATTATTGCCCCCTCGGGAAAATTCTGTATTGCAATACCTACCGCAAGAGCCAATGCACCTGCAACGGTTATTCCCGTATTATCGGAAATTGCTCCGACAAATGTTACACCTACCGCCATTCCCTCCGGGATATTGTGCAAGGTAACGGCAAGAACGAGCATAGTGTTCTTTGAAAGGCTTGAACGAACGCCCTCGGGATTGTCGCTGTCAAGGTGCATATGCGGTATAACGCTGTCGAGCAAAAGCAAAAATCCAATTCCGAGCAAAAATCCGACTGTCGCAGGAATCCACGCAACTATGTTCTGACTTTCTGCCATTTCAATTGAGGGAATCAACAACGACCATATTGATGCCGCAATCATTACTCCCGATGCAAATCCGAGCAGAAATTTTTGCAGCTTTTGATTGAGCTCTCCTTTTGAAAAAAGTACAACGGCTGAGCCGAGCGATGTTCCGAGAAACGGTATTAAAATTATAATCAGTCCGTTTAAAAGCATATTGACCTCCTTGTAGTTAGTCTTTGCTAACTACATTGTAGCACAACTAATTTTAAAATACAATAGCGGAACAGAAAATCTCTGCTCCGCTGCATAATATGATGTGATATGTTAATCTGTAATAATTTTTATTGAACTGCCCGACTTTGTGCCGACAACCTCGATTTTGTTGCCTATGCTGTTTTTCAGCTCGCTTATGTGGGAAATGATACCCACAAGGCGGTTGCCGTTGCCTGTAAGGTCATTAAGCGTTTCAATTGCAGATGCAAGGCTGTCGTTGTCAAGTGAACCGAATCCCTCGTCAATAAAGATTGAATCAAGTCTGATTCCGCCGTTTCTCTGCTGAATAATGTCGGAAAGTCCGAGTGCAAGCGCAAGTGACGCCTGAAAAGATTCTCCGCCCGAAAGAGATGAAATATCCCTTTCCTTGTTGTTAAAATTATCACGAACGCTGATTTCAAGTCCTGCGCTGATTCGCTTGTCACGGCTTTCACCACGGACAATTTCATAGCGACCGCCAGTCATTTTTGAAAAACGCAGATTAGCATAGTACAAAACCTGTTCAAAATACGAACCCATAATGTAGCGTTCAAAGGTGATTTTGCTGTTATCGGAAACAATTTCACCGTTGGCGGTTTTCTTGAGATTTTCGTAAACATCGGCTATTCTGAGCTTTTCCTCAAAGTCATTTTTAAGCTTTTCAACGCTGTTGTAAATGTTTTGATTATTGTGCAGACTTCTGTCGCCTACGGTATAAAGATTGTCCCATTTTTCCTTTTCAGAAGTATTGCTATCAATCAGTTCATTGATTTTAAGGACATCTTCCCTTTGCTTTCCTTCAACTGATTTTTCACAGGCTTCAACCGTTGCCCGAGATTTTTTCAAAGAATCGGTAAAGGTTTCTGCCTCTTGTTTTAATTCTTTTATGGAATCTTCGGTCAACAAATTAAAATCGGGACATTCCAAGATATTATTCTCTGAAAGAACAATATCAAGATCCGATTTTTTGTTTTCAAGTTCAGATTCAAAACTTTTCAGCTGTTTTGCAGTTTCATTTTCAACAGAAACCTTGCTGTCAAAATCTGACTTTGCCTTTGAAAGCTCGCTTTGCGCAAGGTCGATTTCAGACTTAATCTGCTCTGCCTTGTCGGCACAAGCCTTTGCAGCGTTCAAAAGTTCTTCAACCGATGAGTATTTTATCTCAGCTTTAAGGCTCTCGGTTTCTTCTTTTGCGGAATTATATTTGCTTTTTGCGTCAGCATTTTTGCGGATTAATTCTGTATTAACAAGGTCAAGCTTTTTAAGCTTTTCATCAAACCTTGAGATTTCAGCCTTGCAGACCTCACGCTGTTCTCTGACTTTTTCAAGGTCAGAAGCTTCGGTTTCAAGGGCTTTTAATTGCTTCTTTTGTTCCGACAAAAGCTGTGAAATCATTTCGGCTGAAAGTGTTTCAACATCAACCTCAAGTGCATTCGCAAATTCCGCGACATTTGTTTTGGCGGATTCTGATTCCGTTTCAAGCCTTGTGACCTCATTTGACTTTTTATGAACGGCATTTTCAGCAACTTCACACCTTGCCTTCAAAGCATCGAGCGTATCCTTGTCGGGTGCATTTTCGCTGTGTTTTGCCGGATTTGGATGATGCAATGAACCGCACACGGGACACGGTTTTTCATCTTCGAGTGTGTCGGCAAGCACGCCTGCCATATTCATTATATAGATATTGTGCTTAGTGTTGTACTCGTTGTTGAGTGCCGTTGCCGACTTTGCAAGGTCTGCACATTCTGCTTTTACATTAGTCAACCTTGCATTGATTTTTTCGAGATTTTCATATTCCGCAGAAAGCCTTTCAGCCTTGCCTGATTTATCCTTCAAGGCGGTTATTTTGCTCTTGGCGTCAAAAATTTTCTGCTCTGTGTTGCTGTTTTCTGAGATAAATTTTTCCGCTTTTGTCTTTAGATTTTCCGTATTCGAATAAGATTTTCTGTTGTCTGAAATTTCCTTTTCGGAATTTTGCAAAACTGATTCATATACACTCAAATTTGCCGTAAGGTTAAAATATTTTCTGTAAGTATCTTCCTTTGCACGGAGTTTTCCCGATTCCTCGTTTAGCGTTGCGATTTTGCCCTCAAGCGACTTTTTCTCGGCAAAAACATTCTGTTTTAATTTCAAATTTTCTTCGGCGGATTTTCTGTTTATTTCCGCATTTTTACAGTTTTTGAGTGCCGAATCATATCTTTTCCGTGACTCGGCAAAGCTGTCATATTTTGGCTTTACGGAGTGCAGTATTTTTTCGTCATTCTCAGCTTTTTTGAGCATTTCATCGTAATGCGGTTTACTCTGCAAAAGCTGTTCGAGGCGGAGCTTTTCGGCATCAAGAGTATCGAATTTATTATTAATTTCAACTGCAAGAGCCTTTTTCTTTTCTTCCTCAAGAATTGTCTTTTCAAGCTCTTTTCGCTTTTTTTCAATTTCTGTATTGTCCTTTTTCTGCATCTCGGAAAGTACCGATAGGTGCAAAAGAAATTGCTCAATATCAATTACCGTAAGGTCTGTTCTGTCGGTATAGAGGTTGATTTTTTCGCTGATTTCGGCAAAGCTGTCATCATCGGGAATTTCAACGGCAACGGTTTTTGACTTGATAAGTTCGCAGACTTTTTTCTTTTCTTCAAGCTTTTCGGCTGACTCTGTTTTCAATTTATCCTGAAATTCTTTGTAGATGTCCGTGTGAAAAATTTTGCGAAAAATCTCGCTTCGCTTTTCACTTCCCGACTCAATGAACTTTTTAAATTCGCCCTGTGCAAGCATTGCAATCTGGCGGTACTCATCACATTTCAAGCCGATAATTTCGCTGATTTTATTATTGACCTCGCCCGTTTTTGTGAACGGAGTTGTAATGTCATCACCCGTAAGCTCTGCTGAAGCACCCTCAATTTTACTGCCTGTTCCACGCTTTTTTGCGACCTCATTCGAGGTGGTTCTGATGATGCGGTACTTCTTTCCCCTGTGTTCAAAGTCAAGCTCAACATAGGTGCGTGTGAGCGGTTTAGCAAAGTTACTGCGGAGCATTTCGCCGTTTCGTGAAGAACCGCTTGTTTCGCCGAAAAGTGCAAAGCAGATTGCGTCGAAAATTGTTGTCTTGCCTGCGCCCGTTGTACCTGTTATGAGGAAAAGCCCTTTGCCGTCAAATGCCGAAAAATCTACCGTTTCAACATCGGCATACGGACCGAAAGCGCTCATTTTCAGTTTAATCGGTTTCATCGTTTACACCTCCGATTTCTTTGAAAATTCTCTCAATAATTTTTACGGATTCGGGTTCAATCTCTTTTCCGTTCTGCATTTTATAGAAATCCGAAAATAGTTCAATATTGCTCTTACCCTCTGTTTTACCGTACATTTCGGGAGTCATTTCAATGCTCTTTTTTCTGTTGACATATTCAAGTCCCATAATGTTGGGATAGATATTTTCAAGCGTTGAAAATGCATTGGTAACTGGATTTTCGTCCGTAAGCTCGGCAAAAACATAGTCATCGGTTTTATCGTCATATGTGTCGGATATCGGATTTTCTGCAAGTTCACGCAGAGTTCCTTTTATGATTCTCATATCATGCAACGGCTGTACGGAAATTTCTTCAAGATTTAATTTTCCGTTTGAAAGCTCGCCGAAAATCACACATTTTTTGTTGCGACATTCCGTTTTTGAATATTTTATCGGCGAACCGCAATAGGCAATATTTTTGTTTTTGCCCATAATCTGTTTGCCGTGAATATGACCGAGTGCAACATAATCGAACGGTTCAAAAACATACGGCTCAACATTATCAAGCGTACCAAGGCTTGACTCCGAACCCGAGGTTTCACTGCCCGTTACAAACTGGTGAGCAATCAAAATATTGGTTTCATCGACATTGATTTCGGAATGTTCAAACACAACCCTGACAGCAGTTGTATAGTCGGTAATTTTAGCCGATTCTTCGGGATATACCTTACGCACAAATGACGGACGGATAAACGGCAACGAGAAAATATTAACCTTTTCTCCGTCACATTCAACAGTATTTTTTCTTGCAACACCTTCAAACACACCGTCGGTAAAAATTCCGTTGAGTTCAATCAGCTTATTGAAATAACCGATTCTTTCGGGCGAATCGTGATTACCGCTGATTACAAAGGTTTTCAACCCTGTTTTGCCGTGAAGTCCTGCAATTTCAGTCATAAAGTTGTCGAACAATTCAACTGCCTCGGCAGACGGCAAAGACTTGTCATAAATATCTCCTGCAATCAGCAAAGCGTCGGGATTTTTTTCTTTTATAATCTCAACAATCCGCTCAAGCATATAGCGTTGATCATCAAGCATTCTGTAGCCGTTCACATATTTTCCAATATGCAAATCCGAAATATGCAAAAACTTCATTTTAAAAATCCTTTCAGTTAATTAAAACTTTCCAAACTAATTAAACAACAGGCTATGCGTCAAAAATGTCACACAAAAAATTCAAGAATGAACACAACCGCACAGCATACGCATGAAACCTTGAAAAGACCTGCGTTGAACCATGCCGCCACAAGACCTGCCGCAAAGGCTGCTATGCCTGCAATCGGACTGTGAGTTGCGTTGATTATTGCCGGAAATGTCATTACCGAAAGCGTTACATACGGCACATAGTAGAGAAACGAACGCACAAATGTGTTTGTAAACTGCTTTTTAACAAGTGTAAGCGGAAGAACACGGATTGCGAATGTTACAGCCGCCATAATAAGTATGTATATATAGGGATTATGCGACATTTTCGTTCTCCTCCTCTTCTTTGACAGGGAACAGCAATGCCGCCGCTGCCGAAATTACGATTGTAAGAATAATCGTGCGTGTACCCTCGTCAATCTGATTGATGACGGGAATATATGCAAATGCAAAACTTGCCGCAAAGCTGACAAGTACAATTCCGAGAAGTGTTTTGTTCTTTCTTGACGGCGGAACGATGATTGCAAGGAACATTCCGAAAAGTGCAACGCTTAGTGCGCTGACAATACGAAGCGGCAACAGATTGCCTGCAATTGTGCCGAGCATACTGCCGAATGCCCAACACGGGCAGCCTATGAGAATTGCGCCGTAGGTATAGAAAGGATTCAGCTTGCCCGACCGTGAAATTGAAATTCCGAAAAATTCGTCTGTAACAAAAAATCCGAGCAACAGCCTGTGGATAATCGAAGTATCCTTTGAAATACGCTGACTTAACGCACAGCTCATAAGAAGATATCTTGCGTTGGCAACAAGGGTTGCAAGCGCAATTACAAAATATGACGAATCAGCCGCAATTACGGTAAAGCCCGAATATTCGCCTGCTGATGCGTTGCACAAAAGGCTTGCAAGAAAGCTTTGAAACGCATTAAGTCCCGCAGTTTTTGCGGCAATGCCAAGTGAAAACGAAACGGCAAGGTAGCCGAGTCCAATCGGAATACCGTCACGCATTCCCTCAAGAATAACCTTTCGGTTAGATTTTATTAAATTTTTCCCACCCATTTTTAACTCCATACTTTAAATTCATTTTTTACAAAATATTGCAGATATATTTTGCAAGCATACCTTTTATTATAATATTTAACTCGGCAAAAGTAAATAATATATTACACAAATTTACAGCCGCTTTTCAAAAAGGTAAAGTGCAACAAAACTTGCCTCTTTTCTTTGTGAGTAATGCCAAATTTAGAAACTAATTTTAGGCTATTATTGATTTTGGCTTTTTCAGGTTTTATAATATTGATAACAAAAATATCGGAGTAAAAAACGATATATACAACCTGCTGATTGTCGAAATTGAGGTTTATTATGTTTGAGATAAATGAAACACCCGAGTGTATCGAAATGGTTAAGGAACGCAGAAACAAAGAGCTTAAATTAAACGAGTTTATGTTAAGCGAGAAAAATCGACTTGCAGAAAAAGTGGATTATTATACACCCTTGTTAAAAAATCTGCGTGACATTGCCGTAAAATCTGCCGTCAGAAAAGAATATTCAAACAACGAAAACGGAATATACAGAGGATACTACTGTCCAAGTCCTGTTGACGATTTGATTATAGGCGGTTGCAGACGAGGCAAACTTCTGAAACGAATTACAAAGCGCACAAATCCTGACAAGGAATATCTTTTTGACAGTGATAACAGACTTGTTGCGGTTAATTCGTTGTTAGATTGGAAAGCCGTAAGAACAGAAGTACTTATTTACGAAGATAACCTCGTCACAGGAATTAATATAGATAACTATGATAATTCCATTATCAAATTATCAGAATGTATTTATGATTCAGATAACAAAATAAAATCATTCCTGACTGCGTCGGTTTCAAGTAATAAGGCAACAAGAACAAAAATAGATGAAATTGAACTTGAAAAATACAGCTATGATGAATCAGGTCTTAACGAAGCCGAAATTATAAGTTACTATGAATCTGACAAAGTAATTGAAAACATAATTAAAAAGTCGTTTGAAAACAATCTGACACTTGAAGCAAAGTTAGGCTTGCCTGATTGTGATACAAGCTACGAGCATTATATTTTCCACCACGATAATGACGGATTTATTGACAGGTATAAACTAATAAATCCTTGCGGTGATGAAGAATATAAAGCATTGAGAAAAGTAAAAATTTAAACTTGTTGACATATGCTCAAAATAGCCATACACCGTGCAAAACAAAAATCAGTTTTGCACGGTGTTGTTTTTTCAAAAGAATGCGAGGTAAACGCAATTAATTAAAATATTTTCACAATTTAGCAATATTTTTTTAAATTCTATAGATTTCTTCTTCAAAATGTTGTATAATTTTTGTGATTAAGTACCTGTATAAAACTGTACATTATGTTGAAACAGGTGTTTTGAAAGTGAGTGAGAATTATGCCAATCGTTTGCGTTGATGCCGTTAAGGAAAATCTGCCGAATGTTATAGAATTTGTGACAAAAATGCTTGGTGAAAATGCAAACGGTAAGCTTGTTTTTGAGCTTGAACTGATTTGCGAGGAAGTGTTTGTAAATATCTGCAACTATGCTTACGGTGAAAATGTCGGCAAGGCTGAAATTGAAGTTAGCAAGCTTTCAGACAGCATTGTAATAAAATTCATTGACAGCGGAAAAAAATTCAATCCGCTTGAAATTGCAGAGCCGAACATTCACGCTCCGCTTGAAGAACGAAGCATCGGCGGTCTGGGAATTTTCATGACAAAGAAACTTTCCGACGCTCTTTCCTATGAAAGATCTAACGGCAAAAACATTTTTACAATTACAAAGAATTTCTAATTTAAAGAATCAATTATTCATCACTCAAAATTCAAAACCGAATAATACAATGTTTCCAAAATCAGGTTATAATAATCAGATTGTCAGTATTTTGTCACGGTATTGACACTATAATGGAAATGTTGAACGATTGAAATTAAGAATAAAATTTATTGGAGGAACTAACTATGGAAATCAATAAGGCTATAAGCAATCAGAATGTTATTATCACACTCAAGGGTCGTCTTGACACAATGACAGCACCGCAGCTTGATGACGAGGCAAAGAGCATTGATTTTGACGAGGTTGAAACTGTAACGCTTAACCTTAAAGACCTTGAGTACATTTCAAGCTCGGGACTGAGGGTTATTCTTGCACTTTATAAAAACCTCAAAAGCAAGGGCGGAAATCTTAAAATTGTCAATGTAAGCAACACAATTATGGAGCTGTTCTCAATGACGGGGATGTCTGACTACCTTGACATTGAGCAGGGATAAGGAGTTAAAATGAGCAGTACCGTACTTGGCAGAAATGCCGTTACCGTCAACAAAAAATACACGGAATATTTTCTTCCTACAGTTCTGACGGCTATGGCAACAAACATTGCGATGATTGTGGACTCAATTATTGCAGGCAATCTTCTGGGGCAAAACTCACTTGCGGCAATCAACCTTATGTCCCCTATTTCGCAGTTTTATTTTTCGATTACTATTCTTTTTGGACTCGGTGCGTCCTCGATAATTTCATTTGCAAAGGGCAGGCGTGACGAAAAGCAGGCTAACCGTGTTTTCACTTCTACATTTATCGTACTTATCGCACTCAGCGTAATTTTTATTGCAATTCAGCTGCCGCTTGCCGACTCGATAAGCTCGTTGCTTACAAAGGACGCAGAGCTTAAATCGCTGTTGTATCAATACTATGTTCCGTTCATAATCGGCACACCGATTTACCTTTTGCTCATGTGTTCAATTCACTTTGTAAGAGCAGACGCAAGACCTGCGTTTGCATCAAACATTGTAATTGTGGCAAATGCCGTAAATCTCGGACTTGACTTCCTGTTTATGGGCGCTTTCAAAATGGGCATTGCAGGCTCGTCAATTGCGACCGTAACAGGCTATGCGGTAGGGTTTGTGACGATGTCAACACACTTCATCATGAAGAAAAGCACATTGCACTTTGACTTTTCAATTCTCAGAAATCCCGTTCAATTCTTTAAGTTTCTCGGAAAAATGGTTACAATCGGACTTTCGGGAGCATTAGGTACAATGCTGATAACAGTTAAAATGCTGTTTTTAAACACAATTATTCAGAGCATAGGCGGAAGTGCGGGTATGGTTTCATATTCGGTATGCTCGTCAAGCCAAATTTTTATGTCAATGTTCATCACGGGTGCAAGTCAGACAATGATTCCGATTATCGGGGTTTGTCTTGGTGAAAAGGACTATGACGGTGTGCGCTATGCATTCCGCAGAGCCGCAAGGGTGCTTGCTGTTTCAAGCGTTGTAATTATGCTTTTCATCTGTATCGAGCCTGAACCGATAATTAAATTTTTCGGAATTACTTCACCCGCAGACATTGCAAACACAGTTCCGGCAATGAGAATCAACGCATTGTCATTCCCCGGACTTTCATTCTCGTTTTTGTTGCTTTACTACTATATGGCAACGCAGAAAAGAGCTATTTCTACTGCAATTTCAATCATCAACGGAATCGTCATACTCATTCCGTCAGCTTTAATTCTCGGCAAATTTTTCGGCATCATGGGCGTATGGTATTCACTCGTGGTTGCACAGGTGGGAACACTTGTAATTGTGTATTTTATTGACCTTGCCGAAAAGAGAAAATCGGGCGGAAAGTATAAAAACTTTTACCTTCTTGAAGAAACCGAGGACAACGAGCTTCTTGCCCTTTCGTTCAAAGGAACAAAGGAAAATGCGGCAGGCGTTTCGCTCTACCTCTCCTCTTTCCTTTCAAAAAACGGAATTGAAGAAAGCCGTGCAAACAGGATTGCAGTTGCCGTTGAAGAAATGGCTGCAAGCTGTGCCGAAAGAATGGAAGGCAAAAAGAAATTTGCAGACATCGACATCAGAATTTTTGCCGATAAAAAAGAAACAATAATTTCCGTTCGTGACAACGGTGACGAATTTGATCCGCTCAATGACGATAAGGAATTTGAGATGAGTCCTCTCACAGTTGTGAAGGCGATTTCGGATAAGGTTGAATATTCAAGGGCGCTTGGTTTCAACCGCACAATAATTAAACTTTAGCAAACGGAGTTGAATATTATGAGTAATTTAATCAACTTGCTTGATACATACAAAGGTGAAAAGCGAGAGCTTTATCCGCTTACACCGAGCCAGATGGGTGTTTATCTTTCGTGTATGCACAATCCAAAAGGCACAATGTACAACATTCCCTGCACCTATGTTTTTGACAAGGGCAGTCTTGATACCGACAGGCTGATAAATGCCGTAAGAAAAGCTGTTGACAATCACCCTGTTATGAAAATTTTCATTGACAGTTCAACAGGAAGTCCGATGATGAAACTTCGTGACATCGTTGAATTTGACATTCCTGTCGTACAGGTTGACAATCTTGAACAGGCAGGCAAAGATTTTGTTAAGCCGTTTGACCTTGAAAAAGACATTCTGTTCAGATTTGCGGTTTTTGAATGCGGTGACAAATCTATGTTTGCAATGGATCTTCACCACATAATCTCTGACGGGACATCTGTTTCGGTTATCTGCAATGACATTGCGCTTGCATATGACGGAAAAGAGCTTGAACCCGAAAAGTTTTCTCAGCTTGATCTTTCTGTTTTTGAGGAAAAGCTTGAAGAAACCGAAGAATATCAAAAATCAAAGAACTACTATGACAGCATTTTTTCGGCTGTTGAGTCAAAGTCGGAAATAACGGAGGATTTTGCAGAGAATTCAGAGGTTGAGGATAAACCGAACGGTTCTTTTGAATTATCCACGAACGGAAAATTCTCCGTTGAGGATGTTCGCAATTTTGCCTTAGCAAACCAAATTACACCATACACAGTTTTCCTCGGTGCATATGAATACGCAGTTGCAAAGTTTACAAATCAGAGTGAAACAACAGTTTGCACGGTTACTCACGGAAGATTTGACAAACAGCTTAAAAATACGGTCGGCATGATGGTTCGCACACTTCCTATCCACGCAAATATTGACGAAGAAGATACAGTTTCGGACTACCTCAAAAAAATACGCATAAGCATAAAGGAAACAGTTGCAAACGATTGGTTTCCGTTTATGAAACTTGCGTCCGACTATGACCTTTCTGCTGACATTATGCTAGCTTATCAGGCTGACATATTCAACACCTTTAAAATAGGCGGTCAGACTCTAAAATTAAAACTTGTTCCGTTAAAAAGTGCCATTTCAAAATTGAATGTTATGGTATTTGAATCAGAAACAGATTTTGAATTGCGTTTTGAATACAGAAACGATTTATTCAAAGAGGAAACTATTCGTTCGTTTGCCAACAGCTTTTTAAAGATTGTTGAGCAGTTTCTAAAAAAATCCAAGCTCTGCGAAGTTGAGCTTGTAAACGAAAATCAGCTTGCAGAGCTTGATAACTTCAACAAAACGGAATTTCCGTTTGACGACAGCAAAACCGTTGTTGATTTGTTTGAGGAGCAATGCAAAAAAACTCCCGACAAAACAGCGGTTGTATATAAAGAAAAGAAGTTCACCTACGCTGAAATTGATGAGATTACAGACCGAATTGCAGGTTATGTTCACTCAAAGGGTATCGGTAAAGAAGAGGTTGTTTCAATTCTGATTCCGAGATGCGAATATATGCCGATTGCGTCAATCGGTGTGCTGAAATCTGGTGCGGCATATCAACCGCTTGATCCGTCATATCCGCCCGAAAGGCTTCAGTTTATGATTAAGGACGCAAACGCAAAGCTGCTTATTGCGGACGAAAATCTGCTTGAACTTTTGCCCGATTACAGCGGTGATATTCTTCTTACAAAGGATATTCCGAATCTTCCGAAATCAGATGCAGTTTTTACAAAACCCTCACCCGATGATTTGTTTATACTTATCTATACATCGGGTTCAACAGGCACTCCAAAGGGTGCTATGCTTGAACACAAAAATGTGCGTTCATTCTGCGATTTTCATATCAGAAACTCTGACATTGACGAACACAGCGTTGTTTCGGCATATGCAAGCTACGGTTTTGACGCCTGCCTCAGTGAAATGTATCCTGCGCTTATCGGCGGTGCCGAGCTTCACATTATTGAGGAGGACATCAGACTTGACCTTGTAAGGCTGAACAGATATTTTGAAGATAACGGAATCACCCACGCATTTATGACAACACAGGTTGCAAGACAGTTTGCAACCGAAATTGACAACCACTCGCTCAAATATCTTCTTACGGGCGGTGAACGGCTTATTCCCCTTGAACCGCCAAAGAATTTTGAACTCATAAACGGTTACGGTCCGACAGAATGTACGGTTTACATCACAACACAGCCCGTTGACAAGCTCTACCACAGAATTCCTGTCGGCAAGGCTCTTGACAATATCAAGCTTTATGTAACAGACAAATACGGCAGACGGCTTCCGACAGGGGCTTTGGGGGAGCTATGCGCATCAGGTCAGCAGGTTTCAAGAGGTTATCTTAACCGTCCCGAACAGACTGCAAAAGCATACGAAAAGAACCCGTATTGCAATGAAAAGGGTTACGAAAGGCTTTATCACACAGGCGACATTGTTCGCCTTACAGATGAGGGTAAGGTTGATTTTATCGGACGAAATGACGGTCAGGTTAAAATCAGAGGATTCCGCATTGAGCTTTCCGAGGTTGACAAGATTATCCGCAAATATGACGGCATTACAAACACAGCTGTAATCGCAAGAAAGCTTGATGGCGGCGGACAATGCATTAACGCATACATTGTTGCCGACAGAGAAATTGACATTCAGAAGCTCAACGAATTTATTCTTGAACACAAGCCGCCGTATATGGTACCCGCCGCTACGATGCAGATTGACAAAATTCCGCTCAATGTAAACGGCAAGGTTGACAAGCGCAAGCTTCCCGAAATCAAGGTAGAATCTTCAAAAAAGAAAAATTCCGCTCCGAGGGAACTGACATTCCTTGAAAAGAAAATTTCCGCAATTATCGAAAGGATTATCGGACACAGCGATTTTGATATTTCCGAAAATCTCATCAACGCAGGTATGACCTCGCTTTCGGTTATCAAGCTTGCAGTTGAGCTCAACAAGGCATTCGGCTTTGAGGCACAGGTTAAAAAGATGATGAAGGGCTGTTCGGTTCTTTCAATTGAGGACGAACTTCAGGAGTTTATGTTCAGCGGTACGGCAAATCCGCAAACTGTCAAAAAAGAAGAAAAGAAAGAACACAAGGCTCTCTATCCCCTTTCAAAAACTCAGCTCGGCGTGTATATTGACTGTATGAAAAATCCGTACAGCACACTTTACAATATTCCGTCAATTCTCACATTTTCAAAATCAGTCGATGCACAAAAGCTTGCCGACTGCGTTGTAAAGGTAATCAAGGCTCACCCATATATTATGACTCACCTTTCACTTGAAAACGATGATATTGAGCAGGCATATGTTGATTCTGCAAAACCGAATGTTCCCGTTGAAAAGCTTACGGAAGAACAGCTTGAAGCCTACAAAAAGGATTTTGTAAAACCGCACAATCTTATGAAAGCACCGCTGTTCAGAATCTCGGTTGCAGAAACCGAAAAGGCGGTATATCTGCTTTCGGATTTCCACCACCTTATCTTTGACGGTGCGTCCGTTGCACTCTTCTTTGAACAGCTTAAAACGCTGTATGAGGGCGGTAATATTGAGCCTGAAAGCTACACCTACTTTGATTATGCAGAGAATGAAATTAAGGCTGAAAGCAGTGATGAATTTAGAAATGCTGAAAAGTTCTTCGACAATATGATGAAAAATTTTGAATCTGCAAGCGAAATCACGGCTGACCTCAGAGGTCATGCAGAGGACGGTGCTCTTGCATCTCAGGCAGTCCCCGTTGATATGGCAAGGGTTGAAAACTTCTGTTCACAGCACGGAATCACTCCCGCCCACCTTTTCCTTGCCGGCACATTCTACGCTGTTTCAAGATTTGTGAACAGCAGAAATGTTTACATCAGCACAATCAGCAACGGCAGAAGCGATATGCGGCTTACAAATTGCTTTGGTATGTTTGTAAAAACTCTTGCGCTCGGCATTGAAATTGAGGACATCACCTCACTTGAATTTGTTGAAAAAAGCAAGGCTGTTTTCACGGATTCAATTGAAAATGAAATTTATCCCTATGCACAGCTTTGTGCAAAATACGGCTATGCGCCGAACATTATGTACGAATATCAGCTTGGTGTTGTTGATAACCTTGAAATTGACGGCAAAGCTGTTGACCGTGATTACCTTGAAATGAATACTGCAAAGTTCAAAACAGCCGTTCACATTGAGGATTACAAGGGCAAGCCGAGCGTTGTGGTTCAGTACAATGACGCACTTTACAGCGGTGAACTTATGAGAACGCTTGCAAAATCCGTTCTCTGCGCTGTTGAACATATTATAGAAAATCCAAACGGCAAAATCAGAAAGGTTTCACTCCTTGACAACGCCGCAATTGCACAGCTTGAAAGCTTTAAGTCAACCGAAATTGCTCCCGTTAAGACAAAACTTCTTCACAAAATGTTTGAAGAACAGGTTGCAAAAACTCCCGACAGAATTGCACTTTCGGCTTGTGACGGTAAACTGACCTATAAAGAGCTTGACCGTCTTGCAAATATCACGGCAAACTCACTCATTGAAAAAGGTCTTGAAAAGGGCGGAAAGGTTCTTATTCTGCTTGAAAGAACCTCAAAATTCTTCATATCACTTCTCGGTATTCTCAAGGCCGGCGGTGCGTTTATTCCGTCATGTCCCGACTATCCGAAGGAGCGAATCGACAGTATTATTGAGGACAGTGATGCAGACTTTGTAATTACCGAGGGCGAACTGCTCAATAAATATGACCGCACGGTGGATGTTTCAAAACTTCTTTCGGGCAATAATGAAGAAAATCCGAATGTTGATGTACAGCCTGACGACCTTGCGTACCTCATCTACACCTCAGGTTCAACAGGCAAGCCAAAGGGCGTTATGCTCCGCCACATCGGCATTGCAAACTACCTTGCATACAGCGACTCAAACATTCATGTCAAGGAGGTTGTTGACAACTGTCACGCATACGGCTCTGTAACTACAATCAGCTTTGATATGTCGCTAAAGGAAACCATGCTGTCGCTCTGTAACGGTCTTACCCTCGTTTTTGCAAGTAATGAACAGACGGTAAACCCGATGTCACTTGCAGAATTCTTTAAAGAAAACAATGTTGATGCGTTCAACTCTACACCGTCAAGACTTTTGCAGTATATGGAGCTTGACGAATTTGCAGAAGCAATGGCAAACTGCAAGGTTATTCTCTCGGGCGGTGAAAAATATCCCGACAAGTTATTAAGGATACTGCGTGAAAAAACGAACGCAACAATAATCAACACCTACGGTCCGACTGAAATCACGGTTTCTTCAAACGCAAAAAATCTTACGAATGCAGACGAAATTTCAATCGGCAGGCCGTTACGCAACTACACGGAATATATCGTTGACTCAGACAACAATCTCCTTCCAATCGGAGTTGTGGGTGAGCTTCTCATTCAGGGATGCGGTGTTGCACTCGGCTACAACAAACTTCCCGAACAAACTGCAAAGGCATTCATCGAATTTAACGGTGAACGCACCTACCGCTCGGGCGACTATGCAAAATGGACAACAGACGGCGATGTTATCATTCTCGGCAGAACCGACAATCAGGTTAAGCTGAGAGGATTAAGAATTGAACTCGGTGAAATTGAAAAGTGTCTGACCGCAGTTGACGGAATCAAGAGCGGAATTGCTCTCATCAGAAAGGTCGGCAAGGCTGACGCAATCTGCGTTTACTACACAGCCGACAGACAGATTGATCCCGATGAAATCAAGTCAGAGCTTGCAAAAACTCTCACGGATTATATGGTTCCGAGCGCATATGTTCAGCTTGACAAAATGCCTCTCACACCAAACGGCAAGGTCAACACAAAGGTTCTTCCCGAACCTAAAAGCAACAAATCCGAAAGCGGTCGGTTGCCGAAGAATGAACTTGAAAAAACATTCTGCGATATCTTTGCAGAAATTCTTGAACTTGACAATGTTTTTGCAGACGATAACTTCTTTGACCTCGGCGGAACATCGCTTACAGCAACAAGAATTGTAATCTCCGCATCAAAGAAAAACATTGAGGTTGCATACAGCGACATTTTTGCAAATCCTACTCCGCAGACTCTTGCAAAATTTGTGAGCAAGGATGATTCATCCGAAGATGACCTTGAAAATCTTTCGGACTACGATTATACAAATATCAATAAAGTTCTTGAAAAGAATAATATTGACACATTCAAAAACGGTGAGCTTCAAAAACTCGGCAATGTTCTTCTGACAGGCTCTGCCGGCTTCCTCGGAGTACACATTCTCTACGAACTTCTTCACAAGTATAACGGCAAGGTTTACTGCATGATTCGTGACAAGAACAATAATCCTGCCGAAAACAGAATGAACTCAATCTACTATTACTACTTTGAAGAAAGTCTGAAAGAAAGATATCCCGACAGAGTTACCGTTATCAGCGGTGATGTTACAAACCGTGAATCATTCGATAAATTTATTGACAAGGACATTAACACGGTCATCAACTGTGCCGCAAATGTTAAGCACTTTTCAAAGGGTACAGACATTGAAGATGTAAACCTTTACGGTACTCTCAATGTACTTGACTTCTGCAAAAAGGCTAATGCAAGGCTTGTTCATGTGTCAACAATGAGCGTAGGCGGTATGTTTGTGGGAGAACAAGGTTCTGTTGACAAGCTCAAAGAAAATCAACTTTACTTTGGTCAGCATGAGGGTTCAAAGTACACCCTGTCAAAGTTCCTTGCGGAAAGGGCGATTCTTGAAGAGGTTTCAAAGGGCTTTAACGCAAAGATTATGCGTGTAGGCACACTCGCCGCAAGAAACAGCGACGGTGAATATCAGATTAATTTCACCACCAACACATTTATGGGCAGACTCAAATCTACACTCCTTATCGGCAAATATCCGTACGAAGCAATGGAAATGCCGTTTGAGCTTTCTCCGATTGATTTTGTGGCAAAGGCAATTCTTCTGCTTGCACAGGCTCCGAAGGATTGCACCGTGTTCCACTCGTTCAACAACCATACTCTCATTATGGGCGACCTCTACACCGAGATGAACAAAATCGGACTTCATTCACAGGGTGCAGAGTATGAGGAATATATGATTGCACTTGACAGAGCCGAGCAGGATCCCGAAAAAGCAAAGATTCTTTCAAGTATGATTGCATATCAGAACATGGCTCACGGTCAAAAGACATTTACAGTCGGCAAGAGCAACACATACACAATGCAGGTTCTTTACAGAATGGGATTTGTGTGGCCCGTTACCTCGCTTGACTATATGAAACGATTCATCAACGCATTAAGAGGTCTTGGCTTCTTCGATTAATAATACAACATCAAGTCATAATAAAAGGCAAAACAGCGGACATTCCGAATCAATGGATTGTCCGCTGTTTTTATATTCTATAATAACGGCAAGCATAAAAAGCACCGCCCCTGCTCTGCAAAAAACAGGACAAGGACGGTAAAGTTAAATGCTTGTCAAATTATGCACTTACTGTCAAATTAATAAACAAGATTTCAATAATAATCTCTGTCTACATTTTAAATATTCAAAGTCGAAAATAAATATACCTTGGAGTAAAAGAGCGGTTTTGGGGAGTGAAATGAACACTGCATACAATATCAAAAAAATAATACAATAAATTTCAGCAACGGCAATGCCATATATTGACAATAAGGTGCAGAAACATTATAATTTATTGTGTAAAAGAATTATAATGAATAGGAGCAAAAGTGCGGTTTTCGGGAGTGAAATTACTTTGCAAATAAAAAGCAATCAAACGATTGCCTTTTATTTTTCAGGCATCAGAGCCAACCGAAAAGCCATTGAAATAATTGTCCAAACACTTTTTGCTCCCCCTTTATTCTATTGTATGGGATTACAATAGCAAACAAAAAAGGCAATATAAATACAGTCTGGAGCAAGATACTCTATTTTGAGAGTAAGAGGGTGAAAATATGTTTGCGGCTTTGTGTGATGACGATAAATACATAATCGAAGAGCTAAAAAAGCTGCTTTTGACATATGCAAAGGAAAATCGTATAATTATTGATATTGATGAATTTGAAAGCGGTGAAAAGCTTTTGGATTCCGAGAATAATTACGATATAATCGTGCTTGATTTTCAGCTTGGCAGTACGGACGGACTGACTGTTGCAAAGGAACTCAGAAAACGCAATGTGCTTTCCTGCATAATTTTTCTGACATCTTATCCCCACTTTATGATTGATGCGTTTGAAGTGAACACATTCAGATTTCTTTTGAAACCGATTGACAAATCAAAATTTTTCAAGGCAATTGACGACTATGTAAAAATTGTAGATGCAAATTATCCGATAACTCTTATTCAAAATAAGGAATTGAAAAAAATTAACTCAAATGAAATCTGCTTTATTGAGGCAGACGGAAAGTACTCAAACATTCATTTAAACACCAAGGTCATGCACTGTTCAAAAACTCTTTCGGGAGTTACAAATCTTCTCCCAAAGTATTGTTTTGTAAGAACCCATCGTTCTTTTGTGGTAAATCTTCACTACGTAAAATCATACTCATCAGATACGGTGTATCTGAGTAACGGCGAATCTGCTTATCTCAGTAAAAATTATCAAAAATCCTTTAGGACATCATATATGAATTTTCTTGAAAAAAATTATGTGAGGTTATAATTTATGCTATTTTACAGCTATGCGGAGCTTGTAGTGGGACTGATTGCAGTTTTTTACTTTACTTCAAAAATTTTTGTAATTACAAAATACAAGCTGTACTTTATTCTGTCACTGCTCGTTGTTATCATTACGGCAAGCATTTCTATGTTCATAGACGAAGAACAAAAAAATGGGGTTTTACTGTTTCTGCACTTTGTGGCATTGACATTTATGCCTGTAGCATTAGGATACAGTAAAAAAATGATGTTGATACTGTCCTCGCTATTCTTTTCGGGGCTGACTTTTTTCATTTTTGAAATTTCTCAGTTGTTGTGTTCCATTCTGAAATTTGATTTAACTTCTCAAAAATCTGCTGTTTTCAGTCTTATTTCTAATTTGTTTGTTTTCGGAATGTTTATAATCCTGTCAAGTCCGCTGAAAATCAAAACAAAGCTTGTGGTTGAGTCAATTACCAAACCTACAATAATTATGATATTGATTTTCCTTTATCTCGGCGGAAGTATGGCGACTTTCGGCACATACTACATAATTCCGTCATCTGATTACAGAACGATTGTGCTCAAAATTCTGACCTTGATTGTGTCGATTGTATTCTCGTTTTCAATACCGATTCTTTTGTACAATCAGATAAAAAAGAGCCGATATATGTATGAAAACGATATCTACGAAAGACAGCTTAACGCACAGATTAATTATTACAAGAGCATTACGACTTCGGGATATGAACTGAGAAAAATCAGGCATGATTATAACGATCTTTCTATCGGATTAAAATCGCTTATCAACAGTCGGAAATATGATGAGGTTCTTCCCCTCCTGCAAAAATATGACAGCGAGATTATAAGCTCATTTCAGATTTTGTACAACACGGGCAATGACCTGACCGATGCGATTTTAAGCGATAAGCAGAAAAATGCAGATGAAAATATTAAAATCACATTTGAGGGTTCGCTTGCAAATGTACCTGCCGACAACCTTGAAATCTGCGTTTTGTTTAACAATATGATTGACATTGCGTTTGAAAATGTAAAGGAATTTTGCGGAAACGGAAAACAAATTATCGCCTTAAAAGCAGAAACAAGGGCCGGATTTCTCTTTTGCTGCATAAGCTTTCCGATTGAAAATGAAATAAAAAAGGCACAGAACAATGTTCTGTACCACAGCTTTGCGTATAAAACTTTGAAAAATCTTGCCGAAAAAAACGGCGGTAAAATTGAAACAAGCCTGTCGGATGACAGACTTGCAATAACCACGGGTTGGGTAATTAATAATTTTAGTTAATTCTTTTCGGGAATTTTTGAATAAGCTTTTTAACATCAGTCTTTTCAATTTTGAGAAGGCTGATTTTTTTGTCTATGCCGCCCGCATAACCCGTAAGGTTTCCGTTTGTCCCGACAACACGGTGACACGGCACGATTATCGAAATCGGATTGTGACCCACAGCACCACCGACCGCCTGTGCGGACATCTTGGCAACGCCACGCTGTTTTGCCAAAATTTTTGCAATTTCGCCGTAGGTCATAACTGAGCCGTAGGGAATTGTCAGGAGAATATCCCACACAGCCTTGCGAAATTCTGAGCCGTTAAGCGAAAGTTTGGGTATAAAATCGGGTTCGTTGCCCGAAAAATATATGTCAAGCCACTTTTTTGTCTGTTCAAAAACAGGCAGGGTTTTATCCTCAGTTTCACCTTTTACGGTTGACGCAAAGTACTTTTGTCCATCAAACCACAAACCGCAAAGGCTTTCACCGTCAGATGCCATAGTTATATTGCCAATCGGAGAATTGTAATAATCGTTAAAAAACATAATATCACCCCGCCTAATTGTACCGTTAAAGGCAGTTTTTGGCAAGAAAAAATCGGCACGAAAATCGTGCCGACTTTGGTTACAGATTCATTTCTGAAAGTTCTTTTGCGGTTGCATCAACAAGTTTTTCACACTTTTTTGTGTTTTCGCTGACCATTCCGCCAACGCTGAAAAGCCCGCCTGTGATTGAATCCAATGCCGCATTTTTAGCTACATTGTCCATACCCGCCTGAGTGGACTTTTGAATTGAGAATTTCTGCGTTTCCTTGCCGAAACCGCTCTTCATAATCCACACCTGATTCTGACTGTCGAGAGCGGGAAATGTTATTACGGTAGCCATTCCATGCTTTGTAAGTGACGGAGTTCCTGCCGTAAACTCTTTGTCTTTGATTGCATTAAAAAAGCTCTCAATCGTATAAGAATTTTGTGTCTTAATGTTTTTGGTTTTAACTCCGAATGCCATAGTAACTTCCTTTCAGATTAATTAGCACCCCAGACATTTCCGTTTTTGTCCGTGAATTTGCCTGTAAGAACCATAATAAAATCAACAAGCCAACCGATACCGAAAACACCGCAAGTTAAAAGCCAGATGATACCTGTTCCGATTTTGCCTGTCATAAATCTGTGAACACCGAGTTCACCGAGAAAAAATGTGATTAGTACCGCCGCTGTTTTGCTCATTTGTAAGCACTCCTTAAAATTTATTTGTTAAGTACACTATACAGAATAAAAATTATAAATGCAACAATTTGGCAGCAAGGTCAGTTTTTCGGCAAGAAAGTCATAAAATCACAAAGGACATTGCCAAATGACAATGCCCTCTGCGAATGAGTTAAAATGAATAAACCTGTTATCTGTTTTGAATTGCAATTTTTCTGTAGGTATCGAACTTAACCCACTTTGCAAAGAAATCCGCATCGTTGATGCTTTTAAGATTTGAATACTCGGAAAGAAACTGCTGAATTTTTTCGTTGCTGTCGGCAAGAACCTCGAAGCCTCTGCCGTTTACAACAGGAACACCGCCGTAGCTGTACTCCGATGTCGGAACGATATCGGTAATCTTGCGGTCACGAACCTTTACGGCAACGCTGTCACGAAGAACTATAATATCAAAGCTGTCGGGATACTTATAGCTTTCGCCCTCAACAGGGATTGTGTCCCCCCTTGTATAGGTTTCCTTAACAGGCTGATATTTGAGAACATTAAGGCTTGAAGTGTCGTAGAAAAACTCTTCAAAGATATCACCTCTTGCCTCAAGTGAACCGAGGACGAATGACGCCTTTTTTGCATCATCGGCTTTTTCTTCAACCGAATCAACAACACCGCAGGCTGATGTCATATTTGACACACGGTCAATCAAAATAAGCTCACCGAGTGTTTTATGCTTTGAGAAAAGGTCAACCGCAATCGGCTCTGCAAGCAGAATTGTGCAGACTGCGATTCCGTTCTTTGTGAGTGAATCGGCAGAAATATGCTCGCCTGTGTTCACATCAACAGCGTACTTGATTTCGGAAACGATACCCGAAATAGTCTTTGTGCCGAGCTTTACAAGATAATCCTTGCCGGCTGTAAGCTGTTCGTCATCCATCCAGAGAATTGACGCTGTAAGCTCCTGATAGGACGCAAGATTTGTGTCCTTTGTAATTACACAGCCACGGGATACATCAACTTCCTTGTCAAGTGTGATTGTAACGGGCTGTCCCTTGAAAGCGGTTTTAACATCCTTATCTGTCATAAGAATCTGCTTTACATGAGCCTTTTCATTACTCGGGAGTGTTACGATTTCATCGCCTATGCTGATACTGCCCGACTCAATCTGTCCCTGAAAGCCTCTGAATGTGTGGTCGGGACGGCAAACTCGCTGAACAGGAAGATAGAATCCTTCTTCCTCCTCCGAGGAATCAACATCAACAGTTTCAAGATACTGAAGCAGAGGAACACCGTTGTACCACGGAATATTTTCGGACTTTACGGTAACATTGTCGCCCTCTGTTGCGGAAAGCGGAATGATGTAGATATCGTCAAGTAAAAGCTCGTTTTTTAGTTCTTCAATCTGCTTTACGATTTCGTCAAAGCGTAACTTGCTGTACTTTACCAAATCCATCTTATTAACGGCAAAGACAAAATGTCTTATACCCATAAGCTTACAGATTCTTGCGTGTCTTCTTGTCTGAACAAGAACGCCCTGTGATGCGTCAATGAGGATAACTGCGAGGTCTGCAAAGGATGCGCCTACAGCCATGTTTCTTGTATATTCCTCGTGACCTGGTGTGTCGGCAACGATAAAACTGCGGTTGTCGGTTGTGAAATAGCGATAAGCAACATCAATTGTGATGCCCTGCTCACGCTCAGCCATAAGACCGTCAAGCAAAAGCGAATAGTCAATGTCACCGCTGCGACTGCCGACCTTACTGTCAAGCTCAAGAGCCTTTTCCTGATCGGCATAAATAAGCTTTGCGTCATAAAGTATGTGACCTATGAGTGTTGATTTACCGTCATCAACACTGCCGCAGGTAATAAATTTAAGTAAACCTTTCATCAGAAGTAACCCTCCCTTTTTCTGCGTTCCATACTGCCCTGTGCCTCGTTGTCAATTACTCTGGAGGTACGCTCCGAAGAAACGGAGCTGAGGGTTTCGTCAATAATTTCATCAAGAGTTGTTGCAGTTGACTCTATGCCGCCTGTAAGAGGATAACAGCCGAGTGTTCTGAAACGAACCGATTTTAATTCGGGTACTTCGCCCTCTTTGAGCGGAAAACGATCGTCATCAACCATAATAATGTTGCCGTCACGGTAAGCAACAGGTCTTTTTGCCGCAAAGTAAAGCGGAACGATGTCAATTTTTTCCCTTTGAATGTACTGCCATATGTCCTTTTCTGTCCAGTTGGAAATCGGGAACACACGAATGCTTTCGCCATTATTGATTTTTGTGTTGTAAAGCTTCCACATCTCTGGGCGCTGGTTCTTAGGATCCCATGCCTGTGCTTTATTTCTGAAAGAGAAAATTCTTTCCTTGGCTCTTGACTTTTCCTCATCTCGTCTGCCGCCGCCGAATGCCGCAGTAAAGCCGTATTTGTTGAGTGCCTGTTTGAGAGCCTGTGTTTTCATAATATCTGTGTAAGCCGCACCGTGATCAAACGGGTTGATGCCTTTTTTAACACCTTCTTCATTGGTGTAAACGAGCATTTCAATTCCGAGCTTCTTTGCTGTGTCATCACGGAATTTTATCATATCTCTGAACTTCCATGTTGTGTCAATGTGGAGGAACGGGAACGGCGGTTTTTCGGGATAAAACGCCTTCATTGCAAGGTGGAGCATAACCGAGCTGTCCTTGCCTATTGAGTAGAGCATAACAGGCTTTTCGCACTCTGCCGCAACTTCTCTGATTATGTATATAGCTTCTGCTTCAAGCTCATCTAAATGTGAAAGCTGACTCATACCTTATCTCCTTTTCACGGAAATACTTACAAAGTGTTTCCTTAGTATTTGTTTGATTCTTTTTGATTTATATCAATCTTAATGACCTCGCCATGCGGTTTTTCAATTAACCACGAGAGGATATCTCCGTTCTTTTCGGTGTGAACCTTACTGCCCATACCGCCGATATCGGAACCGAGGAAAAAGTTGATTGCATATGCGGGACATTCTTTTATGCAGGAGGTGCAGCCCCAGCAATCCTTGGGATATTTGATGTACGCTTTGCCGTTTTCGTCAGTCTTGATAAGACTTCCGGGGCAGACATTGCGACACCTTTTGCAGCCTATGCACTTGGACTTGTCAATTACTATGCTCATACTTTTCACCTCCCGTTACAAGGTCACGAATAATAATTTTTATCTCGCCGTTTTCAAGACGGGAATTAACATACTTGTTAAAATTTCTGTCGTCCTTTTCGGGATAGTCAAGGTTTTCGGCAAAGCTGTGCCAGCGTGTTTCCTTTCTCGCTCTGAGGTGAGCAATTACGCTTTTGCAGACCGTAAGCCTTTCTTTAAGCTCGCAGATATACATAAGCTCCTGAAAATCTTCTGCATAGAGGTCGTCTGTGAGCGTTTCAAGCTGTCTGATTTTGCAGTCGGCAATGTCAAGCTGTTTTTCGTTGAAACGGTAGTTTGTTTTTATACCGCCTGCGTAGCTGTCCATAACCGTCTGCATCGCCTCTTCAAGCTGTTCCGTGGTGTAGAGTGAATGGCGGTCTGTGAGATATTTCTCGGTTTCCCTGAGGTGATAATTTGTATCTTCATCGCTGATTTTCTCAAAGCTTTCTTTGCTGTCAATGTACTTAACTGCCGAAAGCCCTGCAATTTCACCCTCTGCAAGAGCGCCCGTAACATACTTCTGCGGACAACCGCCTGCAACATCACCACCTGCAAAAAGTCCTTCAATTGTGGTTGCACGGTCTGTGTCAACCCAGTAACCGCTTGCCGTGTGACCGCCTACGATATACGGCTCTGTTCCCTCAATTTCAACATTCTGCCGTGAAGGATTTCTTCCGCTTTCAATCCATTTGATTGTCTGCGAAGGTGCCATATTGAGATAGGCTTTTAAAAGTGATTCATCCTGCTCGGCTGTGATTCCCTCTGTTCTGAGGTAGCAGGGACCTCTGCCCTCCTGATTTTCATTTACCGTACCGTAAACTCTTTCGGAAGTTGTAAGTCCGTACTTTGTTTCATAAACCTCGCCGAGTGAATTAATCTGCTTTGCACCTACACCCTGTGCAAGTGTTCCCGTGGGAGCGATTGTGTCCTTGCATCTGAGTGCGATAAAACGCATTTCAAAGGTTGTCATCTCTGCACCGGCTCTGATTCCCATTGCGTAGCCTGCACCTGTGTTAAAGGGCGGATACCACATCTTGTGACGGGAAAATCCGGGGTTGTTCGGCTTGTAAAGTCCTGCCGCACCGCCTGTGGCAATTATGACAGCCTTTGCTTCGATTGTGTAGAAAATTCCGCTTTCAATGCCGAATCCGAATGCACCGTTGATTTTGTTGTCCTTTACCGAGTAATCAAAAATATTAACACGGTTGAGAACCGTTACATTCTTTGCCCTTTCGACTGCGTCCGCAAGAATCGGCTTTATGTTTTCACCGTTGATTTTAAGGTTTCGGTTGCCTCGTGTAACATACTTTCCGTTCTCGTCCTTTAAAATTACAAGACCGAGTTTTTCAAGTCTGTCGGTTACTTCGTTGAGCTTTTCGGACATAGTAAGGAGCAAATCCTCTCTGACAATCCCGTCGGCGTCCTTTTTAGCGTAGTCAACATAGTCCTGCGGTTTTCTGCCCTCAACAATGTATGCATTAAGAGCATTTACACCTGCGGCAAGACAACCGCTTCTTTTGATGTGTGCTTTTTCACAGATAAGAACCTTTTTGTCCGAATTTTCGGAAATGGTCAGAGCCGCATAACAGCCTGCCGTTCCGCCGCCTATAATGAGGACATCGGTGCTTATTTTTTCTGTTTTCATAGGATTTCACTCCCTTGCCGTTATTGTTTTTCGTCAAGATATTTTTCTGCCGAAATCACACAGTTTGCACCGTCCGACACGGCTGTAACGACCTGACGAAGTGCTTTCGTTCTGATGTCACCGCCTGCAAAAATACCGTCTGCAAAGGTTTTTCCGCTTTCATCGGCAATAATGTAACCGTCCTTGTCGGTTTTGACAAGATTTGCAAGAGGTTTTGTATTGGGAACACTTCCGACTGCAACGAAAACACCGTTGCAATCAAGCTGTTTTTCTTCTCCGTTTTGTAAAAGTGTGACCGAAGTCACCTTTGTATCTCCGTTAATTTCAGATACCGTTGCATTTGTAAGAGCTTCAATATTTTCCGTGGCAAACACCCTGTTCTGCAAGGCTCTGCCTGCTCTGAAGGAATCTCTTCTGTGAACGAGATAAACCTTTTTGCAGAATCTTGAAAGCAGAAGTGCGTCACCCAAAGCAGTGTCACCGCCGCCTGTTACCACGGTAATTTTATCCTTATAGAAAGCCGCATCACACACCGCACAATAAGAAACTCCGTTACCCGAAAATTCCTTTTCGCCTTTTACACCAAGCTTTCTGCGCTGTGTTCCTGCCGCATAGATTACGGTTTTTGTTTCAAGACTTTCACCGCCGTCAATGTTTACGGAGAAGTTACCGTTAACTCTTTCAACCTCGGTAACCTCTCCCTCAACAAATTCAGCACCGAGTTTTTCGGCGTGAGTTCTGAACTTTTCTCCGAGGTCAAAGCCCGTTTCACCGTAAAGTCCGGGGTAATTATCTACTCTCTCGCTCTCGGCAATCTGTCCCGTACCCATAAATTCTTTTTCAACCACAATCGCTTTAAGGTTTTCACGCTGTGCATAAATTGCGGCTGAAAGTCCTGCGGGGCCGCTGCCGATAATCACGATGTCGTACATAATCTCCCTCCTTTACTCTATAACAAGTTTTTCCTTTTCTGCTGTATCTCCCGTAATTTTGAATGAATTGAGAACGGGGTTTTCTCTGTTCATAAGCGAAAGAATCATATAGCTTGCCTTGCTGTCAAAGGCAAGTCTTTTGTCCTCTTCAGACGGTCTTGACGGCGATTCGGGATGTGAATGCCAGTTGCCGAGAGGAACAAATCCGTTCTTTCTCATATCCTTGATTGCCTCAAGCTGTTCCTTTGGATCAAGCGAAAAATGTTCGTTTGAGTGGTCGATATTTGTAAGGAGATAAACCCTTTTAATCTTCTTGTCACCGTCCTCAACCGTTCCTGCAATAAGGCCGCAAGCCTCATCGGGAAGCTCCTTTACAGCGTGAGCAAGTATTTTTTCAAAGTCACTTTTTGTAAGTTTTATCATAAATGAACACCGTCACATTCTGCCTGTTCGTAGTCAATAAGCTCTGTGATTGTCGGATGGTCACCGCAGACTGCGCAATTGTGTGTGTCACTCGGAAGTTTTACCTTGCGAAATTCCATTTTGAGTGCGTCATATGTAAGAAGATAGCCCGTGAGCAACTCACCCTGACCGATGATGTACTTGATTGCTTCCATTGCCTGTAGGCTGCCGATTACACCGCCCATTGCACCGATAACACCTGCCTGCTTACAGGTTGGAACTGCGTCCTTTGGCGGAGGGTTCTTGAATACACAACGGTAACAAGGACCTTCACCCGGCACATAGGTCATAAGCTGACCTTTAAATCTGATAATTCCGGCGTGTGAGAAAGGCTTTTTAGCCATTACACAGGCATCGTTGATAAGGAACTTTGCCGGAAAGTTATCCGTACCGTCAATGATGAAGTCATACTCCTTTACAAGGTCAAGTATGTTTTCGCTTGTAACAAATGTGTGGTATGTCTTTACGGTAACATCGGGGTTGATAGCCTCCATTGTTTCCTTTGCCGACTCAACCTTAGGCTTGCCGATATCCTGTGTTGAGTGGATAATCTGTCTTTGAAGATTTGAGAGATCCACCTCGTCTGCATCTGCAATTCCGATTGTACCTACACCTGCGGCGGCAAGATACATTGCGGCAGGAGCGCCGAGTCCGCCTGCACCGATAATGAGAACCTTTGCATTAAGGAGCTTTTTCTGTCCCTTTGCGCCGACCTCTTTAAGAATAATGTGTCTTGAATATCTTTCAAGCTGTTCGTTTGAAAATGCCATTACTGACCGCCTCCCATAAAGTAAAGGAACTCTACAACATCGCCGTCCTTTAAGGTTGTTTTTTCAAATGTACCGCTCTTAACAAATTCGTCATTGATTGTAACGGTTACATACTCGGGTGTTTCAACATTCTCGTCAATAATGAGCTGTGCTACCGTAAGATTGTCTGCAACTTCCTTTTTGTTTCCTGCAACTGTGATTGTCATAACGATTACTCCTTAATAAGTTTTTCTGTCACTTCGATTATTTCTGATTTTTTGACCGCACCTCTGAGTCTTTCTTTCTCTTCACCGTTTTTGAAAAAAACGAGTGTGGGTGCCGCCTGTACTTCATATTCCGATGCAAGCTCGGAATCAAAATTAACATTTATCTTTGCAATTTTCAGCTTGCCCTCATACTCTTTTTCAAGCTCAAAGAGTACGGGTGAAAGTCTTTTGCAAGGGATACAGCTGTCGGAATAAAAATCCGCAAGCACGAGTGTATCGGCTGAAAGAACTTCGCTCTGAAAATTGTCTTTGCTTACTCTCTGCGGCATTTAATCACCAACCTTTTCAACAATCAGGTCATATGTGCCGTCCTCGTTGTCAATGAGCTTGAGAATTTTGTGTCCCTCTTCCTTGATACTTCTCGGAACATTCTGAACAGGCTCGCCGTCATTCATTTTGATTGAAAGGATCTGACCTTCGTCAAGTTCTTCAAGGGCAACCTTTGCCTTTACAAAAGTTGTCGGGCATACCACATCGGTAATATCTACTGTATCGTCAATTACAAAATCAGCCATTGTAAACCTCCAAAATTTTCTGTTCAAATTTTTCTCTGCCTACTCTGTCGATTGTAAACTTAAATCGTTCGCTCGGCTTTGCGTTTTCTGCAAAGAAGTTAAGAGCGGCATCACAGATTTCCATAAGTTTTTCTTTATTTTCAATAAACGGAATAATTGTTTTACCCTTGTTGATTGAGTTGCCGAAAAGTCCGCCGAATGAAACAATGTAGCCGTGAATTGTGTCCCACGCATCTGTCGGGCAAGCCTTGAAGCATCTGCCGCAGTAGTTACACTTTGAATTGTCAACGGAAATTTTTCCGTCCTCAAGAGTGATTGCACCCTGACGGCAGGCCTTTACGCAGACTCCGCAGCCGATACAAGCGTCCTCTTTCCATGAAACCTTGATTCCGCCCTTGATACCGACATCGTTTTCCTCAGCTTTAAGGCAGTTGTTCTGACAGCCTGTTATGCCGAACTTGAACTTGTGCGGAAGTTCCTTTGCAAAATATCTGTCGTCAAGCTCCTTTGCAAGAGCGTATGTATCAATACAACCGCTGGGACAGATTGCCTCACCCTGACAGGCTGTAATTGTTCTTACTCTCGGACCGCAAACGCCCGGCTCAACATCGCCCTCGGCAAGTGCGTCCTTAACTGCCTCAACATCATCAAGCTTTACAAAAGGAATTTCAACACTTTGTCTTGATGTGAGGTGAACATAACCGTCACCGTAGTTTTCCGAAACCTCGGCAATTTTCGCAAGCTGTTTAGCTGTGAGGTTGCCGCCTACAACTCTGAGCCTGAGCGAAAAATTATTTTTCTGTTTTTGACGCATAAAGCCGCCCTTTTTAAGCGTAGCATAATCAACTGCCATTTCTCTTACTCCTCCGATTCATTCACATTTATACTGTCTACAGCCTGTTTGAAGTCAGACTTTAAATCCTCAATATCTTCAATGCCGACGCTGATTCTTATTGTATCATCAAACACGCCTGCGTTTCTTTTTTGTTCTTCTGTTCCGTGAGCGTAAATTGTGCTTGACGGATGAATTACAAGTGTTCTTGTGTCGCCTATATTTGTTGCATTTGTTGCATACTTCAAATTGTTGATAAGCTTAAACGCTCTTTCTTTACTTCCTGCCCTGATTGTGAGGATTGCACCGCCTTTTCCCTTCAACAGCTTTTTACAAAGGCTGTAATAAGGAGAAGCTTCAAGAGCCGGATAGTTGACTTCGATTCCGTCCTGTGTTTCAAAGAACTTTGCAAGCTCAAGAGCGTTGTAACAAAGACGCTCCATACGAAGTCCGAGTGTTTCAAGTCCGACAGAGTTCATAAAAGCATTAAACGGTGCAAGGCAACAGCCTATGTTTCGCCAGATACCGTTTCTCAGCTTTGCAACATATGCAAGCCGACCGAATTTTTTGTACTCTGCAAGACCTTTGTATCTTTCCGTATTCCATTCAAAATTGCCGCTGTCAACGATTATTCCGCTGATTGAATTTCCGCCGCCGTTAATGTACTTTGACGAGGAATGAACAACGATGTCGGCACCGTGTTCAAACGGCTGAATAAGATACGGAGTTGCCGTTGTGCTGTCGATAATGAGCGGAACACCGTGTGAATGAACAAGCTCCGATACAGCGTCAAGATCGGCAATTTCAAGTCCGGGATTGCCGATAAGCTCGGCAAAGACTGCTTTTGTTTTTTCGTTTATGAGCGGTTCAATCTCCTTGGCTGTCACCTTGTTGACATATCGTGTAACAATCCCGAAAGGCTCAAGATCTCCAAACAAATCAATTGTTCCGCCAAAAAGACCTGCGCTTGCGATTACTTCGTCACCTGATTCAAGAACGTTCAGGAGTGCCATCGTAACGGCTGCCATACCTGACGAACACGCAACCGCACCGACACCGTTTTCAATGGAAGCAATTCTGTTCTCAAAAGATGTTACCGTGGGATTGCCTATTCGAGAGTAGGCGTAGCCGGGAGCTCTGTTGTTGAACACCTTTTCAAGCTGTTCGGCAGAGCTGTGCGAAAATGCACTGACCTGATAAATGGGAGTTAAGGTTGAGCCAAAAACCTTTTCACCGTTAAACCCCTTGTGAAGTAATGCGGTGTTAAACTCCATAATATCACCAACCCCTTAATTTCATACAACCAACCCTTTTGTGTAAGACCGTCGTAGGAATTTGTCTGACGGCTTCGATTGATATAGGTAGATTATACTCCATTAATCATAGTATTTCAATAGGTTTAATAAGATTTTACCTGTTGCACAATTTTTCTTTAAAATTTGCCGTAATTCCATTATTTCCTACAATGCATATTTGTTTAGTAGGTATTGATTTTTAAATTAAAAACTGTTACCATTATTATATACTTTTTCAGCAAACAAAACGCACGGAAAGGAGATGCTAAAATTGAAGATTTCAACAAAGGTGGAATTCGGAATCATCGCTGTTATTGACATTGCGTCACACTCACTAAACGGCAATGCGGTAACAACTCCCGAAATTGCCAAACGGCAAAATATATCTAAAAAGTATCTTGAACAGATTCTCTCGTCACTCAGCTCGGCAGGACTTGTGCGAGGTCAGAAGGGTTCAAACGGCGGTTATGTTATTGCAAAAGGCCTTAAAGAGATTACATTCAAGGATATCATAAACGCACTTGACGCAAATGTTCTGAGCAATGTTTATTTTAACGCTCGGGGCGATGATGATGTTATGATAAGACTTATCGACAACAGTCTTTGGTCGAAGATGTCGTCATATCTTCAGGAATATGCCGAAAGCATTACACTTGCACAGCTTTGCGATGAGTATATCAAAAACAATGAAATTGAACACAACATTCCGATGTACTACATCTGATAGATTACAAACAAAAAGCCACCGATTTTTATGTCGGTGGCTTTTCTTGTTTTTATCGGATTTTATTTAAAGCTTTCAATAACCTGACAGGTTTTTTCAATGTCCTCATCCGTGTGTGCAAATGAAACAAACATCGCCTCAAACTGTGACGGTGCGGCATAGATTCCGTTTTCAAGCAGATGATTGTAATACTCGGCATATCTCTTTGTGTCGGCTGTGGTTGCCGTGTCATAGTCAACAACCTTTTTGTCGGTAAAAAATGCCGTCATAATTGAACCCACACGGTTCACATTAAGTCCTGCGTTCTTCATTGCATTTTCAATCTTTGCAGACTTGCGTTCAAGCTCGGGATATATCGAATCTTTATTTTTTTCAAGAATTTTAAGCGTTGCAATGCCTGCACTTACCGCTACCGGATTTCCCGAAAGTGTGCCTGCCTGATAAACAGAACCGAGAGGAGCAACACACTCCATAATCTCTTTTCGTCCTCCGTAAACTGCAAGCGGCATTCCGCCGCCGACAATTTTTCCGAGGGTTGTAAGGTCGGGTTTTACTCCGTAAAGCTTTTGAGCACCGCCGAGTGAAAGTCTGAAACCTGTGATTACTTCATCAAAAATAAGAAGTGAATCATGCTTTTCAGTGATTTCACGCAAGAATTTTAAAAATCCTTTTTTGGGCGGAACAACACCCATATTTGCGGCACAAGGCTCAACGATTACACAGGCAATTTCATCACCGCAGTTATCAAAAAGCTGTTGCACGGATTCTTCATCGTTATACTTTGCAAGGAGAGTTGTGTCTGTGTAGCCTTTCGGCACACCTGCGCTGTTCGGAATTGAATTTGTCAGAAGTCCCGAACCACCCTTTACAAGCAAGCCGTCGGAATGGCCGTGGTAACAGCCCTCGAATTTTACAATTTTATCCCTTTTTGTAAAGCCTCTTGCGGCACGGATTGCGCTCATAACCGCCTCTGTGCCTGAATTTACAAGTCGGAGCATTTCAATTGACGGCATATTTTTGCGGATAAGCTCGGCAAGTTCAATTTCTCCGCTGTGGCACGCACCGAATGTAAGTCCGTTCTGACAGGCAGAAGTCACAGCTTTGATAACATCGGGCTGTTTGTGACCGAGGATATTCGGTCCCCATGAGCAGATATAGTCAATGAACTCGTTTCCGTCAACATCATAAATTTTTGAACCCTCTGCACGGTCGATAAAAAGCGGAGTTCTTCCGACCGAACGACACGCACGGACAGGACTGTTCACACCGCCGGGCATAAAGTCAAGCGCCTGTGCGTATAGCTTTTCGCTTTGAGTTGTATTCATAAAAGCACTTCCCTATTTGTAAAATTCGTCAATCCATTTTGCAACATCAAGTGCGTGGTATGTGATTATGATATCCGCACCCGCCCTCTTGATTGCAATCATATTTTCGCACACAATTTTCTTTTCGTCAATCCAGCCTTTTTCGGCAGCCGCCTTGACCATTGCATATTCACCGCTTACATTATAGGCAACAAGCGGAAGGTCAAAGCGTTCGCTTGCGGCTTTTACGATATCGAGATATGCAAGTGCAGGCTTGACCATAACCATATCCGCACCCTCGTCAATATCATCTGCAATTTCACGCAGAGCCTCTTTGCCGTTTGCGTAATCCATCTGATAGCTTTTTCTGTCGCCAAATTCGGGGGCAGATTCTGCGGCGTCACGGAACGGTGAATAGTAGCCTGAGGCAAATTTTGCACTGTATGACATAATCGGAGTGTTGATAAGTCCGTTTTCGTCAAGTGCGTTTCTGATTGCAGACACTCTGCCGTCCATCATATCCGAAGGAGCGATGATATCCGCACCTGCTTTTGCAAGGCTGACAGCCATTTTAGAGAGGAGCGGAAGTGTTTCGTCATTGAGAATTTCGTGACCGCAAACAACACCGCAATGACCGTGACTTGTGTATTCACAAAGACAGACATCGGCAATAATAAGGAGTGACGGATAATTTTTCTTTATGTATCTGATTGCGTTCTGAGTTACACCGTTATCGTCATAGGCTGATGTTGCAAGCTCGTCTTTATGCTTTGGAATTCCGAAAATAAGAAGTCCTGCAATGCCGCTGTTTTCAATTTCTTTAAGGATCTCGTCTGCTCTGTCAAGCGAATACTGATAGACATTCGGCATTGAATCAACAGGCTTTTTAATATTTTCACCCTCTGCAATAAAAATCGGGTAAATCAAATCGCCCTTGTCAATTCTTGTTTCACGAACAAGACTGCGAATCTGCTCGCCTGCTCTTAATCTTCTGAATCTTCTCATATATTTATCCTTCTTTCAAAGTTACTTCCTTGATTATAGTTTCCAAAATTCCGTCTGTGTCCTTCGTTTTTGCAATCTTGAACGAATTTACGCCGTGACTTTCAAGTGCCTCGGCGGTAATTTCACCTATACAGACAACGGAAGTTCTGTCGGAAATAATTGCTCCGCCGTCAAAAAATGTGTTCACACCCGACGCACTCGCAAAAGTGATGAAGTCGGTATCAACAACGGAATTATCCTGTTTTTTCTCAAGCTGAATGTCATAGGTTTTGACATCGTCAAAGTCAATGTTGTTATCAGCCAAAATCCGAGTGAGTTCGGGCGAACCGTTTTCGGCACGCAGAATCAATACTTTTTCGCCGCTTTTCACCGTTTTTGCAAGCAAAATTCCAAGTTCACGGGTTGTGTAGACATTCGGAATACAGTCGGCAAAAATTCCGTACTTTTCCAGTACAGCCGCTGTCCCCGAACCAATCACCGCAAACTTAATATTTGCAAAACTGCGGATATCCTTTTTCAGCTTACGCAGTCGGCTCATAAAAATTTCTGCACCATTCATACTTGTAAGCACCACATAATCGTAGCCGTCAATGCCGTTTATTGCATTGTCAAAAGCTTCGTTGTCATGATATTCAATCACCTTTAAAAGGTCATGCCTTTTGACCTCCGCACCCGAAAGAGTAAGCATTTTGCCGAGCTTGTCGGAGAGCTTTCTCGTACCTGTAACAGTAACCGAAACATTTTTCAAAGGTCTTGTAATTGTGGGGGCAAAGTCAAATTTTGCGGTTTCGCCAACCACTATAACGGCAGGCGGTACAACCTCTGCTGATTTAACATTTTCGCAGATTGTCGAGAGAGTTCCCCTCACGGTCTGATTTTTTGCACAAGCGCCGTTTGACACAACTGCAACGGGAGTATCCTCCGATTTACCGTTACGAATGAGATTTTCCGCAATGTCGGGGAGGTTTCTCAAGCCCATAAGAAAGACAAGTGTTCCGTCGGTTTCGGCACACTTCTTTATATTTTCGGGCAGGGTGTCCTGTGCCGTATGTCCCGTGATTATATGAACACTTCGGCTCAGATTTCTGTGTGTAACAGGAATTCCCGCAAGCTCGGGAACGGCAATCGAGGAAGAAATTCCGGGTACAATGTCAAACGGAATATCGGCGCTTTTGAGGGTTTCAATCTCCTCTCCGCCTCTGCCGAACACGAACGGATCGCCGCCTTTGAGACGGACAACCGTTTTGCCCTCTCTCGCCTTTTCAACAAGGATTTCGTTAATATTTTCCTGTTTTTCGCTGTGTCTGCCCGAACGCTTTCCAACGCAGATTTTTTCAGCCGTTTCGGGTGCAAAACCGAGCAATGACACATCTATAAGGCTGTCGTAAACAAGCACATCGCAATGTCTGATATACTCCGCACCACGCATTGTTATCAGGTCAAAATCGCCGCATCCCGCACCGACAATATACACTCTTCCGTTACTCAATTTCGCTCACCAGCCTTTTTGCAAGTTTGATTCTGTTTGAAATTTCATCTGTTCCGCTGACTGTTTTTTTACAGTCGGCAGACAGAGAAAGCGTTATCCTGTCGTTTTCAACCTTTGAAATTGCACCGACAGGAGTTGAACAATCGGCATTGAGGCTGTGCAGAACCTGTCTTTCGGTTTCAAACGAAAGCATTGTATTTTTGTCGCTGATTTCAGCGAGCATTTTGGAAACCTCGCTGTTTTTTCTGCTTTCAATCGCAACTATTCCCTGACACGGTGCAGGGAGAAATTCATCGGTATCAAACGGAGTTACCGTGTAATCCTCACCGTTGCAAAGGTCAAGTCTTTCAAGCCCTGCCTTTGCAAGCACAAGAGCATCGTACTCACCGTTCAACAGCTTTTTAAGTCGGGTGTCAACATTGCCCCTTATATCCTTGAATTTTGCATTAGGATAGATTTTCTCCGCAAAAAGCTTTCGCCTTAAACTGCCTGTTCCGATGACAAAGCCGTCCTTAATTTCAAAATTGTTGCGTGTAACAAAAACATCGCCATAGCTGCCCCTTGGCAACACGGCGGAAATTTCAAGTCCGTCTGCAATTTTTGTCGGCAAATCCTTTGCGCTGTGAACGGCAACATCTGTTTCTCCGCTCAAAAGCGACATTTCAAGCTCCTTGATGAACACACCTTTTCCGCCCAAAGCTGTAAGCGGTTTGTCAAGGGTTTTGTCACCTGTTGTCGAAATGTAAACCGTTTCAATTTTAACATTCGGAAAACGGTTTTTCAGCGTTTTTATTAACATTTCGGTTTGTGCACGGGCAAGCCTGCTTTTTCGTGTTCCGATTTTTATCGTCATTGTTCGTATTCCTCAATCAAATTTTCAACAGTTTTTTCATCGGGTTCAAGTCCCGAAAGGCAAAGCGAAAGAAGCTGTTCAAAAATCTTCCTTCTGTCATCTTCCTTTTCAACTTTCTCCTTAATTATCGGGCGATATTTCCACAAAACCTCGGTTGTATTTTCGTTCATACTTTCAAGGATTCCCACAAAAAGCTCTTTAAGATATTTTGCGTAAATCGGACTTTTGCCCGATGTTGTAATTCCTGCCGTTATGCCGTTTTTGCTTGCAATTGCAGGAAAAATAAATCCGCATTTTTCCTTATCGTCAACTGTGTTGACAAGAATATTTTTCTCGTTGCAAAGCTGAAAAATTCTGCCGTTGAGCGTTTCATCATCGGTTGCGCTGATAACGCAAAATGCACCGTCAAGGTCGCTGTCACAAAATCTGCGGTCAATGATTTTTACATTCAAAGCCTTGATTTCATCGCAGATTTTCGGGGCAACAACGGTTATGTCCGGCGAAAACGGCGTCAGCTTTTCAATCTTTCTGAGTGCAACCGTACCGCCGCCGACTACGAGTATTTTTTTGTTTTCAATGTCAATATAAAACGGGAAATATGCCATTAGTTATTCTCTCCGCACTTTCTGTAGATTTCAAGAATTCTTGCAAATTCTTCTGCCGAAACATCGTTTTTCAGCTTATAAATGAATTTTTCCGAAAAATCTGACGGCATTGCGTTTTTCACAGACTGCATACACGGAAGAAATTCGTGAAAAGCAAGGTCTTTTTTGAGAACTTCAATTTCCTCAAAAATTATTTCTTTTGCACTTTCAACACTGTCGAGTTTGAGAGCATTGTTCTCGTTTGCAAGCTGTTTTATGCAGTCAATGTTAATGAGCCTTACACCGCTTATTTTGGGGATATTTTCGTCAATGTCGGGCGGTACGGCAAGGTCAATAAACAGCCTTGATTTTTCGGTTTTTATATTGTTTTTTAAATCATAATATGTAACCGTGTAATGCGGTCCGCTTGTGGCACTGATTACGCAGTCTGCAAAGTCAAACGCTTTGTATCTTTTGTCATAATCAATCACATTCGCACCCGTATTTTCAAAAACAGTTTCTGCTTTATGTTTTCGTGAAGTCACGGTAACGCTTATACTTTTGTGTGACAAGAGATTTTTCACAACAGTTGAGCCGACCTTGCCTGTTGCACCGATTACAAGGACATTCAGTTCACCGTCTTTGAATTTTGCCGCCTCGTTTGACGCAAGAGTTGCAACTGAAACCGATGTTTTTGAAATGGCGGTTTCGGTCTTGATTTTTTTTGCACAGGCAACAGCCGCCTGAACGCACATATTAAGCTCATAGGCAACCGTGCCGTTATCCTTTGCAAAGGCATAGGCTCGCTTTAACTGACCGAGTATTTCATCTTCACCGATAACCATTGATTCAATTCCGCCTGCCACCCTGAAAAGATGAAGCAAAGCCCTGTCACCGTAGAAAAGACAGATGTACTTTTTTAGTTCGTCAAAATCAATTCCCGAAAAATCCGAAAGAACGGTTTCAACCGTTTTCACAGATGATTCGTCACCGCAAAAATAAACCTCGGTTCTGTTGCAGGTGCAGAGAATCAAACACTCGCTGATATTTTCAGAATAATAAAGTTCATCAAGAAATGTCTTTTTTTGCTCATCGGGAAAGGCAAGCTTCTTTCTCACAACCACATTTGAAGTTTTGTGACTTACGCTCAGGCAGTACATAAAAAATTCGCTCCGTTACAAATAAAATCCGACAGTAAAATACACTTTTAAAGTTATTTTATTACTGCCGACAGCTATTGTCAATTAAAGTTAGTCAGTCGCTTTACTACTAAACCTATCTGTTTGGTATGTTTTGATTATACTACATTCTCCGTTCCATGTCAATAAATTTCGGGTTTTGCTTGACAAAAACAGTGATTACAATATAAACTATACAAAGATATCTCCCGTCAGCAAACAGCGGGAGTTTTATTCCGATGTAAATACTTATTGTACCGATAGGAATACTAAATGATTTGAATATGTATTAAGGAGCGTTTTTATGCTTAATCAGTTTTCAAGAACACAGCTTTTGATTGGCAAAGAAGCTATGGACAGGCTTTCAAAAACAAGAGTTGCAATTTTCGGAATCGGCGGTGTAGGCGGATACACGGCGGAGGCTCTTGCAAGAAGCGGAGTCGGCGAGCTTGACCTTATTGACGATGACAAGGTGTGCCTTACAAACATCAATCGCCAGATTTTTGCAACAAGAAAAACAGTAGGCAAATACAAGGTTGATGTTGCAGAGGAAAGGCTCAAGGACATCAATCCCGACATAGTCATTAACAAGCATCAGACCTTCTACACTCCCGAAACCTCGGAAAAATTCGACTTTTCAAAATACGACTATGTAGTTGACGCAATTGACACGGTAACAGGCAAAATTGAGCTTGTTATACAAGCCGACAAAGCCAAGACGCCTATCATCTGTTCAATGGGAGCAGGTAACAAGCTTGATCCTACAGCGTTTGAGGTTGCCGACATTTACAAAACCTCGGTCTGTCCTCTTGCAAGGGTTATGAGACACGAACTCAAAAAGAGAGGTATCAAAAAGCTGAAGGTTGTTTATTCAAAAGAAAAGCCTATCACACCCGTTGACGATATGGCAATAAGCTGTAAAACAAATTGCATATGTCCTCCCGGGGCTGAAAGGAAATGCACCCAACGCAGACAGGTTCCCGGCAGTACCGCATTTGTTCCGTCGGTTGCAGGTCTTATCATAGCCGGCGAAGTTATCAAGGACTTGATTAAGTAAATATAATTTTTAACAAAGCAAAGCACCGAGAGAAATTACCCTCGGTGCTTTGCTTGTTTTTATAGGATTTTTTACAGTTGATATCGTGATTAAACAGATTAGATGATAACCGATTCTTCCTGAAGTGATTTGTTACGGAGAATCTGAACCTCATCGCCTTTGGTAATGAAAAGCCGATAAAGAAATACATTGACCTTTTCTCCGACGGTAATCGGAGTTTCGTCAAGTCCTCTGTACGCATAAACCGTGCCTCCGTCACATTTTACGGCAATTTCGATATTGTCGCCTCTGAACGAAGTCTTTGTAACCTCGCCGACGGATACAGACGCTTTTTGTGCGGTTGTTTCGCTGAGCTTTGTCACCTTTACAAATTCGGGACGGATAACTGCACGGTCAACATTATCGACAACATCAAAGGTCTTGAACTTTGTATAATCGTCAAGCGTAGTAGTCTGACCGAAAAATAATGCGGAAAATGCGGTTTGGGGATGCTGATAAATGTCAATCGGCGAGCCTATCTGCTCAATTCTGCCCTTGTTTGTAATTATGATTTCATCGGCAACCTCAATAGCCTCGCTCTGATCGTGGGTTACAAATATACTTGTAACGCCGAGCCTTTCAATCATATCCTTAAGCCATGAGCGAAGCTCCTGCCTAACCTTTGCGTCAATTGCGGCAAATGGTTCGTCAAGCAGAAGAAGATTCGGGTTTGGCGCAAGCGCTCTTGCAAAGGCAACACGCTGTTTTTGACCGCCCGAAAGCTGGCTTGGATAACGCTTTTCAAGTCCTTCAAGACCGATAAGCTTTACAAGCTCATTTACTCTCTCTTTGATAAATTTCTTGCTTTTTTTCTGAATTTTCAGACCGAAAGCAATATTATCAAAAACTGTCATATATCTGAAAAGAGCGTAGTTTTGGAATACAAAGCCTATGCCTCTTTTGCTTGCGGGAATATCGTTGACAACCTTTCCGCCAATTACAATTTCGCCGCTGTCGGGATTTTCAAGTCCTGCAATCATACGAAGAATTGTTGTTTTGCCGCTGCCCGAAGGACCGAGAAGTCCGATAAGCCTGCCCTTTTCAATACCAAAGTTTACATTGTCGGATGCCTTGTAGTCACCGAAAGTTTTATTTATATTTTTAAGCTCAACATACATTACGCATCCTTCTTTCCTTTGTATTTAACCACACTTCTGATAATCAAAATCGCAATCGCCATAAGCACAAGTATTGATGAAACCGCAAATGCGGGAACATACTTGAACTCGTTGAACAAAATTTCAACATGGAGTGGAAGTGTGTTTGTTTTTCCTCTTAAATGTCCCGAAATTACCGAAACTGCACCGAATTCACCCATTGCTCTTGCGGCGCAGAGTACAACTCCGTAAAGGAATGCCCATTTTATGTGCGGAAATGTTATTTTTCTGAAAATAGTTGTGCCTTTTGCACCCATAAGTGCGGCGGCTTCTTCCTCATCCGTACCCTCGGATTCAAGCACGGGAATAAGCTCCCTTGAGATGAACGGGAATGTTACAAACACGGTTGCAAGGATAATTCCCGGAACGGCAAAGATAACCTTGATTCCAAGTTCGCTTAAAAGCGGATATATCGGGCTTTGTATGCCGAATGTGAGTACAAATATAAGACCTGCGATTATGGGCGAAACCGTTACGGGGAGGTCGATGAGTGTTGTAAGAAGTTTTTTGCCCTTGAATCTGAACTTTGTAATTAACCAGGCGGCAAAAATTCCGAATACCGTATTGAACAGTACCGCAAACACGGTTGCCTCGACAGTAAGCACAATTGCCTTTACCGTGTAATCATCGCTGACAGCCTGCCAGAACACCTCTGCACCGCTTTTGAAAGCCTCGCAGATTACCGTAACAAGAGGAAGAACGAGCATTACGAATACAAATAAAAGTGCAATGCCTATGAGTATGTACTTTACAACCTTTGAACGCTTTGTTTCTTCGTACATTTTATCTTCCTCCTTTCAGAATTTTTGCATTTCTGTGCTGAACCATATTTACAAGGAAGAGAATCAAAAAAGACGCGGCAAGCATTACAAGTGCGATTGCCGTTGCACTTTTGTAGTCATATTCCTGCAGCTCCGACATAATGATAAGCGGAGTGATTTCTGTTTCAAACGGCTTGTTGCCTGCAATAAAAACAACCGAACCGTACTCACCAAGACATCTTCCGAATGCAAGACCAAAGCCTGTGAGAACCGAGGGAAGAATTTCGGGAAGAATAATTTTTCTGAAAATCCTGAATCTGCCTGCACCCATAACTCCTGCCGCCTCTTCATAAACAGGATCAAGCTTTTCAAGAACAGGCTGAACTGCTCTTGTTACAAAAGGTATTCCCACAAATACAAGTGCAACCGTAATACCAACTCTTGTGTAGGCAATGCTTATGCCGAACTTTGCAAAAAATCCACCGATAAGACCTGTGTCGGCAGTCAGAGAAGTAAGTGCAATACCTGCAACCGCTGTCGGAAGTGCAAACGGAAGTTCAATCATACCGTCAAGAATTCTTTTGCCCGGGAATTTGTAACGAACAAGCACCCACGCAAGAATTACACCCATAACGGCATTGATGAGAGATGCAATAAATGCGGTTATAAAACTAACCTTGTAGCTTGCAAGCACCCTTTCACGGGTGATTGCCTCCCAAAATTCAGAGGGGCTCATCTGTGCCGTATAAATAACGAGAGCGGCAAGAGGAATCAGCACAACAAGGCTTAATAATGTAATTGTTACACCCAAAGAAAGACCGAAGCCCGGAATTACTCTTTTTGCTTTTTTTGACTTTTTTGCCTGAACCATCATCACACCTGTTTCCCCTGTAAAATATCATCCGACATCAGACAGAATTGCCTATAAACTGCCTGATGTCATTTTTTAATCGGTTTTATTTTTTCTCGTAAATCTTATCGAAGATACCGCCGTCTGCAAAGTGCTTTTTCTGAGTCTCGTCCCAACCGCCGAAATCTTTGATTGTTACAAGATTAATGTTGAGGTCAAACACATCGGAGTATTCCTTCAAAATTTCCTTATTATAAGGGCGGTAATAGTTATCGCCTGCAATACGCTGAGCCTCATCGCTGTAAAGATAATTTAAATACTCTGTTGCAACCTTTCGAGTACCTCTTTGGTCAACCACTTCATCAACAACAGCAATAGACGGCTGTGCAAGAATGCTGACGCTCGGAGTTACGATTTCGTACTCGTCGGGATTGTCCTTGATTGAAAGGTACGCCTCATTCTCCCAAGCAAGAAGAACATCGCCCTGTCCGTTTTCTACAAATGAAGTTGTAGCACCTCTTGCGCCTGAGTCAAGCACAAGCACATTTTGATAAAGCTTTTTAATGAAATCTTCAATTTTTGCCTCATCACCGTTATATTTCTTGTCTGCATATGCCCAAGCGGCAAGGTAGTTCCATCTTGCACCGCCCGAAGTTTTCGGGTTTGGAGTGATAACGCCCACACCGTCTTTTGCAACATCGTCCCAATCCTTGATATTTTTCGGATTACCTTTGCGAACAAGGAATACAATTGTTGAAGTGTATGGTGAAGAGTCATTGTCAAACTCATTTACCCAACCGTCCTCAATCAGACCTGCGTCACGAATTGCGTTTACATCGTATTCAAGTGCGAGTGTTACAACATCCGCCTCAAGACCGTTTGCAACCTCAAGAGCCTGTTTGCCCGAACCGCCGTGTGACTGGGTAACTTCAACATCCTGTCCTGTTTCTTCTTTCCAATGCTTTGCAAAGATTTTGTTATATGATTCGTAAAGCTCTCGTGTAGGGTCATACGAAACATTTGTTAATGTTACTTTTGAATCGTTTGTTGTATCTTTATTTCCGCATCCTGTAAAAGCAACCGCTGACGCACCCAATACTGAAACTGCCAATACTGCCGATAATACTTTTGTTCTTAAATTTTTCATTTTGATTACCTCACTTTAAATTAATTTGATTTTAGATTCTGACAGGCAATTACATACAACAGTACTGCTTGCCCCCAAATGAGGTACACATTCGTATTTTCTTCAGATTGTAAATGTTTTTCATAAGCGTCACCTTTTGGATTTTTGAGGGCATTTTGTTTAACCTACAATTCCTATCAATTTACTATGCGTTTCTTTGAAAACTATTTTATACTGTACAGGGTGAAAAGTCAAGGTAAAATTTTCACGGATCCAACACTTTAGCAAATTGCAACAATACACAAGCAATATTTTTCGCAAAAATAGTAATAAAATCGAAAAAACAGGCATAAAATAACGGATAGGTATTTTCAAATGAAATATGCCTATCCTAAAAAAGAAATATTTTTTTGCGTAAATCTATTGACAAATCTATATAAAAAAGGTATAGTAGTATTAAATCAATAATGATTATTGTTTTATTCAAAAATTAAATACACAAAGGCGTATTGTGTATTTTTAAATTTCAAAAAAATTAATTTAACGGAGGAAATATTATGGCTAAAACAACAAAGTATTCGGGATCACAGACAGAAAAGAATCTTGAGGCTGCTTTTGCAGGCGAATCGCAGGCTCGTAACAAATACACATATTTTGCGTCTGTTGCCAAAAAGCAGGGCTTTGAGCAGATTGCAGACCTTTTCTTAAAAACGGCAGACAACGAGAAAGAACACGCAAAAATGTGGTTCAAGGAGCTTAACGGAATCGGCGACACAGCAGAAAATCTTCTTGCCGCTGCCGAGGGCGAAAACTACGAGTGGACAGATATGTACGAAGATTTCGCTAAAACTGCCGAGGAAGAAGGCTTTACAGAGCTTGCACACAAGTTCCGCCTTGTTGCCGCAATTGAAAAGCACCACGAAGAAAGATACCGTGCATTACTCCGCAATGTTGAAACTGCAGAAGTTTTCAAAAGGAGCGAAATCAAGGTTTGGGAATGCCGTAACTGCGGTCACATTGTTGTAGGCAAAGAGGCTCCCGAGGTTTGCCCCGTCTGCAACCACCCACAGAGCTATTTTGAAATCCACGCAGAAAACTACTAATTCTGATTTAATCAATAAAGGAAACTCCACCGCATTTCACGGTGGAGTTTTGTGTTTAGTATCAAATTAAATTCAAAAAACTTACTCTTCTTCGGGATATTTCATGCCCCAGCTTTTACGGATATCGGTCATAATTTTCATAACATCCTTTGTGTAGTCAAGGTGCATAAGAGCCGTGTCGCCCTCTATCGCCTTTTCCATATCTTCAACCTCATAAAGCAAAGCGTCCTTTGTATGACCTGCCGAGATTGTTTCACAATGACCGTCAGCCGTGTATGTAATCTTTGCCTCCATGCCTCTGGGATATTCAAAGATTTCAACATAACCCTTGTCAAACGAGATTGTGCCACGCTTTGGCTGTTTTGCGTGAAGCGAAAGAATGACAGTTGCCATTTCCTCCTCTTTATTCTTTAAAAGAATACTCGCTTGTTCGTCAACTCCTGTTTCTGCATATTTAACCTGCGACAACACATCGTTTGGGCATGAGCTCATAAACATACGAACAAACGAAAGCGCGTACACGCCGATGTCAAGCATTGCACCGCCTGCAAGATTGCGGTTGAAAAATCGGTTGTTCATATTATACTCTTTGTAACTGCCGAAATTCATCTGAATAAGCCTAAGCTCGCCAAGATCACCTGAATTTACCTTTTCAAGAAGTGCCTTGTAAATCGGCATATGGAAAATTGTCATTGCCTCTGCAAGCACAACATGGTTTTTCTCTGCAAGAGAGATTGCCTCGTCAAGTTCATCTGAATTAAGCGTTATCGACTTTTCGCACAAAACATGCTTTCCTGCCGCAAGTGCCTTGCGAAGATATTTTATATGCGTGTTGTGCGGTGTGGAAATGTAAATTATGTCAACATTTTCGTCTTTAAACAGCTCGTCAATATCGTTGTAAACCTTTTCAATGCCGTACTTTTCGGCAAACGCAACCGCCCTTTCATGGGTACGGTTTGCAACGGAATAAAGTTTCTGTCCTCTGCTTTTGAGTGCGGCTGCAAGCTCATTTGCGATAACTCCGCAACCGAGTGTTGCCCAGTTGTAGTTTTTCATAAAAACACCTCCGTATATTTTTCGAGAAAAGTTTAACACACGGAAATGCGTCTGTCAACGGTATTAGATGGCTTTTCTCGTATCTGCTCCGTACTTTTTCATAATCTTGCGAAGTTCGTTATTTTCGCTTTTTGAAAGGCTAAAATACATAAATCCGCGCTTAACAATTTCATCACCGTCACACGCAGGCATATATGTATTACAGCCTATTCTTATTGATGCCTTTTCGGAAAAACCACAAGACGGTGAATCAAAATATGCGGATTTGCCCTCAAACATTTTCTTCACGGTTTCGGCATCTTCGGCAGACATCTTAGCGTCAACCTTGTCGCAGTACTCAACATCAAAATACACGATAGGCTCACACGCATAGAAACTGATTTTCGGCACAGCAAATACTGCGGCGGCAACGCATAAAACAACTGCAACCACAATTACAGCAATCTTTTTCTTCATAACATTCACTCCTTTTCGCTTATCCCTTTAAACATATATTATATTAAGCTTGTATCATAATTGTATCATTATAATTTAATCGGCATATACACCAATTTTAAAATCATTTATTTGTAAGTTAAAAAATTTTTCGTCAATGCTTACAAGACAGCAATTTTCTTTTGTTGAAAAGGCACAAATTGCGAACAAATTCAAAGCCTTGCTTATTGAGAAAAATCGGTCTGAAAATATGCAGAAAAGCAGTTTTTACCATATTATAAAGGCATAAAAAGAAGAATTTTGACGAGGTAGTTATTGTAACTAAAATTGTGAGCAAAGTAAACTTTATGTTTATAAGGTATTTTGCTTGTTTATTTCAGTCAACAGGATTACAATAATTGTGGAAAACGGAAAAGAATGGTATTGTTTACAAAGATTATGTGATTGAAGAGGTTAGAAATTAATGGAGAAAGTCAAAAAAATGCTCTCACTTGCGTTTGCAAGTCTGTTTAGAAGAAACAAAGGTCAGAATACTGTAAAAGAAAAGCGACGGCGCTCACACCAGATAAATATGCTGGAAGGTCCGCTCGGGAAAAAAATTCTTCTTTTCACACTTCCGCTTGCAGGATGCAGTATTCTTCAACAGCTTTTCAACTCAACCGATGTTGCGGTGGTCGGCAGATTTTCAAGCAGTCAGGCACTTGCCGCAGTCGGAAGCAACGGTCCGCTCATCAATATGCTTGTGCTGTTATTCACGGGACTTTCGGTCGGCGCAAATGTTTTGATTGCACGATATATCGGTCAAAATGACCGTAAAAAGGTTTCGGAAGCTGTTCACACGGTAATAACACTTTCACTTATATGCGGATTTCTTCTTCTGATACTCGGTCAGGTTATTGCAGCACCGCTGTTAAGGCTGATGAACACACCGGATGATGTAATTGACCTTGCGGCAACATACCTGAGAATTTACTTTATGGGCATGCCGTTTGTAATGCTCTACAACTTTGGTTCGGCAATTTTGAGAAGTGTCGGTGACACAAGCCGTCCGCTCTACTGTCTTGTAATTTCAGGTATTGTAAATGTTCTTTTGAACCTCTTCTTTGTAATCGTCTGCGATATGAGCGTTGCAGGAGTCGGCATTGCAACAGTAATTGCCGACGGCATAAGCGCCGGACTTGTTATGATGTTCCTCATCAGAAACGAAGACGAGTCAATCAGAGTCAATCCAAAAAAACTTTCATTCAAGAAAGAACATCTCATTATGATTTTGAAAATCGGTGCTCCTGCAGGTATTCAGGGTATGGTTTTCTCAATTTCAAATGTATTCATCCAGACAGCCGTAAACGGCTTCGGTTCACAGGCGGTTGCAGGCTCATCGGCTGAACTCAACTTTGAGTACATTACATACTATATAGTAAGTGCGTTCAGCCAGACAGCCGTTACATTCACAAGTCAGAACTACGGCGCACTTCAGTTTGACAGATGCAAAAAGGTGTTTAGGCTTTGTATGCTTTTCAGCTGTATTTTCACAGGCTGTGTGAGCGTTATATTCATGCTCGGAAGCGGATTTTTCATCACCTTCTTCACAACCGACCCCACCGTTATCAAGTACGCAATCATCAGAATGGCGATTGTTATGCTCCTTGAGCTTATGACAGGTTCATACGAAATCAGCGGCGGTGCGCTCAGAGGAATCGGACATTCACTCCTCCCTGCAATCCTCACAATCTTCGGTTCTGTTGTGTTCAGAATCATCTGGCTCTTCACGGTATTCAAGGCATTCCACACCTACGATATGCTCCTTATGGTTTACCCCGTTTCATGGCTTATCACAGGCACATCCGTTTTGATTGCCTACTTCATCATCAGAAAAAGAGAATTCAAAAAGGTAAGCACCGCTTTTGAAATTTAAAATCAAATAGGTTTTTATGGCTGACATCGGCATTGGTGTCAGCTGTTTTTGTTTAGAAGAGGCTCTAAAATTAAAAAAGTAATAAAAAGCAATTATTTCGTACTTTTTGTGCGGAATAATTGTTTTTTTGCTGTGTTTTATGTTATAATCCAATTATAAACACACGGAGGTGCGACAATGACTAAACGGACTGTTGCCAACAATTTTTTATACTACATTTTTTGCGGATTCAGCGGTGCGGTTACTTCGCTGATAGTATGGCTGTTTCTAAAACTTATGGGTTTGGGAATCGGTCTTGTGTGGGATACAATTCCGTCAAATTTTGATTTCAAATTTTATCCGATTATCGTCTGTACGGCAGGCGGAATTATTCTCGGAATATGGCAAAAGCTGACAAATGCCGTTCCCGATGAACTTGACGAGGTTATGAAAAAGGTAAAAAAAGATAAATTTTACCCGTACAACAAGGTGCTTTTGCTCTGCATTTCGGCACTTTTGCCCCTTGTTTTCGGCGGAAGTCTTGGCCCCGAGGCAGGTTTGACAGGCGTTATCGTGGGACTTTGCTACTGGGCAGGAAGTCATATGAAAGACGCTAAAAGTAAAATTCCCGAACTAATGCAAATCGGCATAAGCGCAACCTTGAGTGCGGTATTCTACGCACCGCTTTTCGGTCTTGCATCGGTCAATGAAGAAAGGCTTGACAGCGAAGAAAAGCCTACCGATATCCGTTCAACAAAGCTTATTTCAAACATCATTGCCGTACTTTTTGCGGCGGGAACTCTGTTTTTGCTTAACTCCGTTTTCGGCGGAAGTATGGGACTTCCACGACTTGGTGGTTATAACATTACAAATTTTGAGCGTTTGTGGGGAATTCCTCTCGCACTTTTGGGTGCTGTATGCGGTTTTCTGTTTATCATATCTTCAAAAATTTTCGGAAAATTTTTCGCACTCATTCAGGGCAAACTCGGCATTATTATCAGCACAACTCTCGGCGGAATTATCCTCGGTGTTATGGGTACATACCTCCCCCTCACAATGTTTTCGGGCGAAGAAAGCATTACCGTTGTCAAGGAAAGCTTTGCCGAATTTGCACCGTGGATTCTCATTATCAGCGGTGTGCTTAAACTTGTTCTCACAAACATCTGCATAAAGTCGGGTTGGAAAGGCGGTCACTTCTTCCCCGTAATCTTCTGCGGAGTGAGCATCGGCTACGGTGTTGCAATGCTCGGCGGACTTGACACGGCATTTTGTGCGGCAGTCGTAACGGCAGGACTTCTCGGTGTCACAATGAAAAAACCGCTTGCCGTAACAATGCTCCTTTTGCTCTGCTTTGACGCAAGAGTTATTCCGTGGATTTTGCTCGCCGCATTCCTCGGAAGTATTATTCCTACTAAAATTTTCGGCAGTAATAAAAAGAAAGCTAAGTGAGCATGTAAAAAACTGCTTTGCGAACCACCGTTTCCTTTGGAACGCATTGAAGAAATGACCGCTCTTATGGGTGGCGACGGTTCGATTAAATAAAACCAAGAAATCCGTGTTGTAACCATGCAACACGGATTTTTATATAAAGAACAACCTCCCCGTAAGCTGAAATGCTTTGCAGGGAGGTTGTATTATTCTTATATGGAATTTTATTTTACTTGCGGATAATTATTGCTTTGCCGTTGCAATGAATCTTTCCGTTTGAAACTGTAACTGTTTCACCGCTGATTTCGTTTTTATAGTCGCCGTCGGGAAGGTCAACTTTTACATCTGCCGACTTTGATTTAAGGCTGAAAATGCCGACTTTTTTGCTCTTGTTGTTGTCACGCTCAAGAATTGCAATATCGTTTTCATCGTCTGCATCAGCCTTGAAATAATCGTCATCATCAAGAACGGTTTTCTTGATTGTATCGAGCTTTGCAAAAAGGTTGCTCAAATCAATGCCTGTGTTGCGTGGGAAAACATCCTTGTCAAAAAGGCTTGGAGTTTCGTCACAACCGAACTCCTGACCTGCATAGATGAGAGTTGAACCCTTCAAGAAATACAGAAAAGCTGTGTAATTTTCAAGGTCGCTCTTTTCCTTAACATAGTGGCAAATTCGTGGCTGATCGTGATTTTCAAGGCAACGCATTTTATCGTAATTCTGCGGATAAATTGCCTCCTGATAATTGAGCATATCCATATAATTTGAAAGTGTGGTTTCGCCCTTCAAATATTTGTCGAAAACCTCACGGATATCGTAGTCATATTCCATATCAAAAGCGTCAAAAAGCTCATAGTCGCTTGCGGCATAAATACCGCTCTTGCGAGAGAACACATTGAAAGAGCTGTGTACGCTTTCGGCAAGCCAAATGCAGTCGGGATTTACCTTTGCAACAGCCTCTCTCGCCTGTTTCCAAAATTCAACGGGAACGAATGATGCAACATCGCAACGGAAGCCGTCAACAATCTTCGCCCACATAACGAGAGAATCAATCTGATACTGCCATAATTCTTTGTTAGAATAATCAAGGTCGATTATGTCGCTCCAATCACCGACTTTGTTGCCAAAATTGCCGTCCGACTTTCTGTAGAAAAATTCGGGATGTTCAACTGAAAGATTTGAGTCGGGCGAAGTGTGGTTATAGACAACATCAATGATGCACTTCATGCCCTTTGCGTGAATTTTTTCAACAAGGCTCTTGAAATCTTCCATTGTGCCGTATTCCGGATTTGTTGTGCGATAGTCCTTGTTTGCATAAGGACAGCCGAGAGAGCCTTTTTTGTTCTTGACGCCAATCGGATGAATCGGCATAAACCAAATAATGTCCGTGCCGAGTGATTTTATTCGGTCAAGATCCTCTGCAACGGCATTAAATGTGCCGTCATTTGTGTGATTACGGACATAAATCGAATAAATAACCTTGTTTCTCAAGCTGATTTCAGTATTTTTTGCCATTTAAAACATCTCCTTATGTATTTTTCCACGGTCTGTTTTTACCGTTCCAACCTCGTTCTGCCCAGTAATTTTTATCGGCTTCATTCCAGCCGCTTTTCTGAATCATTCTCATAATAAAGAAAAAGCCTTTTGTTTTTAACCCTGCCTTAACTTTGCCGTTATTTTTCTTTACCTTATTGGCAATTGAGGTAGTCTTTTTGTCAATTTTCTTTTTGAGTCCATCGGTGACGCCTGAATAATTTGTTGCACGAACATTGACACCGTAACGATAAGTTTTTGGAACGCCCCAAAAGAACATACTGTCGGCGATATCCTTGTTGGCAGATTTTGTACCCGAACCTGCGGCTGTCGAAATTACAACCGCCTGCTTTGTGAACATTTTCTGTTCGGGACGGTGAACCATCCAACGATAACCGTAATGATCAAGAAATGCTTTCATTGAGCCTGTGCAATGATAAACATACACGGGCGTTGTGAAGATGAGTACATCAGCCTCGTCCATAGCCTCGGTAATCTTTTTCAGTCGCTCATAATGCGGACAAAGTGTTTCGGATTTTAGAAAACACTGCGTACAACCTACGCAAAAATCGCCGAAATCTCTCGGAAGAAAAAACTCCGTAACCTCGCCGCCTAATTTATCGGCAACCTGCTTGCCAATATGATAGGTTGAGCCTTTATGGTTCTGACCGTTTATTACTGCAATTTTCATTTTATGTCACCAAATTCATCAATTTCAAGTCAATTTTAGCACAACAAAGCAATATTGTCCATATGATTTTTATGCCTTTTAAGTGCTTTTTAATGCGGATTTTTTATTAAAAAAACAGCTCCCCGAAAACGGAGAGCTGTGATAAGTACAAATAGATTTGTCAAACGAATCAGAAGTCGATTTCTGTATCGTAGTAGCAAGCCTTGAGAAGTTTTTCCATTTCTTCCTGATTTGGCTGGCGTGGGTTAGAACCTGTGCAGGCATCGGCAATTGCGTTCTTGGCAACTTCGGGGAGCTTTTCGAGGAATTCTTTTTCGTCGATAATGCTCTCGTCAGCCTTAACACCGCCCGGACCGTAGTTCTTAATGCCCTGCGGAATATTGAGCTGATCGTTCATTGAACGGAGTTCAGCGATGAGTGCGTCAACAAGTTCTTCTGTTGTTTCGCCCTTGAGGTTGATGAACTTAGCAATCTTAGCATAACGCTCAGCTGCAACAGGATCTTTTGAGTTATACTTGATAACCTTAGGAAGATACATAGCGTTTGCACAGCCGTGAATAATGTGACCGCCTGTGAAAGCTGCACCTGTCTTGTGAGCCATTGAGTGAACGATACCGAGCAGAGCATTTGAGAATGCCATACCTGCAAGGCACTGTGCATCGTGCATTTTATCACGGCAAGCCATGTCGCCCTCATAAGACTTCTTGAGGTTGTCGTGAATAAGCTCAATTGCGTGGAGTGCAAGCGGATCTGTGTACTCACAGTTGAGAGTTGAAACATAAGCCTCAATTGCGTGAGTCATAGCGTCCATACCTGTGTGAGCAGTAAGTTTAGCCGGCATTGTTTCGGCAAGTGCAGGATCAACGATAGCAACATCAGGTGTGATATTAAAGTCAGCAAGCGGATATTTGATACCCTTTGCATAGTCTGTGATAACTGAGAAAGCCGTAACTTCTGTTGCAGTACCCGATGTTGACGGGATAGCGCAGAATTTAGCCTTTGTACGAAGTGTCGGGAAACTGAACGGAGTGATGATTTCCTCAAAGGTTGTGTCTGGATACTCATAGAATACCCACATAGCCTTTGCGGCATCAATCGGAGAACCGCCGCCCATTGCAACAATCCAGTCGGGTTCAAATTCACGCATAACAGCGGCGCCCTTCATAACTGTTTCAACAGATGGGTCAGGCTCTACGCCCTCGATAAGCTTAACCTCCATACCTGCTTCTTTAAGATAGTCAACAGCCTTGTCAAGAAAACCGAAACGCTTCATTGAACCGCCGCCGACAACTACAACAGCCTTTTTGCCGGATAAATTTTTAAGACTTGAGAGAGCATCCTTACCATGATAGAGATCTCTCGGTAAAGTAAATCTGTACATTATAATTACCTCCTTAAAGGATATTTTGTCAACTTCTCCTTGACTACCGTAATTATAACACCGAAGATTTATAAAGTAAATACCTTTTTTGAAAATAATGTGTGTTTATTTTGTGAAAATTTCACTATAATTCTTTATTGGAATTTATATTGAGAAATATGCTCAGTTACAGCCCGTAAATGTTGTCATCGCCCTTGGCATATTTCTTAACAGCCTCCATAAAAAGCTTTGCGGCAGGATTTGAAATATTCTTTTCCCATGCCATAACATAGGCTATGCTTGTGTCCGCATCATCAATAAGGTATGAATCGGTGTATTCGTCAGAAGTGTATGCGGCAACCGAGGTTGGTACGACAGACACGCCGATTCCCGAAGAGGACGATACATATATAGAAACGAGATCGTCAAATGAATTTTCAATTTTCGGGGTTATGTGAAATGTACGGAACAAATCCATAATTTCCATATACACAATCGGTGCAACCGATTCCGAAAGTACCAGAATACTTTCGTCAGCCAATTCAGAAAGCTTAACGCTTTTTCTTCCGCTGAATTTTGAATTTTTCGCTGTTACAACAGACAAAGTTTCATTATGTGTAATGATTGATTCAATACCTGAGCTTTCGGGAACCATATCTCTCGGCATAAAGCAGAAGTCGTATTCACCGCCTGTGATTGCAAGTGTGCGGTCAGCCTCGTCAAGCTGTCGCACATCAATTGTAATTCCCGGATATTTTTCCGCAAAGTCGGCTATACATTTTGTCGGGAACGAAAGCGAGGTAACATCACAGCCGAGCGTAATTTTACCCTGACCTCCGTCATGCATCTGCTTGATAACGGTTTTTGCTTTCTTTAAAGTTTCAACAATTTCAATCGCATAGGGCAAAAGTGCCTTGCCCTCGCTTGTTATGATAACATCACGGTGAGAGCGTGTAAAAAGCTGAACCCCAAACTCCTTTTCAAGGTCGCTTACATATCTGCTGACGGTTGACTGAGAAACATAGTTCCGCCTTGCCGCCTCTGAAAAGTTGAGCGTCTGAGCCACAGTTATAAAGCAATTGAGCTGATTTATATCCATAATAACCTCCGTTTTGACAATTTCCCGCAGTATTTTGTCGGTTTTTTTCAATATTATGCAAAACTGTAAATTTAAGACTGCCAAATCGTCATTTTTGCATAATCAACGGTATTGAATAATTTTTCCATATTTGGTACAATTCAAGTATAGCATAATAATATGCAAAATGTAAATAACTTATTTTAAAACAAGGAGCTTAACGAATGAAGAAAATAGTTGTAACCGGTATGGGTGCGGTAACACCTGTCGGCATCGGTGTTGAAAACTACTGGAATAATATCACAGCAGGTGCATCGGGCATTGACACAATTAAGACTTTTGATCCGTCTGAACTCGCTGTTCAGATTGCCGGCGAAGTAAAGAACTTTAATCCGTCCGACTATCTTCCAAAGGATTTAATCAGAAAAACAGATCCGTTTATGCAATACGCTTATATTGCGGCTGAGGAAGCCATGAAACAGAGCGGAATCAAGATTGAACCCGAAAGAACAGGTATTGTTATGGGTACTGCAATGGCAGGTATTGCAACAATCGCATATACTCAGGAGGCACTCACAGGCGCATCACACAAAAAGGTAGGTCCTCGTTTTATTCCCAAAATTCTCGGAAACATTGCCGCCGCAAATATCGCAATCGACTACAATATTCAGGGACCGAGCTTTACGGTAAGCACAGCTTGTTCGTCAGGCGGTGACGCAATCAACACAGCTTGTATGTGTATGCAGAGCGGCAAGGCTGATATTATGCTCGCAGTAGGAGCAGAGTCCGTTCTCTGTCCTCTTGTAATTTATTCGCTTGCCAACGCAAAAGCTCTTTCAAGAAGAAACGATTCGCCAAGCACTGCAAGCCGTCCGTTTGATGTTACCCGTGACGGTTTTGTAATAGGTGAAGGCGGCGGTGCGCTCGTTCTTGAAACAGAGGAACACGCTCTTGCAAGAGGTGCGAAGATTTATGCAGAAATCAGAGGTTGCGGCAACACAGATGACGCTTATCATGTAACTGCTCCCCATCCCGAAGGACGAGGTGCAATCGCTTGTATGAAACAGGCAATTGCAGAGGCAGGAATCAATCCTTCCGACATCGGCTACATCAATGCTCACGGTACTGCAACAAACAAGGGTGACACAGTTGAAACATCTTCAATCAAGAAGGTTTTCGGCAACACTCTCCCCTATGTAAGTTCAACAAAGGGCGCAACAGGTCATATGATGGGCGCAGGCGGTATTACAGAAACAATTACCTGTGTCAAGGCTATTGAAACAGGCACAGTTCCGCCTACAATCAATCTCAATGAGGTTGATCCCGAATGTGCCGGCATTGACTTTGTTGCAAATACCGCAAAGAAAGCCGAAATCAACTTTGCCATGTCAAACGCATTCGGATTCGGCGGTCAGAACTCAAGTATTATCGTAGGTAAATACGGCAAATAATCTGCCGACAAAACAACATACAAGCAACACACATATGTGTGTATAAAATAATGTACACCCATACATAATAGGACAGGGGGATATTATGAATTTAACATATGATTCACAGATGTTCAGAGAAACATTTGAAAGTGAATTTACATGGCTTAACGGCTTTATGAGAAATGTAAGACGCTTTTCGGATAAGCCTGCCGCAATTGATCCTCAGAGCGGCAGAACATGGAGCTACAAAGAGCTTAATGCCGATGCAAACAGATTTGCAAACGCTATGAAAAAAGACGGCGTCAAGAAAAACGACATCGTGTTTATGCAGCTTTACAACTCACCGCAGTTTTTGTTCGGTTACATTGCGCCGCAGAAACTCGGTGCAATCTCAAATCCCGCTAACTTTAACCTATCACCGGGCGAAACCGCAGAAATTATGGGACACAACAAGCCTGTTGTTTATGTTTATGATGCAGACATTATGCAAACAGCCGTACAGGCTCTTGAAATCTGCGAGCATAAGCCAAAATTGATTCTCTGCGTTAATAATTCCAAAAAGGAAGTAACTCTTCCCGAAGGACACATTTTCTTTGACGATTACATCAAGGACAGCAGTTACGAAAATCCGCCTGTTGACTATGCACCGCATATTTATGACGAGGTTTTAAGACTTCAGACCTCAGGTACAACAGGCACTCCAAAGGGCGTTCCGCTTAACGCAATCAACGAAGTTCTTTCGGCTCACGATGTAATTATGCACTTTCCGCTCTCACCCGTTGACATTACGATGAATATGACGCCGTGGTTTCACCGTGGCGGTATTCATTCGGGCGGTCCCACACCTACCCTTTATGCAGGTGCGTGTCTTGTGATTATGAGAACATTCAACCCGAGAAGCTGCATGGACTTTATCGAAAAATACGGCATTACATTCATCACAGGTGTTCCGTCAACTCTTGAGATGCTTGCAAACCGTCAGGAAAAACATCAGAAAAACCTTTCTTCGCTCAAGGGCATTATTACCATGGGCAGTCCGCTTGAAAAAGCCGCTTGCATCCGCTATCAGGAACTTCTCTCCCCCAACATTTTCAACGGCTACGGCACAACGGAATCTTTCTGGAATACATTTCTTCGTCCGTATGACCTTCCTGAAATGGCAGGTTCGGCAGGCAGATCATGCACAGATGACGAGGTAAGACTTGTAAATGTTTATGACGACAGAAAAGCAGAGCCCGATGACACAGTCCCCTGCGATAACAAAACAGAGGGAGAAATCATCATCAAATGTCCGAACAAAACTACCTACTGCTATGTAAATAACGAAAAGGCTACAAAAGACAAGTTCTACAAGGGTTGGATGTACACAGGCGACATCGGCACTTGGAACAGCGAGCAGTTTGTTACAGTTGCAGGCAGAAAAGACGATATGATTATCAGCAAGGGTGAAAATATTTATCCTGCAAGAATTGAGGAAATTCTCAACTCACACCCGAAAGTTCAGGAATGTATCGTAACAGGTGTTCCCGATTCAACAAGAGGCGAGTGCGTTGCGGCATATGTAATCAAGGCCGACGAAAGCCTTACAGTTGCAGAGCTTATTGACTTCTGCGACAGATCACCGAATATTTCAAAATATCAGGCTCCGAGATATTACCGTTTTGTCAACGATCTTCCGCAAACCGCTACAGGCAAGAAACAGCATTTTGTAATAAAAAAACAGGCAGCAGAGGACCTTAAAAACGGTTTGTTGCTTAAAAAATAATTACGGATTTTCCGTATATATGTAATGGAGAAAATATGACCAAAAAATTATACAAATCAAAGGTTTCGTACTATGAAACAGACTGTATGAACATTGTTCATCACTCAAATTATATCAGATATTTTGAAGATGCAAGAATTCAGTATATGCACGACATCGGTTGTGATGTTGCCGAAATGCAGTCAAAAGGATTGTATATTCCAAATGTTGACGCATATGCCCGTTACAAAAAGCCGCTTAAATTCGGCGATGAGTTTTCCGTTGAAGTAAGCCTTGTATTTTTTACGGGTTCAAGAATGATTTTTGACTATAAAATCTTCAACAATAAAAACGGAGAACTTTCTGCAACAGGCAGAACAACACACTGTTTTGCAACTCCCGAGCTAAAACCGATAAGCATAAAGCATTCAAATCCCGATTATTACAATCGGCTTCGTGACAACACTGTCAGCCCGGAAGATATTACAATAAGAAGATAAACAATTTTACAAGCAAAAAGTGCGTACCAAAATTCGGTACGCACTTCAGTCTGTAGAAAAACTCGAAATTCGGATTAATTGGATTTCGAGTTTTTTAAGTTTAATTTAAATAATAGTATAAACAAAGGAAGGTAGTTATTATCATCTTTTAGTTTTTGCGATACATCTTTATGTATTACAATTTTTTCGAGTTAATGGCAAAAAAATTCCAAAACATAAAATCAAAGACTTACAACAAAGGCATTGAAGTACTACACTCATATAAAAATCACTATATATTTGTCATAGAGTATTGAATTATAACAGTTAATGTGGTAAAATATGTAATTAATAGATAAAGGAAACAATTGTCTTTTATTGTGTGTAAAGAATATGTATAAGTGTACCCATATCTGATAGATATAATTACAACAAATATTAGGATTGCACAATTATAGATATTAATAAATTTTGCAGATAATTGTTACAAAACATAATAAAAAGGGAGCAAAATCAAATGAAGAAAAGAACAAAAATAATAATTATAGCAGTTATTACAATTGTTGTATTGATTGCAGGAGGGTGTGGGGCATATTTCGGATATTTCAAACCACACAACGAGGCTGTAGATACATATAATGTTGTTATAAGTAATATCAAAGAGAAAAATAAGCAGCTGGATACGGAAATAAAAAAGCTCCAAAAATTAGTAGATAATACCGATAAACCTCTTGATAAATCTACTGTTGATGCTGCTAAAGAAGCAATCAAAGATGCTGGGGCATCCAAGATTGTAGTAGGAGAAATGCCAAAAGGCACAGAAGATATTCTAAACAAAGCAAAGGAACTTAGCGTTCCAATAGACTATTCAGATAAAATAACAGCTTTATCAGATGCATATACAAATTTAGAAAACAGCAAAAAGCAATACAAACAAGTAACAAATCCAACAGAAGAATTTGTAATACAAAGGCTTCTGACAGTTGATGATATTGTTGATGCAAGAGCAGTAACAGAAGACCAAGATCCAAACGGAAATTTGCATAAAGAAGGTGGCTATACTGCTACTATTTATTTTGAAAGTAAAAAGGTAAATCAAAGTAAGGTTTATACATCAGGTGAGTATGATGATGTATTGATTGATAAAGGCACTGATGCAGGTGGTGCAATTGAAGTTTATGCTAAAGAAGAAGATGCCGAAAAACGCCAAGAATATCTTGCCACTTACGATGGAACTATTTTCGCAAATGGAACACATACTGTAATTGGTACCGTCTTGGTAAGAACATCAAATGAACTTACTGCTTCACAACAAAAAGAGCTTGAGCAAAAGGTCATTAAAGCATTAACCAAATTAGAATAAATATGTGATATACACGAGTCGAACATATACAAATAATTTTTATGTAGCAAAAAGTGCGTACCGAAATTCGGTACGCACTTTTTTGATATAGGAAAATAGGAAAATATCAATCGTCAAAGTTGGGAGTCTGAATTGCATCGTAGCCTGTTTCTCCCGTACGGATTTTAACCGCCTGTTTAAGATAGTAGGTAAATATTTTACCGTCACCCGGGTTGCCCGTAAAGGCTGTTTTTCTGATTGCCTCAATTGTTTTTCTCTCCCATTCTTCGGAAGAAACAACAATTTCAAACTTGATTTTCGGCAAAACCTGAACATCAACCTTCTGTCCTCTTACATACTCCGACATACCTCGCTGAATTCCGCAGCCGACAACCTGATACGCTGTAATTCCGTTTACGCCGATATCCGTGAGAGCCTTTTTGACATCTACAAACATTTCTTCACGAACAACGGCCTCTATTTTTATAAGCTGAATATCGTTATTGTTTTCCATACTTTAAAACCTCCGTTAGTTGTCAAGACCGTTAAATGACGGATAAGCAGATTCACCGTGCTGTGAAACATCAAGTCCCATAAGCTCATCTCTGAGGTCAACCCTGATTTTGCCTGTAAGAAGTCTTGTGATACCGTAGCAGATGAGTGTTCCGACAACCGCAATTACAATTGTGATGCCGATACCTGCCGCCTGAGCACCGAACTGTGCAAACTCACCGTACACAAGACCGTTACCTGCACTGCTGTTGATTGCCGTGCATGAGAACACACCTGTGAGAAGTCCGCCCCAGATACCGCCTGTACCGTGACAGCTGAATGCGTCAAGCGCATCGTCAAAGCCGAATTTTTTCTTGCCGTATGAAATCATAATATAGCAAACTGGGCTTGTTGTCAAACCGATAATAACTGCCGCCCACATCGGAACAAAGCCGGCACCGGGCGTGATACCTACAAGACCTGCAACCATACCCGTGCTTGCACCGATAAGCGTAGGCTTTTTGTTCTTGATAACATCGCAGAGCATCCACGAGAGCATTGCGGCTGCGGCTGAAACACCTGTTGTCATAAATGCGTGAGCCGCAAGACCGTCGGCGGCAAGTGCAGAACCCGCATTAAAGCCGAACCAACCGAACATAAGGAGCGACGCACCGAGTACAACTGTCGGGATATTGTGAATTCTGTAAATTGAATGTTCATAATCGTGACGCTTGCCGAGGAGTATGCAAAGTACAAGTGCCGAAACGCCCGAACTGATATGTACAACATCGCCGCCTGCAAAGTCGAGAGCACCGATACCGTCTGCACCTAAAAGTCCTCCCTGTCCCCACACCATGTGAGCAAGCGGATAATAAACGATAAGCGACCAGAAAATTGTGAAAACGAAAATTGACTTAAACTTCATTCTGCCTGCAACCGCACCCGTGATAAGAGCAGGGGTGATTACGGCAAACATCATCTGGAACGCAGAGAATACCATATTCGGAATTGACGCATCATCCGTGTAGCCCTCCGTGAGTGAAACACCCTCAAGACCGAGCCAACGGAAATCACCGATAAAAGCATTTCCCGAAGGAGCGAACGAAAGCGAATAACCGAAAAGCACCCACATAACAATTCCGACACCGATAATAAAAATTGATGTCATCATTGTATTTACAACATTTTTCTTTCGTACAAGACCGCCGTAGAACATTGCAAGACCCGGAGTCATTACAAATACGAAAGCCGCACAAAGCAGCACAAAGCCTATATTTCCTGAATCCATTTTTAACCTCCACATAAACCGTTTTTGCCGAAGCAAAAAAATAAAGCTCACAATGTTTTTATCCGATTTTGCAAGTTTTTAAAAATTTGTTGCAAAATCAGAAGAAACCAAAGTGAACTTCCTTGTCCTTTTTATATTCAGTTTTCCGAAAACTTCGTAAGACCTTTGCCTTACTGTCTTGAATTATAAAGCCTAATTAACCGATTGTCAATACTTTTTTGAATATTTTTTAAAGTTTTTTGCTGTTTTTTAAATTACAGTTTACAATAACAGGTCAAAAATCTAAGCTACGGCACAAATTTAATTTTTGCAAGTTTATTTAATTTTCTTGCAAATTTTTTGATTACAACATATCTTTGTAGCGTTTGTAGCGGCGAACCTCGTTCGCCAATCGGTTTGGTTACAAAACCAAACCGACTTAATATAAATTATTTGTTTAAGATAATTATGATATAAAAATACAATTGCGATTTATTCATTTCGTGTTTGCACACGAAATGATTGGCGAACACAGTTCGCCGCTACATTAAATTGTGCAAACAGCTACTATACTACGCTCGGGCATAATATATTTTTTATATTGCAAACCATCTTCCCGACCGCAATTTTCCATTTTCAATTTTCAATTTTTCATTTAATGAACCTATCTACACGAATCAGGTACGGCGGCTCGCCGTACTGGCGGATAATATCGTCCCTACAAAATAAAAACTACGGTCAACATAGTCCTGTCAACCGTAGTTAAAATCAAGATATTTTATTTTGCAAAATCGGACGCTCTGCTTTCACGGATAATATTAACCTTAATCTGTCCGGGATATTCAAGCTCTTCTTCGATTTTTTTACAGATATCTCTTGCAAGCGGAATCATACGCTCATCATTGACAATTTCAGGTTTAACCATAACTCTAACCTCACGGCCTGCCTGAATTGCAAAGGTACGCTCAACACCGTCAAAAGAAGACGCAACCTCTTCAAGCTTCTGGAGTCGCTTAATGTAGTTTTCAACATTTTCTCTTCTTGCACCCGGTCTTGCGGCTGAAATAGCATCTGCCGCCTGTACAAGACAGGCAACAATTGTTCTCGCCTCAACATCACCGTGGTGAGCGTGAATAGCGTGAATAACAGCGTCGCTTTCCTTATACTTTTTGGCAAGATCGACACCAATCTGAATATGTGTTCCCTCAACCTCATGGTCAATGGATTTACCGATATCGTGCAAAAGACCCGCACGCTTAGCAATTGTAGGATCAAGACCAAGCTCGCTCGCCATCATACCTGCAATGTATGAAACTTCAAGAGAGTGATCAAGTACATTCTGACCGTAGCTTGTACGGTAACGAAGTCTGCCGAGAAGCTTGACAAGCTCCGGATGAATGTTATGAACACCTGCGTCAAGCACGGCTCTCTCACCTGTACGCTTGATTTCGGATTCAACCTCTCTTCTTGCCTTTTCAACCATCTCCTCAATTCTTGCGGGATGGATTCTGCCGTCTGCAATAAGCTTTTCAAGTGCAATTCTTGCAATTTCTCTTCTTACAGGCTCAAAGCATGAGAGCGTGATAGCCTCCGGCGTATCATCAATAATAAGATCAACGCCCGTAAGAGTTTCGATGGCTCTGATGTTACGACCTTCCCTACCGATGATTCTGCCCTTCATCTCGTCATTGGGCAGAGGAACAACCGAAATTGTTGCCTCTGAAACCTGCTCGGCTGCAAGTCGCTGAATTGCAAGCGAAATAATGTTTCTTGCCTTGTCGTCTGCTTCCTCTTTGAGCTGTTCGGTATATTCCATAATCTTAACCGACTTCTCGTGAGCAAGCTCATTTTCAAGCTGTGAAAGCAAATAGCTTTTAGCCTGTTCTGCCGTGTAGCCCGAAATTTTTTCAAGCATTTCAAACTGGCTCTTTTTGAGAGTCTCAACTTCTTCGAGTTTTGCATCTGCATCACGAAGCTTTTTGTTGACCTTTTCTTCCTTGCGTTCCATATTGTCAAGCTTTTTGTCAAGAGTTTCTTCCTTTTGCTGGATTCTTCTCTCCTGACGCTGAACTTCCTTGCGTCGATCGGAAATTTCTTTCTCGCTCTCGTTTCTGAAACGATGAACCTCGTCTTTACCCTCAAGGACTACTTCTTTTTTCCTTGCTTCGGCTGTTTTGATTGCATCAGCCACAATCTTCTTTGCCTCCTCCTCAGCACTTCCGATTTCTTTCTCGGCAGTGTTTTTGCGGATGGCAATTCCAAGGAAAATACCTGCACCTGCGCCGATAACAACTGCGGCGACAATGCAGATAATACTTATCCACAATGGCAATCTGGACACCTCCTTAGTTTGATTTTTAATATTTCACAGTTCCCAATCAATTAGACTTTAAAGGTGCCGTTAAAAAGATATTCAATTTTCATTTTTACTTTGTAAATATTTTTAATACATTATATATACATACGCAACCGCAAAACACCGTACAGATTGCACAGAGCGTTTCAAAAGGCGAAACGTCATAATCATAAAAATTATAAAAAATATCTATATATAACGGCTCTTTTAAAGAGTCTGATTAAAAAAGTCGCAAAAGTCAAAAACTGTACTTTTGCCAAAATCCGCATCAGCGGACGATATAATTTTATAATAAAATAACCAAATTGTCAAGAATAAGCACGGGAATTTTGCAGATAATTATTACGGAAATAAAAAAGATTACAGCTTTTTGACGGTTACAGCTTAAATTTACCTTAAAAAAGCAAAATGTGACCGTGTTTTTTACCGTATTTGTAAAAAAGTCAAAAATTTTTCGTTAAATTTTTGTCAAGCTATTGAAGAAATGAAAAAAATGTAATATAATAGAAGCACCTTAGAATTTTAGGAGGAATTTTTTTATGTCAGTAAAAGTTGCAATTAACGGTTTCGGCCGTATCGGTCGTCTTGCTTTCAGACAGATGTTCGGTGCTGAGGGTTACGAAGTAGTAGCTATCAACGATCTTACAGATCCTGCTATGCTCGCAAACCTTCTCAAGTACGATACAGCACAGGGCGGCTACTGCGGTAAGATCGGTGAAAACCTTCACACAGTTGAGGCCGGCGAAGGCTCAATCATCGTTGACGGCAAAGAGATCACAATCTACGCTAAGCCAAACGCTGCTGAGCTTCCTTGGGGCGAACTCGGTGTTGATGTAGTTCTCGAGTGCACAGGTTTCTATACATCAAAGGCAAAGAGCCAGGCTCACATTGATGCCGGCGCTAAGAAGGTTGTTATTTCTGCTCCTGCAGGCAACGACCTCAAGACAATCGTTTACAGCGTAAACGAAAAGACTCTTACAGCTGACGATACAATCATTTCAGCTGCTTCATGTACAACAAACTGCCTCGCTCCTATGGCTGACACACTTAACAAGTATGCAGAAATCCAGAGCGGTATCATGTCAACAATCCACGCTTACACAGGCGATCAGATGATTCTTGACGGTCCTCACAGAAAGGGCGACAAGAGAAGAGCAAGAGCAGGTGCTGCTAACATCGTTCCTAACTCAACAGGTGCTGCAAAGGCTATCGGTCTTGTAATTCCTGAGCTCAACGGTAAGCTCATCGGTTCTGCACAGCGTGTTCCTGTTCCGACAGGTTCAACAACAATTCTTACAGCAGTTGTTAAGGGTTCTGATGTAACAGTTGAAGGTATCAACGCTGCTATGAAGGCTGCTGCTTCTGAGTCATTCGGTTATAACGAAGATCCGATCGTTTCTTCAGATGTAATCGGTATGAGATTCGGTTCACTCTTCGATTCTACACAGACAATGGTATCAAAGATTGCTGATGATCTTTATGAGGTTCAGGTTGTTTCTTGGTACGACAACGAGAACTCATACACAAGCCAGATGGTAAGAACAATTAAGTATTTCGCTGAGCTTGGCTAATCTGAATTTACAGATTATTCTTTGGGCTGTCCTTTTGGGACAGCCCTTTTTGTTTTCCTTTTCGGAAGATATTTATTCTTATTTTTCTTTATTCGTAAAATTATGCTTTAAAATGTAACATTTAGTCGCAGTTTATAAAATATACACGAAAAATTAGTTTTAAATTTTTTGAATTTGCTTGAAATTGACATATAATTTTGGTATTATATAAGTGTGAGCAAACAATCAACAATCAAAAGATATTAAACAAGGAGCAATTCTTATGAATTACAGCTTTAACGAGGCAAGACCGGCTCTTGAAGTTTTTCACACCGGCGATTCAGTGCGTGCATATGATTTTTTGGGCGCACACCTCGTGAACCGTAACGACAAAAACGGAGTAGTGTTCCGTGTGTGGGCGCCAACCGCAAGGAGCGTTTCGGTTGCAGGCGATTTTAATAATTGGAACAACGAGGCAAACTATATGTATAACATCGGTTACGGTGTGTGGGAAGTGTTTGTCGAGGGTGTAAAACAGTTTTGTACATACAAATACTGCATTGAGAGCGAATACGGCGACAAGCTTATGAAAGCAGATCCGTATGCTTTTCATGCTCAAACCCGCCCCGGTCAGGCCTCTGTTGTATATGATATAGAAAGCTATTCGTGGAATGACAGCGAATGGTTTAATAAACGCAAAGAAAACAACATTTCATCGTCACCGATGAATATTTATGAAATACATGCAGGCTCATGGAGAAAATATCCTGACGGCAACTTTTTTAACTATCAAAAGCTTGCCGATGAGCTTATCCCCTACCTAAAGGAGATGCACTACACCCATGTTCAGCTTATGCCGATTATGGAGTATCCCTATGACGGCAGCTGGGGTTTTCAGACAACCGGCTACTATGCCCCGACTTCACGCTATGGCACACCGTCTGATTTTATGGCTTTTGTTGACAAGCTTCACGGTGAAGGCATTGGTGTGATTCTTGACTGGGTTCCGTCAAATTTCCCGACGGACGATTTCGGACTTGCAAGGTTTGACGGTTCGCCTCTTTATGAAAGCAACGATCCAAAAACAAGCAAGCGTGACTCATGGGGAACCTGCCTTTTCAACTACGCAAGATTCGAGGTTACAAGTTTTCTTGTTTCATGCGCAATGTTCTGGCTCGACAAATATCATATTGACGGTTTGAGAATCGGCGCACTCTCCTCTATGCTCTACCTCGATTACGGTAAAACCGAGGGTGAATGGGAACCGAACAAATTCGGCGGAAAAGAAAATCTTGACGCTGTTGATTTTGTAAAAAGACTCAACACGGCTGTCCATATGTACCACCCCGATGTTATGATGTTTGCTGAAGAAAACACATCGTGGCCAAAGCTTACTCATAAAATAGAGGACGGCGGTCTTGGTTTCGACTTCAAGTGGAACATGGGCTGGATGAACGATATGCTGCACTATATGTCACTCAATTCGATGTGGCGGCCGTTCAATCATGACAGTCTTACTTTCAGCTTTTATTATGCTTTTTCAGAAAAATTTCTTCTGCCGATTTCACACGATGAGGTTTCTCACGGCAAAGGCTCACTCATAAAGCAGATGCCCGGAAAGTATGACGAGCAGTTTGCAGGCGTGAGAGCATTCATAACATATATGTACGCTCATCCGGGCAAGAAACTCGTGTTCATGGGGACTGAAATCGGACAGTTTGACGAGTGGAATCACGAAGAGGCAATTCAATGGGATTTGCTTGAATTTGAAAAGCATAAAAAGCTCAGAACATTTTTTAAGGAGCTTAACAAATTTTATCTTGACTGCAAGCCGCTCTACGAACTTGACACGGTCTGGAAAGGCTTTGACTGGATTCACCATGACGATTACACAAACAGTGTTATTGCATTCAAGCGCACCGACAAAAACGGTGATGAAATTGTTTCGGTATGTAATTTTCAGCCCATCAGGCGTGACGAATACTGCATCGGTGTTCCTAAATATGGTCTTTATGACGAGGTTTTCAACTCTGATGAAGAGCGTTTCGGCGGAAGCGGTGTTGTGAACGGTAATAATATCAAAACCGAGGTAATGAAAATTCACGGTTTTGATCAGGGACTTTCACTCACTCTCCCCCCTCTCAGCGTAATCTATCTGAGGTGTGCAAAAGAACTTGAACCCGATGAAGCCCAGAAAGAAAATTGATATTTTCAGTCACAAGACTGTAATTAATAAGTTTAATAAAGATAATAAAATAAATATCGGAGGTATTTTAAGATGTTTCCAAAAAAGGAAGTAGTGGCTATGCTGCTTGCCGGCGGTCAAGGCTCTCGTCTTGGCGTGCTTACCAAAAAGCTTGCAAAGCCTGCCGTACCGTTTGGCGGCAAATATCGTATTATTGATTTCCCGTTATCTAACTGTGTAAATTCAGGCATTGACGCTGTAGGTATTCTCACACAGTATCAGCCTCTTGTTCTTAACGAATACATAGGAAACGGACAGCCGTGGGATCTTGACAGTATGCACTCGGGTGTAAACTGTCTCAGCCCTTATCAGGCTGTTGACGGTGCAGACTGGTATTCGGGAACAGCCAATGCAATTTATCAGAATATCAACTACATTGAGCGTTATAATCCTGAATATGTGGTCATCCTTTCGGGCGACCATATCTACAAAATGGACTACAACAAGATGCTTGAATATCATAAGGAAAAGAATGCCGCTTGTACAATTGCGGTAATTGATGTTTCGCTTGAAGAAGCCTCAAGATTCGGTATTCTCAACACAAATGAGGACGGCTCAATCTACGAATTTGAAGAAAAGCCTGCTCATCCGAAAAGCACTAATGCTTCAATGGGCATCTATATTTTCAGCTGGAAGGAACTTAAAAAGTATCTTACGGAGGATGAATTCAAAGAGGGTTCAAGCCACGATTTTGGTAAGGATGTTCTCCCTGCCATGCTTGACGCAGGTGAGCGTATGTTTGCATATCCTTTTGAAGGCTATTGGAAGGATGTGGGAACAATCGACAGCCTTTGGGAGGCTAATATGGATCTTCTCGATCCAAAGGTTACTTTAGACCTCAAGGATATCTACTCAAGAAACCCGATGATGCCTCCGCACTATGTTTCAAACGAGGCGTCAATCCAAAATTCACTCGTTGCCGACGGATGCAATGTTTACGGCAACCTTGAGTTCTCAATTCTCTTTGCAGGTGTTACAATCGGTAAAAATGCTACGATTAATTCTTCAATCATCATGCCCGGTGCGGTAATTGAGGACGGTGCCGAGGTTCAGTTTGCTATCATTGCCGAAAACACCGTTGTAGGCAAAAATGCAAAGGTCGGACAAAACCCCGAAGAAACGGAAAATATTGACGACTGGGGAATTACTGTTGTCGGTGCAAATACCGTTATCAAAGAAAACACAGTTATCAAAGCAAAAACCATGATAGACAGCGACACGGAGGTGGACGGCAATGAGAAGTAATAATGTACTCGGTTTCATCTTTGCGGCAACACTTGACGACAAAATCCCCGAGCTTGCGTCTTCAAGAACAACTGCAAGCGTTCCGATCGGCGGAAAATACAGAATTATCGACTTTGATCTTTCAAATATGTCAAACTCAGGTATCAGCAATGTAGGCATAGTTGCAAAAAGCAACTTTCAGTCACTTATGGATCATGTGGGTTCGGGCAGTGCATATGACCTTTCAAAGAGAAGGAGCAACCTTTCAATTCTCCCACCATATGACGGCAAGGCTTTTTCAAGCTTTGTTGAAACAATCTACAATATGCACGGCTACATTGAGCATTGCCGTGAGGAGTATGTGCTTATTTCACAGGGCAATGTAATTACTAACATTGATTACACAGATGTTTTTGACTTCCACTCAAAGAAGAAGGCAGACATTACACTTATATATAAGAATCATGCAATTCCGCAGGGCTATGACAGACCGATTACCCTTGATGTAGATAATGACGGCAAGGTAAATCAGATTTTTGTAAAGCCCGGTGTTGTTGACAAAGAGGTATTCAACCACGCATACGGCTCTATTCTCATCAAGAAAGACATTCTTATGAGTGAAATCCGAAACGCCATCAGCGTTAATCAGCTTGATGTAAAGCGACTTCTTCAGAGCAGTCTGGGCAAATACAGTATTTATGCTTATGAAAATAAGGGTTACTGTGCGGCAATCAGCTCAATCAACGATTACTTTGAGTTCAATATGGATCTTATGAAAAAAGAAGTAAGGGATGAGCTTTTCAATCCGCAAAGACCTATCTATACAAAGGTAAGAGATGACGCTCCGTCACGCTACGGACTTACAAGCAATGTGAAAAATTCAATCATTGCACAGGGTTGTGTTATCAACGGTGAGGTTGAGAACTGCGTTATTTCAAAGGGCGTTTATGTCGGCGAAGGCGCAAAGCTTTCTAACTGTATTGTAATGCAGGACACAAAAATAGGTTGCAATACCAACCTCAACTATGTTATCATAGATAAGGATGTTACCATCAAGAATGGTCGCTCACTTATGGGATATGATTCGTACCCCATTTATATTGCTAAAAAATCTGTTGTATAAAGTTGTTTAAACAGGAGGTAATCTTACAATGAGAATTTTATACTGTGCTTCAGAGGCTAATCCTTTCTGCGGCAGTGGCGGACTTGCTGATGTAGCAGGAAGTCTTCCGCACACACTTTGCAGAAAAGGTCAGGATTGCAGAATTGTTGTTCCGCTTTACGGCACAATTCCGCAGGAACTTAAAAACTCCATGAACTTCATCACAAACTTTACCGTGCCGGTTGCATGGCGTCATCAGTATTGCGGTTTGTTCTGGGCAAGATGGAATGACTGTACATACTATTTTATTGATAACGAATATTATTTCAAGAGAGGCACTCTCTACGGTCATTATGATGACGCTGAAAGATTCGCTTTCTTCTCCCGTGCAATTCTTGAAATGCTTCCTTACATTGATTTCCATCCCGACATCATTCATTGTAATGACTGGCAGACGGCTCTTGTTCCTGTTTACTACTATCTGTTCTATTCACACAGACCATGGTACTATAACATTAAGAGTCTGTTCACTATTCACAACATTCAGTATCAGGGTGAATACGGTTGGGAAGTTAACACAGAGTGCGTCGGCATTCCTGCATCCGAAACAAAGATTCTTGAAATGAACGGCAAACTCAATATGATGAAGGGTGCTATCGAAACAGCTACCCGTGTTTCAACGGTTTCTCCAAGCTATGCGGCTGAAATTAAAGACCCGTGGTTCAGTTGGGGACTTCATGACGAACTCAATCTTCGTCATTACAAGCTTTGCGGTATCAAGAACGGTATTGACACAGAAAGCTACAATCCCGAAACAGACTATCAGCTTTATCGCAACTATTCAAAGGACGATATGAGCGGCAAGGGCGAATGTAAGCGTGCTTTGCAGGAGCGTTTGTGTCTTGAACAGCGCTGGGATGTTCCGCTGGTCGGTATGGTAACAAGACTTGTTGCACACAAGGGACTTGACCTTGTAAGAATGGGCCTTGAGGAGCTTATGGACACAGAAAATATGCAGTTTGTAATTCTCGGTTCAGGTGACAAGGAGTACGAGGACTACTTCAACTATATGCAGGCTAAGTATCCGGGCAGACTTTGCTTCTGTCACGGCTTTGTTCCCGAACTTGCAAGAAAGATTTACTCAGGCGCAGATATTTTCCTTATGCCTTCTGCTCAGGAGCCTTGCGGTCTTGCACAGATGATTGCACTCCGTTACGGCACAATTCCTGTTGTTCGTGAGGTTGGCGGTCTTAAAGACTCTGTTTTCGACAGTGCCGACAACTACGGTAATGGATTTACATTCAAAAACTATGAATGTGCAGATATGCAGCTTGCCGTAAGACGAGCATTGTGGGGCATTCAGGACGATCAGGGTTGGCATCAGCTTATGTGGCGTGCTATGATGAGCGACAACAGTTGGGAGCGTTCGGCTCAGGACTACATCAATCTCTACAACGATACCCTCAAGTGGGCTTAATCGTGCAGTCAAATTTTATAACAAAAATTCAGTCGGAAAGCAGATTTCAAATTTGCTTTCCGACTTTTGATTTATTTGAAATAGCAATCTTGTAGGGGCGGATATTATCCGCCAGCACGGCGAGCCGCCGTTCCCAATTCGAGCAGATAGTTTGATAGAAAAACAATTCCAATGCCCGAATTAGGTGAATTTATGTTTACAAAAAATTATTTTTCACAAAAACAAAAAAGGTTGGAAACTACTGCGGGGAGCAGTCGATTTCCAACCTTAAAATTTTGCATTAGTTTTTCATCAGGTTCTCTTTATTGCGTGCGGAACACGAATTTTACCTGCAAGCTTACCAAGAGCAAACACAAGAATAATCTCGGGAATGCACTTAACGGCAACACTGATGAATCTTGCTGTAAGATAAACTGTGTACGGTGTTGAACCGCCGCCGTAGAGTGTGTAAAGCCAAAAAGCTATGAGGAATGTTTCAACGCAGAGCATATTTGTAAACCATGCAAGAACAACTCTGAGCGGAGTTACATTGTTCTTATAAAGAAACATACCGTAGATAAAACCTGTAATAAAGCCGTTGATTGTAAAGCCGGGGAAATATGCGCCTGTCGGGGCAATGATAAATGAAAGAATATCTCCCAAAGCGCCGACAATTGCGGCAGGGATCGGTCCGAACATTACGCCTGTTACGGCTACGGGAAGGAACGCTGCACTGAGCTTTACATTGTTTCCGAAAAACGGAAGTGTGCTGTTTGCAAAAAATCCAAGAACAATACGGAGTGCAAGCAGCATTGCAATTGCCGCAAGAGCGTAGATACTCTTCATTTCAAGCAAAGAGCTTTGAATTTTTTTGAGTTGTGACATATTTTTTACCTCCTGAATCTCTGTTGTTGCTTCAGGAAGAAAAAAGCGGACAGATTGCTCTGCCCGCTGAATTATATGTCCCAAAGTAACAGCGGGATGCGAAATCTGTACCGCAGGATAAACCTTTCGTTCTTGCGGCAACTCCCCGTCCGCAAAACACTTCACGCACAAATTTCTACTCTGTGATAGATGCCTTTCGACACCGTATGCTATTATACGCCTGAATTTGCTGTTTGTCAACCAAAAATTAATTTCGGATTTACTGAACCGTTGCTTTTTTCTTCTTTGTAAGAAGGGCATCGAGGCTGTTGATAAGTCTTGAAAGCGGCTTGTAGATTATGAAAACAACTACCGAAATGATGAGTCCCTTGATGATGTTGAATGGACCTACGCAGTACAGGCAGAATGTAAATGTGCCGTCAATTGCAGGGAAAATCGCCTGTCCCATTTTGATAATTTCTGTAAGCGGCATAAATGACGAGTAGAGCGGAACAAGCACGAATGTGTTGAGAACCACACCGATTGCCGCCATTGCAACCGTACCCGTAAGCATTCCGACAATCGCACCGACTCTTGTTTTTTTGTACTTGTAGATGAAACCTGCCGGCAGAATAAACGAACAGCCGATGAGGAAGTTTGCAAGCTCCCCTACTCCGCCTGTGCTTGTGCCTTTGATAAGAAACTTAACGAGAATTTTTACAAATTCAATTACTACACCGGCAATCGGACCCATACTGAATGTTCCGACAAGAACGGGAACTTCGGAAAAATCGAACTCATAGAATGAAGGTGCGATGAATCCGAGAGGAAATTCAAAGAACATAAGAACTGCCGAAAGTGCCGCAAGCATTGCGGTTACGGCAAGCTTTGTTGTCTTTGCCGTGTTGTCTGAATTGATTGTTTTTGCTTTTGATTTTGTCATTACGACCACTCCTGAAAAATTATTTCGAGTTGTCGGGAAAAGAAAAATCCCGCTACAAATGTAACGGGATTGCGTACCAAAATAAAGCAGACGAACCGCCTGTTCTGCCGCATCTTCTCGTATCCGGACTATAACCGTCGGTGTCTGAATTTCACAGACTCGGCAGGCTTTCACCTGTTCGTGGACTTTAACCACCGGTGGAGAATTTCACTCCGCCCCGAAGACAACTGTTGATTATATTATATGCCGATTTTCGGATTTGTCAATATCTCTTCAGAGTTTTGAGATATTTTTTCGTTTCATCGTCAATTCTGAAACTTTCAACGCATTTCCGAATCATTTTATTAAAGGTTGCGTTATCAAGCGAATTTGACTTTATGTACCGCATAGTCTGTTCTCTGCACTTTGCAAGTGCCGTTGCAACAAGCCAAGCCCTTGCCATACTCACATAATAATGCGGATTTTTCGCATTGTCGCAACATTCAAGCACCGTGCCTATGTACTCATCTTCAAGATAATAGTCAAGCATCAGCACAAGACCTGCACGAATTATCCACGGATTGTCGCTTTTGGTGTATTCACAAACATGAGGTAAAAATTCTGATTTATACTTTTTGGTCTGCTTTAAATTTGCACAAAAGGCGTCGCAAACCGCCCAGCTGTCTATACGCTGTACAAAATCATCGCTGTACATCAAAAATTCTTCATAGCTTTCGGTTTTGAGCAAACCGATTACAATACCTCGCATTGTTTTTTCTTCATAAGAATTATCAGTTGTCTGCTCTAAAAAACTGCGTCCGTTGCCCTTAGAAATTTCCTTGCCGAGCTTTCGCATAACAGGCATTCTTACTCCGATAAAAAAGTCCTTGTCATTGTCGGGAATCAATGAGGAATGAAAGCTTCTGTACTTTTCATCGGCATATGAACGAAGTTCCCCTACAAAATCATCATAGTCATTTTTAGTCCAATTATCTCTTACAAGCTCCATAATGCACCGTTATTTTTACTTATTCTTTCTTTTGCTGTCATAAATTTCACACGGTGAGTTCAAATCAAGATATGCAATATCGTGGTGTGGCACTCTGTCCTCAACCGGCGGAAGCTGCATATAATCACCGAAAACCATTCTGAGATACTCGTCATAGCCAGACATACACGGCATTTTTATGCCCTCAAATGTGACATAATCAACGCCCGAATAAATGTGTTTCGGATACTCAATTTTCATCCAATGAGGGCCCGAACAAAGCTCCGTTACACACTTGTTTTTATCAAGCCTGTACTTAATCATATGCTTTTCGGCAGTTCTCCAAATCTTTTCACGGAGCTTTTTTCCTCTGAAAATTGAAAGCAAAGCCTTACTGCCTGCCCCCACAATTCCGCCGTGCTTTTCGGGAACAACCTGAGCCAAAAACAGCGAATAAAGCATTGTCCACACATACTGCATTTTGCGTGCAAAACGGCTGTCGGGACAAACATCAAGCGGAAAGACATCAAGCACAAGTCCGTGCGGAATATCAACCTCGGTCTGATTTGTTTTGACCATAGTGTAATTTGTGTCGGTTACGGTCATAAAAATATTGCCCGTGAACATATCGCTGTCGGTTTTGAGAAGTCGGAATCTTCCGTCTGCGCCCTGTTCATGCCAAAGCTTGTACAGCTTTTCGTAGTCCTCTCGTGGCAGCATAACATCAACATCATCATCCCACGGAACAAATCCGCCGTTTCTGAGCGCACCGATTAACGCACCGCCGATGAGATAGAATGTGAGATTGTTCTTTTCGCAAAAGTCCCTGAAATACACGAGCATATCAAGCTGTTTAAGCTGTAACTCACGCAAAAGTTCGGGGGTAAGTTCTACTTTTTCAGTCATAAGTATCTCCGTAAATATCAAATACGGGCGGAGATTATCCGCCCAAAAAATTATTTGTATGAATGACCGGGAAGTGTGTTTTCCCTGATTTTTCTTTTTACCTTTTCAATGTGTTCTTTCGCACCGCTGTTTTTGATTTTCTTCCGCCATGACGGAATCTGAATCAAACCAACAATTGTGCCTATTCCGTAGGCAACATGGAGCAACGGGAAAATGAACGGCAAAAACACAAACTGAGGCTGAACATTTTTCATTGTGCAACATCCGACAGCGTTTACAATATCAAACATTCCGTAAATTATCAAAAGAATGTACAAAAAAAGCGGAAGTCCGAGAAATGCAAGCACGGAACAGCCGAGAAGTGCCATTACAAAAAGAAACGGTGCAAAGTGAAAGTATGAAAGACAACCGGGACATTCCGAGAGTGTAAGTCCTATCCACCGTCCGTTTGAATACTTCTGCCTTATCATTCCGTGAAGGTCGTTTCGTGAATGCTGATACGAAATAATATCGGGGCAACAGCACATCTTGTAGCCCGCCATTCTAATGCGGTAGTGAAATTCATTATCCTCGGTTCTGCCGAGATTTTCGTTAAATCCGCCGACCTTGGCAATAACCTCTCTGCGGTAAGCCGCATGAAAAAGGCTGTCAAGATATTCCTTTTGCGCAAGCGGCCGTCTGTACGAAGCAACCGAACTGCCGAACAGAGAATCCTCAGCCGCAAGCAAGGTAAGCTTCCAGCTTGAAACATTTGAAGTGATATTCGGTCTGCCGCCGCCTACAACATTTTCGCCCTGCTTTATGTTATAAACATTTCGTGAAACAAAGTTTCTCGGAATTCTTGCGTGAGCGTCAACTCTTATGATAACATCGCCCTTTGCGGTCATCAGAGCGGCATTCCATGAGGTTGCCTGATTACGCTTTACGCATTGAACAACGGACACATTCCAAAAGCCGTAGTCGGTATCACGGAATTTTTCCATTTTTTCTTTAGTATCATCGGTTGACATACTGTCAACAAATACCACCTCAATTTTATCATGCGGATAGTCCTGAAGTGCAATATCCCTGAAAAGTCCGCTCAAAGCATTCGATTCGTTATAGGCTATCATACAAAGTGAAACTAACATATAATATCTCTGCTCCCTTCAAGCTCGAACAACCATTTTGCAGACATTGCAGAGGTTGTCAGAAAATAAGGTACGACATAAAATGCCGGAACAACAAAAAAGCACAAAGCCGCCCAACCGATAAAACCGATAAACAGCTTTATTGTGGAGATGAAGTTCTTTATTGAAAAAGCCATCATTCTCGGAAGATAAATTCCGAGCGGCAGATGTTCGTTAAAACCGTAAGCCAAAAATGTATAATGAACAAAAATAATGTAACACACCACAACAACCGCAGTGCTGACGATAAACGCCAAAACAAGCATTACAGCCACAACCGCCGTGAGTGAGGGTGAATTGTCAATTATTTTATCCGAAACCGCACTAAGATAATTGAACACATTGAGCAGACCGCTTATGATAAAAAACAAGCCGACTGAAATTACATCAAGAATAACAGACTTAAAAAATAATTTCGGCTTTTTATAATAGTAAAAAACATCAAGAGGACTGCACTCTCTGCCCCTGACTACATTACACACACTTCTGTAAACTCCGTTTATGAGCGGCAGACACACAACAACAAAAGCAAAAAATACAAGCCCAAAAATCATTGTAAGCATCTGCTGAGTCTGATTCGGATTTTTTACATCATAAAGTCCTGCCACAGACATTGCAAGGCTGAACGCAAACAGCCCTGTCAAAAATGCAAGCACAGCGACCATTATCTCTGAGATAATTACCGACCGGTTCCCCTCAAGAACCTTTTTTGCCTGTTTTCTAACAGTTTTTTCCGTATTCATTAGCATTCCCTTTTCATCTGAATTTGTTCATAACGAAACGCATTATTCTCCGTCAGTAAACATTCTGTACATTGCCTCAAGGCAAATCTGAGCGTGTTTAAAAAAGTTCTCCTTATCCATACTTTCGTCTGCATTGTGCATACGAACATCGTCATTTTTGAATGCAGGACCGAATGCAACACCGTGACCTCCGAGCATTCTTGCGTATGTTCCGCCGCCTGTTGAATAAAGCTCAGCCTTTTCACCTGTTACGCTTTCATAAGCGTCAGAGAGAAGCTTTACAAGCTTGCTGTCCTTATCGGCATAAAGCGGTTCTTCGTGATTGAGAACAGTAACCTTGAGGTCGCTGATTTTTGCAACCTTTTTGAACTGTTTGAGAACTCTGTTTCCGCTCACGGTAACGGGGTAACGGATATCAAACACAGCCTTTGCGGTCTGTCCCTCAATATTCACGCTGCTGAGGTTTACGGTGAGCGAGCCCGAAACAGCGTCGCTCATTTTAAGACCGAGTGATCTGCCGTTTGTTTCCTTGTTAATTGCGTAGTCAATAAATGAACAGATTGAACCTGTTTCCTTTGTTGTGTAAACATTTGAGATAAGGTCAACAAGTGCCGCTGCGGCATTGTAGCCCTTGTCCGGTTCACACGCATGAGCCGCTTTGCCACGGCTGATTATCATAAGACCGTCAATAGTGTAATTAAATTCAAAATCACCGTCACTTGCGTCTGCAAGGCGCATGAGAGTCTGCTCGTCATAGTCTGATGAATCAAGCATTACATACGCTCTGTCGGGAACTGCATTAACTGCTCTGCCTGCATGGAACTGGCTGAGTGTTGTTGCATTATTTAAAAGTGTGCTGACTTCAAGCTGAAGAATACCCTTTTCGGCAAAGCAGATGCCGTAGTCGCTGTCGGGAGTGAATGCCATGTCGGGAAGTGGATTTTTCTTGAAATAATTTTCCATATCCTCCATACCCGTTTCTTCACCCGTGCCGTAAATAGCACGCAGAGTGTTCACGCCCTTTACACCGCTGTCCTTGATTGCTTTCAAACAATAGAGAGTAACAAGAGCCGCACCCTTGTCGTCTGCAATTCCTCTGCCGTAAAGTCTGCCGTCCTTTTCGGTAAGTGCATACGGCGGAACGCTCCAGCTGTTCCCCGCAGGAACAACATCAAGGTGAGTAAGCACACCGCAAAGCTTTCCGCTGTTGCCAAGGGTTATATGACCGCTCTTGTCGGTTGTTCTCTCCCCTGTCAGTCCGAAATCTTCTGCTCTTTTAAGAATAAAATTCAAGGCATTATCGCACTCGTCATTCTTTTCACCGTCAACCGATTCAAAAGAAAGAAGTGTGTTAAGATCCTTTAAAAGTTCGTCTTTGAAGTCAAGTATTTTGTTTCCAAACATAATAAATACCTCCGTACTTAAATGCTGATTGTATCTTTATCAGTTTTTATTTTTTCTTTTTTTAACTGTTTTAACGGTCACAATAACCGCACAGTAGATTAAAAATGCTCCGAATGCGCAAAGGCTGATTTTGACACCTGTTGAAAATCCGGGTGTTTCGTAGGTGAACACAATGTCACACTTTTCCCCCTTTGGAATCTTAACAGCCATAAAGCCGTAGTCAACCTTTTCAACATCTGCCGCCTTGCCGTTTACGGTTGCGGTAAAACCATCGCTGTAAGGAACGCTGAAAAACAACAGGTTATCGTCACCCTTTTTATTATTGTAAACAGCCTTAAAGCCGTTATCTGTATATTCAAATGAAGTACAACTGTTCAAGGCTCTGAGATTACAAACCTTTTTGTAATCTGAATTACTGTAATCAAACTTTTCCGTAATGCTGTCGTAATCCTCCGGATGTTTGCCGTACAAAAGCTTGTACTTTTCATCGCTGTAGCCCGTAATATCGGAATACTTCTTCATAAGGTCACGGGAAAGAACCATTGCGTAGAGCAAAGCCTCGGACTTGTGTGCGTTCGTCACAAGGTCAAATTCTTCTTCGGCAATGAACTTATCAAAGGTGTATCCCATAGGAATGTAGTATTCGTTGCGGTAAATATCAAAACGGTTCTGCGTTCTGAGATATTTCCAACCCGGCATTCTTGTGTTGCCGTTTTCGTCAACGAATGAATTCAGACTTCCCGATTTTCCGTCGCCACGGTAATCAAAAAGATACTTACAACTCAGAAACGGGCGAAGTCCGTATACATCAAGGTCAGGTCTTGACGCAACATCCCTTGTAATTCCGAGTGCATCGTAAAACTGCATTATAGATGTTGAAACAGAACTCTGAAAGCAGTTAATGCTCTGAATCTGCCAGAACATTGCCGTGTTGTCAACACATTCGTAAAAATCACTGCGAACATTGTCAATATCGGCAATTGTGATACCGTCACGCCTGTTTATGATATCTTCTTTGATGGTATTTGTACTGCTGCTTGAGAAATAGCCTGTGGCGATTATAAAATATGAGGTGAAAAGCGAAACGCTCAGGATACCAACAGTGAGCATAACCGTAAATCTCTTTTTATTTCGTCTGAATTTTTTGATGATGAGAACGAACGCAAGCAGACTTAACAAAGCCATAAGAACATAGAGCCAATAGCGTTCAAATGTTGCCTGAGTGCCGATAACCGTATTTTGAATATCGCCGCTCTCCTCATCCGTATAGCTCACAGGCATAAGACCTATCAGCAGAGTTGCGCCTACCGTAATTCCCGCCGACCAACGAATCGCCCTGTTCCAATCGGTTTTTCTGTTTTCAAACGCCTTGATTGTTGCAAGAACAAGCATAAGCACGCCCATATAGAACCATCTTGCGTAGTAAATTGAGCTGTTCATAAGCTGGAACATACTGTTCAAAACAGGCACACACGCAAACACCGCAAGCACGGCAAGAAGCTTTTTGAGCCAGCTTTTTCGGCAAACCTGAAAATATGCGATAACTCCCGTCATTCCGACAAGCGGCAACCATGCCGCAACAGACGCCCATCTGCAATTTGAGCCGGGTGTGAACACAGGAAACGCAGGCATATCTGCGGGGAAAAACAGGCTTAAAATTATCAGCCAGTATTTTTGCGGTTGACTGTAGACAAGCGAATCCCAGCCGTTCGGAAGCTCGGCAAGCCTTGGGTTTCCCATTAAGCCGAGCACTGACGGCAGCAGTATGAATGCCGTTGCAAGGAATCCTATGATAACCTCAAGCGCAAGCAAGAGAAAATTTTTAACTTTAAATTTGTAGGTTTTGGTAAGCGTAATCATAAGAAAATAGATGATTACGAACAGAACCTGTCCCACAAAGAAGTAGTAGTTCACAACACAGGCGGAGAATACCGCAAGTGTGAACACCATTCTTTTTCCGTCATAGATGAATGCGTCAAGTGCCGCAAGCAACAGCGGAAACATTATCATCGGTTCATGAAAGTGGAAAAAGAACACATTGTAGATTGAAAATCCCGAAAATGCATACAGCAATCCGCCTACAAGGGCGAAATTCCTGTCAGCCACATATCTTTTCAAATAGAGATATGCGGAAAGTGACGCACAGCCGAATTTTAAAATCAGCAACGGTCCGATAAGATACGGTACAGCCTCACTCGGGAACGGAATTGTCAGCCAAAAGAACGGACTGCCAAGAAGATAAAAGCTGAAGCTTGAGAGCATATCCGTTCCGAGGTCAACATTGTGCATCCAACCCGTATCACCGTTTCTTACGGCGTCATGCACAAGCTGATAAAACGGAATTTCCTGAACATTGAAATCACCGTAATAATAGAAAACACCGCCCCCCATTATGATAAACGGTAGAAAAAGTGCTGTTGCAGTTATAATTGATATAAGAAACACACGCAAACCAAATAGTTTTTGTGTTGGATATTTTTGCAAAATTCTGCTCGGCATAAAACCCTCCACGGAGCAAAAAGTCTGAAAAAATCTTTTTTTCGATAATTTCTTTACTTTTAAATTATGAATAGTATAATCAGTAATATAAATGTCCTTCACCGTCATTTATTCAAAAGACACCTACATAATAGATTCAATTCGGAGTAACGCTCTGCTTTGCTTGCAGAGAACAGAGGACACTCGCATTTAGATTACATTATAACATAATGCGATACAAATTGCACTAATTTTTAGCAAAAAAGCAGGAGAAACTACCTATGAATATTTCACATTTTTACGCAATGCTTTCAAGAATGAGGTACATCAACCGTTGGGGACTTATGAACAACACACGCTGTGAAAACCTCAGCGAACACAGTCTTGATGTTGCAGTGATTGCACATTGCCTTGTTTTGATTCACAACAAACGTTTCGGCGGTAATCTCAATGCCGAAAGAGCCGCATTGCTCGCACTTTTTCACGATGCAACCGAAATCATAACGGGCGATATGCCGACTCCCGTAAAATACTTCAACCCCGAAATCAAAAATGCCTATAAGGAGATTGAAACAACGGCAGGCAACAGGCTTGTGTCGATGCTTCCGGATGATTTTAAGGACGATATGAATAAAATCATCAAAATGAACGATGCAGGTGACGATGAACTTAAAAAATATGTAAAAGCGGCGGACAAGTTTTCCGCACTCATAAAATGTATTGAAGAAATAAAAATGGGCAACAGCGAGTTTTCAAAGGCAAAAGAGGCAACCGAAAAATCAATTCACAACATGAATATGCCCGAAAACGAGGTGTTTGAAAAAGAGTTCCTTCCGTCCTTCTATTTGTCACTTGATGAGCAGGATTGACAGTTACCGACAAAAAAATCAATATTTTCAGTCAGATTTTTCGCTAAAACTTTACGAAAAGGCAGATTTTAATTCTAATTTAGCATTAAAAGAAATTCTCATATGGTATAATAAACTATACTTATGTATTGTGTGCTTTTTACCCGATTGGAGGAGTAATATGCCAAATTACGAAAAAAACAGTCAGAAAAGCGATTTTATTGACATAAGCTCAAATAAGCAGGTCAAAAAATTATACAACAAAAAAGGCAGACTTAAAAGAATTCTCTGCCTTGTGTTTTCAATAATCTTCCTGTTGGGCGGCGGCGGAATGCTCTACTACTATTCATTTCTTGACACTCTCAACTTCAAAGAGCTTGATGACACAAACACCAACAACACAGTAGCTACCAACTCATCGGTTGCACCGCTTGAGAGTGACGCAACAAATCTTTCGCTTTCAGAGGGTGAACTTCTGCAGAACTCAAAAGAGCTTAATGTTATGCTCTTTGGTGAGGACAACTCAAACGGCGATAAATACGGCAGAAGTGATACAATGATTATGATGACCATTGATAACAACCACAAAAAGCTTAAACTGACATCATTCCAGCGTGACACCTTTGTTTATATTCCAGGTTACGGATATGACAAGCTCAACTCATCTTATAACTACGGCGGAGCAAAGCTTTCAATTCAGACAATTGAGGCAAACTTCGGCATCAAGGTTGACCGTTATGCGGTTGTTGACTTTGACAGCTTTAAGAAGATTATCGACACCCTCGGCGGTGTTGATATGGAAGTTACTCAGGACGAAATTGACTACATCAACTATCAGATGTACAAGAACAATCAGGCTGACACAAGAACAACTATCACAGACGCACCCGGTACTGTTCATCTCAACGGTCAGGAGGCTCTTTGGTATGCTCGAAACAGAGGTCTTAAAAAGGGCGAGGACGGCAACGAAATCGGTCTTGACGGTGACGACTGGGACAGAACCTCAAGACAGAGAAAGCTTCTTGAAACTTTGTTCACAAGTATGAAAAGTGCAGACCTCGGACAGATTGTTTCAATTGTAAGCTCTGTCGGTCCTCTTGTAACAACAAACCTCAAGAAGGACGAAATCACAGCGCTTGTTTCTCACGCTCTCACATATCTTTCCTATGATGTAGAGCAGTATTATGTTCCTGAAGAAGGTCTTTGGTACTATGATGATAAAACCGAAACATGGAACGGTGCAATCACATCAACAATCAAAATTTCAGACCTTGAAGAACAGAGAAAGAAGTTTGCAAGCTTTGTTTTTGAAGAATTGTTCACAGGCGGCACTTCTTCAAAAGAAACAACCTCCGCATCAAATTAAATATTGAACAAAATGCAGACAGCCAATTATCGGCTGTCTGTTTTTTACGGCGAGCCGCCGTACCCTATTCGTGAAGATAGTTTGTTTAATTACAAAACATATTACACCCGAGCGTAACATTGCGGTTATTCGCTCTAAATTAGGGCGAGCCGCCGTTCCCTATTCGTGAAGAAAGTTTGCGATATTAAAACATATTATGCCAGAGCGTAGAATTGTTATTATTCGCACGATTCAACAACCGCATTGCACATAAAACAAAAATGCATCAGAACCTTACTTGGAATCTGATGCATTTTATTTGTTTGATTATTATTCTATTTTCGTATAATAAATACTCAAAAACAGCTGATAAAATTCTGCCTCGCTGACATTGAATTCTGCGTACTTTGAACCCATTGCAACCTGACCGGGGACTGAAACCATATCAATTCCGTTCATACCGCCAAGCACAGCCTGCTGAGCAAGATATGACACCTTTGACGGGTTAAGATTCGTACATGAATACGGAGCAGACGCATTGAACAAATCAATCGGCGTGGTTAAATCTTTCTTTGTCTGCTGAAGAACCGTATTCATAAAAGACTGAATGTAAACCTTCTGTCTTTGCATACGCATATTGTTTGAATCGGTCTTACTTGTATCACGGGTTCTGACAAAGCTTTCAGCCTGCTGTCCGACAAGGTGATAGCTTTCTCCCTCAACAAACTCCCCAATTGTTTCGGGTGACACAACATCAACTCCGCCAACGCTGTCGTTGAGAGCGGAAATGCCGTCAAGGTCAAGCGAAAAGTATGTATTAATCGGAATGTTATAGAACAGCCTCTGAACTGAATTTACCGTATTTTCACAGCTTGATTCCTTACCGTCACCGTATGAATACGAAAGACAAATCTGCTGTTTTTCTGTGCCGGCATATGCCCCACCTGCTGAATACATTGTGACATCAACCATCGAATCTCTCGAAATGTTGAAGAGCGTTATTTTACCGTTTGAAGTGTCGATTGACACAAGCATAAGCACATCCGCCTGACCTCCGCTCGCCTTGACTTTGCTGTTATTATTTTCGTCAAGGTTGCGCTTGTCAACACCGATACACAGAACATTCGTCACCTTTTCATTGAACTGATATGTTTCACCGTTGTATACGACATACTTACCGTTTTCCTCGGTTTCAATGCCCTGCGGGGCGGTAACATGAATATCCGTATTAAACAGCTCGTTTCCACCCTGATAAATCAAATACGCAACCGTGCCTACGGTGAGTATAATTAAACCAAGTAATATACAGCCGATTGACAAAAGCACCTTTTTCCAGGTTTTCATCTTTCGATGCTTTGAATGGTGATGATGCGACTTTGATCTATGCTTTTTGTAGTGATTTGTGGTGTTACTCTTCACGACAATGCTGTCGGAATCAACACCGTACACATCTGTATATACTTTTTTCTTTTTCTTTATTAACTTGCTGTCCTTGAAAATATAACCTTCTATATCCAACCTTGAAGGATTGCTTACATGCTCCTTACTGTTCTTTTCTCTTTTCGATTCAAGAATTTCCGGCGTATTCGGATCAAGCTTGTTTTCTATATTTTCAGTTGTTGCCTCAGCCGAACTTTCATTTTGTCGGTTCATCTTTCTTCAGCACTCCCTGCACAAGATATCTTCCGTCACCGCTGTTTAAGCATGTGCTTAAAACAAGAATTTTATCATCGGTAGTAAGCTCCGTATTTCTCTTGTTCACAGAAACAGAATGTGGATTTTTAATCATATTGAGATAATCCGAAAATACATTATCATCGGAAAAATCAAACGAATTCATAATGTGTCGGTTATCATATTCAAAAGCTGACACAATTTCGTATGTAAGCTTTCTGTCGGGAGTGTAAACATAGATGTACCTGTTCTTGTTAAAGAAATCGGCATCATAAAAGCGATGGAGCGTTGCAAACATTGAGCCGTTTGCCATATTATGACCGTAAAGCACAGTCACTCTGTCGGAATAATCACGCTTGTTGCACATCTGCGAATAGATACTGCCCGAAAAGCTGTAATTTTTATAAATATCGTGGTCAAGATATAAGTTATCGTCAAGATGACTTTGCAAAACAGGATAATTTACATTTGTATTCGGAATGTAAATCCACGAATAAATGTCGCTGTTCTGCTGTTGAAGCGACTTGAAATCAATCGGATTTTCGACCTTTTTCACATTGATTGACGGTGAAGTCACTTCTGTTGCAGAGGTTGTACCGTTTTCAATGCCTGACGCATACGAACCTGCGATGCTATCAAGACTTTTTCGTTCGTTATTTTCATTTAAGTTTTTAACGACTATGTACGCAAGTGTGCCGATAATTGCAGCCACAAGCAAAATAATCAAAGCTATAAGAAATTTGTTTCTTTTTCTGCTCATATCAAAAACTCCCAATTGGTTATATTGTATCATTTTTGTATCAGTATGTCAATTAATCATTACCTGTTAGTAAAATTTTATTACAATTTACAAACTACTGCATCTGCAATACAAAACCTAATATTCAAACATCTAATGAATAAAAAAGAGACTTCCTTATGAGAAGTCTCTTGATTTTTAGTTAAGGTTGGATTATTTGCTCTTTACAAGCTTAAATACAGCCGCACCGCAAGCCGCAAGAGAAAGAACTAAAATTGCATACGGTACAACATCGCTTGCGCCTGTCTTTGGTGAAGTTGTTGAATCATCTTTCTTTGCCGTAGCTGTAGCAACAGGACCTGTTGTGCCGCCGTTGCTTGCCTTACGGTAATAAGGAGTACAAACAATGTCACCTGAAATAATAATATTCATATTAGCATCTGTATACTTGCTGTCGGTTCTGAAAGGACCGCCCGAAATTTCCCAGTGATCAAAAGTATAGCCGTCATAAGGAAGCGGCTCAATAAATACATGCTGTTCGCCCTTTTCGTCAATACCTGTTGTGAACTTATAATCACCGTCACCGCCCTCTGTCGGAATAATTTCAACCTTATATTTGAATGTACTCGGTTCCGGACTTGCGGCAGCAAACGCGGGAACTGCCGACAATAACATCATCATAACTGCAAATAACACAGCAATTGTCTTTTTCATCACATAATCCTCCTAATCTAACCCATTCTAACTTTGGGATATGATACTATTCAAAATTTATACTTAATTATAGCACATATTCATTTATGTGTAAAGTCTAAAGGAACAAAAATATTTTTTTAAATACAACCAAAAATATGGGCTGTTTCTTGTTAAAAACGCAAAAAATACAGCTTTTTTACACCGAAAGCTATTGCATATAAACTGCTGAAAATGTATAATAAGGGGGAGTAATTTTAATTACCTTGAAAGGAAAGCTATTATGAATATTTCATCAATGCAAGAACAGATTCTCAAGCTGAAAAAGGAAAAGGATGTCTGTATTCTTGCCCACAGCTATCAGGCGCATGAAATTCTTGAAATTGCAGATTACACAGGCGACAGCTACAAGCTGAGTGTTGACGCAAGCAAAGCCGAAAACAAGAACATTCTTATGTGCGGTGTAAGATTTATGGCTGAAACCTGCAAAATTCTTTCACCTGAAAAAACTGTTTACCTTGCACAGCCTGTTGCCGGCTGCAGTATGGCAGACCAGATGGACAAACAGCTTATTTCTCAGGTTAAGAAAATGTATCCCGATTACACAGTTGTTGCATATATCAATACTACGGCAGAACTCAAAACAATTTGCGATGTATGCGTAACAAGCTCATCGGCTGTTAAAATCGTAAACAATCTTGATAATAAGAACATTCTCTTTATCCCTGACTGCAACCTCGGCGACTATGTTGCAAAGCAGTGCCCCGACAAAAACATCAAGCTTCTCAACGGAGGTTGTCCGATTCATGCCTGCGTAAATGTTGAGGATGTTAAAAAGGCTAAGGAGCTTCATCCGAACGCACTCGTTCTTGTTCATCCCGAATGCACTCCCGAAGTTGTTGCTATGGCTGATTATGTCGGCTCAACATCGGGCATAATGAATTATGCAAAGAAATCCGATGCAAAGGAATTCATTATCGGTACAGAAATCAGCATTGCCGAACATTTGCAGTATGAATGTCCGGACAAGAATTTCTACGGTCTTACATTAAAGCTCATCTGCCCGAATATGAAATCGACAACACTTGTTGATGTTTACAACTGCCTTAACGGCAACGGCGGAGAAGAAATCAAGCTTGACGATCAGACTATCACAGACGCAAGAAAGTGCATTGACGAAATGATCAGACTCGGCTGATAAATTACTTATGAACGCAAATCTGTTCGGGAGGAATAAATGACTAACAAAGCATTGATTGCAATGAGCGGAGGAGTTGACAGCTCGGTTGCCGCATTTCTTACCAAGGATATGGGATATGACGCAACGGGCATTACCCTCAAGCTCTTTGATAACGAAGATATCGGTGAAAAGCGAGAAAAAACCTGTTGTTCTCTTGATGACATTGATGATGCAAGGAGAGTTTGCCTCAAGCTCGGCATTCCCTACTATGTCTATAACTTCAAGGACAGCTTTAAGGAAAATGTAATCGACCGCTTTATCAGGGCCTATGAGAACGGTACAACACCGAATCCCTGCATTGACTGCAACCGCTTTATCAAATTTGAAAAGCTCATTCGCCGTGCAGAAGAGCTTGACTTTGACTGCGTTGTCACGGGGCATTACTCGACAATTGAGTATGACAAGGGTGCAGACCGCTATTTGCTGAAAAAATCGGTTGACAGCACAAAAGACCAAAGCTATGTGCTGTACTGTCTTACACAAAGACAGCTTGCAAAAACACTTCTTCCTCTTGGCACATATACAAAGGAAAAGGTGCGTGAAATTGCAAATGAGCTTGGTTTGATAAACGCAAGAAAACACGACAGTCAGGACATTTGCTTTGTTCCCGACGGGGACTATGCAAAATTCATTGAACAGTACACGGGCAGAACTTATCCTAACGGTAATTTTGTTGATACCAAAGGTCATATTCTCGGTGAACACAAGGGAATTATCCGTTACACCGTAGGTCAGCGAAAAGGTCTTGGACTTGCACTCCCCCACCCTATGTATGTTAAGGAAAAGAATCTCGACACCAACGAGGTTATTCTCTGCGATAACAACGAGCTTTTCTCAAAGGAGCTTTATGCAACGGACATAAACCTCATCACCTGTGACAAAATCGACAAGCCGATTAAAGTCAAGGCGAGAGTTCGTTACAGCCAGCCCGAAAAGGACGCAATCGTTGAACAGATTGATGATAACACCCTGCACATTGTCTTTGACGAACCGCAAAGAGCAATCTCAAAAGGTCAGGCAGCAGTCCTCTATGACGGTGAATATGTAGTTGGCGGCGGAACAATTATATAAAGTTTTATAATTATGATGATTTTAGAGAGCGTGATTTCACGCTCTCTTTTTAGATTGATAGCATTGCGATTATATTTCAGACAGGAGAACACGGTTCGCCCCTACAAAATAGCGGTTAATTTGTGCCGTTTATAAAATTTGATTTAACATACAATCTGTACCGTTACTTGCGGGCGGATGATATCTGCCCTACTTCAAACCAACATAAAAAGTCGGCAAGACAGTTTAATTTGCGTACTGTCTTGCCGACTTATATTTTTACTTATTTACAAATGATTACCATGTGCCGACATAAGCATGACCCTTTGAGTCATACTGCGACTCTGTATAATAATTGAGCGAAGTGCCGTCAAAACCGATATCAATGGTCTGACTCGAACCGTTTGTGAAAATAATGTAATCAACAGTGTTCGGAACTTCAACCGAGTAAACCTTCTGACCATGGTCATTTGTGTTGAGATATGTCATCGCAACGCCCGGCCATGATTTTGTAGATGTACCGTCTTCAACCCATGAGTAGCAGTAGAGCGTACCATCCCAGTTGAGTGAATCCGTAAACTTAACTGTATAGGTTGATGACGGAGTGGTTGTAGGCTCTGTAACAGGAGCTGTTGTTGCAGGAACGGTTGTCGGAGCAACTGTCGGCTTTTCTGTTGCCGGCTCGGTAACAGGGGCGGTTGTCGGAGTAACTTCCGGCTCATAGTAAGTGCCAACATTTCCGTGACCGTCAAGCTTTGCGACATACATCTGAATGTATGTTGCGTCTTTAACGCTTACGATATCATTCTCGCCGTCAGCGTCACATCTTGCGGCTGCGATAAGGGCCTTGTCTGAGAGTGTTATAAGCTTCACAATGTACTTCTGAACCGCTGTTGTGTCAACTATATCAATCGCACCATTGAGATTAACATCACCGATAAGGATTTTTTCCGTCGGCTGTGTAACGGGGGCTGTGGTAGGAGTTACCGTTGAAGGAGCAGTTGAAGGACGCTCCGATGATGTGTAAAGATAAACAACATTGATAATACCCGATGAAAGGTTACCTGACGCATTTACGGGAGCAATAACATCTGTTCTGCCCGAAAGCGGAGAAGTTTTGTATGTATCGTCGGAAGAAACCTTTGACTGAATTAAAATTTCATCATCGGCAATCTTTTCACCTGTTGCGGCGTCAATGTGGCTTGTAATAACCTTGCTGCTAAAGCTGAGTTTCTTATTCTGAACCCATGCCTCGCCCGAAACAAGGTAGCCTGTCTCGTTTGCACCCGGCTCCTGCTGTGAGTTTGTGTGGAACATTACATATGAGCTTGGTGCAGGAATTGTGCATTTGAGCCATCCGTTGCCCTCACTTGTCATAACAGTTGCGTTGTTCCACTTGCCGTTAGGCTCTTCACCGCCGTCTGTGTAAGCATAGCAACGAACATTTGACCAGTTGTTTGAGTTATAGTAGTGAACAACCGAACTTGTGCTGTCAAGTGCCTTATAAACAAAGTTAATGGTTGTGTTAGTACCGTTAAATGTACCTGTCGTGTTGGCAGGATACTTGTCTGTGTCGAGCTGATAGCCCTGAATTGATGTGAACGGAACGCTGTAGCTGTCGCCTTCACGATACTTTGTTGAAACGGTGTCCTTGATTGACTCACCGTTTTCGTCAACATAATTTACCGTAACATAGCCTGAACGAATACCGCTGGAGCTGTAAACATAAGTTACATTGTAGTTCTTTCCGCCTGTAACAGTACCCGAAGTTACACCCTGAGTATCCTTGAGAGTGTAGTCATAAAGGATGGTTGTGTCGGGGTAAGTACGATATGTTGTACCGTCTGCATATTTTGCTGTTGATGTCTTGAGAACATTTCCGCTGTCATCAATATGTTTGATTGTTACCGTACCGAATGTTTTTTCACTAACCTTAAGGTTGTTGAATGTTGAACTCTGAACAAGCACACAGGCGCTGTTTGCGGGAACTGTATATGTGTTGCCCGAAACTGTGCCAAGACTTTTAAGACCTGCCGTCGTACCGTCTGCAACTACTGTCCAGCCGCTGCCGTCAAGTGTAATCGGCCAATCATTTGTTGAACTTGCGTTTACAAGAACACAAACCTTGCCCCACTCATTTGACTTGTTGTTTGAATATGTGTAAGCAACAACATCACCGTGTGTTGACTGGAATGAAGGAGTGTTGAATGTTGAACTCTTCATCGGAGAATAGTTTTCTCTGATTTCAAGAAGTCCCTTGTAATAAGCGGCAACATCCGAGTAGGTCTTTACTCTTGACCAATCAATCTCATTTATTGCGTCGCTTGATTTGTAACTATTTGTATCACCCTGTTTTGTACGGCAAAATTCCGAGCCTGCCGTCATAAACGGGATACCCTGTGAAGTAAGGAGGAGTCCCATTACTTTCTTAACCTGTCCCCTGAGTGATGAAGATGTTGAATTCCAGCTTGATGAGCCGTTACTCTTTACAATTTTATCCCAGAGGATAAGGTTATCGTGAGCGTCGGCATAAGCAATTGTCTGTGAAGGAGCCTGAGCCGAAAAGCCCTTGCCGGTTACACCGTTTGCAACCGTTCCGGCCTTATCGGTATTGCCCTGAACAAATCCCTTATCGGAACCGTCTGTGCTTCCCTTAATTGCATCACGGTAGCTGTCGCAGAACATACCTACTCTTGAGTTGAGTGAACCTGCCTTTGACTGCGAGCAACCGTCGGAAATTGCAACACTACCGCCTGTCCACGGTTCACCGTACATGAGAATCTTTTTACCCGAACCGTCTGAATAAAGTCCGTCAAGAGCAGAACGGATATCGTTCATTGTTGTGATATCGTGAATACCCATAAGGTCAAAACGGAAACCGTCAATGTGGTATTCCTCCGCCCAATACTTTACGGATTCAATCATATACTTTCTGTACATCAGCTTATCTGACGCAGTTTCGTTACCGCAGCCTGAACCGTTTGAATATGCTGATGATGAATGCATTCTGTAGTAGTAACCCGGAACAGTTCTGTTAAAGCAGGAATCGGTTGAGAATGTGTGGTTGTAAACAACATCCATTACAACTGAAATTCCTCTGTCATGAAGAGCCTGAATCATCTGCTTGAACTCAGTGATTCTTGTGTTGCCGTCATATGGGTTTGTTGAATATGAACCCTCGGGAGCGTTATAGTTCACCGGATCATAACCCCAGTTACGGTTTGAAGAAGAACTTGCAACATCTTCCTTTACCGAACCGTAATCATAAACAGGCATAAGCTGAACGCAGTTAATGCCCTGCTCAACAAGGTAGTCAATGCCTGTTGAAACGGCTGATGAACTTGTGTCTGAATTAAGAGTTGTGCCGCCCTCGGCAAATGCAAGGTACTTACCCTTGTTATCCTCACTCACACCTGAGTTTTTGGAAACTGAAAAATCTCGCACATGAACTTCCCATACAGCCGCCTCGGATGCGCTGTTAAAGAGAACATGCTTATCGTCCGACCAACCGCTCGGATCGGTTGAGTCAAGGTCAACAACCATTGTACGGTTGCCGTTTACACCGACAGCCTGTGAGTAAACATCCTGTGTTTCCTTGGTTGTGCCGTTTACTGTTACAAGATATGTGTAATATTTGTTTTTGTAATCACCGCTCAGATTAAGTGACCAAACACCTGTTGAGCTGTCTTTTTTCATATCATAGGTGCCGATTGCCGAAGCGCCCGCCTCGTTGTCAGAACCTGTTGTGTAGAGCTTGAGCTTTACGGATGACGCATCAGGTGACCAGGTTTTCCATGTTGTGGAAGTTTTGCTGTACACTGAACCAAGTCCCGATTCGTTATACGCTTTGCTTGCATAGCTTTCAAGATAATTTGCATTGTAATAATTGCCTGCTGAAACCGATTCATCGCTTGTTACTGCCGCATTTGAGGCAAAGGCCGACATACCTGCAATCATGGACAGAGAAAGAAGAATCGATAATGGTTTGCGTAATCTCATATTTTCACTCCTAAATATTATTTCGCACAAAGTACCGTACGATAACTATATTTTAACATTTATAAATGTCGTATTTTTCCTATTAAGAACTAAAAAAGCATCCTAAAGCCAAACTTTAAGAACGCTTTTTATACATTATGCACAGATAAAGACTTATACAAAGCAACAATTAACTATTATTGCAATATTTCAGCAATTAACTGTCGCCGATATGTTATTTGCCGTTTGCCGAAAAATCCGACTGCACTGAAATTATATACCATATGTAATACTTTGTTACATATTATTAAGATTTTATCGAACTAAAGTTTTTATTGTTATAAAATTCTTTAACTGTGGTTTACATTTATTTGTCATTATGTACAATTTATTACTGATACATCACCATTTGTTTACAACTTAACAATATTTTTGTAATAATATTGACAATATCGCAACATAATAGTATTATTATCTTGTGACCGGTTGTCAACCGGAGGGGAAAAATGATAACCTACAAATTGAATCATACACCCGAAGACGGGTTTAACACCTTTGGGATAAGCGCATTTTGCGGCAAAAAGCTTATAAAATCCGTGTCGGGAATCAGCGAAAGCTTTCGTGAAATGACGGAGCTTGTCGAAATGTGCAACGAACTTGAGCTTGAACTCTGCCAGCTTGACGATATCATCGAAGATTATCTTACTGATTTCACACTTTAATTTGCAAAGGCTTTAACTTTTGTCATAATCGTGGTACAATAGTGTTTAATGTTCTATCAGACATTATATATCAGATAATAAGGTGATATCATGATTTGCAATTTATGTCCGAGAAAATGCGGTGCGGTTCGTACTGCCCACAGCGGAAACGGATTTTGTAAAATGGGAGAACTGCCCGTTGTTGCAAGAGTTGCTCCGCACTATGGCGAAGAACCGTGCATAAGCGGCACAAAGGGCAGCGGAACTGTTTTCTTTTCGGGCTGTACAATGAGATGCGTGTACTGCCAGAACTACGAAATTTCAAACGAGGACGGCGGAAGAACAATCACTCCCGAAAGACTTGCCGAATGTTACAAAGAACTTGAGGACAAGGGAGTGCATAACATCAACCTTGTAACGGCTGACCATTTTGCACACGCTGTTGTTAAAAGTCTTGAAATTTACAAACCGAGAATTCCGATTGTATATAACTGCAGCGGATACACAAGTCCGAAAACTCTCAGTATGCTTGACGGACTTGTTGACATTTATCTTCCCGACTTTAAATATGCAGATGATTTTCTTGCGGTAAAATACTCTTCCGCACCGAATTATGTCAACACGGCTGTTGCCGCAATTCACGAAATGACTTTTCAGGTTGGTCTGCCTCAGTTTGACGATGACGGCATTATGAAAAAGGGCGTTATCGTAAGGCATCTGATTTTGCCTGCCCACACAAAGAACAGTCTTGAAGTGCTTGATATTGTAAAACGCAGATTCGGCGATCAGGTTTTGTTAAGTCTTATGTGTCAGTACATTCCTATGGGCAAGGTCAGCGACAGGGAGTTTTCACGAATTAACCGTAAAATCACACGCAGAGAATATGACAAGGTAAAGCTTGAAATGATGCGACTGGGAATTGACGGCTTTACACAGGAGCTTTCTTCCGCAGATGAAAGCTATGTCCCCGAATGGGATTTTGAAGGATGATTTTTTGATTAATGGAACTCTTGTAGCGGCGAACCGTGTTCGCCAATCATTTCGTATGTAAATACGAAATGAGCAAAAAACAAGCTTTCCATAATAATCCAATTAATTTTATTGGAACATATGTATCCTGTCGAAACGATTTTACAATCGTTCCGATTGGCGAACGAGGTTCGCCGCTACGAATGAATACACAATTTTCTTCTTATTAAAATCTATGTGTTTGAACATATAATATCATCAGGGTGGGCGTCCAATGAACGCCCCTACCGATTAATTTTCAAAAACAAAACGGTCAAGAAACATTTTTTAGTTTCTTGACCGTTTTTTATTCAACCGTTTGTGACGGTTTTACATACAGGGTTTTGTTGTTGACATAAATCACCATACCTGGTTTTGAGCCGTTTGGCTTTGACACATAGCGAACAAGTGTGCAGTCAACAGGAACCTGACTGCTGTTTCTCGCCTTACTGTGATATGCCGCAAGCCGTGCCGCCTCGTAGATTGCCGTGTCGGAAATCTCTTTGCCGTCCGAAACAACAATTACATGAGAACCGTGAATGTCCTTTGTGTGCAGCCACATATCGTTCTTTGACGCTGTTTTCAAAGTCAGCTTATCATTCTGACGGTTGTTTCTTCCGACAAGGATTTTAAAACCGTCGCTTGATTCAAATTCGAGCGGCGGCAAAGTTGTCTGACGGGGCTTTTTGCCCTTTTGAACCTTGAGATAGCCCTGCTCGGTAAGTTCCTCACGAATTTGCGCAAGGTCTTTTTCATTCTCCGCACGGTCAACCGTATCGAGAACCGAGTTAATATAATCAAGCTCTTCCCTGCCCTTTTCAAGCTGTTCTTTGAGCATAATTTCGGCATTTTTAGCCTTGCGGTAATCCTTGTAATACTTCTGGGCATTTGCCGAAGGTGAGATTGCCGGATTAAGCTTTATGCGTAAAATTGCGTTGTTCTCATCGTAAAAGTTTTCAACATCAACATACTCCGCACCACACTCAATGCGATAGATATTTGCCTGTAAAAGGTCACCGCATATGCGAAGATGCTCACGGTCTGCACAGCGTTCAAGCTCACTCTTCTGCTTTGCAATTTTTCGGGCAAGCCTTTCAAGTGTGTTGTTCAAAAGCTTTGTAAGGCTTTGCGATTTCACCCTCATTCTGTCACGACTGTCACGAGCTTCATAGAATCCGTCAAGCAAATCGGAGAAGCTTTCCTTACTCTCAACCTTTGCAAAATCGCCGTACTGCTCAACATTCATAAAGCAGAAGTCCATAGGCTTGCCGTCCTCACGATAAACCACAACAGGCTTGCCCGAACAATCACTGCAAACGCTTTTCAGCTTTTCAATTTCAACTGCGAGTCGGTCAAAAAGCACACCCTCAATTCTGTTTGTTGCGCCCTCCATAACCTTGTATTCAATCTCACGGCACACAATCGGAGAAACGCCCTCAATTGTCCTTAACAGCGCCTTGTTAAGCGGCATTTCCGTGTCAAGATTTTTTACGGCTGTACACACATCAAGCACCGAACATTTAAGCAGATTCAGCTTGTTCTGCGATTCGGGAAGTTCGTATTTTATATTCGGCAGTACAAGCCTTTTACTGCTCATTGTAAGATCTACACGCTTGAGTGAATCGATGATGACGCCGTTTGAATCGACAATAATTATGTTGCTGTACATACCCATAATTTCGCATACAACAGTTATCATCACAGTATCGCCGAGTTCGTTCACGCACTCAAAATCGAGCATAAGAACACGGTCGCAACCGTTCTGGCGAAGTCCCACAAGCTTTCCGCCGCCGATTCTTTTTCGCAAAAGCATACAGAACATCGGAGGTTGTGCAGGATTTTCGGGTGTTGACGAACAGAAGTTCACTCTCGGTGAATTTGCTCGTGCAGAAAGCAACAGCTTTTTATTGCCGGAAAATGTTCTCAACCCGAACACAAGCTCTTCTCTGTTCGGCTGATAAATCTGCGACACCCTTGCACCGAGAGCCTCTTTTTCTATTTCACTTTTAATATGTCTTAAAAAAATTCCGTCAAGCGCCATAGTAACTCCGTAAATTATTTGTGATATTTACCGTTTGATGAAATCTCAAACGCACGGTAAATCTGTTCGCTTAAAATCATTCTTGCCATTTGGTGAGGGAAGGTCATTCTGCTCATTGAAAGACGGACATCCGCCCGTTTTTTAACCGATTCGTCAAGCCCGTAGCTGCCGCCGATAATAAAATCAACGGTGCTTTTTCCGCTTACGGACGCATTGTCAATCAGCTTTGAAAGCTCCTCACTCGACATAGACTTTCCCTCAATACACATGGCAACAACATAATCCGAAGGCGAAATTTTTTGCATGATTCGTTTTCCCTCAGAGAAAATAACCTCATCAATCTGCGACCTATTCGGTATGTTGCTCTTAATGCGTTCTTCCGAAAGCTCAATAATATTGAATTTACAAAATGCGGTCAAGCGTTTTGCATACTCTGCAATTGCGTCGGTAAAATATTTTTCCTTGATTTTGCCGATACAAATTATGTTAATCTTAATCATATTCCTCTTGTTTGTTTAAGGTTAAAAGATGATGGCTTTTGTTGTGCTTACACTCGGAGCAACATCAAGCGAATAATCGCTTTTGTACTTCATTCCGTTTGATGTGAGCAGGTCTACGGATGTTGACATTGCAAGCGGAACGGTATTATTTTCTTCGCTGAGATGACCGAGCATAAGTCTTAAAGTTCCCTTTTCAACAAGGTTAACAAGTTCTTTTGCACAAGCCTCATTTGAAAGATGTCCTCTGTTTGAAAGGATTCTCTGCTTTAGCGGATAAGGATAAAATCCGTTTTTGAGCATATTGATATCGTGATTTGACTCAAGCACAACAAAGTCGCTCTGCTCTGCGGCAGTTCTGACATCGGGCAACATAACGCCCATATCGGTTGCTATAAGTGCGGATTTTCCGTCGGGAGCAGTAACACGGTAACAACAGCTTTCCACCGCATCGTGGGGGGTGTCAATTCGCTGAACACGCATATTGCCGATTACAACCTCGTCAGTTATAACATCTGCATCTGTGTTTGGATCAAGCTTATTACCTGCCCTCAAAGCATTGAGCGTACCAAGACTTGAATACACCTTAAAGCCGTAACGCTTTGCAAGCACACGCAACGCACTGCAATGGTCAGTGTGTTCGTGAGTTATAAAAACCGCCCCGATACTGCCCATATCAAGTCCGTTTGCAAGCATGGCATTTTCAATCTGCTTGCATGAACGGCCTGCGTCAATCAGTACGCCTTCGCTTGCCGAACCTATGTAGTAGCTGTTACCCTTACTTCCGCTGAATAGCGGTACTGCTCTTGCCAAAACAATCAATCCTTATCTTTAGTATAACGAATATGATAACACAAATTTTAAAATTTGTAAATTATCTCACAAAAAAGCCGTTCTCACAAAGAAAACGGCTTTGATTTCTAATTAAATTTTAGTCAGGCACCGAGCTCTTGCTCGTTGTCTCCTGTAAAATACACCTTTTTGATATCTGCACCAAGTCCTCTGAACTTTTCAACAACATCTTCATATCCACGCTCAATGAACTGAATATTTGAAATCTCTGTTGTACCGTTAATTTCAAGAGCGGCAATAATCATAGCCGCACCTGCACGAAGGTCGGTTGCCTTAACGGGAGCCGCTGTGAGCGGAACACCGCCTTCAATGATTGCAAGTCTGCCCTCAACAGAAATCTGCGCACCCATTCTGATAAGCTCGCTGACATACTGATAGCGATTATCCCAAACATTCTCGTTGATGATGCTTGTTCCGGGAACGCTCATAAGCAATGCGGCAAACTGCGGCTGACAGTCTGTCGGAAAGCCGGGATGCGGCATTGTCTTGATGTTACAGCGCTTTAGCGGAGCAGATGACGCATCAACCTTGAGAGCCTCATCATATTCCGTAATCTTAACACCCATCTCACGCAGCTTTGCGCTGATTGATTCAAGATGCTTCGGTGTAATATTCTTTACCGTAATACAACCTCTTGTTGCGGCGGCGGCACACATATATGTTCCTGCCTCAATCTGGTCGGGAATAATCGAATAAGTAATTCCGTGAAGATACTCAACGCCACGGATTTTGATAACATCCGTACCTGCGCCCCTGACATCCGCACCCATTGAATTAAGGAAGTTCGCAAGGTCAACAATATGCGGTTCTCTTGCGGCATTTTCAATAATGGTCTGTCCCTTTGCCTTTGATGCGGCAAGCATAATGTTCATTGTTGCACCAACGGACACAACATCAAGGTACACATGTGTACCGACAAGGCTGTCGCATTCTGCCTCTATAATCGCACCGTCAACAAGCTGAGTTGTCGCACCGAGAGCCTCAAAGCCTTTAAGATGCTGGTCAATCGGACGCACGCCAAAGTTACAGCCGCCCGGAAGAGCCACCTTAGCCTTGCCGTACTTGCCCAAAAGTGCGCCGAGAAGATAATATGACGCTCTCATACCTCTTACAAGGTCGGTCACAGCATTGCATGTGCGGATTTTTGTAGGATCAATATATAAGGACGAACGGTTGATTCGTCTTACATTAGCACCCATCTGCTGAAGAATTCTGCTGATAAGTGATACATCGCTGATGTTAGGAATATTTTCAATCTGGCACGGTTCATCACAAAGAATAACTGCCGGAATAATTGCAACGGCTGCATTTTTCGCACCGCTGATTGTCACTTCACCCGATAATGGCTTTCCGCCGGTAACTACGAACTTCTCCAATTGTTACACCCCAATTAATGTGTAGAAGATACTTTTAACTAAATAAGCTAAATATCTGAAAATGTATATCTATATAGTGTATAAGTAAAAATCAAAAATTATACGAATCTAAAATTCATAATGAGAACTAATTTGTTACATTTTATTAAAAACGAACCCACTCGGTTACGCAGATGTAATTTAACAATTCTCTTACAGAAAATGATACTACAAAATTGTAGTAAAGTCAACGGAATAATAAAACTGTAATCTATTTTTGGGCAAGTTGTACTCAAATTATTAATTTGTTGCTTTTTTTGTTTTTAATATAACCAACCATGCTTTTTAAAACCGTTTTTTCCTAAAAAGAAGTAATTAATCAAAGCGATTTTTTGTAAAATTATTACAAATTGAAACAAGTGTTATTTTCGTGTTATCATCAGGCATCTGAGCATTTTACAATTCAAATTGAACACAGAAAAATATCGTTCCGTTATTCCTACGATAATTTTACACCTTCAATCTTCTTTTTTCAAATTTAAAATTAACTTTCTATACTATATATACTTTCCAAACGGACACAATAAACAAGTGAAACTTTGGGGCAAAAAAACTTGAAAAACATTACATTTTTTCGTGTGTGTCTATTGACTTTTTAAAAAGGAAATGCTATATTATAATTAACATATGAGCATATCTTCATATGTTCAAGTATAACTATTAACCTGAGAGAAAATTAAAGGGGACGCCTATGGAAAACAAAGAAAAAACAACCACTCCCGAAATGCCCGACATTGATGTGCTGTTTGAGCTTGCAGACCTTTTTAAGGTTTTCGGTGATTCAACCCGACTTCGCATTATGTACACCATTTCGGAAAATGAAATGTCGGTGCTCAACATTGCTGAAGCTCTCAGCATGGAGCAAAGCACAATTTCCCACCAACTGCGTGTGTTAAGGCAGAACAAGCTGGTGCGTGTTCGCCGTGAAGGAAAGCAGATTTATTACAGCCTTGACGATGACCATGTGAAACGAATCATAGAAATGGGACTTGACCATGTTCTTGAATAAGGAGGGAGACATATGAGGTACAAATATCAGCTTGACAATCTCAACTGCGCTAATTGTGCAGGCAAGATTGAGGCTAAAATTGCAGAAACAAACGGCTTTGAGGATGTGAGCTTTAATTTTGCGACAAAACTTCTCAACTTCAAAAGCGAAAAGCAGAATCCTGTTTCCGAAATTCAGGCAATTTGCGACAGCATTGAGGACGGTGTAACCGTTGTTGACAAAACTCCGAAAACCAATCTCAAAAAATACACCTACACTTTAGACAATCTCAATTGCGCTCATTGTGCAGGCAAGATTGAGGCTAAAATTACAGAAACAGACGGCTTTGAGGATGTAAGCTTTAATTTTGCGACAAAACTTCTCAACTTCAAAAGCGAAAAGCAGAATCCTGTTTCCGAAATTCAGGCAATTTGCGACAGCATTGAGGACGGTGTAACCGTTGTTGACAAAACTCCGAAAAATGATATCACAACAAAGGCAGAACCCGAAATCACGAAAAAGAAAATCAACCATGACACAATCTTCCTTGCAATTTCAATTGTACTTGCTGTAGTGTCCGAAATTCTCCACCTTACACTTGACGGTGTTACGGCTGTTCATTATGTTGTACTCGCAGCGTGTTTTGTTGCAACACTTCTTTCGGGTTACAAGGTATTTATCAAGGGTGCAAAAAACATTCTAAAGCTGAGAATTGACGAAACAACGCTTATGGCTGTTGCGGTAATTGCGGCATTCTGTCTTGGAGATTTTGTTGAGGCGGCAATGGTAACAATCCTCTTTTCTATCGGTGAAATTTTTGAGGATCGAGCAGTTGACGCATCCCGCCGTGACATTGAAAAGCTTGCAAACATTCGTCCCGATACAGCAACAATTATTGTTGACGGTGCGGAACAGATTGTTCCTGCCGAAAGCGTTGAAATCGGAAGTATCATTGAAGTCAAGCCATACGAAAGAGTTCCGCTTGACGGCATTATTATTAAAGGTAAAACGGCTCTCGACACATCGGCTCTCACAGGCGAAAGCCTTCCTGTTGATGCAGGCGAGGGCAGTGAGGTACTCAGCGGTGCAATCAACGGCAGTAACCTTATTACTGTCAAAACCACAAAACATTTCGGCGACAGTACCGCAACAAGAATTCTTCAGCTTGTTGAAGATGCCGCCGCTCAAAAGGGCAACAGCGAAAAGCTTATTTCAAGATTTGCCTCTGTTTACACACCGGTTGTTGTACTCATTGCAGTTGCAATCGCAGTAATTCCTCCGCTCTGCGGACTCGGAGCATTCAGCGAATGGCTATACCGTGCGCTTGTTTGTCTTGTAGCGTCATGTCCGTGTGCTATTGTTATTTCCGTACCTCTCTCCTACTATTCGGGTATCGGTGCGGCATCCGAAGTCGGTGTACTCATCAAGGGCGGAAAATATATTGAGGCTCTTGCAAAAGCAGACACATTCGTATTCGATAAAACAGGCACACTCACAAGCGGCAAGCTCAGCGTAAACAAGGTTAATACTGTCGGTTCATACAGTGCTGACGAAGTTCTTGCTCTTGCCGCTGCAAGCGAAAAATATTCTGCTCATCCGATTGCCTCCGCAATCAGAGAGAAGGCAAACGGTCTTGAACTTCCCGAGCTTTCCGACTACAGCGAAAGTGCCGGTCACGGAACAAGCGCAGTTTATAACGGCAAAACTATTCAGTGCGGCGGTTCAAAGATTCTTTCGGACGAACAGAAGAAGATTGCAAATAAAGACGATTCTGTTTTCGTAATTTATGACGGTCAGCTTATCGGTTCGCTCAATGTCAGCGATACAGTAAGACCTGAGGCAAAAGAGGTTATCTCACAGCTTAAAGCGCTCGGTGTCAAGAACACGGTAATGCTCACAGGCGACAGACAACAGCCTGCCGAAAATGTTAAAAACGAACTCGGACTTTCCGAATGTCACGCAGAGCTTCTCCCTGCTCAAAAGCTTGAGCTTTTCAAGGGCTTGAAATCAAAATCCAAGGGTGCTTGCTTTGTAGGCGACGGCATCAATGATGCCCCTGTTCTTTCGGCAAGCGACTGCGGTATCGCAATGGGATTCGGCAGTGAAGCCGCTATTGAAGCGTCAGACGCAGTTCTCGCATCAGGCACACTCAAGCAGCTTCCAAAGGCAATTAAAATTGCAAGAAGTGTTATCAACACTGTCAAGGGCAACATCATCTTTGCCCTCTCAATCAAGGCTCTTGTAATCATCCTCGCCGCATTCGGTCTTGCACAAATCTGGATGTCCGTTATCGCCGACACAGGCGTCAGCGTAGTCTGCGTCCTCATAGCCGCAAGACTCCTCAAAAAGAAATATTGATTTCCTCAACAATCATTACTGTTCCCGAGCAGGTAAAACTGTTCGGGAATTTTCTTGTTATTACTCTTATACAGATACTTTTTTGGGCAGCATTTTGCTTTTGTTGTTAATCATTTATTATATCTTTTTCAGGCGATGACAGAATAATTTAAAATCCTGCAAAAAATTTAATTTATGGGCAATACTGCTCTTTACTTTTTAAGGTATTTATTGTATAATTAGCGGTAAAGTAAAAAGGTATATTTAATGTTACAAAACACCTTTTGCTCACAATAAAAAGGATAGGAGGGACAAAACATAATGATCAGCGGTGCTGAAATTATGGTAAAATGTTTGGAAGCCGAGGGCGTTGACATAGTCTTTGGTTATCCCGGTGCGGCTATCTGCCCATTTTACGATAAAGTTTACGATTCGAGCATTACCCACATTCTTGTTCGTCAGGAACAGAACGCTGCTCATGCGGCAAGCGGCTATGCAAGATGCAGTAATCGTCCCGGTGTTTGCGTGGCAACTTCCGGTCCCGGTGCAACCAACCTCATCACAGGTATTGCAACCGCCTATACGGACTCTATTCCGATTGTTGCCATTACAGGTCAGGTTCGTTCCGACCTTCTCGGCAGAGATGTCTTTCAGGAAGCTGACATCACGGGAGCTTGTGAACCGTTTGTAAAGCACAGTTATCTCGTCAGCAAAACAGAAGACCTTCCGAGAGTTTTCAAAGAGGCTTTCCATATTGCCTCAACCGGCAGACCCGGTCCTGTACTTATCGACATTCCCGTTGATATTCAGGAAAATGAAATTGAAAGTTTTGAATATCCCGAAAGCGTAAACATTATCGGTTACAAGCCGAATACTAAGGGACACGCAATTCAGGTTAAAAAGGCTGTTGAGGCCATCAACGCAAGCAAGCGTCCTGTTATCGTATCAGGCGGCGGCGTGCTGAGTTCGGGTATCAAGCTTAAACTTCAAAAATTTGCAGAAACTACGGGTATCCCCGTTATTTCAACTATGATGGGCATCGGTGTTATGCCCAGCGAGCATGAGCTTTATCTCGGAATGCTCGGTACTCACGGCAAGGCTGTTGCCAACCGTGCTCTTCACGAAGCCGACCTTGTAATCGTATGCGGTGCAAGACTCGGTGACAGAGCTGTTGCGGCTCCCGACCAGATGAGTGAAAACACAAAGGTAATTCACATTGACATTGACCCTGCTGAAATCGGTAAGAATGTTAAAACAGAAATTCCGATTGTAGGCGATATGAAAAATGTCATCAATATGCTGCTTGACAGCATCGGCGATTACAAGGTTACAACAATGTGGAGCGAAACCGTAAAGAACTGGAAAAAAGACCTTTACCGTGAGCCTCCCGTATTTGACGGCTTTGTTGAGCCGAGAACACTTGTCGGTCATCTCAGCGCGATGTTCCGCTCAAAGGCAATTCTTGTTGCCGATGTAGGACAAAATCAAATCTGGTGTGCAAACAACTTCCGTATTCGTGAGGGCAGATTCCTCACAACAGGCGGTATGGGTACAATGGGTTACTCAATTCCCGCTGCAATCGGTGCAAAGTTTGCAAGACCCGACCGTGATGTTATTGTAATCTGCGGTGACGGCAGTTTTCAGATGGGGCTTAATGAGCTTGCGACTATTGCAGGCAATCAGCTCGGAATTAAAATCATCATTATGAAAAACGCACGACTCGGAATGGTTCGTGAACTTCAGGACAAACACTACGGCGGCAGACACTCCGCAACAATTCTCAACGGTGATCCCGACTTCTTGAAGATTGCCGATGCTTACGGCATTGACCATGCAGAGGCTCATTCAAACAAGGAAGCCGAAAACATCATCAAAGGTATTGTTGATTCGGAAAAACCGTTCATTCTTGTTTGCGATGTTCACCCCGACACTCCGTCAATTTAATGAGGTGATAAAATGCAGTACACATTATCAATACTTGTTGAAAATCAGGCGGGCGTTCTTTCAAAGATTTCGGGACTTTTCTCTCGCCGAGGTTTTAACATCGACTCACTCGCAGTAGGTGTTACTCAGGAACCGTCGGTTTCCCGAATCACAATCGTTGCAAACGGTGACGAGTACATTGTTGAACAGCTTGAAAAACAGCTTAACAAGCTCATTCCCGTTATTAAGGTAAAAAGGCTTAACGAGGGCGAATTTATCAGCCGTGAGCTTGTTTTAATCAAGGTTCACTGCGCCGCCTCAAAAAGAGCCGAAATTGTCAAAACGGTTGAAATTATGCAGGCGAAAATCGTTGATGTATCCCCTTCGTCAGTTACCGTTGAGTACTGCGAATGTGCAAGCCGCATCAACACGCTTGTTGACTTACTCAAGCCTTATGGTATCCGTGAGATTGTAAGAACAGGTACTGTTGCCATTGACAGAGGCACAGCTTCGGTTTCCGTTTAATCTTACAGTTAGCATATATTTTAATTTATATGCCGCGTTTGCGGTAAGGAGGACTTTAATATGAAAGACTACACAAAAAACATGACAGCACCAATCTACTATCAGTCAGATTGTAACCTTGACCTTCTCAAGGGTAAGAAAATTGCTATTATCGGTTACGGCAGCCAGGGTCATGCACACGCTCTCAACCTCAAGGATTCAGGTTGCGATGTAATCATCGGTCTTTACAAAGGCAGCAAGAGCTGGGCAAAGGCTGAGGCACAGGGCTTTAAGGTATATACATCAGCAGAGGCTGCAAAGCAGGCTGACATCATTATGATTCTTATCAACGATGAAAAGCAGGCAGCTCTTTATAAGAACGACATCGAGCCAAACCTCGAAGCAGGCAATATGCTTATGTTCGCTCACGGCTTTAACATTCACTTCGGTTGCATCAAGCCTCCAAAGGATGTTGATGTTACAATGGTAGCTCCTAAGGGACCGGGTCACACAGTTCGTTCAGAGTATCAGGTTGGTAAGGGTGTACCTTGCCTCGTTGCTGTTGAGCAGGATGCTACAGGTCAGGCTAAGGATCTCGCACTCGCATATGCACTCGGTATCGGCGGTGCAAGAGCCGGCGTTCTTGAAACAACATTCAGAACAGAAACAGAAACAGACCTCTTCGGTGAACAGGCTGTTCTTTGCGGCGGTGTTTGCGCACTTATGCAGGCAGGTTTTGAAACACTTTGCGATGCAGGTTACGACCCAAGAAACGCTTACTTTGAGTGTATCCATGAGATGAAGCTCATCGTTGACCTTATCTATCAGTCAGGTTTTGCAGGCATGAGATATTCAATCTCTAACACAGCTGAGTACGGTGACTACATCACAGGTCCAAAGATCATCACAGAGGATACTAAGAAGGCTATGAGAAAGGTTCTTTCTGACATTCAGGACGGTACATTTGCTAAGGACTTCCTCCTTGACATGAGCGATGCCGGTTCACAGGTTCACTTCAAGGCTATGAGAAAGATCGCTGCCGAAGCTCCTGCCGAAGTATTCGGTAAGGAAGTTAGAAAGCTCTACAGCTGGTCTGACGAAGATAAGCTCATCAACAACTAATGTTTTTTAGTTCGTGAAGTTAGTTTGATATATTCAAACTTCTGTCACCCGAGCTTTAACATAGTACGAATTTAGGGTAGCTTGATTTTCAAGCTACCCTTTTTGCGAGTACCTCGCTCGTAGTTCGTGTAGGTAGTTTGTGATAATTTACAACTACTTGTTCCCGAGCTTAACATAGTTATAATTTTCAAGCTACCCTTTTTGCGAGTACCTCGCCCGCAGTTCGTGTAGGTAGTTTGTGATAATTTACAACTACTTGTTTCCAAGCTTAACATAGTACAGATTAACGGTTCAGTCAATTTGGCTGAACCGTTTTTTTGTTGTGCAATAAAAGGGTTCAGCTTTTTACGGCTGAACCCTTTTGCAGTTAAAACTTATTAATTTTTAAATAATCAATACTTCTCATAGGAGAAAGAATTATAAGCGTCAAGCAAAGACTGCTTATTCTCAGCGGTAGTTTTCTCACCCCATACGCTGGCATCACCATAACCTGTCGCAATAAATTCGGTAAACATATGTGCATTTACGCAATTATTAAACTGTTTAAGGTTAATTTCGTTATATTTTGCCCGTGAAATATTTTTGTCATTACCGTCAAAATATCTATAATAAATATTATTATTTGATTCTTCGCCTACGCCTCTTGCCGAATACATATTTGCAAAAAGATTCTCTCCGTCGTATGTGATTATTGAATTACCCGACCAATAGTAACCGTCATCTACATTTAAAGATATCTTTAGGTCGTGAACCTCATACTTTTTGGCAGTTTTATTATAGTATATCGCAAAACCGTCGTTAACATTTCCCACTCTTTTTAACTTACCGTCTTCAAATTTGTAAACAACGGAATGGAAACTATACTCATTGGAATCAGCCTTTTGTGCAACAAGCTCCGGAACTCCGTCAAAGTCGAAATCCAAAAACATAACACCTGACAAATTGTGATTACTTCCCAAGCTTGGCATCCATTCACTCTGATGATTCATCATATAATTGATATAAGCGTCCCTTGTTTTATCGGATGTCTTATATCTGTATGTTACACCGGTTGGGTTAAACATCGTAGTAAACTTTTTACCGTCTTTTGAAACACCTCTTACCGTATAAGTGTTACTGCCGGACCTTGCACCCTTGTGAACATAATAGTTGTCATAAGTTTCTGCTATCTTCTTCCAAGAACCGTTTTCTTTAATATAAACACGGAACTTTGGCGCATCTCCCGTCCAATGCATTTCAACACCGTTGTTTACTGCACCAATGCTGTAAATTTCGGGACAATCCTGATGATCGCCAATTGGCGTACCCTTTGAATCGTAGCCGCTTGTAAAACTCTTGGCATCCTTGCTGATACAACGAACCGTGTAATAAATATCATCAACGCTTAAATCAAATTCCTTTGAAACAACATTCATATCAAGCATAGTCGTGCCTGTTGTGTCGCCAAGCTTTGTCCAACCGTTCCTGTCCTTGTAGTACACACGGTATTTTTCTGCACCTGCGACCTTGTTCCATGTCAGCTTTACGCCGTCATATGTAACCTCAAGTTTTGAAATTTTCGGTGTGGCAACATACTTTACCGACTTGCCTGTCGGGTTATAACCGCTTGTAAATTTCTTTGCGTCTGATGTAATACATCTTACAGTATAAGTGTAATTTCTGCCCGATGAAACATCCTTGTCGATATATGAGGTTGAAGTTGTATCGACCATTCGTGTCCAGCCTTTACTGCCCTTGTAGTAAACTCTGTATTTAGTCGCACCGCTTACTTTGCCCCAAGAGATTTTCACACCGCCGTTTACATTTTCAAGCTTTGAAATTTCGGGGGCAGCAACATATTTTACAGTTGTCCCCTTTGAATCATAACCGCTTGTAAAGCTCTTTCCGTCAGCAGAAATACATCTTACAGTATAGGTGTAATTCCTGCCCGATGAAACATCCTTGTCGATATATGATGTTGAAGTTGTATCGACCATTCGTGTCCAACCTTTACGGCCCTTGTAGTAAACTCTGTATTTAGCCACACCGTTCACTTTGTTCCATGTAAGCTTTGCACCGCCGTAAACGCTTTCGGCTTTTGAAATTTTCGGAGTAGCCAGGCTTGCCCTTGCAACCTGTGCATACTGCACAGGTGTGTTAAGCGGTTCAACCGCATTTGCAGAAACTGCCGAAACCGCAACCGCAGACATCGACATTACCGCCGCCATAGCTATAGGTAAAAACTTTTTCATATCTATCCCTCACTTTGTTCAAATTCTACGCATTATTAAAAACTTTTGCTAAATTTTTATGCATGTTAATTGTAACATTAAATGATATAAAAAGCAATACATCTTGATAAACTATCACAAATTTTTTAAGCTAAAATAAATAAACCGCTCTCAATAACGAGAACGGCTTTTATTATGTCAAAACATATGAGCATCAACATAAATTTCATCAAAGCGGGCGGATAATATCCGCCTCTACAGAATTGTTCAAATGGTAGCTATATTACGCTCGGGCATAAATATTTTTTATTCGTCGAACTTCTGTAACCAGAGCGTTGTATAGTACGAATTAACGGTTCAGTCAATTTGGCTAAACCGTTTTTGTTGTGCAATAAAAGGGTTCAGCTTTTTACGGCTGAACCCTTTACCGTTATAATTTATTACTTTTAGGAATCAATATTTATCATATGAAAATGCGTTGTAAGAATCGGTAAGGTACTGTCTTTTCTGATCGGTTGTAAACTGATTCCAAAGTTTTGGATAACCGTCAACAGAACAGTAAACAAACTGACTGTACATATGTGCATTTACACAATTATCGAGTGTACTCAAGTTTGCAGCATTATACACTTGTTTGCTTGTCCTGCCATGAACATAATAGGTGTAATCCAATCCCCAATTTTCAAGAGCTAAATGATAAGAAGAATACGGATGAGCACTTATAAGGTTGCCATCATAACTCAATGTATAGTTTTCACAATCAAGATAACGATCGGGATTGCTGGTTGATAACTCGGCTGAATTTATCACATACCTTTTAGCCGATTTATCGTATAAGTAGGCCAATCTATTCTGAATGTAGGTCATAGAATTATCAAATCCAACCAATGAAAGCTTTCCATTCTTGAAAGTATATACCCTTGCATTCAAATAGTATTCCTTATCCCCTGCTTCCTGCGCTATAAGCTCAGGAACACCGTCAAAATCAAGGTCTGTAAACTGCACACCGGCCAAAGCAATGTCCCCCACCTTGAGTTCAGGCAACCACTCCGATTCATGTTTAAGCAGATAATCTATATATGCATCTCTTGTTTTGTTGGTTGTTTTATACTTAAATGCAACACCTGACGGATTATAGGTACTTGTAAATTTCTTACCGTCCTTTGACACACATCTTACAGTATAAGTGTAGGTCTGTCCTGCTTTTACATTTTTATGAGTGTAATAATTATTTGTTGTATCAGCAAGCTTTTTCCACGAACCGTTTTGCTTAATATAAACTCGATACTTTGAAATTTTATCAGCGGCAGCCTCCCAATTTAAGGTAATTCCTCCGTGCATTGTATCAATATTATAAATTTCCGGACATCCGTTGTTATATAATGCACTTTTTACACCCTTTGTGTCATAACCGCTCTGAAAAACTTTGCCGTTACTTGAAATACAGCGAACAGTATAAATATACTGACCGTTTACAGAACTATCTTTTACGCTGAGTTCTCTTGAAACAAGTCCCTTGTCAAGATAACTTGTACCTTTTGTATCTACAAGTTTATTCCAACCGGTAGCATCCTTATAATATACACGATATTTTTCAGCACCTGCAACCTTATTCCACGCAAGCTTGATACCGTCATATGTATATTCTGCCTTTGATATTTTCGGTGTGGCAACATATTTTGCGCTCATTCCCTCAGGGTCATAACCGCTCAAATACTTTTTAGCGTCGGAACTGATTGCTCTTACAGTGTATGTATAGGTCTTATTCGGCTGTAAATTTTTATGTGTCACAACACCTGTTTTGCTATCGCATACTTTTGTCCAGCCCTTACCTTCTGTTTTGCAGTACAATCTGTAATTTGTATTTTCTTCAGAATCCCAAATCACCTTAATACCGCCGTTTACAACATTGGTTTCAAGTATTTTAGGAGCTTGAATATATCTGATACTTGAGCCTTTTGGGTTAAATCCACTCTCAAAACTCTTTCCGTCATCACTTATACACCTCACGGTATAAGTATAGGTTCCCACATCAACAGATTTATCAACTATAGAATTAGAAGTCGTATCTGATACTCTGAACCAATCTGACGAATTTTTCTGGTAAATTCTATACTTTGATGCACCGCTTACTTTGTTCCATGTAATTTTCACACCGCCGTTTACATTTTCAAGCTTTGAAATTTCGGGGGCGGCAATATATTTTACAGTTGTCCCCTTTGAATCATAACCGCTTGTAAAGCTCTTTCCGTCAGCAGAAATACATCTTACAGTATAGGTGTAATTCCTGCCCGATGAAACATCCTTGTCGATATATGATGTTGAAGTTGTATCGACCATTCGTGTCCAACCTTTACGGCCCTTGTAGTAAACTCTGTATTTAGTTGCACCGCTTACTTTGCCCCAAGAGATTTTCACACCGCCGTTTACATTTTCAAGCTTTGAAATTTCGGGGGCAGCAACATATTTTACAGTTGTCCCCTTTGAATCATAACCGCTTGTAAAGCTCTTTCCGTCAGCAGAAATACATCTTACAGTATAGGTGTAATTCCTGCCCGATGAAACATCCTTGTCGATATATGAGGTTGAAGTTGTATCGACCATTCGTGTCCAGCCTTTACGGCCCTTGTAGTAAACTCTGTACTTAGCCGCACCATTCACTTTGTTCCATGTAAGCTTTACACCGCCGTAAACGCTTTCGGCTTTTGAAATTTTCGGTGTTGCCAAGCTTGCCCTTGCAACCTGTGCATACTGCACGGGTGTGTTAAGCGGTTCAACCGCATTTGCAGAAACTGCCGAAACCGCAACCGCAGACATCGACATTACCGCCGCCATAGCTATAGGTAAAAACTTTTTCATATCTATCCCTCACTTTGTTCAAATTCTACGCATTATTAAAAACTTTTGCTAAATTTTTATGCATGTTAATTGTAACATTAAATGATATAAAAAGCAATACATCTTGATAAACTATCACAAATTTTTAAGCTAAAATAAATAAACCGTTCACAAAAGCGAGAACGGTTTATTTTATATATTCTGTTGATATTTTGAATTATTTAAAATAATTTCTGCGTTTTGCAAAAATTACTGCACAACCTGCAAGCATTGCAACAAGAAGA